>Ga0156186_1060_pt2 | contig 12588 bp, 12 predicted proteins | sample RifCSPlowO2_12_FD_107839 | JGI IMG/M metagenome (GOLD analysis project Ga0156186, IMG submission 107839) | Candidatus Handelsmanbacteria bacterium RIFCSPLOWO2_12_FULL_64_10
CCAAGCTCGACCGCCAGCTGCTCCATGAGCTCAACGCCGCCCATCGCCCCCCGGCCTGCCGCCACGAGCACGCGAGCGCGAGTCAGGTCCACCAACGGCTCGGTCACGTGCTCGAGCACCTCGACCCGGAGGTCCTCTGGGCTCAATGTGACGTCGAGCGCCTCCACCCGTCCCTGGCGTGCGCCGTCCGCGACCGGGAGGGGGAAGATGCCGGGACGGACGGTCGCCATTTGCGGGCGGTGCAGCGGGCACTTGATGGCGGCGGTCACGCCACCCCCGAAACCAGTGGTGTCTCCCAGCAGCAGCCCGTATTCGGCCTCGAGGCGCAGCCCAGTGCAGTCAGCGGTGAGTCCGGTGCGCAAGCGCACGCCCAACCTCCCGGCCAGGTCCCGCCCATTTGGAGTGGCCCCCAGAAGCAGGATGTCCGGCTTCCGGGACAGCACAGCATCGGCGACCACCCGCGTAAACGGTGCGTTCGTCATCGCTGCCAGCCGCTCGTCCTCAGCGACGAGGACGAGGTCGGCTCCACAGGCGATTGCGCGCTGCGCAAACTGGCCCACGCCAAGACCGACCAGGAATCCAACCAGTTCGACATCGATTTCGTCAGCCAAGGCGCGGGCGCGGCCGAGCAGCTCCAGCGAGACGCTTTCGATCCCGGTGTCCGTTGTCTCCAGGTAAACCCACACGCCACGGGCGTCCTCAGGAGAATAGACCGGTGGGGTCATTTCGGACTCCCTTCCGCAGCAGGCTGGTCGGCCACCACCGCCAGCCGGACGAGCTCGGCGACGTCCATCAGCTTGATGGCGTGCTCGCCGTGCGCCGCCTCCTCCAGGCAGGTGATGCACTGCGGGCATGCCGTAACCAGCACCTCGGCGCCGGTGTCCAGTGCCTGCGCCACCCGCAAGTCAGCGAAACGCTCGCCCGCCTCGGTCTCCATCCACATGCGTCCACCGCCACCCCCACAGCACAGACCGAAGGTGCGGCTGTCTTCCATCTCGACCAGCTCCAGTCCCGGAATGGCGGCCAACAGCGCCCGCGGTGCCTCGTATTCGCCGTTGTGTCGGCCAAGGTAGCAAGGGTCCTGGAACGTCGCCTTCAGGGGAGAAGCGCCGCCGAGACGGAGCCTGCCGGCCTCGAGCAGCTCTGCCAGGTACTGGGTGTAGTGAAGCACCTCCACCTTCCCCTGCAGTCCGGGATACTGGTTCCGGAACATGTCGAAGGAATGTGGGGAGGTGGTGACCAGCCGCTTCACGCCGGCGTCCAGCAGGGACCGCGTGTTCTTCTCCACCAGCTCTTCCAGGTAGTCGAGCTGTCCCAGGCTGCGAGCGGGATCGCCGCAGCACGGCTCGTCATCGCCCAGAGTGCCGAACGGAACGCCGACCGCCTGAAAGATTTCCACCAGGGCGCGCGCGACTTTTCGAATGCGGGGGTCGTAGGCTGCCGTGCAGCCCACGAAGAAGAGAACTTCGTCAGTCGCCTCGAAGCGCCTGACCGAGAGCCCCCTCGCCCAGTCCGAACGGTGCGAAGGCGGCTGCCCCCATGGATTGCCGTCCCAGTGCAGGTCCCACAGAACCGAGCTCAGGCGGTCCGGTACGGCTCCGTCGCGCCAGGCCAGCTGCCTGAGCGGCAGAATTACGTCAGAGACCGTCACACCCCGAGGACAGAAGGCCTCGCACGCAACGCACGTGGTGCACAGCCACAGATCCTCGGCGTGGCCGTCAAGCCCCAACTGCGCCCGGTGCATGATCTTACGAAGATTGAGCGGCTCCTCCTGCACCAGCCCCCAAGGACATGCGGCCGTGCAGACACCGCATTGAAAGCACGCGGCGGCCGCTCCGTTCGTCGCCTCGAGAAGCCTCAGCCAATCAGTCTTCTTCAGGTCGATGACTGCGCCCTCGGCAGTCACTGGTTGCCTCCCACGCCAACCGGTTCGGCCCGTCGCCGGCGCACCACCTCGTCCATCTCACGCAGCTTGGCAGCAAACAGTTTGCCCTCCGACGCAGATACCCACTGGAGTTGCAGGCGTTCGGACTCGATCCCTTTCCGCGTCTGGCGCCGCTGCCAGAAGTCGAAACGCTGGAGCGTCTGGTGATTCGCGTTGATGTAGTGGCAGTCACCGATCCGGCAGCCGGTGACCAGCACCGCTCCGGCCCCTAATTCGAATGCCCGCGCGATGAATTTCTCGTCTATCCGGCCCGAGCACATGGTCCGGATGACCCTAGAGGAGGACGGGTACTGCAGCTTCTCGATCCCCGCCTGGTCGGCTCCCGCGTAGGAGCACCAGTTACAGGCGAAGACGAGCACTTTCTCTTCGGGATTCGTGGCCAGGGCCGCTTCGATTTGCGCCGTGATCTGCTGGTCGGTGAAAGACGGCATCTCGATCGCGTCGAAGTTGCACGTGGGGGAGCACGTCCCGCAGCCCTGGCAGGCAGCGTCGATGACCTTTGCTATTCCCCGCGGCTTCCCTTCGAACGGCTCGGTCATCTGGATGGCGTTGAACGGGCACACTCGCACGCAGATGCTGCATCCGGTGCACGGGTCTTCGTGGATCCGGGCAATGATCGGCTCCTTGATGACCCGGTCCTGGGCCAGTAGCGCCCCCGCCTTGGCGGCAGCGGCCAAACCCTGGCTGATACTCTCGGTGGCGTCCTTGGGCGCCTGGGCCGTGCCCGCGAGGAAGATGCCCGGCGACCCCGCCTCTACCGGACCGAGCTTGGGATGCTTCTCGAGCAGGAACCCGTCCTGGCTGCGGGAGACCTTGAGCTGCTCGAAGATCCCCTCGTCTCGGGGCTGCAGCCCCACGGCCAGCACCAGGTTGTCCGTGGGGAAGCGGATCGCCTGCCCCAGCAACGTGTCCGGCGTGGTGACGACGCCGTCGGAGTACGAGATCGCTTCCTCTGGTGGGCCCTCCGAGCCATAGCGCACGAACTGCACGCCTTCACGCATCGCCTGCTCGTAGAGCTCCTCGGCCTGTCGGCTGTAGGTGCGAATATCGCGGTACAGCACGCGGACCTGCTTGCCCTGCTGCCGCAGCCGAAGCGCCTGGCCGATCATGGACGTGCAGCAGTAGCGCGAACAGCCTTGCTCACCGCTCCGGGATCCCACGCAGCCTACGAACGTCACGTCCTCGCCAACCCCCGCGAGATGGTCGCCGAGCCGCTCCTCCAACTCCAGGTTGGTCATGACCTGCGGATCGCTGCCGTAGTCGAACTCGGTGGGCTGGTAGGGCACCGCGCCCGTCGCCAGCACCACAGCCCCAGCCTCCAGCTCCTCTCCGTTCGTGAGGCGGACACTGAAGTGTCCAATGTGACCGCCAATGGTCTCGATCTCGGTCCCCGCGTGCACCTCGACACCGGATGCCCCTACTTCTGACTGGAGCGCGGAGACCAGGTCGGCTGCTGAAGCCTGGCGAGGCGAGAGCTCATGCAGCCGTCCAGCGATTCCACCGAGGGTCGCCTCTCGCTCCACCAGGTGCGTGTCCACACCCTGTCGAGCCAGGCTCGCCGCGGCGCTCATTCCGGCCACCCCACCTCCGACGACCAGGGCCCGGCGGACCACCGGCTGCTCCATCTTGTCTAGCGGGCGGAGAAGCCGGGCCTTGTCTACAGCCATGCCAACCATGTCCTCGGCCTTCGTGGTGGCGCCCGGCTTGTCGTTCTTGTGCACCCAGGAGGACTGGTTCCGGATGTTCGCCATTTCCAGCAGGTATGGGTTTAGCGCCGCCCTGAGGCACACTCCCTTGAAGGTTCCCTCGTGGGTTTTGGGCGAGCACGCCGCGATCACCAGCCGGTTGAGACCGTTGGCCTTGATCGCGTCCGCGATCGCCTGCTGGGTGTTGCCCGCGCAAGCAAACGTCACCTCCTCCGCATGCGCCACGCCCGGCAGCTGCCCTGCCATCGCGACGACTGAGGGCACGTTCACGGTACCGGCAATGTTGCTGCCGCAGTCGCAGACGAACACGCCGATTCGAGGCTCCTCGCCTTCAGGCCGCACGTCAGGGATCGGCTGCTCGAACCACGAACGCTGTCCGATGTGGGCCAGTGCCTTGGCGGCGGCCGCGCTGGCCTCAGTCACAGTGTCGGGAATGTCCTTCGGTCCGGCGGCGCAGCCGGCTACATACACGCCCGGTCGGGTCGTGGTGATGACTCCGCCGTCGGTGTCCACGGCCTGGAAGAAACCGTCTTCGTCCAACTCGATATTGAGTGTGGCAGCGAGCTGCTCGATGTGCTTCGGGGGCTGGATAGCGGTGGCCAGCACGACCATGTCGAATTCTTCTCGACGCAGGCGCCCCGCTTCCGTGTCTTCGTACGCCACCTCCAGATGGCCGTTGGCGGGACGCACGCGGGCCGGTCGAGTACGCACGAAATGGACGCCCGACTCTTCAGTGCGTTCCCAGAAAGCGTCAAAGCCCTTACCGTAGGCCCGAACGTCCATGTACATGACGGTGACGTCTTTCACCCCATGATCGACGGCCTGGTAGGCGTGTTTCATGGAGTACATGCAGCAGACCCGGGAGCAGTACTTGAAGTGGTTCACGTCACGCGATCCCACGCAGAGCACGAATAGCAGCCGCTCCGCGTGCTCCCCATCGGAGGGCCGGATGATTTCGCCATCACTGGGCCCAGTGGCCGCGAGCAGGCGCTCGAACTCCATGGACGTAAGGACGTCGGGATGGCTTCCGTAGCCGAACTGCTCCAGTCCCGTGGCGGCCATCGTATCGAAGCCCGTCGCGACGATCACCGCGGACACATTCCGCTCCAGATCCTGGACCCGGGGCAGGTTGAAGTCGATGCATTTCGGCGGGCAGGCTGCCACGCACCGGCCGCAGGGCAGGTAGTTGGGCGGGTCGTTGAGGCAATTGTCCACGTCGATCGCGTACGCCCCGGGCACTGCCTGCGGAAACGGGGTGTAGATCGCCTTGCGCGTGGCCATGCCATGGTCGAACTCGCTGGGAAGCGTGACCGGACAGGCGGCGACGCACAGGTCGCAACGGGTGCACTCTTCCGTGACGAATCGGGAGCGCTGCCGAATGGCTACTTTGAAGTCGCCGGCTTCCCCCTCCAGTCCCACAACGTCGGCGTCGGCCAGGACTTCGATGCTGGGGTGCTCGCCCACCTCCGACAGCTTCGGCGCCTCAATACAGATCGAGCAATCCAGCGTCGGGAAGTTCTTGTCCAGGGCCGCCATGGTGCCCCCGATGCTTGGCGACCGCTCGACCAGGACGACTTTTGCGCCCGCTTCGGCCAGGTCGAGCGCAGCTTGGACGCCGGCTACGCCACCTCCGATGATCAGTACCTGGTTGTTCATGCCGCCACTCCTTCGCTGAAGCCTGCCTCCAGCGCCCGCAAATTCAAGTCAATCGTTTGTGGTCGTACGGTGGTGCGGATGGCCTGCTCCAGTGCATCGCGCGAAACGAGACCCGTGGTGGCCGCGAAATACCCGAGCATCACGACGTTGGCCACGATCCGCCGCCCGAGCCCGTCGGCGATACCGCTCGCCGCCACGCTCTGCTGGCGACCCTTCCAGGGCAGATCCACGAGACCACTGTCGAAGACTGCCAGCCCGTCCTCTGACAGGCTGGGGAGGAACGTTGCCACCGCCTCCTGGGACATGACCACCAGGATGGATGGGGTGGTGACCTCCGGGTAGTCGACGGGTCCATCGGAGAGCACAACGTCCGCGTTGCAAGCGCCGCCGCGGGCCTCTGGGCCGTAGGCTTGTGTGAGAACCGCGTGCTGACCGTCGTAAAGCGCCGCGGCTTTGCCTACCAGATACCCGGCCAGAATGATGCCCTGGCCGCCGAAACCGGCAAACCGAACTTCCGTCCGTGTCACGAGGGAACCCCTCCGTTGGTTATTCGCGTGGAACCGGGCCACTCCGTGCCCGCGTCGTCTGGGTCGGCGAAGACTCCCAGCGGCAGCGGGGACGTCCGGGACATTTCAACTGAGGCCATGGCCGGGGTGATCCTTCGGTCGACGACTCCCTGGCTGCGGTAGAACTCCATCTCGTCCAGCCCCTCCCCCAGGCCGTTGTCTTTGCCGAACCCGACGGGGCAGGGTGACAAGACCTCCACGAACCGGAAGCCGTGAAGTCCTATCGCGCGCGTGAACGTGTCGCGCAGCTGGCGGAGGTGGAGGGCCGTCCAGCGCGCGGAGTACGAGACCCCGAGGGAGGTGGCGAGCTGCTGAAGATTGAACGGCTGGTCGGTGGCTCCCCGGGGAGTGGTGCTGGTCACCGCCTGCCGCGGAGTTGTGGGTCCGGCTTGCCCGCCCGTCATGGCGTAGTTGAAATTGTTGACGCAGACCACGAGTAGGTCGAGGTTGCGCCGTGCCGCGTGCAGGAAATGGTTCCCGCCAATGGCGAACAAATCGCCGTCACCGCTGATAACGGTGACCTGCAGCTCCGGGTTCCCCAGCTTTACACCAGTGGCAAACGGAATGGCCCGGCCGTGGGTGGTGTGGAAAGAGTCCAGATCCACGTAGCCGGCAACCCGCCCCGTGCACCCGATGCCCGAGACGACGACACTTTTGTCCATGGGGAGACCGCTGTCTTGGAGAGCGCCCATGTAGGTAGCGGTGATCGAGCCGAGGCCACAACCGGGACACCAGATGTGCGGCAGCCGATCGGCCCGAAGGAGCGAATCGACGGGATGGCTAGCGCTGACGATCTCGCTCATACAGCCTCCTTGATGGCGTCGAGAATCACCTCGGGGAGGAGCAGGTGCCCTCCTCCGTGGTTGACGCGTCGCACCGGACGGTCCGTGAACCGCTCGACCTCGCGCGCCATCTGCCCCAGGTTGCCCTCGGCTACCAGCAGATTCGCCCGTCGGCCAAGCGCCGCGATCTCCTCACTGGGAAACGGCCACAGACCGATGAGCCGGAGCATTCCGCACCGGATTCCGCTCTCGCGGGCGTTTCGCACCGCCAGGCGGGCGGAGCGCGAGGTGCCTCCGTAGGCCACGACCACCACTTCGGCGTCTTCAGTGGCGAGATGCTCGACCGCTACGAGATCGGGGGCGTGCTGCAGCACTTTCGCCGAGAGGCGCCGCACCAAGGTGTCGTGCACGGCGGCGCTGTTGGACGGATAGCCGTTATCGGTGTGGGTGAGTCCGGTGATGTGTATTCGGTAGCCTTCGCCGGCGTGAACCATCGGCGGTACCAGATCTGCACCGGCGCGGAAAGGCAAATAGCCGTCTCCCGGTGGCTCGGCGGGCCGCGGTCGACCTTCGCGGGGAACGGACCCCGGCGCGGCAACGCGGACCAGCTCGGTCATGTGGCCCACTGTCTCGTCGGACATGATGAACACCGGCTGGCGCAGCCGGTCCGCTACGTTGAATGCGCGAATGGTCAAGTCAAACATCTCTTGCGGCGAGGCCGGCGCGTACGCCACCGGTTCGTAGTCGCCGTGCGAGCCCCACTTCGCCTGCATGACGTCGGACTGGCTCGTCAGTGTGGGCAAGCCCGTCGAGGGACTGCCGCGCTGGATGTCCACCACGACGCACGGGGTTTCAGTGAACATGCCCCAGCCAATGTTCTCTTGCATGAGGCTGAACCCCGGGCCGGAGGTCGCCGTCATCGCTCGTGCCCCGCCCCAGGACCCACCCAGAACCGCCGCCATGCTCGCCAGCTCGTCCTCCATCTGAACGAAAACGCCGCCCACATCGGGTAGGCGGCGGGCGAGATGCTCGGCAATCTCCGTGGACGGCGTGATCGGGTAGCCCGCGAAGAGCCGACAGCCCGCGGCAAGCGCGCCCTCGGCGCACGCGATGTCACCATTCATGAACTGGTTGGTGCTGGATGGAGACTCCGTCATGGCACCACCTCGAGTGTGTAGATCGCCATCTCGGGGCACACCACCGTGCAGAAACCACACTGCACACAACTGTCTTCCTTACCTGGTGCGACGACCGGATAGGTGTAGCCCTTGGGGTTCATCTCCACTGATTCTTCAAGCACGTCCTCGGGGCAGAATTCGATGCAGAAGTTGCAGCCTTTGCAGCGGACCCGCACGACGTAGACCTGGCCATGGGGGTGAACGACGCGGTTCGCATCGATGGGAAGGCGAGAGGGAGGTGGAGAAATCACAATCTGTCTAACCCCTATCTCTGCTCAAAAGCAGCATGTGCTCTGGTACCGGACATGCGAGCTGCCACGGGGCACCGGGAAGACCGTCGGCCATTGCCGCCAAGAAGGGCCGCAGCGCTTCCGCGGCAGTTGGGCAGAGGGCGGGCTCCATATGCCCGTCGGCGCTGCACGCGAAGCGGTCGCCCAACCCATACCCTTGCAGACACGTTCCGTTCGCTGCGACCACGCGCAGCGTGGTCGCGGACGGGAAGGACGATGCCGCGGCTGGTAGCCTGAGTTGCTCGGTCAGGCGCAGGATCTCCGAATACGGGTACCGCCGATGGCCCCCGAGCGTACGCACACATGGCAGGCGGCTCGCCCGGGCCCAACGGCTTAGCGTCGCCGTCGAGACGTGCAGCAAAGCGGCGGCCTGTTTGCCTGAAAGGAAAGTCGGCAACTCGCTTGAAGTAGTCACCCGCGCCCTCGCTGAATCGGGTCTTCGGCGCGATGCGCCGCTACTGCGCGAATTGTCACGGTTGCACCGTTTGCGCGGAATGATGCACGCGCATCATTTCTGGGTCTGGGTCCCGCGGCCGCCCCACCCAAACGGGTGAGAGGGGGGACTACCCTTTTGGGCGTGGCCTGCCATGCGGCCCCAGCCGTAGCCTGCAACGAGAATGGTGGATAGGGATTTGGCCGAGCCGGCCTTGCGAGGTGGGCCGTAGCGCCTACCCTGCCAGGAATTGGGGCGGAGATCGAGAGTGGCGACACCGCGCGAGCGCACAGCGGTTCGACGGGTGGACCTGGCGGTGAGTCGCGCGGACCAGCGTGCATCCCATCAGTACGCACGCTGGATCCGGGAGCTTTTCAGCCGGACCAGTGATGCCGTGTTCGCCGTGGGTCCCGACTTCCACATCTTGTGGTGGAGTCCGCAGGCCGAGCAACTCCTTGGCATCCCCGCGCGGCACGCCGTCGGGCAGCTCTGCTATCAGCTCATCGCTGGGCAGCACAGCGGCCGCCGTGCGCGCTGTGGGCCGGACTGCTGGGTGATGCGGGCCACGCGAGAGGGGCGTTCCGTGCCCACTTTTGACCTTCAGATCGGAGCGGCCGCGTCGGAGTCAGACGCCTACAGCGTGGGTTTCCTGTCCGACGACCCGGGCACCCTACTCATCCATCTGCTTCGGCCCCTGGGGAATCCGCAGGGTTTCACGATGTCTGCTCCCCTCCTAGACGCGAGCGAAGTGGAGCCAGCGGCGGCGACCCGGAAGAGTACGGTCCAGCGGCTGACCCCGCGTGAGCGCGAGGTCCTGGGATTCATCCTCGCTGGCAGCACCAGCCAGGACATTGCCACCGAACTCTGCATTAGCCGTGCGACGGCCCGCAACCACGTCCAGAGGGTGCTGACGAAGTTGGGAGTGCACAGCCGCCTGGACGCCGCGATGCTGGCGATTCAAGCCGGCCTGGGGCCCGCGCGGCCGGTCGCGACTGGGCAAGGCTGATCGAGAGTAGGCTCGTCGGCAGAGGCCGGCGGAAGGACGACGGTGATCAAAATGGACCAGATCGTTCCCGGAGACCGGTTGCTGTACCACGGCATGACGCTCGGATGGGTTGAGAAGGCGCTGATGGACGAGGCATCGGGCGAGTTGCTCGCGGTACTGCTTCGTCCGGGCCGGGCCGACTATCTCCTTCGTCTTTCCGGGTCCTGCGTGGCAACGCCTTCAACCTGCCGGCGCGGTAAACCGTGGTGCTCGACCGCAGAGCCTCTCTCCTGCCTGTGCCTCAAGGAGGACATTGACCTCGATGATTTGGAGAGGTTGGCGGTGGACTCCGGCGTGACACCGCCTTGTGGCAATCACTTCACTTATGGGGGCCCCACCGAGCCCTCGCCGGTTCCTTCGCAGTTGCTCGGGCACGAGCCGGGCTTTCCGGAGGTCTATGACGCGCCATCGACAGGGTAAGAATGACGATCACTCACCTGCCGTTTGGCCGCACAGGTCACCTGAGTTCACGCATCGTTTTTGGCGCTGCCGCCTTGTCAACGGTCACCCAGGACGATGCCGACCGCACGCTCGAGGTGCTGCTCGAGCACGAGATCAATCACATTGATGTTGCCGCCAGCTATGGCGAGGCGGAATCGCGTATCGCACCCTGGTTGAGACGCTTTCCCGGACGCTTCTTCCTCGCTACGAAGAGCACCGAGCGTCGTGCCGGACCTGCCCGCGAGGAGCTCCAGCGCTCCCTTGACCGCCTGGGTGTCGACCACGTGGAGCTGTGGCAACTGCACAACCTCGCGGACCCCATCGAGTGGGACCGCGCGCTCAGCCCAGGCGGGGTCATCGATGCTGCCGTCGCAGCGCGCGAGGAAGGGCTCGTGCGGTTCATCGGCGTCACTGGCCACGGTACCCAGATCGTGGCAAACCACATCCGCAGCCTCAAGCGTTTTGACTTTGACTCGGTGCTGGCACCCTTCAACTTCCTCACGCTGCAGAACCGCTACTACGCGGAAAATTTCGACCACCTTCAGGCGCTCTGCGTCGAGCGCAACGTGGCCGTGCAGACGATCAAATCGATCGCTTATCGGCCCTGGATGGGACGGGACCGGACGACCTCTACATGGTACGAGCCGCTCCAGGAACCCGCAGACATTCGACGCGCGCTCCATTGGGCCCTTGGGCGCAACGGGATCTTCGTTATCTCCGCGGGCGACATCCACCTACTTCCCAAGTACCTCGAGTCGGCGGAGCGCTTTGAACGCGCTACTCCCGACTCCGAGATGCGGCAGATGGTGGATCGTCTCGCTATGGAGCCGCTCTTCGTGTAGGGCGAGTCCCAGGCTGGGATGGCCAGGAAGTGGTTGCCACCGGTTACCGACGGGATGTAGCCTCACACAACTCTGGAGAACTGATGCGAGTACTTATCAGCGACGACCACGCACTCTTCCGCGGCGGGCTCCGCAGCTTGCTCGAAGCGCGGGACGTTGAAGTAGTCGCTGAAGCCCGTAACGGCCGTGAAGCGGTGGACCTTGCCCGTCGCCTTCAGCCGGACGTCGTACTTATGGACCTCTCGATGCCCGAGATGGGAGGCCTGGACGCCACAAAGCTCATCAGCGCGGAATCGCCTGACGTGAAGGTCGTCGTTCTCACGTCTTCTGACGATGACGCAGACCTCTTCGAGGCCATCAAGTCAGGGGCCCAGGGATACTTGCTGAAGGACACTGACCCCGAGATCTTGATGGAGATGCTTCAAGGCGTAGGCGAGGGTGAGCCCGCCCTGACACCCTCGCTCGCCCGAAAGCTGCTAAGCGAGTTCGCCCGACCCGCACCCCGCCTGGATCGCTCGCCGGACGACCTGACCGAGCGCGAGCAGGAAGTGCTCGAGCTGTTGGTCCAAGGGGTGACGTCTAATCGGGACCTCGCCGAACGGCTGATCGTGACAGAGAACACCGTGAAGTATCACCTGCGGAACATCCTGGGAAAGCTGCACCTGAAGAACCGTGCCCAGGTGGTCGGTTACGCGATGCAGCACAAGCTGGTGAATCCGTCGGGCAGCTAGCGGCCGCGTCCCGCACGCCTGGGTAGTTGCTTACGAGCAAACGGATAGCACGACCGGAGTAGCCTGCTGTTCGGATGAGTAGGTTTCCCCTTCCGGGGTGGGCGGGGGCGGATGGCCTCCCACCTCGACCTACTCGCGAATCGGAAGCCGCACTGTGAAGGTGGAGCCGGCGCCTTCGCGGGTCTCGACTTCGATACTGCCGCCGTGCAGCTGCACAATTCGGAGCGATCCAGACAAGCCGATGCCCGTACCCTTCCGGTTCCCGACGTTTCCGGCGCGGTGATACCAATCGAAGATTCGCGGCACGTCAGCTTCTGGGATGCCCAGTCCCTCATCACGCACGGACAGTACGGCCAGCGGCTCCTTCGCCGCAGCCTCGCGACTCACGCTGATCCACACCTGGGATCCCGCGGGGCTGTACTTCGTGGCGTTCGACAGTAGGTTGGCCACGACCCGCTTCACACGAGCCCGGTCCCAGATACCCCAGATCGCAGCGTCTCCGGCAGAGCGCATGAGGTGTTCCGGTGCGTTCTGCTGCTGCTCGATCACCGCTTCGCGCACAAGCGCGCTCAGGTCTAGCCGTCGCAGCTCAAGGTCGATCTCCTGGCCCATCCCGAGCCGCGCAACGTCGAGCAGTTCCTGGATCATCTCCAACCCGTCTCGGGCCGCTTTTGATATGCGTTGAGCGTGCACGTCCACCACGTCCGCCTGGTGTCGCGATGCCTGGAGTGCCCGAGCATACAAACCGATAGCGGCGATGGGAGTGCGGAGGTCGTGGGAGACGGTGCTGAGCACCTGGTCGCGAGTTCGCAATGCACCCTCGGCCGCCGCTCGGGCTTCCCGCTCGCGGGCGAGCAGGTTGAGGCGCTCCACTTCGACCCGCTTTCGCTCGATGGCGTAGCCGATGGCCCGACGCAGGAGCTCCGAATCCACCCGACCTTTTACGAGATAATCCTGGGCCCCTTCGTGCACG
>Ga0156186_1125_pt2 | contig 12566 bp, 12 predicted proteins | sample RifCSPlowO2_12_FD_107839 | JGI IMG/M metagenome (GOLD analysis project Ga0156186, IMG submission 107839) | Candidatus Handelsmanbacteria bacterium RIFCSPLOWO2_12_FULL_64_10
TGGTCAGCCGCTTGATCCCGAATGCCTTGTTATAGTACGCCTGCGCGATCGCCGTGTTCGGCTTGTGACTCCCCGCCGGAGACACCCCCTCGTTCTTGTAGTAGATCTTCGCCGGCGTGCCCAGCGCCTTCTCAAAGGCCCTGGCCCGGTAGAGCGGCGAGGGCCGATAGAGGAGGAGCTTCTCCATGACCTCGTCCGGGATGTCGACCCACCGCTCCCGGCTCACCTCCTGCTCGATCAGGTTCATCGGGAAGATCCGGGCCATGTCGCCGGGGCCGATCGGCTGCCTGGTGCCGGGGTGCAGCGGCGGCTGCATCGGCGTGGGCATGTCCGCCTGGATGTTGTACCACTGCCTCGGAATTTCGTCTTCCTGGAGCACGACCTTGGTGTTCATAATCTCTCCTTTGCCCTCAGAGCGTCCTCAACAACTCCTCCGGGTGCTGCCGCGCGTTGACCTGGGCGTGGACCTGGAGGACCTTCCCGTCCGGCCCGATCACGAAGGTCATCCGTTTGGGATTCCTGGCCTCCGGCCCCTCGCACGCCCCGTAGGCCACGCCGATCTGCCGGTCCACATCGCACAGGAGCGGGAACGGGAACTGGTTGTTCTCCGCGAACTTCGCGTTCTCCGCCACCGTGTCAAAGCTCGCCCCCAGGACCTGCGCGTTCTTCGCCTCGTACTCGCGGATTCGATCACGGAATCCGATGCCCTCCGCCGTTCAGCCGCCCGTGCTGGCCTTCGGGTAGAACCAGAGGACGACCGTCTTGCCGCTGAACTGCTTCAGCGTCGTCTCCTCCCCGCGATGATCTTTCACGCGAAAATCCGGGGCAACATCACCGACCTTAACCATCTTCAACTCCTTTCTATGGGGAAACAAGCACCGTAGACAACCTGCTAAAGTTAAGAAACAATATAGAGAAGACCCTTCCCAAGATCAAGCCCTATTCCCCATTCTGTGACCTCTCGCAGATTGTCATAAAAACCTCACGCGGAGACCGCCGCCTTCAGGCGACGGAAAAAACGTTTTGCCTTGAAAACGAGGCTCGACTTCCGTATATTGGCGTTAAGGCACTCCTGTTGAAGTGCAGGAGCCCCGGCTCTTTGACAACCGAAGGTATGAGGTTGTGGGGCAGTAGACCTCCCCACGTAAAACCTTCGAGGCCAGCACAACGTTGAAGCGTGCTGCAACTTCGCTGCCGGAGCAATCCGGCAGGGCTGATGTCAACCAGCCGAACGCGGCGGCTGCCAAGAAACGTTGGCGGTTAGCTGCAAGCCGTCCTTTTCAGGGGACGGTCGTTGACTGACTTTTGCCCTCCCACACCCTTACTTTCCCGTCATCGTCGTTAAGAATAGGCCATACGATACTTCTAAAGGGGACTTCATGATCGTCGACACCCACGTCCACGTCTGGGAGATAGACCCTCCCCGGTATCCCATAGGCCCCACCGCGCCCAACTGGAAGACGATGCCCGACGAGCCCGGCGCCGCCGACGAGCTTCTAACGGAGATGGATCAGCACGGCGTGGACCGGACCGTCCTGGTCCAGACAAGCTGGTCCACCTGGGACAACGGCTACATCGCGGACTCCGTCGCCCGCTTCCCGGACCGCTTTATCGGCCACGGCCTGATCGACCCGCAGGACCCTGAAAACGCGGATCAGGTGCGTTACTGGATGCAGGAGCGCGGCCTGGCCGGGTTCCGCTTCCACCCCATCTACTACCCCGGCGAAAAGATCCTTCTGACCCGGCAGAACGAGCCGATGTGGGAGGCCATCGCCGGCCTGAACGCCATCATCCAGTTTCACCTCCGCCCGGACTTTGCCGACCAGGTGGACGCCATCGCGCGGCGCTACCCCCGCCTGACCCTGATCATCGACCACATGGGATATCCGAAGGTGGACGAAGACCCGGCCGCCTTCCGGCCCATCCTCGACCTGGCGCGGCATTCGAACGTGTACCTGAAACTGTCAGACGTGGCCGGGAGGTCCAGGCAGGGGTTCCCCTACACGGATGTACACCCCTTCATCAAAGACCTCCTGAGCGCCTTCGGGTCCGAACGGATGGTCTGGGGCACCGGCTATCCGGGCCACCACCGGCTCAAACACAAGTGGCCCACGCTGGCCCAGGAACTCCGCCTTGTCCGGGAGGGCCTGCCCTTCCTGACAGACACGGACAAAGAGCGCATCCTGGGCGGCGCCGCCGCAAAGGTCTGGAAGCTGGCATAAACACGGCAAACGGCAAAGTCCCCCCCCCTCCCTCCCCCCCACATGTGGGGAGAGGGAGGGGGTAACAAACGGCGTAGCCCTCAGCGACGGGGGAGGGTAAGGGGGCGTCTCACCTTTCACTTTTTACACGGAGGTTCTCCATGGCGATCCTGGGACAGGGGGACTACAAATACGAGGTCGTGGACGGATGGGCCAGGCTGCCGGAGGGGTGGGCCTTCACCCTCGTGTCGGACGCGGCCATCGACTCGAAGGGCCGCATCTACGCCTTCACGCGCGGCAAGCACCCCGTCATCGTGTTCGACAAGGCCGGCAACTTCGTCACCTCCTGGGGCTACGGGGAGTTCGGCGTCTCCCCCCACCTGGTCAGCCAGTCGCACGGCATCTTCATCACCCCCGACGACCGGGTCTACCTGACCGACGCCTACCAGCACATCGTCCGCCGCTACACCCGGCTGGGCGACATGGAGCGCGAGTGGGGCAAGCCCGGCGTCCCCGGCGTCACCCACTACCGCCGCGAGTACAACATGCCCACCGGCGTGGCCATCGGCCTGGACGGGTCGATCTACGTGTCGGACGGCTACGGCAACCGCTGCGTCCACAAGTACTCCAAGGACGGCGAGCACCTGCTGGCCTGGGGGGAGGCGGGCAGCGGCCCCGGCCAGTTCGCCGTGGTCCACAACATCGGCTGCGACAGGACGGGCCGCCTCCTGGTCTGCGACCGGGAGAACAACCGCATCCAGGTCTTCGACCCCGACGGCAAGTTCATCTCGCAGTGGACGGACGTGCAGTCCCCCGGCGACGTCTGGATCACCCCCGACAACACCATTTACGTGGCCGAGCAGGGGGGCCACGGGCACGTCAGCGTCTGGACCGCCAAAGGGGAGCGCATCAGCCGCTTCTCCGGCTCTCCCGGCGGCGTGCTTCAGGCCCCGCACGGCATCTGCGTGGACGACGAGGGGAGCATCTACGTGGCCGAGATCGGCGCCGGCGACCGGGGACAGAGACTGCAAAAGTTTGCGAGAAGGTAGACCCCTCCCCCTGCCCCCTCCCCCAAAGGGAGAGGGGGAGCAGCCTTGTCAACAGAAACCAGGAGCTTAAGAGATGAGCCCTCACCTGCCCCTGCTCGAAATCTCAGGTTCACCTCGCGACAGAGGCCACGCGCACGGGGAGGGCTTCCGGGAGCAGATCCGGGCGCTCCTGCCCGCCTACTTCGACTACCTGGACCGCACGAGCCGGAGCCACCGCGTCGAGCCGCTCACCAAACCCCGCACCCTGGAGATCGCGGGGACCTACCTGGGTCCGGCGGACGCCTGCGCCCCCGACCTGCTGGAGGAGGCCCAGGGCATCGCCGAAGGGGCCGGCGTCCCCTTCGCGGAGGTCCTGGCCCTCAACGCCTTCCTGGACCTCTTCGACTACCTCTCCCCGGCCTTCGTGGAGGCCGGATGCACGACCCTCATGGTCCCCGGCGGCCCGGACGGGACCGGCGCGGTCATCGCCCAGAACTACGACCTCCCCTCCCTCTTCGCCCCCGCCGCCGTCCTGCTCAAGGCGACCCGGGTCGGCGGCCCCGACGCCCTCATCTACACCACGGCGGGCATGCTCGGCTGCGCCGGACTCAACAGCGCGGGCATCGGCGTCGTCATCAACAACCTGATCCCGGCGGACGCCGGGCCTGGCCTCCCCTACCCCTTCGTCGTCCGTCGCATCCTGTCCGCGGAGCGCATCGGCGGGGCCATCGACGCCGTCCTGGCCTCCACCCCCCGCGCCTCCGGCATGAACTACGTCCTCTGCGACCGGCACGGCGAGATCTACGACCTGGAGACCTCCGCCCGCGACTACGAGGTCCTCTGCCCCTTCGACGGCCCGATGGCCCACGCGAACCACTACCTGACCGAGCGCCTTAAACCTCTTGAGCGCCGGGCCTGGGACCAGCGCGGCCAGACCATCGCCCGCTGGGGCCGGGCGACCCGCCTGCTCCGCACGACCTCCCGCCCCGACGCGGCCGCGCTGCGGACCACGCTCGCGGACCACGTGAACAGCCCCATCGCGATCTGCCGGCACGAGCAGGACGTGGGCGGCGAGCCCTGCGGACAGACCATTTGCGGCATCGTCCTGGAGCCCCCCCGGCGTCGCGCCCATTTCGCGCGCGGGCCGGTCTGCGAAAACGAATGGGTGAGCTACGAGCTACAGGAGACAGGCCGGGAGATCGACTGGGAAGGCATCCGGGCCAGGACCGTGGCCACCTTCTAACGCAAGGGATTTGCGATGAGGATATCCGCACGCACGCCGCGCATCAACCCGGCCCACCGCTGGTTCAGCGAGGCCCGCTTCGGGCTGTTCATCCACTGGGGCATCTATTCTCTGATCGGTCGAGGCGAACAGGTCCTCTTCCGCGAGCATCTCGACCAGCGGGAGTACGCGAAACTCGCCCGGCGCTTCAACCCGACGCGATTTGACGCCGACGCCTGGGCGAAGTGCGCGAAGGACGCAGGCATGCGCTACGCCGTCCTCACGACCAAGCATCACGACGGATTCTGCCTGTTCGATTCGGCCCTCACCGACTACACCGCCGCCAGGACGGCGGCGGGCCGCGACCTGGTCGCTGAGTACATCCGCGCCTTTCGGAGACACGGACTCCGCGTGGGCCTCTACTACTCCCTGGCGGACTGGCGCTTCCCCGCCTACTTCAATGGCCCGGAGGCCGACCCGGAGGCCTTCGCCGCCTTCCGGGACTACATCCACGGGCAGGTGCGGGAACTCTGCACGAACTACGGCAAGATCGACGTCATGTGGTTCGACGGCGTCTGGCCGCACTCGGCGGAGACCTGGCATTCCCAAAAGCTCATCCGGATGATCCGCCGCCTGCAGCCGGGCATCCTGATCAACAACCGCCTCGGCGGCGGCGCGGGCGCGGGCCAGGGAGGTCTGCTGGGCGACTTCGGCACGCCCGAACATCACATCACCCCCGACCCGAACCGGATGTGGGAGTCCTGCCAGGTCTCCACGTGGCGGCTCTGGGGCTACACGAGAGGGGAGCGCTGGCGGCCTGCCGACCTGCTGATCGACATGCTCTGCGACGCGGCCAGCAAGGGCGGAAACCTCCTCCTGAACGTGGGGCCCAGGCCAGACGGGACCTTCCCCGCCCCCTTCCTGAAGCGGGCCGCCGAGATCGGGCGATGGATGAAGAAGCACGGAGAGGCGATCTACGGGTCCGGGCCCGAGGTCTGCGAGTTCATCACGCACGGCCGGCAAACGGTCAAGGGGAACACCCTCTACCTCCTCATCCGGTTCTGGCCGGGGCCGGAGGTCCACCTGGCCGGCCTCAGGACGAAGGTCCTCCGGGCAAAACTGCTCACCACCGGAGCGCGCGTCCGCGTGGACCAGCGGGGGGAACACCTCTACCTGTGCGGCCTGCCCAAGCGCACCCCCGACCCCCACTGCGCCGTCATCGCGCTGACCTGCGAGGGCAGACCGGAGGCATACGACTGGGCCAGACATCGGCTCTGGCAGGGAGACCCGAGGCGCATGGCGTCCTGGGCCGCAGGATAACGCAGAGGAGACATCCATGAAATCGGTAAAATCGGTCTACATGATGACGGACCTGGAGGGAGTGGCCGGCGTGGACGACTGGGACCCCCGGCACACCGACTACGCGAACGAGGCCAAGGGCGTCTACGAGCGCTCCGAGATGCAGCGCCTGCTCACCGGCGAGGTCAACGCCGCGGCCGAGGGCCTCTTCAAGGCCGGCGTGGAGGAGGTCCTGATCAACGACGCCCACGGCGCGGGCCGGACAATCCTGCCCGAGGAACTGATCCCCGGAGTCCGGATCGCGCGGGGGCGCAACCGCCCGAACTGGCTGCTGGGCATCTCCAGGCGGTTCGACGCCCTGGTCCAGGTCGGGATGCACGCGATGGGCTACACCCCCAACGCCTGCCTGGCCCACTCCATGAGCCGGGGCATCCGCTACCGGGCCAACGGCCGGGAGATCGGCGAGATGGGCATGGCCGCCTGCCTGGCGGGCCAGCTCGGCATCCCCTGGGTCTTCACCTCCGGCGACCTGCACGCCTGCCGGGAGTCCGAGACCTGGGCGCCGGGCATCGTCACCGCGCCCGTCAAGGAGGGCCTCTCGGACCTCTGTGCCGTCCACCTCCCCCCCGCCGACGCCCGCAACCTCATCCGGGAGCGCGTCCAGGAGGCCGTCCAAAAGGCCGGCCAGATCGCGCCGGTCACCATCCAGGGGCCGGTGGTCATCGAGGTCCAGCGCGAGGAGCCCTGGCCGGCAAAACTGAGGGAGGGGGCCGAGCGCATCGACGCCTTCACGGTCCGCTACACCGGGAAGCACTTCTGGCAGGCCTTCCACCATGCCACCTACGGAAAGCCGGACCTGCCCCTGCCGGAGTGATCTGAAAGTTGCTTGACAGCCCTGCCGGAAGTTGTTAACATTGAGACATATGTTGCACTGTTGCGATCCGACGGCTTTCAGGCCCCAACTGTTTTTGAGGAATCTTTATGAACACGGTTTATATCAAGTTTAACAGCCGGGTGCATCAGATCAGGGGCTACTACGAACTGGCCACCAGAGCACAGGTCAGTAGCCTGCCTGACAGCATTTATATCGTACCCATTAAAGCCCTGTCACTCCTGGACGAGCAGCACATCTCTTACCGACGCGCCACGGACGAAGAGGTCGAACGTGCTTATGCTCAGGTTCGAAATACTGCTGCCTTTGTACTACAATGACGGCAGACAGATTGAACATGAGAAGTTTACTCAGATGGATAACTGCCCAACAAGTCAACGTGATTTAATGATGGCGAACAGATGGGGGAGGCCGAGCCTCGGTCTCCCCCGTTTCTGTGACGGAGGAGGAAGGGAACCATGCCCAAGACGACGGACATCCGGGTCTGCGAGGTCGGGATCGGGTTTGAAGAGTACCTGTACCGTGCGCCCCTGAAATTCGGCGGCATGGTCGTGGCGAACGCGACCATCCTGAACGTCACGGTCCTGGTGGAGAATGGCGCGGGGAGCCAGGCCGAGGGGTTCGGGTCCATGCCCCTGGGGAACACCTGGTCGTTCCCGTCGCAGCGCGTGGCGCCCGACCAGTCCCTGGAGGCCATGAAACGCCTGGCCGGCCGGATGGCGGAGGCGACGCGGGGGTGCAGGGACCGCGCGCACCCCATCGACCTGGCGGTCCCCCTCGAGCCGCAGTTCCTCGACCTGGCCGCAGAGGTGTCTATGGAGATGGCGCTCCCTGAGCCGGTCCCCAGGCTCTGCACGCTCGTGACGGCCAGCCCCTTCGACGCGGCCCTGCACGACGGGTTCGGCAGGGTCAACGGCCTCAACGCCTACAACGGCCTCGGCGCCGAATTCATGACCCGCGACCTGGCCGCCTACCTCAACGACGACTTCCGGGGCGAGCACCTGGACCGCTACACCCTCCGGCAGCCCAAGCCCCGGATGCCCCTCTACCACCTGGTCGGCGCACTCGACCCCCTCACCGACGCGGACATCTCGCAGAAGATCAACGACGGCCTGCCGGAGACCCTGCCCGAATGGATCAGATTCAACGGATTGACCCACCTCAAGATCAAGCTCAACGGCGACGACCTCGCGTGGGACGTGAACCGCGTCCGCGCAGTCGAGCGCGTCGCCGCCGAGACCCAGGCCGCCCGGGGCGTGACGGAGTGGGCCTACTCCCTCGACTTCAACGAGAAGTGCAAAAACGTCGGCTACCTGCTCGATTTCCTGGCCCAGGTCCGCGAAAAAAGCCCCCAGGCCCTGGAGCGCGTCGCCTACATCGAGCAGCCCACGGCGCGGGACCTGAAGGCCAACCCGGAGAACAAAATGCACCGGGCCGCGCAGGTCCGGCCCGTGGTCATCGATGAGTCCCTGCAGGACTTCGAGAGCCTCCTCATCGCCCGCGACCTCGGCTACTCCGGCGTGGCCCTCAAGGCCTGCAAGGGACAGACCCAGGCCCTCCTGATGGCCGCCGCCGCCCAGAAGCACAGGATGTTCCTCTGCGTGCAGGACCTCACCTGTCCGGGCGCGTCCTTCCTCCACTCGGCCGGCCTGGCCGCCCGCGTCCCCGGCGTCACGGCCATCGAGGGCAACGCCCGGCAGTACTGCCCGAACGCCAACGCCGGATGGGCGGAGCGTTTCCCCTCCATCTTTATGATCACCGACGGCGCCGTGGGCACGGGCTGCCTCACCGGAGATGGCCTCGGACATTAAAAATGAACCGCTATTTTTCAGGCCCTCACCCACCCCCAACCCCCTCCCTCTCCCAAATTTGGGAGAGGGAGGGGGCTTCAGACTTGTCGGTAGCCTGGAGGAGAGTAAGGGCTGGAATCCCCTTTCGCCTTCTTCTTGCTGACCGCTTACCCAGGAGATATCTATGAAAGCAAAGCGCCTTGTCTTCACCGGCAAGCTGCGGGTGGAGGTCGAAGAGTTCGACCTCCCGGACGCCCCCGGCCCCGGAGAGGTGCTCGTCGAGAACCTTTACGGGCTGATCAGCCCCGGCACCGAGCTTGCGATGTTCACCGAGACCCACATCGGATTTCCGAACCCCGAGTTCCGCTACGCCAAGTTCCCCTTCCGGCCCGGCTACGCCTCCGTGGGCCGGGCCGTGCTGGTCGGCCAGGGCGTGAAGGGGGTGCGGGAGGGGGACATCCTCTTCACGCGGAGCAATCACGCCTCCCACGCCCTCCTCCCGGCGCAGCGCCCGAAGCTGAAGGTGCCCGCAGGGGTGCCCGTCGAGCACGCGCCGTTTGCGACCATGGCGCACATCTCGCTCACGTCGGTCCGGCTCTCGGAGGTGCGCCTCGGCCAGACCGTCGCGGTGTTCGGGCAGGGGCTGATCGGCAACTTCGCGGCCCAGCTCATGCGGTGCGCCGGGGCGCGGCGGGTGATCGGCATCGACGCCGTGCCGGAGCGCCTCAGGATCTCCGCGCAGTGCGGGATCGACGTGCAGGTGAACCCGGTGGAGGAGGACGCCCGAAGGCGCATCGACGACCTGACCGGCGGCGCAGGCTGTCAGATCGTCGTGGAGGCCACGGGCAACCCGCAGGTGGCCCCCCAGGCCATCCGCCTGGCCGCGCAGATGGGGAAGGTGGTCCTCCTGGGCAGCCCGCGGGGAAACGCGGAGATCAGCCTCTACTTCGGCCTTCACTCCCCCGGCGTGGCACTGATCGGCGCGCACGCCAGTAGGCAGGCGGACGCCGCCCACTACGGAGACCCCGAACCCTACGACCTGATGCTCTCCTTCATCGCCGAAGGACGCCTCCGCGTGGCCCCCCTGCTGACCCACACCCTGCCCGCCTCCGGGGCGGATCGGGCCTACCGGGGGCTGCTGAATGAGAAGGAGAAGTACCTCGGGGTTCTGTTGGACCTCACGAAGTGGGGATGATCGCCATGAAAATCACCGGCCTCGACATCCACCCCGTCACCGTCAGACGCCAGCACAGGACCGTCGTGGGGCAGGGGAGAGGCACCTTTATCCCCGGCGCGGACGCTGCGCCCACCCGGTCCCACTTCGCGGCCCTGGAACTGCGCACCAGCGAGGGCATCACCGGCCTCGGCGAGTGGTCCGACGTGGCCGCCCCGGGCCGCCTGGTCTCCTCCACCTTCCGCACGAAGGGCTACGGCCCGCCTGAGGACCTGGACATCCCCGCCCTCAGGGCGGTGCTGGAGCGCGCCCTGGTCGGCAGGAGCCCCTTCGACATCGAGGCCATCCTGTCCGACCTCGACCTCGACCGCTCCACCCTCTGCGCCGTGGACAGCGCCCTCTACGACGCCGTGGGCAAGGCCCTCAACACCCCCGTCTACAACCTGATCGGCGGCCGCGTACGCGACCGGATGAAGATCTCCTGGGTGGTCTACATCCGCACCACGGACCTGATCGGCGACGAGATGCGCGCCATGGTGGACCGGGGGTTCACGGCCTTCAAGCTCAAGGTCGGCTCGGACATCGCCCACGACGAGGCCTGCGTCAGGATCATGCGGGAGACCGCCGGCCCGGATGCCGAGATCAAGTTAGACGCCAGCGGGGCCTGGACCGTCGAAGAGGCGATTCAGAACATCCAGCGCCTGACGCCCTACAACCTCCAGGGCGTGGAGTCCCCCGTGAAGGGCCGGGGCGCAGCGGACCTGGCTCAGGTGCGCCATGCCGTGGGCGTCAAGATCATCGAGCACGTCTGGGACCGGTGGGACTACATCCTCGACCTGATCCAGCGCAAATCCGTGGACGTCATCAACCTCTTCCCGGAGGGCTGCGGGGGCATCCACCGATGCAAGAAGGTCCTGGCCCTGGCCGAGGCCGCCGGGATCGACGCCCTCCTGGGGAGCACGGTGGAACTCGGCGTCGGCACCGCCGCCCAGGTCCACCTCGGCGTGTCCGGCCCGCAGGTCTGCTACCCCTCCGACCTGATCGGCCCCGCGATGTACACGGAGGACATCATCACGCGACCCTTCGACTACGTCGAGGGCCACCTCGCGCCCCCGGAGGGGCCTGGCCTCGGCGTGGAGTTGGACCGCGATCAGCTCGAACGCCTGAAGACCTGACCCCTCCCCCGTCTCTCCCCGACACGGGGAGGGGAGACCCAACCCCCCGGCCCCCTTCCCCGGAGGGGAAGGGGGAGAAATGCAGAACATATCAAAAGAAGGCGCGCCGCGAGAAACCCCCACCGCAGGAGCCCGGCAGAAGCACCCCACATGCCGGGGGCACAACATTCGGTGCAACTACTGAACGTCAAGGTTGCGGCGCGCCCAGCCCCGCCGGCGCTTGAGGCCGACAGCGAAAGCTGTCGGAAGGCGGGGGGGGGGAGTGGATACCGTGCTTCTTTTGTCCAACTTTTCTTGCACGAGCAAGAAAAGTTGGAAGGAGATAATTCCCCATGCAATCCTCTACCCTCCAACCTTGTCCCCTCTTCATCGACGGCGAATGGGTCTCCTCCACAGCCACGGCCTCCGAGCCGGTCTACAACCCCTCCGACGGCACGCAGATCGCCGCGACCCCCCTGTGCGGGGCCGGCGAAATCGCCAGGGCCGTCCAGGCCGCCGAGAGGGCCTTCCCCGCCTGGGCCGAGACCCCCCCGGTGGAGCGCGCCCGGCTCCTGTTCCGTTACAGGCAACTCCTGGAGGACCACTTCGAGGACCTGGCCCGCTCCGTCACGCGCGAGAACGGCAAGACCCTGGCCGAGGCCAGAGGCTCCGTCCGCCGGGGCATCGAGGTCGTGGAGTTCGCCTGCGGCGCCCCCTCCCTCCTGATGGGCGAATCCCTTGAGAACATCGCCCGCGACATCGACTGCGACACGGTCCGGCAGCCCCTCGGCGTCTGCGCGGCCATCACCCCCTTCAACTTTCCGGTCATGGTCCCCCTCTGGACCCTCCCCGTGGCCCTGGCCTGCGGGAACACCTTTGTCCTCAAGCCCTCCGAGAAGGTCCCCCTGAGCGCCGTCCGCCTCGTCGAGCTCCTCGTCGAGGCCGGCCTCCCCCGCGGCGTGCTCAACCTGGCGCACGGCGGCCGCGAGGCCGTGGACGCCCTCCTGACCCACCCCCTGGTCCGCGCCGTCTCCTTCGTCGGGTCCACGCCCGTGGCCAAACACGTCTACGAGGTCGCCGCGCTGCACGGCAAGCGTGTCCAGTCCTCCGGCGGGGCCAAGAACTACATGGTCGCCCTGCCCGACGCCGACCAGGAGGGCGTGATCGACGCCATCCTCGGCTCCGCCTACGGCTGCGCGGGGGAGCGCTGCATGGCCGGCAGCGTGCTTGTCTGCGCGGGCGACGCCGAGAAACGCCTCCTGCCCCCCCTGCGCGACCCCTCCGCGAGCCTCCGCGTGGGCCCCACCGACCGCGACCCCGGCGCGCAGATGGGCCCCCTCGTCACCCGCCAGCACCTCGACCGCGCCCTCGGCTACATCGACGCGGGCCTTTCAGAAGGGGCGGACCTCCTGCTGGACGGCCGGAAGGTCCGCGTCCAGGGCGCCCCGAACGGCTTCTACCTGGGCCCCACCATTTTCGACCGCGTCACGCCGGACATGCGTATCGCCCGCGAAGAGATCTTCGGCCCCGTCCTCTCCGTCATGCGCGCGAAGGACGTGGACGAGGCCGTCGCCCTCTGCAACAACAGCGGCTACGGCAACGCCGCCGTCCTCTTCACCTCCAGCGGACGCGCCGCGCGGGAGTTCCGCCATCGCGTCAGCGCCGGCATGGTCGGCGTCAACGTCGGCGTGCCCGCCCCCATGGCCTTCTTCCCCTTCTCCGGCTGGAACGCCTCCTTCTTCGGCGACCTCCACGTCCAGGGCCGCGAAGGCGTGGACTTCTTCACGCGCCAGAAGGTGACCATCA
>Ga0156186_1385_pt1 | contig 12483 bp, 6 predicted proteins | sample RifCSPlowO2_12_FD_107839 | JGI IMG/M metagenome (GOLD analysis project Ga0156186, IMG submission 107839) | Candidatus Handelsmanbacteria bacterium RIFCSPLOWO2_12_FULL_64_10
CGGACCGCAGCATCTGGCGAAGCTGCGCGCCGGACTCGCCCGGTTCGTCGAGGAGCGCGGTTACGCGTCGGACCGCAGCATCTGGCGAAGCTGCGCGCCGGACTCGCCCGGTTCGTCGAGGAGCGCGGTTACGCGTCGCTCTCGGAGATGCGCGGCTGCATGAACCTGGCGCGCTGTCCCAATCCGGCGGCGTTCGAGCGCGGGAACTACATGCGCATCCTGCAGAGCTGGTGGCCGTAGGTCGGTTGAGCGCAATCGAACCCTGACGCGGCGCGCCGGCCCGAATGTTGGGCTTAGGCCGTTACCGCGCAGTCCCCGACATCGCCTCGCGCTCCTGAGGTCGCGTTGCGCTGGGCCCGACTCCGGCCCCGTGACACACCGGCGCTGCAAATCCGGTCATTCCGAAGGCCAAATCCCCCCATGCAGGTTCGCTGCTCGGCCCGAATCGGCGCGTAACCGCCGCGATCGGCACAAGACGCCACACGAGCGGAATCGATTTTTTACGAACTTCGGCTCTGCCACGTTGACGCACGTGCCCCGATCGCACTGGATCGTGTGCGATCGGGGCTGCCCGAGCACAGTTTGCGGCCGGATTGATTTGCATATCCCCCGCCCATGTCCTTCGCCAGTCCGCGCGTACGAATCTGTTACGCGACTCAACCCTGAAGCAAAGTGCGCTGCCGCATTTCCCACGACAGCAGTGCGTCAAAACCCTTGACGGTCGTGCCACGTGCGAAAGCGTCGAACACCCCCTGCGGCACTTTCAGGTAGCGCCACACTTGGCCTGTCTCAATAGACACTTCCTTACACCATCGCTCCATGTGCCTGGCCTTTTCGTCCGTCTCTTCGAATTCCCGGCCTTTCGTCTCAATGATCCAACCGACCTTGTCCTTTTCGGTCTTTTGGATAGCAACGAAGTCCGGATAGTAAAGCCGTACCGAGCCCGTCGACGAGAGGTACTGCACGTGAAAGTGTGTGAACCATTCGGCGAGCGCGGCGAAGCGCAAGACATCGTCACACTGTTCTAGGAACGCGGCGAACCGCGCCTCAAAGTCGTTATAGACTGCGACGCGATTGAAGATCGTCTTCTTCGCGTCAGTGACCATGCGGCGCCAAACGAACTTCTCCGAATCAGATAACTGTATCGGCTCGCCCGCCAGCTTGACCGGCTTGGCCTCCGTGGTCAGCTTGCCGATCTCCCTGGAGAACAGACGCGCGATGGCATCCAGCAAGCCCGTGTGGTTGAGAGCCCTACGAACCTTCACGTCATCGAGCTCTACGACGTGGCCGAAGCAGCGCTTTTGCACGTACTCACGCACCTTCGGGTACAGGATGCTGAACTGCCCCGCCGCGAGCTTGGCGTGACGCTCCACGCGGCCGCTCAGCGATGACAGCACGTTTTCAATGGGCGGCACGTTGTCCGCGTTGAACTCGATTTCGTCAGAGCCGACCTTGACGTCGATGATGCCGTGGACGAGGTCGATGCGATTCTTCAGCTCTCGGTCGAGATCTTTCTCGGACGCGAGTAGTGGCAGCTTCAATGGGTCGAGCTTTTCGACGTTCTTGTACTGCCGGTCGTACAACGGCGTCGTGCGGGGAATCTCGATGTCGTACTTCCGCCGATCCTCGACCGGGAAGATTTCGATCCCCGGCTTCGGTGGCTTCGTGACCGTCTTGATGCCGACGCCTTCCTTCTCCAGCTCGCGGATGAAGTTTTCGAAAGCGCTGGTGCCGATCAGCTCGAGGATCTGGTTGTTGTCGCGCGGGATCTTGCGCATCAGCCGAAGGCCGCGGCCGACCGCTTGCTCGGGAAGAATATTGGCCTTGGCGGTGAACGGACGCAGACCGAGGATTACCGAGACGTTGCGCACGTCCCAGCCCTCGCGCAGCATGAGCACGGAGACGATCGCACGGATCTTGGACTTGCCCAAGTCGACTTCCCGGGCGGCCGCTCGCGCTGCTTCGAGGTCCTTCTGGGTGATCTCGCCATTGCCCTTGGTGTGAATGACCAGCACCCGGCCCTCAGTCTTGAACTCCTTCTCACGACGCAGTCGCTCGGCGATGGAGTCTGCGTCCTTGGTGTCCTCCGCCATCACGAACAGCAGGGGTTTCTCGCCGACGGCCCCGTAGTCCTTAGCGTGCTGCCGCCAGCGTGCCACGCCGATCGCGATCCACTCGTTATATGTGTCCCCTGCCTCCGCGTGCGAATACCGGTCAGGGTCGGCCTTGTCGGTCTGGTGGATGATCAGCGGCGTCTTGACGATCCGGTCCTCGACCGCCTGCGCCAACGGGTAGTCGACGATGATCCACGGAAAAAATGTGCCGTTCTGGTTCTTCGGTGTGGCCGAAAAATCTAGCCACAGCGTGAGGCCGCCCGCTCCCTTGGCCTTCAAGTTCTCATGCAGCGCCATCAAGGTCTTGTGCCAAACGAGGTCCTCGTCGTGGACGTGGTGGGCCTCATCGTTCAGAACCATCAGGTTCTTCACGCGCTTCACCCGTTCTAGCATCGGGGTGGCGGTGGCGAGGTTCGCCTTCGGGGCGTTGCCGAGCAGCGCGGCTACGGGGTTGATCGGCGTCGTCTCGCCACCGGTATCTTCGTAAATCTGCTGGATGTTAGTGAGAAACAGGTTCCCGGAAGGCAGCGGCTCGCGCGCGTCGCCGCGCAGAACCACCTGCACCGCGAACTCGCTCGTCCACTCGGGCGGGATGATCGGCAGAGCGTGGAACACCCGGGACGAGTCGAAATCCTCGCGGAGCCGCTCGTACACGATGACGTTTGGCGCCACGATCAGGAAGTTGTCGGCGGCGGAGCTGGCGGCCTCCAGCCGGCGGTGCAGCATGCTCCACGCGACCATCAGTGCCATCACAACCGTCTTGCCGCTGCCGGTGGCCATCTTCACCGCGTAGCGCGGCAGGCCCGCCGGCGGCAGCTCCTGCTCGGCCTGCTTGCCGAGTTCCGGCACGTAGCGACGGAACAAGCGCGTGCCCTTGGTGGAGGTCAGGATCTCCAACTCGAGCAGCTCGGGGCTCTCGAAGTAGGCTTGCACCAAGTTGCCCGCGTCCAGGCACCGCTCGACCTCGAACAGGAAGACGATCGTCTCCACTGCCTCGCGCTGGCAGAAGTAGTAGCGGAAGCGCTCGCCGGTCGGCAGCAGATGATCGTCCCCGAACCAGAACTGAAACAGGCGGCGGGTCGTGTCACTCGCCCCCGGGTAACCGTCGTCTCGCCACGCATCTATGGCCGCGCGGATCCGATTGACCAGCAGGGTCTTGCTGTCGCGCCGTCCTTCGGCTTCCTCCCAGGTATCCGCGCCACTCTTGACGAGATGCGTACGCGGAACGGAAAACGGATCGCGGCTCGCGACCTCAGGCAGTTCGATCGCCAGGACGTTGGTATGGGCAGTGGCCTTCGCCATATCACTTCACCTGGCACTCGAGCAGGCGGCTGGTGTCATTGCCGAAAATGTCCACTACCTTGATCAGCACGTGGTAGCGGCCAGGCTTTAGGTACTCGTGGGCGTCGCTGACCAGCGTGAGCTTGCGGTTCTGCCGCGTGCGGTACGCCTGCCATGCGTTCATGAAAGTGTCGTGCCTGAAGTCCCAGTCCACGGCCCAGTAGTCGATGTAGTCCGACCACTTGCGGATCTTCTCACGTACCTCCTCGGGAATCAGGTCAGTGTCCGGGATGACAAAGTTGTTCAGCCGCACCTTCACCTTGCGCTTGTTCTTGGGGTCGGGTTCCAGCTCAGCCTCCAGATGGGCGAGATCGAAGAAGCGGATGTCGCCCGCTTCCACCGCCCGCTTCTCCATCACCTCGCGGGGAATGCTCAACAGGCGCAGCCGCACGCCGTGCTCGCGCAGCGCCGCCTGGGCGAGCGGATCGTGTAGCCCCATCTCCCACTCCCAACCGAGGACATGTAGCTCCTTCTGGCGCAGAGCGGCACATTCGGCCACCGCGTCATTCAGCTCGCGGATCGTCACCGGCGCGTCAACCGCGCCCACGTGGACCAGCGCGCCGCCCTTGCGGCCGTGGATGTGCGTGCCTCCGATCGGCTGGGCACGGTATAGGTCAAGAATGAAGCGCACATAGGCGGCGAGCGCAGCGGTGTCGGGTTCGACCGGGCGCTGGTCACCAAAATTGACGCCTTGCCAGTACTTCCTCTCGTACTGGCCGAGATTCAGGATCTCGAATGGCTTGCAATTAGGGATGTCGAGCAGGCGCTTTCGCGTAGTGTGAATCGCGAAACGGCCGAGATCGCATCCAATCCAGCGCCGTCCATTCTTCTCTGCTGCAACAAGCGAAGAGCCCGAACCGCAAAAGCAATCAAGTACAAGATCGTCGGGGTTTGATGCAAGAGCGAGAACGCGCTCGATGAGATCAACGGGCTTCTGCGTGGCATAGTGAACGTATTCACCTTTGTTTGCGGGTTGAAGGCAGCGGATCCGCCAGACGTTGTCAAGTTGGCGTTCCGTGCTCATATATGTAACGGTCTTACCGTTCTCGTCCTTCTCATTGACTATCTTTCCGCCGATGAAGCGATACTTGAGCTTCTTCACAGGCGCATCGCGTGGCTCAGAGAGCGTGTGGTATGTGTAGTCGGCGCCTGGGTTCTTGGTGTAGTAGAGAATTTGGTCGAACGCCTTTGGGATGCACCTTTTTTTTGCGCCGTGCAGCTTGTTGTAGTAGTACCAGGCAATCTCGTTCTGGAAACTTTCCCTTCCAAAGATCTCGTCGAGCAGCGCCTTTATGTACGGACCAATATGAACGTCCGCGTGCACGAAGATCGCGCCCTTGTCTGACAAGAGTTCCTGCAGAAGTGCCAACCGCGGCTCGATCATGGTGAGGTATGTTTCCAGACCGTTGCCCCACGTGTCTCGATAGGCCTTCTCCTCCACCAGCGATGGGTCTTTGCCTGGTAACGGCTCGTCGCCATCACCGACGGTCACTCGGTATGTGAAGTCGGCACCTGTACCAAACGGCGGATCGATGTATATCAAATCCACTTTCCCTGCGAACTGCTCCATCAAACTCGCCATCACAAGAAGGTTGTCGCCCCAGATCAGCTTGTTGTTCCACTCGCCCTCTGCGGCTGGTTTGGCGTAACTAAACAAGTCCGACGTGCGGCCCGGCTCTCGCGTCGCCCGTCCTTCGCGCATCGTCTCGACGACCTGGAACGGCAGCGCCATGCCACGGTTGATGACGCGATTGCCGTGGTCGTCGTATTTCCCGGGCCAGATGAGTTCGGGCTTGGTGATCTCAAAATTGGGCATTGCTGGCCTCTTCTCTCATTTGTGTCATGCGCGCACGCGTGGCTGGATACGTGCACGCAGGCGCGCCTGGATCTGAGTGTACAGCTTGGCTTCGGCGTTTTCACGGTCGCGCAGAACGACCGCGAGCGCGTAGGGCTCTTCGGTCAAGGTCAGGTCAGCGCCCCACGGCTGGTCGACGCGCGTCACGACCACGAAGAGTCGCTGCTCACGCCGTTGTGCACTCGGCTGCCGCACCGTCCACCCATCCGCCTGCACCGTGCCTTGTCCTCTTGCGCGCGGTCCGAGTCGCGCGCCGAGAAGCTCGGGTATCCGCTGGTATGCGTAATCCGCGGTTGCTGCGTTGAACATCTGCGCAACATGCAGCAGATTCGGTGCCGCGACCACCCGAAACTCGATGCGGCAACTGCGGTAGGCCACGCGAGTCGTGCGTACGGCGGGGGTGTGCGCCAGCGCGACGCTGATCTCGCGGGTGCGGCGCCGGCCCTCATAGAAGTCCCCGGGCACGGGAATCTCGTAGAAATGATGGCGGCGGTCGGGGATGGCATCGCCCGCAATCACCGTCACTTCCTGCTCATCGGAACGCGTGAGCGCCGCCTCTTCCACCTGCCCGTAGCCGCACAGCCGCAACCGGTGGTCTCTGTCTGCGAGCAGCGCCTCGCACGCATCAGGCCAACGCGCATGCCCGACGAGCAGCGCACGCAGCAGGTTGTGGTCAGCCTGCGGGTGTTCGACGAGGATGCGCGCGGCCAGATGCGCGATATGGGGCGCAGCGAAGCTGGTGCCACTCTCTTCGGCCAGAAGCCGACCGACGGCGAAGTCCTTACACGCGGACAACTCGCCCAAGCCTTGCCGCACGGTCCAGTGGTTGGCCGTGCGGACGTTCACCGCCCAGTTGCCGCCGTGCGCGACAAGTTCCGGCTTGATGGCCCCGCCCACCGAAGGCCCACTGCGCGTGAATGGCGACGGCTGGTCGCGCCGTGCGATGGGCTGCTCGGCCGGATCGTCGCGGTACAACTGGCTGTTGAAGGTCGCGTCCCAGCGCGCGAGGCTGCCTACGGTGAGGACGTTCAACGCAGACGCCGGATCCAGTAGCGCGGCTTCACGCCGAAGGAGGTAATCTGGGTATTCGTGCCGCCAGTCCCGCGGCTCCGCGCCCGCGCCAGCAAAGTTGCCAGTGGGCACCACGAAGAGCACGCCCAACTCACGCGCCAGGGTGTCCAGGGTCACCGCAAGCCCGCGCACGTGCCCGCCGGAGTACGGCTTGCGCAGGTCGCCGTATGACAGGTTGAAGACCCGGCAGCCGTACTGCAAACGAAACTCGCGCACTGCAGCATCCACGTGGTTCTCGATGAACCCCGTGTCGTTGGCGTTCTGGACGTCAAGGACGCGCCCACTAAACAGGCGCAGCACGGGCACAAATCGGCCGCTGCGAAGTTCGCGTTCGACGTCACCGTACAGCGCAATGCCGGCGACGTGCGTGCCGTGACCGTGCTGGTCTTCGGGACCTAGCCCCGGTAGGAAGCTCTGGGCATCGCCCACCGCGGGCGCTAGCAGCGGATGCCCTGTCGCGAGCCCGCTGTCGAGCACCACGACCCCCGGAGCGTTTGCACTCGGCGGCGGTACCGGAGGCAAATTTTGGACGTCCGTTTGTAGAAACGTAATTTCCAGCCCGTGGCGAGGCGGTAAATCTACGGTGCGCGCGTCGCGATGCCGCAGCAGCGCCTCAGCCTGCGTCCGGTCAACCTTCACCCGGTACAGCACGAGGCCCGCCTGCTTGACCGAGTCCAGCTTTTCGATGTGCCGCTCGCGTAACCAAACCTCGAACGCCTGCCAGCTTTGATCTCGCTCAGTCGCCCGAGGCACCGGCCATAGCTCCACGTCGAGCGCAAACGGGCTGTCCGCAGGCCAGCCCTCCTGCCGCAGTGCCCAGCCCATGCGGTCGTCTTCCGTCCAGCGATCGAAGCCCTTAAGGGCGTAGAGCACGTTGCGATACGTGGGACTACCCCCCTCGGCCAAAGTCGTGAGCTTTGCTTCGAACGCGGCGAGCGCCGCCTCGGTGAAAAAGGCGAGAACGATGGTCTTGTCTTCCTGGCTGATAACTTCGAGTTCCGGGGCGATGCGCTGCAACGCTGCCGGGTCCAGCCGTGCGTCCAACTCCAGCTTGATCAGCCGGCGATCGTCAAAACCGCCGATGTCCTGCGTGACCTGGGCGCGAGCAGCTTGGAGATTTTCCTTCAGCCGCGCGCCGAAGGCCCGTGTGTCCTGCGGCGGCGGCACCCCGATAGGCGCGGGCCGGGGTCGACGCGGATTGACCGGCTGCTCGCGTGCAAGCCGCAGGTGCGGGTATGTTTCCGGCACGACTTACGACCCGCGCTGCCGCGCCTGCCGCGGCCGCTCCCGCCGCGCGGCACTGTCGAGATGCCGCACGCAAAGGAACTCGTGTCCGGCGAGCACCATCTCCTTGATGGCCCGCCGCAGCACGCGCTCCACGTCGGCATGGGTCATGTCCTTGAACAGCGCGGTGATTTCGGACTGCTCCACGTCGAACTCGCGCCGCACCCCGCGCAGCTTCATCGTGAGCAGGCGGCATAGCTGCTCGAGGTTCGGCGGCTCGAACACCAGCACTTCCTCGAACCGGCGCCACACCGCAAGATCGAGGATGGTCTCGTGATTGGTGGCGGCGATGAGGACGCTGCGTCCCGCGTAGGCATCCATCATCTGCAGCACCGCATTGACCACGCGTCGCAGTTCGCCGTGCTCCGACTCGTCGGCACGCTCCTTCGCGAGCGCGTCGAACTCGTCCAATACCACCACCGCGGCGTTCGCGACCGCGAAATCGAAGACTTTGCGCAGGTTGGCCGCCGTCTCCCCGAGGTAGGAAGAAACCACGGTGTCGATGCGCACGATTGCGAGCGGCAAGCCCAGCTCCGAGGCGATCACCTCGGCCGTGAGCGTTTTGCCACAACCCGGCGGGCCGTAAAAGAGCAGCCGGTCCGCCGCGCGCATGCCGTAGCTGGCTAGCCGCTCGGTGTGATGGTGCTCCTCAAGCACTTCTTCGAGCGCCGATCGCGTCTCGTCCGAGAGCACGACATCGTCGAGACGCCGCACGGGTTCGCGCAACTCGAGCAGGGCGAGGTTGCGTTCCCGGTCGACGGGCGCCTTGTCGAGCGGCATGGCGGTTGACCGATCTAGCTCCCTTGGCCTTCCATACAGAAGGCGTTCCAGATCGTTAGCCAGCAGATGATGCTGCTTCTGCCGTTCCTCCTGTATCACCTGCTCAGATACTGTTCGGAAGGCGTCGCGATTGCCTTCCACGCCTGACTTGATGAGCTGCCTCAACAGTTTGCCTGTCGCCATTCGCGCCCCCCTTCACTGGTCGATGTCGGATCGACAGATCCCTTTGAAATCGCATCCCTTGCATTTGGTCAGCCGTGGTAGCCGATTATCCCGGATCGCCCCGCCGGCAGCGACTACCGCCTTCTCAGTCTGCTGCATCATCTCCGCATCGACCAGTTCCCGCACTGTAGCGCCGGCGCCGTCGTCCAGGTTGTAAATCTCGACAAGATCCGCCGGCTTGCCGACGAGCTGCTGGTACCCCATGGCGTAGATGTGCAACTGGCTGCGCGTGAGGTCTTCTTCCTGTGCGCGATCGGTCGATTTGAAATCGATGACGATGACCTGCTTTGTATCCGTGCGGCGGATCAGGTCGATGCGTCCATGCACGACGACGCCGTCGGCTAGCTTCAGCTCAATGGTCTTTTCCGCGAACTCGGTCTTGTCCATCACCGCGGCGTTCTCAATGAGGTACTTTCGTAGCACCTTATCAGCCGTTGCGCGCATATCCTGTTGCAGCCTGGGCCAGGCATAAGGTAGGTGGAGGTGAGTATCGAGTAGTGCCGGAACATCGCTTGGCGCGAGGAACTTACCGTCCAGCGCCCGCCGGTGCACCTCCGCCAGACAGTCATGCAGCGATTTGCCATAGCCGAGCTTCTCATGAAAGCCGGGATTGAAGCCGTACATGAAGCGCAGCTTGAATTGGTACGCGCACTCGAAGTAATACTTCAGCTCGCTGAAGGTGAGCGGGATCTCGATTTCGGTACGCGCAGGCTTCGGATCGAGCTTGGACGTTGGGACGGCCTTCGGCTCGCGGGTCAGCACATGAGTCGATGCGGTCAGCTCCGCGACGAATGGCGATGGCCTCGAAAAGTGACCGGTCGCTGCTTCGGGCGCCCAAGTGCAGAACAGGTACTTCTTGCTGCGGGTGAGAGCCACGTAGAAGAGCCGCCGCTCGTCCTCGACCGACCCGCGATAGCGCGCCTGACCGACCACGGCCTCGGGTGGGATCACGTGCCACCATTGCCGGCCGCGCGCGGCGGGGGTCGGGAAGCGATTGCTGACGAGGTTGGGCACGAAGACGACCGGAAACTCCATGCCCTTGGCCTGATGCACGGTCATGATCTGTACCGCGTCGGGCGTGTGGAAGGCAGCGTCCTCCCATCCTTCCGGGTAGTAGTCCGCGGCTTGGTGCGTGAGGAAGCCGGCGAACGAGTCGTACAGGCTCTGAGGCTGGCTCTGCCAGTGGACTTCCTCGAAGTCCGTGATCACCTGGCTAAACTTTCCGAGGTTGTAATAGACGATCTCGCCTCGCACGCGATCATGCGCGCCGCCGCCAGGAACGCCTTCCTCGCGCAGCGCGATCCGTTCGAGGAATCCTTGAAACGTCGTTTGCAACGAAAACAGGCGGTTGATCTGTCGATTGGGCCAATCGGCCTCTTCCGTGTCCAGCCAGTTGACTGCCAGCTTTAGCTCTTTGGAGTCGATCCCGAAATCCGCGTCTCTCCACAGCGAGAGTAGTGCCGAGCGATCGATTTGACCGGCAAGGTAGTAGAAGATGCTGCGCGCCGTTTGCCCCTCTGCGGTATCGAACAAGCCGCTGATCCCACGCACGACGTACGGAATCCCCGCACCACGCAGCGCGGCGATCACCGGCGCGGCGCTGTTCTTCACGCTGCGGCAGAGGATCGCGCAGTCGGACCAGGTCAAGCCTCGAGGTGTTGCGTCGGGACGATCATGGAAAGGCGTCCCGCGCAGCCGGAGGATCTTCTCGACGATCCCTGCTGCTTCGTGGTCCGGATTGTCGAAGCGCAAGGAAAGCAGATCCCCGTGTTCAAAGGGCTGGCGCTCCTCGCTCACCATCTTCTTCGTCAGCCGCTCGCTGTTGCGCTCGACGACCTGACGGGCCGTTTCGACCACACCCCTGCTGCTGCGAAAGTTCTCCCCCAGGGGCACGGTATGGACGGCGGCGTAGCGCGTGGCAAAGCCGACGATGTTCTGGATGTCGCTGCCATTCCACTGGTAGATGGCCTGATCGTCGTCGCCGACCACGCACACCTTGGCCCCAAGTCCGTTCAGCACGCGGATGAGCGCCTCCTGCAGCGGATTTACGTCCTGGTACTCATCGACGATCAGGTACTTGAATCTCAGCCCGATCTTCTCGCGCAGAGCGGTGTCATTGGCGAGCGCGGTGACGGCTTCGGTCAGGATGCGGCTGTAGTCGAGATACCGACGCTTGTCGAGCAACTCCGTGTATTTCTGTAGTGCACTGCGGATAGGGTGCGCCCCCAACGCCGCTTCGTCGATCCGAGACTCCCGGATCACGCTCAAGCAGCGCTGGTACAACCGCGAATCGACCCAACGCTTCAAGGGTTTGCCGTCATGGGTCAGGAGATCTGTCAATCCGCATTGCCTGGAATGCCGATCGATCAGAAGCCGCTGCTGGACGTCGTTCAAAACGCGGTATTTCAAGAAACGGAACTGGTACGTCTGCAGCAAGTCCAGACAAAACGCGTGCATCGTGCCAACGAACATGTCAGCTAGGCCGACGACATCGCCCAACTCGGACCGGTAGAGGGTGTAAATGCGATCCTTCAGCTCACCGGCCGCCTTATCCGTGAACGTGAAGGCAACAATGCTCGCCGGGCTGATGTCCTCGTCTGGATTGCTCTTAAGCAGATTCACGATTCGCTGTGCAAGGACCTGGGTCTTACCAGAACCCGCGCAGGCGATGACTTGCAGGTTGCCGTCAAGACGGTCGATCGCTTCTTTCTGTTTCGCGGTGTACCCGACCGCGGCTTTGGTCACGGCCTGGCCCCCTCGTAGGCAGGCAGTACGCTAGCCCGCGCGAAACTGAACGTCTGCTCCCCTGCGACGATCACGTGGTCGTGGACGGGAATGCCAATCGCGCCGAGTGCTTGCACGAGGTGACGCGTCAGTCGATGGTCGTCCGTCGAAGGTTTGGCGGTACCGCCCGGGTGGTTGTGCGCCAGGATCACGGCAGCGGCGCGGTGCCGAATCGCGGCCTCGACGACGTGACGCGGATGCACAGCCGCGTCCTTAACCGTTCCTTCGCTGACTAACGCCGGAAACAGGACGCGCAGCTGCGAATCAAGACACAACACGAAGAAGACTTCTTCGGCGCGGCCCGCCATCAACGGAACCAAGTACTCCGCTACCGCTTCAGTTGTGCTGAGGGCAGTCCGGTCACGCGTTGCACGGTCGGCAAGGTAGCGTCGCGTGAGCTGCGGCAGCAGCGCGATGAATGCGGCGGCCTGCGCGCCGACTCCATCGACGGACGCTAGATCCCGAGGGTCTGCCTCCAAGACCGCCGCGAGCGAACCATACCGACTCATCAGTCGGTGGGCAATCGGATTCGTATCAATTCGGGGGATCGCGTAAAAAAGCATCAGCTCCAGAACCTGGTGGTCTTCGAACGCATCCAGCCCTTCGGACAGGAGTCGCGCGCGAAGGCGATCACGATGGCCGCTGTGGAGCACGGATTCTACAGACTGCTTAGCGGATCCGGTCGTCCTTGGTAAGGACGATCCAACCCCGACGCCCGACCTCTGCGAACCAGTCCGTGTCTTCCGCTTCATCGGGAATATGTGTCTCGTGGATTTCTACGCGTGCGCTGGCTGCCCGCAGCGCCTCAGGCACGAAATTTTAATTTACCAGTAATTCCGCTCAAACCTGCTCCGATCGGGGCCTAGGCCGAGTGCGGCGGGGAGCAAAAAATTGAACATAAGGCCGATTGTGCGCCCTTCGGGGCGGCTTCAAGCACAGGATTGCGGCGCGTCGGCGGATCGTCCTGGTCTTGGGGTCGAATTGATTCTCCGTGCGCCGGTTAAATCGGCAAGGTGTTGTGAATGGAAGTTT
>Ga0156186_1024_pt2 | contig 12342 bp, 14 predicted proteins | sample RifCSPlowO2_12_FD_107839 | JGI IMG/M metagenome (GOLD analysis project Ga0156186, IMG submission 107839) | Candidatus Handelsmanbacteria bacterium RIFCSPLOWO2_12_FULL_64_10
GTATGGCGCAGCAGGTGGGGATGGGCGGGAATCCCGGTGCGCTTGACGGCCCTCTCCATCCGGTCCCTCATGGCCTGGTCGGTGTAGGGAGTCCCGTCCGGGCTGTACAGGACGTAGGGACAGGAGATGTGCCGGGGGTGCTTGGACAGGACCCCGGCCAGGGAGTCGTTGACGGGGATGTCCCGGATGTCCCCGGTCTTGACCCGCCACGCCCTGATGCCCTGTCCCTCCGTCTTGGGTCGGACCTTCACAACCCGGCGGGACAGGTCCACGTCCGGCCAGGTGAGGTTGACGATCTCCCCGATCCTCATGCCGGTGTTCAGGCCGATGGCCGTGAAGACGTAGAGGTCCCGGTCCCCCCGGTAGGCGTCCAGCAGACGGTTGGCCTCCTCGACGGATAGATGGGGCGGCTCTGTGGCGTCCACCTTCAGGAGCTTGACCTCTTTGAAGGGGCTGGCCTTGAGGTTGCCCCACTTCACGGCCAGATTGAGCATCGCCCGCAGGACGGTCAGCAGGGCGTTGATGGACGATGCCTTGAGGGTCTTTGCCTGCTCGGTCTTGAAATCCTCAATCATCCAGGGGGTGATCTCCTTCAGAAATCGGTGTCCGAAGAAGGGGGCCAGGTTGACGCGGACGGCGCTTTCCGCTATCCGGTATCGACCGGGGGAAAGGTTCGTCTGAACGTACTTCAGGTAATCCCGGCTGAACGCCTCGAACCTGACGGCCTTGATCTCCTTCGTCTTGAAGTCCAGGACCTCGAAGGACCATGCGCCGTTGAACGCCTCGTTGAGCCGGGTGATGATGCTGTGCGTCTCCAGGTAGTCAAGGCGGGTCCCGCCCCTGCCCTCGCGCTGGCGGATCTGCTCAGGCGGGAAAGGCCGGGTCAGGACTTCCAGGTTGATACCTTCCATCGGTTCGTCTCCCCTCGTCAAAGAGAAAGGGGAGCGTCCCCGTCGCTCCCCTGTTGTGTCCGTCCTCAGTCTGCGGCTATGGCCTCAGCCTTCAGCCCGTAGCGCCCGGCTACCTCGTCGGCAAGGCGTCCCATCTTCGCCTGAGACAGCCGCTCGACCATTGCCGGGGCGATGTCCGGCCTGACCTGCAGGGCGTCCCATACGTAGTGATCGGCGTCCCTGAAACGGGCCTCGTAGATCGCCGCTTGACACGCCTTGTGAGCGTCCTGCTCGTTCGGCTTGCCATACCGCTTGACCCGGCGCTCACCCTTGACGAGGTCGAAGTCTCGCGCATTGCCGCAAGACTCGCACTCGAACCGCTTGACGCTCTTACCGAACGCCGTCAGAAATTCGCCCAGCGCCATGATGCCGCCGCAGAGGTCGCACGGCCTCAACTGAGATACCCAAACCTCGTGCTTGCAGTGTCCGGCATACGACCCGCCGCGTCCCTGCTTGTCCGGGCAATCACATTCAAACTCGTGAATGTGATACGCCGTCCCATCGCCCTTGAGCACTTCGGCGCTGCCGTCGCCGTTCAGGGCGATCTTGTAGCCCTCGGACATCGCATGGGCGATGGACAGGCGGTCGTCCTTGCAGTCTACCGTCCAGGTGGCAGATTTGGGCTTGACTTGGGGGGAAGAATTGCCTATCATAAAAATAGCCTCCTGAAAAGGAGCCTGAAGCTTTCGGCCTATCGGATTCAGCTTGCCGGCGTCTCCGATGGGCCGATTTATTTGGTAGGCATCCCTGCCTGTCTGCTGTCCGTCCCTGTCCGCTCAGATGTGGGGTCACGGTGACGCTCTGGATTTATGCCGTGTCCGAACCTGGGCTATTCCGGGTTGTCTCCGGTCGTCCTACAGGCTGAGGTCTTAGCCCTGTCCTCCCGTAGTCCGCTGTCAAAGAGCCTTCGTATCGTTCACGAGTATAATATACAAAAACGCTGTGAAAATATCAAGCGTTATTTTTAGTATAGACGAAATATTTTTAATCTTGACTTTGAGAAAGAAAAGCCTTAAGTTTGCCTATAATCTCACAGAAGGGAGATAAAGGATATGGAACAAATTAGCGTAGCAGATGCGGCACAGAGAAAAGGTTGTAGTGGTCAGGCCGTGCGGGATGCAATCAAGAAAGGGTTGCTTGACTCCGTGATGATAGGCGGAACGTATATCATTATGACAACCCGAAAGTTTGAGGATTGGAGTCCAAACCCGAACTATCAAAAAGGTGGCCGCGCCCGCTGGTCCACGTCGAAGGCGAAGAAGGGCCGCAAAAGTGCTTGACTCTCCCCTCCCGGTTGCGTATCCTATCGCCGGGGGTTGCTGGTCCAGGTCCGACAGTGAGGATTTGCTATGGCTGATGAACGTGGCATGATCATTGGCGATCGAGTAGAGGCCCGGTTGGACAAGCTGACTGAAGATGTGGCTGAGATCAAGGGCATACTGTCCGGCTTCAGGATGGCCTTTGACCAGATGGACAAGCGCATAGGGGACTTGTCCTCCCGGATGACCAGCATCGAATCTCTCCAAAAATGGGCCATCGGCCTGATCATCACCGGCATCCTGGCCATTGTCGGGATGTGCATGACGATCCTCTCAAAGCTGCCTTGATATCTTCTGCTGCCCCGGTCGGCCTCGCGCCTGCCGGGGCTTCGTCTTTCCTGCCTGCGCTGGCCGCCCCTGCCTTTGCCCGTTGCGCCTTCTGCCTCCGGTCCACCCTTTCCCCGCCCGCCTTCCGGCCTTCCCTCGCTCCTGGGCCGTTTCCGGCCTCCTGGCGCTGTCCTCTCGCCTGGCGGTGGTCAACCTTTGACGTTCAACTGTTCTTCGAGGGCCGCAAGGCGCTTCTCAAGGTCCCGGTCGATCTTCGCCCATCGCTCCGGAAACCGGCGCTCCAGCCTCCACGCTGCGGCCTGCCAATTAAACCTGGTGGACGTCTCGGTGGTCGTTTCAACAGAGCCGTCCTTGTAGACGACGGTCTTTTCCTTCGTGACCTCGTAGCCCCGGCCGGCCTTCTCGATGACGGCCAGGTCGTCGCGCTCGGACTCGGCCAGGGCCTTTTCCACGGCTGCGGAGAAGTCCCGGTATATCTTCTCGCCGTCCTCCTGCGCGCCCTTCTTCAACCAGGCGTAAAACGTGTCCTTGTGCAGCCCGGCCAGCGCCGCCGCCGTCTCGACGTAGCAGCCGCGCCGGATCGCCTGAACGATGCGCTTTTGAAGCGCGGGATTCAGTTTTGAAGGTCGTCCACCTGGCATTGGGAGCAGCCCTTTTTTATAGCGTCGGAAAACTTACCGGGGGTCCGGGGGAATATCCCCGCCTGGTTCGTCCTCTTCCTTGAGCCTGGCGATCTCCCTCTCCAGCTCATCATCCGTCAAGTCCCGCACCCAAGATTGGTATGCGGCGTCCTCCTCGTTCGCGAACAGCACAGACGGGAGGTCCTGGCGGTCGCGCCCGCAGCGCCGGGAACCTTCCCAATGGGGGTGATCGCAAGCGAGGTCGTTCCAGAGGCACGATATGCAGATGCCTTTCGCCGCGCCCTCAAGTCTCTCAAGGCGTTTGGTGATTCCGTTCATGGGACCTCCTCTCTCTTGGTGGGTCACTTCCCGTGGTGACGCCGGTGGCACGTCGAACACAACGGCCTCAGATGTCTCCGGGCATCCTCTCGAAACAAGAACCTGTATCCCTCCGGCGTGTGGTGGACCTGACTGCCCGGCGCTCCGCAAAGCAGGCACTCCCGGCCCCATACGGCGTATGCCTCGCCCCGGACGATCTCCCAATGAACCGATTGGCGGTAGAGCTTGAGGTCGGCCTTCGTGAACCGCCCCGGCCCGGCCAGCAGGCGCAGGGTCACGTCACGGGGTAGGCCCTGGGCAAAGGGATCGACGGGGTAGCTCGGGCCCCGGGTGGCTTCAGGCAGCGCGGTCAAGGGCTTCCTCCCCAAGCGCGGGCATGAGCTTCAGAAGCGCCCACAGCCCGCGCAGATGCTTACACGCCCGGCGATGGCCCCGCGCCTGGGCGTCGGGACAGGTGCACGTCCCAGCCTCCGGGTGGACCGTGTAGGCCCTGCCTGACGGCGACGAGATCCGCCACGTGCCGGGGGATAGATGGGTCAGGGTGTAGCCGGGGGCGTCGATCCGAAACGTGCTCACCGTAGGACCTCCCCCTGCTTGACCTGGTGAACCACCTGCAGGACGGTTCCGGGTGCGGGCGAGATCGGGGGCCGGGTGTCTGTGGAGGCGGTCAAAGGTTGGTCTCCGGGGGGCGAAGGATGCCAAGAGTGCCAAGTTTGGCACTCTTCCAACTTGTGTATATTTCACAAGAGTTTATGTGTTTGTTGCTTTGGAAGGGTGCCAAATCTGGCCTTAGAGGACATGTTGGCACCCTTCCAAATCTTGGCCCCCTTCGAGGTGGGTGCTTAGGGCTTGCCGCCGGTGTCGAATAGGGCGTCGAGTTCATCGGTTACACCCCCGGTGGGAGTGCCGGAACTCTGCCCCGGTAGCTCCCATATCCAGGGACCTTTCTGACCCTCCTTCCGGGCCTTTACGCCGAGGACCTTCTTTGCCCGCTTCAGAGTTCGGATCGAGATACCGGCCCCCTCTGCCTCCTCCTCGACCTCTTTGCCCGGTCGTGCCCCGTCTGCCAGAGCCTCCCGGAGCAGGGCCTTCGCCTCAGACAGACTTGACGCCTCCACCTCCGGGGCCAGGATTTGTCCGGCGGTCAACCCCGTCACCCCGGTCCACCGGAATTGACCTTGCTCGATGGAGTAGCCGAGTGGGTCGGCGGTCGGTCCTAAATTCGTTTTGATCTGCACCAACGCCCTCGATTGCTGGTCGTCCGGGTCGTGCCCGGCCAGCAAGACGGAGCGACAGGCGGCGGTAAAGTCGATGCTGCCCAACCCGCGATAGGTCGCCTTCGAGGTCGAACCCTTCGCCAGATGCCGAACGATCAGGACGGCGCAGCGGTGGGCTTCTGCGACGTGGGCCAGCCGGGACAGGACGGCGCGAACTTCGTTGGCTCGGTGGATGTCCAGGCCAGGGGGAAGAAAAGCCGTGATGGGGTCGAACACGACGAGACGGGCAGAGGTCGAACGGATGAGCGTTTCCAGGTAGGACAGGCCGGTTGCGTCGAGGGGGAAAGGCTCGTCAATCGCAAAGACCCGGCTCACGTCTGCGCCCATCTCATCGAGACGGGGGCGGATCGTATCAGATAGGGCGTCCTCAGCGGTTAAGAAAACCGTGTCGCCCGGTTCCATCTCCTCCATGTCCGGGAGGCCGTGTCCTACGCTGAGCGCCGTAGCGACGGCCAGGGCCAGAAAGCTCTTGCCCTCGCCGGGGTCGCCCTCAAGCGCCGTGAGTCGTCCGAGCGGGATGCGCGGGAACCATAGCCACTCAACTTTCTCAGGCTGAACGTCCGTCAGACAGCATAGCGCCGGTAGGCCGTTCCTTGCTTCTGGTCTCTCGCTTACCAGCACGTTCCCCGCGCTGATAAGGTCCTCGACAGAGACAGCCGGATCGTAGGCCCTGGTCGCAAGCTGTGACGCTCGGACGATGAGGGAGCGCCGGACATGGGCGTCCTCCACAAGGCGGGCGTGATGCTCGACGTTGGCCGAAGTCCCTACTTCCCCGGCAAGCTGCGCGATGGCGACGGCGCCGCCTGCCTCGTCCAGCCGGCCCATCTTCTCAAGCTCGGCGCGAACGGTGAGCACGTCGGCAGGCTCCCCCCGGTCGGCCAGGGCACAGATGGCCGTCCAGATATGCCGGTGCGCCGTCTTGTAGAAGGATTCAGCCGTCAGCAGGTTCCGGGGCGCGTCGATGGCGTCACGGTCCCCCTGGAGCATCGCCCCCAGTACCGCGCGCTCTGCGTCAAGGTCCTGCGGTGGGAGCATTGTCAAGTCTTTGTTCACGCTGTTCACGCTCGACCTCCTCAAGGCGGGAGGCCGGGGCAGCTTGAGGTCTACCCCGGTCCTCCCAGGTCCGGCACGTGGCCGGGTCAGTTCTGCGCGACGAGTGCCGCGCCGGGGACAGCGCGGGTGGTCTGCTCTACGGCCCACATCTCGCGCTCGATGGCCTCGATTTCGCGGGAGATCGCCAGCCGTTGCCGGGTCAGATCGCGGTGCTGGTGTAAAAGGGCCAGCAGGTGCGGGTCCAGTGTTGGGGGTTGACTTCGCCCTCTGGATGCTGTAAATTCAGGATGCATAAAAAAAACTCCCTCGGGAGAAGAGCCGCGCCAGCTTGGGCGAGCGGGAGCGCGGCGGTGAACGTGGAGCCCCTGGGCCTGAGTTGGTCCGGGGGCTTTTGCTTTCAGGCGGGGACCTCGACCTCTGGCACGCGCTCCTTGCGCCCCGGCTGCGCCTGCCCTTCGGCCCACTGCCTCAGCCTGTCCATGTTAAACCGGAGCAGCCTGCGAGAGTTACCGCGCCCGATGCGGATGCACGGCGCATAGCCGGCGTTGCACCACCTATACAGGGTGTCGATCTCCACACCGAGAAACGCGGCGGCTACGTCAATCTTTTCAAGCCTCATAGGACCTCCTGGAAAAGAAAATTCCCCTGTGGATTCTATCTGTTCACAGGGGAATATTGTAAATCCGCCTAAGTTAGAAAAACGTCACGAAAACGTCACGGTAGGGTTATTCCATATTTCATGGGGCTTCTGCGGATCGCTTCCAGGCAGGCCCTGCTACATGTAGGTCTTGCGTTTTCACGCTGTTCTGACTTGAAAGGGTTGTGACACCTGGGGCATCGCTTGTATTCCTGGTTTTCGATCACATCTTGGGCAAAGAGAAAATACAGGATGCTGGGCCATTCCCTGATAGACAACCGGGGCTTGATGATGCCTGTTTTGCTGCGCTCAATACTGAACCGAAGAGTCGCAAACCAGGCACCCAGGCGGTGAATGTCTGTACAACTTCGTGGGTGGGGATCGTCTATCAGCCATGTCAACAAGGAAATATTTTTTCGATATACCTCTGCGACGACGTCCTGTCGGCCTTCTATGTTCAAGGGTATCTGCTCGGCCCCAAAGTCTGTGGGCGAAGTCGCCCATCGCTCAACCATCCCCTTTAAATCTGACTGCACAGCCTTTAGGTCCCAGAGGGTGTCTGGATAAAACGGTGTCGCTTCAAGCCGGTTAAGAAAGGTCCTTCCCTCTTTATCGTCATCAAAGTTGACCTTAAGAAAGTCAAGGTGCAGGTCACGAGGTATGTTGAACACTCCGCCGGAGATGTGTTTCTCCGTGAACTCCATGGGGATGTCGATCTTGTAGACGGGCCGGTCGTCTCTCCTCTCAGCCTCGGCCTGGCCCCTCATCCGGAGCAAGACCTCCTTGACCTGCTCGTAACGATCCTGAGATATGCCCTCCGCCCGCTCGAAGTATTCGCACGGGGCAAAGAGAATCCCGTTTTCTCGCTTGGGAAGTCTGCAAATTGTCCCGTCCGGTTGCGTGGTGTTTTGGGTGCAGAACTCACAAAGCTGCATCGTCATTCCCCCGGTGACTGTCCGGTGACCAAATAGTGACCATGCCGCGTCAGAATCCGTCCGAATCCATCCGACTCAAGTATAAGCTATCCGTGCGCTCAGGTCAATAAAATAGGGGGTTGTCGCCGGAACCCGCGTCTTTATTGGCTCTGCGACAACCCCCTTCAGGCTTCCCATCGAAGTCAAGCCCAATCAGCGCCCCCCCGGCCCCTATCCGCCAAGAATTTCCTTGACATTTGGCCCCGCGATTCACATGCTGAATGGGCGAAATGGCTGTCGGGAATCAGTGGATTAGAATCCAGAATCCAGAATCCAGAATCCAGAATAAAACCGGAGGCGCGATGGGTTTCATTCTGGATTCTGAGTTCTGACTCCTATATTCTTCCTGTATTTTCTGGGGAGGGTCTGTCATGAAGACGTTTCTGGTGTTCACAGGCACGGGTCCGGTCCTTTTCCTCTCTTCGTTCGACGCGATTGACGACCCGCGCGCCCTGGAGAAGTTCAGGGACAAGGGGATCACGAAATTCATCGCCTACGAGGTGGACGCGAACGTCGCCCGACAGCGCTACGGGCTTCGATTCGACCGCAATGCGGCGGACCTGGAGGACGCGCCGGACATCCGGGTGCTCGACTATGACGGGTCTCACGCCTTCCGGCAGTTCTCCTTCAGCGAGCTGGGCAGAGAGTACCGACACGAGGAGTGAAAAGGACGTGAGACGGAAGACGGCAGACGCACAGCGCATAGCGCATGGCGCATAGCGTCAAAGGCTGTGGGTTTTATACGCTTTGCGCTCTGCGCTTTGCGCTTTGCCGTCTCACCACGAATGCACGTGGTGCCCCTGGCCGGGGAAATAGATGTAATCGACCAGGAAGGAGACCCCGACGCCCAGGAGGTGGCCGACGATTAGACCGAGGAAGAACGGGCGGCAGCGGCGGTAGAGGCCCACGCCCCCGACGCGCAGGAGGACGGTCTTGATGCCCCAGGCGATGAACAGGGAGAATATGGAGTGGACGGCGTGGGTCGGGGGGACGATCATGCCGATGGGGTGGAGGGGCCACCAGGAGAAGCGGTAGCGGAGGAGGTTGACGAGGGCGTAAATGGCGATGCCGAGCGGGAAGAAGAAGTAGCGCTCGTTCTCCCAGGTGACGTCGTTCTTGAGGGTCTTGACGAGGGCGTCATAGACGCGGGGGGGGTAGCGCGTGAAGGGGTAATCGTCGAAGTTGTATGCGCCGCGCGTGTAGCCGAGGTAGAGGGAGTACCAGATTGTCACGAAGACGCCGACGGCCAGGGAGAGGGCGAGGGCGTATGCGAGGCGGCGGCGGCCGGCGCCGAGGTGGTCGCCCAGTTTGGCCGCGTGGACGAGGGGGGGCATGAACATGGCCTTCCCCTGGCTTCCGATGGCGTCGGAGAGGGTGAGGGCGGTCTGCGTGGCCGGGGGGAAGACGTGCTTTCCACCGTAGAGAAACGGCAGGAACCCCGCCGGGCCGATGGGCATGCTGAAGTAGATGACGCCGGTCTCGGCGATGACGCGGGCCACGCCGATGTAGCAGACGAACAGGCCTGCGGTCAGGAGGCAGGCCACGGGCCAGGCGAGGCCGATGGCGTGGAACCAGCAGGGGATGAACAGGAGGCTGAGGAGGAGGCCGGCGGCGCAGGTCCGGTAGGAGAGGATCTCGCCGCCGTCGTCTGAGGGGTGGTCCGGTTGGACGGCCTTCCGGAAGACGTCCCTGAGGTGGCGGCGGGCCACGTAGAGGCCCCAGACGACCAGGGCCAGGAAGGCCCCGGACGCCTGGAGGGAGGTGGTGGCGTCGCCGGAGTCGTCCCTGGCGCTCAGGTTGAGGCCCACGCGCCGGTAGAGGGCGACCTGCGCGCCGTAGAAGAGGTAGAAAAACCAGATCGAGAACAGGACGTCCACGTTGGCAAAGTAGGAGAAGCCGAGGGTGTAGAAGTTGAGGCTGACGTGGATGCGGGGGAAGTAAGGCCCCATCGACATCCAGCCCCGGTGGCGCTCGATGGTGGGGAAGCCGGGCTGGAAGTAGGAGATGATGTTCCAGCAGATGATGAAGAAGGGGATGAAGGCCCCCGCGTAGAAGAGCCTCCGACGGAAGATGTCCGGCTCTTCGCCCGCCCCGGCGAGTTCGACGGCGGGCTGGAGGATGGGATAGGTCAGGCGTTCGTGCTGCGCCCACTGCCGGCGGAGCATCACGGCGAGGCAGGTCGAGGCCACGACGATGGCCCCGATGAGGGTCATCCACGACAGGAGGGGGACGACCCAGACGCCCCAGGGGATGGGGACGGAGGGGTCGGGCAGGCCCTCGAAGAGCCATCGCATGGCGTCTCCCCTGTTGGAGGGGATCAGCCACGCGGGGAGATGGTCGTGGAAATATTCGACCCACTGGTTCTCCGGCGAGGCCAGGTAGTAGGGCGTGGCGATCATGCCGAGGAAGAAGCTGACTAAGCCGTAGGCGGGGATGGCCGAGCCCACGAGGCCCATGGCGATGGCGGAGAGGAGTTCTTCGGGGGTGAGGGGGGGGCGGAGTCTTCGGGCTGCGAAGCGGTTGACTATGAGCAGGAGGACGTAGGGGGCGAACAGGGCGACGGGGAAGTGGGTGATGTTGATGCGGGCGGAGTGGGCGATGTATTCGACGTAGGTATTCCAGAGGCAGTCGGTCACGACGAGGCCGAGGCCCACGGCGACGGCGCGCGGGGTGACGCCCTGCCGGGCGGGGGCGGCGACGGGCGACTCCTCCGGGTGGAAGGGGATTTTTTCGACGCGCTGGGGCATGGGACTCCGGGTTTAAAAGGGGTACTGGTCTAATATATGGGGCGGGGGCGGAGATGGGCAAGGTGAAAATCGTCTGTCAGCCGATCATCACAGCGACAAGGAGCCAATCGTGACAAAATTCACGCACATGAAAGGGCTGTTCGGGCTGCTGCCCACGCCCTACCGGGACGACCTGGAGATCCACACCGAGGACCTGAAGCGCGTGGCCCGCTTCTGCTGCGAGACGGGGCAGCACGGCATCGTCTGGCCGGTGATGGTGGGGGAGTTCTACGCGCTGGGCGAGGAGGAGCGCGTCCGGGGCCTGGGGGCGGTGCTGGAGGCGGTGAATGGGCGGCTGCCGGTGGTCTTCGGGTGTTCGGGCGTCTCCGCGCCTCAGACGGTCCTGTTCGCCCGCGCCGCGCAGCGGGCAGGGGCGGACGCGGTGATCGCCATGGCCCCGGCCAGGACGGACCAGGCCGCCGGGATCGAGATGTTTCGACGGATGGCGGACGCCTTCGACGGGCCGATCTTCATCCAGAACGCCGACGGATACGCCCCGCTGACCGGGGAGCAGATCGCCCGGCTGATCGAGGACGCGCCGAAGATCGAGTACGTCAAGGAGGAGCGGCAGCCGGGACCGAAGCACATCGAGGAGGTGAAGAGGGCGTGCGGGGACCGCGTCAAGACGATCTTCGGCGGGGCGGCGGGCAAGGTGCTGCCGGCGGAGCTGAGGCGGGGGGCAAACGGCTGCATGCCCGCGTGCGAGATGGGCGACGTCCTGGCGAAGGTCTTCGAACTCTGGTGGGCCGGGGAGGAGGAGAAGGCGCGGGACCTGCACCGGCGTCTCCTGCCCCTGCTGAACCTGGAGACGCACCCCTACATGCGCTACATCCTGAAGCGCCGGGGGGTGTTCACCTCCCTGACGGAGCGCATCCCCTCCGGGAAGCAGGCGCTGGACGCCCAGGACAAACGGGAGATCACGGTCCTGCTGAAGGCCGTGGAGGGCGACCTGAGGGGGTATCCGTTCGGGCCGGAGTGAGAAGGACGTGAAACGCACAGCGCATGGCGCATGGCGTTTGACGCTTTGCGCTCTGCTCTTTGCCATTTGCCGTTTGCCGAAGAGGATATGAGAGCTATGGAGCTAGACGCCCGTGTGCGGGAGTTGACAGCGGGGTTCCTGGACGCCCAGGGGGAGCGCATCGTCGAGGCGCTGTCCGCAGGTCTGGAGGGGGCCGGAACCGCAGACCGACTGCCGGCGCATCGCGCCCTGTTCGACCTGGCGAGGGCGCACGTGCGGAGGCCCTCCCATCGCGTCATTGTCGCGGGGGTTCGCAGGGCCCTGGCCGGGGTCCCTCGACACGACATCCAGCCCCTCCTTTTGGGCCAGATCGCCCTCTGGACGACCCTCCACCGGATGCTCCGGGAGGTGGACGGCCCTCACAGGGCTATGGGGGTCATCCACACGGCGCTGGCGCTGGCGGGGGACACGGTGGACGGCGTCCTCGGTGCTCTGATCGACCGCTCTCAGGGGGAGGGTCCGGCGCCGGGGTGGGGGACGCTCGTGGAGGCCGGAAGGACCCACAGGGAATGCCACGCGCTCAACCGGCTTGCCCGCGACCTGCTCGATGCCTGCGATCCGGCCCACACGTTCGAGGTCCTCGAGCGGGGCATCCTGGACACCTTTCATCTCCGGAGCCTGGTGATCGTCGCCGTGGATCACGAGGAGGGGTTCGTGGAGGTGGTTCGCGGCTACTCGGAGTTCCCCCGCGCCCGGGGCCCCCTCGACCTGCGCCTGGACCTCTCCCACCCGGACATCCTCTGCGACGTGGCCCGCACGGCCCGGACCGAGGTGATCGACGGGTGGGACCCCCGCTACCACGAGTGGCTCGTCCGGGCTGACGGCAGCCTCGGCTCCCGTCAGCGGCCCAGAGATTTTAACGAGGGCCAAACGGCCTTCTTCGTCCCTATCCTGGCCAGAGATCGCGTGATTGGACTCATCGCCACCGGGTCGACTCAGGAGGGCAAGCCGCTTGTCCTGCGCGAGATCAAACGGATGCAGCCGTTCCTCCATCAGGTGGGGGCGACCCTGTCGAACGTCTCCGAGATCGCGGAGCGGAGGCGGGCGGAGGAGGCGCTGCGCAAAAGCGAAGCGACAAACC
>Ga0156186_1389_pt1 | contig 12339 bp, 13 predicted proteins | sample RifCSPlowO2_12_FD_107839 | JGI IMG/M metagenome (GOLD analysis project Ga0156186, IMG submission 107839) | Candidatus Handelsmanbacteria bacterium RIFCSPLOWO2_12_FULL_64_10
GGCCGGTTGTGAGGGGGGATCGGGAAGAGGCGCAGGCGTTCGAGTGGGGGGGGATCAAATGGCTGATGGGCAAGGCGCTGGACGGGGGTGCGGCGCAGACGTTCGGGGTGGTGTTCATCGCCACTGGCTGCAAGAACCCCCGCCATTACCACCCCAACTGCGAGGAACTGCTCTACGTCCTGTCGGGGACCTGCGAACACAGCCTGGGAGAGGAGACCTTCCAGCTTGGCCCCGGAGACCTCATCCGGGTGCCGCAGGGCGCCCTCCACAACGCCGTCAACACCGGGTGGGAGCCGCTGCGGGCCGTCATCTCCTTTTCGTCCGGCGACCGGCAGACCGTCTTCGTGGAGTGATACGAATGACGAATGACGAATTGCGAATTGCGAATTGAGTATTCGACATTCGACATTCGACATTTCCATCCTGAAATCTGATGGAGACTTATAGATATGGACCTTCTCGCGTTTCTTGCGGTTTCCTCTCTTGTCCTTCTGGTGGCGTACCGGTTCATCGGGGGCAGGCTGGCGTCCATGTTTGCGCTGCGCGACTCGGAGGACACGCCTGCCCATCAGATGCGCGACGGTCTGGATTTTGAGCCTGCGCGGGCCTCCTACCTCCTGCCGCAGCATTTCTCCGCCATCGCGGCGGCGGGTCCCATCGTGGGGCCGATCCTGGCGGGGCTCTACTTCGGCTGGGGACCGGCGTGGCTCTGGATCATCCTGGGCTCGGTCCTGATCGGCGGCATTCACGACTTCACGGCCCTCATGGCGAGCGTCCGCCACAAGGCGCGCTCCATTGCGGAGATCGTCCGGGAGTACATGAACCCGCGCGCCTACGTCCTGTTCCTCGTGTTCATCTGGTGCGCGCTGGTCTACGTGATCATCGCGTTCACGGACGTGACCGCGGGGACGTTCGTCGCGAAGGCCAGTTCCGCCGACGCCGACGCGCCGGGGCCGGCTGTGGCGACCTCTTCCGCTCTGTACCTGCTGCTCGCAGTCGGCATGGGGTTTGCGCTTCGGTTGACCCGGATCGGTCCGCTGAGGGCCAAACTGATCTTTCTTCCGCTCGTTTTCGTCGCCATTCTGGTCGGGCCCTATCTCCCCATCGACGTCAGCCGGGTCTTTCCGACTCTGAACGGACAGGCGGTCTGGGGATATGTCCTGCTCGGTTACTGCTTCGTCGCCGCCATATCGCCCGTCTGGGCCCTCCTTCAACCGCGCGGCGAACTGGGGGGATATTTCCTCTACATCGTGATGGCCGCGGCTGTGCTGGGGACTGTGGTGGGCGCTCTGGCGGGCGGGCTTCACATCCAGCAGCCTTTTTTCAAGGGGTGGCAGGCCAGCGACTCTCTGGGCGCCAGCGCGCCGCTGTTCCCCATCCTGTTCATCACGGTGGCCTGCGGGGCCTGTTCGGGGTTTCACAGCGTTGTCGCGAGCGGCACGACCAGCAAGCAGCTCCGCCGCGAGACAGATGCCCGGCCCATCGCTTACGGCAGTATGCTCCTGGAGGCGTTCTTCGCCTGTCTGAGCCTCGCGACGATGATGATCCTGGCCCAGCCGGCAGGGGGGCCGAGCGCGATCTACGCCAACGGGATCGCGGACTTTGCGAAGTGGGCGCTCTCTCCCGTCCTTCCCGGGTCGGTGGACATCCGGCCTTTCCTGTTCCAGTTCGCTCTGCTCTGCTTCGCCACGTTCGTGTTCGACACCCTGGATGCGTGCACCCGGCTCGCCCGTTACGTGCTGATGGAACTGCTCGGCTGGACCTCGCGACGGCAGGCCCTTGCGGCCACGGCGGCCACGCTGGTCCTGCCCGCCATCGCCGTGGCGCTGCCGCGCGTCCAGCTCGCAGGGAAGCCGGTGCCGCTCTATCAGGTCTTCTGGAACATCTTCGGCAGCAGCAACCAGCTCCTGGCGGCGCTGACGCTCCTGGCCGTCACGGTCTGGCTCGCCAGGAAGGGCATGGCCTACTGGGTGGCGCTCGGGCCCACGGTGTTTATGATGGTGATGACGCTCTGGAGCCTGGTCCTTTCCATCGGGCCTTATCTGAGCGTGCTGCGGTCGGGCGCGCCGGTCGATTCGATCCGCCACTTCCAGTTCGGGATCACCGTCTCGCTGATTCTCCTGTCGGTCTGGCTGATCGTGGAGGCCGTGATCACGTGGCGTTCGATCCTCGGGCGGCCCCAGAGCGCCGCGAGAGAGGAGCCCGCGCTGGCGTGATGTCTCTCCCCACCGGAAAACTCCCCCCTCACCTCCTCTCCCGGCTGTTGCGCGCCTACACGCAGGCTGGTGACCGGGTGATCGTGGGGCCGGCGGTGGGGGAGGACGCGACGGTCATCGACTTCGGGGAGATGTGCCTGGTCGCCAAGACCGACCCCATCACCTTCGCCACGGATGAGATCGGGCATTACGCGGTGACCGTCAACGCCAACGACATCGCCTCGATGGGGGCCGCGCCGAGGTGGTTTCTGGCGACGGTGCTGCTGCCGGAGGGGGGGGCAGACGAGGCCCTGGTCGAGGGGATATTCCGTTCCATCCACCGGGCGGCGTCGGACCTGGGCATCGCGTTCTGCGGCGGGCACACGGAGGTCACGCACGGCCTGGACCGCCCCGTCGTGGTGGGGCAGATGCTGGGGGAGGTGCGGCGGGAGGACCTCGTGCGGTCGTCGGGGATGCGGGTCGGGGATGCGATCCTGCTGACGAAGGGGATGGGGATCGAGGCCACGGCGATCCTCGCCCGCGAGAAGGGGGAGGGGCTGCAGGACCGGTTCGGGGAGGATTTCTTGAGGCGCTGCCGGGAGTATCTGAGAGACCCCGGCATCAGCGTCCTGAAAGAGGCCCGCATCGCCTGCGAGACGGCGCGCGTGCATACTATGCACGACCCGACGGAGGGGGGCGTGGCCACCGGGCTGCACGAGCTGGCGACGGCGTCGGGCGTGGGGATGGAGGTGGCGGCGGAGCGGCTGTTCATGTCCGGGGAGGCGCGGGCGCTGTGCGAGGTGTTCGGGCTGGACCCTCTGGGGGTCATCTCCTCCGGCGCGCTGCTGATCGGGGTCGCGGAGGGGGACGCGGGGCGCGTCGCGGACGCCATACGACAGGCGGGCATCCGGTGCGAGCGGATCGGGACGGCGCGCGAGCAGGCGTTCGGCGTGAAGCTCAGGCGGGGCGAGGGGCTGGAGGAGTTGCCGGTCTTTACGCGGGATGAGATTGCGAAGATTTTCGAGTAGTTTTCAGCGCGAGGAAAAGGCCCGGTGGAGACCTGGATTCACCAGGAGGAGCGGTACAAGGGAAAGATCATCTCCCTGTGGGTGGGGGAGGTGCGGCTGGACGACGGGCAGACCGCCGTCCGGGAGGTCCTCCGGCACCCCGGCGGGGTGGCCGTCGTTCCCGTGCTCGGCGACTCCGTGGTCCTGATCGAGCAGTTCCGGGTCGCCATCGGACGCACGATCCAGGAGATCCCTGCGGGAAAGCTGGAGGCGAACGAGGACCCGGAGGCCTGCGCCCGGCGGGAGCTGGAGGAGGAGGTCGGCTACCGCGCGGGCCGGATGGTCCGGGCGGCGGCCTACTACTCCTCGGTGGGCTTCGTGGATGAGAGGATGCACCTCTTCCTGGCCTTCGAGCTTCAGAAGACGGAGCAGAGGCCGGACCGGGACGAACGTATCCGCCCGGTTATCCTTTCTCTAAAAGAGGTCCGGCGCGGGCTGGCAGGTCAGGTGTTTGAGGACTCCAAGACGATCATCGGCCTGCGGGAGCTGCTGGCATACCTTGAAAGACAGCCGGGAAAATGATCCGAGCGATTATCTTTGACATGGACGGCACGATCACGAGGCCGAGCATCGACTGGAGGGCGCTGCGGGAGCGGATCGGGGCCGCGTCGGGCAGGACGATCATCGACCACATCGAGGGCCTGGGGCCGGCGGAGGCGGAGCGGGCGAACCGCATCCTGACGGAGACGGAGATGGAGGCGTGCGTCCACTCGGACCTGAACGAGGGCGCTCTGGAGATGCTGGACTATCTCCGGGGGCAGAATGTCAGGACGGCGCTCGTTACGAACAACCATGAGGAGGGGATGCGGGTCGTCCTGGAGAAGCACGGGCTCCGCTTCGATGTGGCGCTCAGCCGGGACGACGGGGTCCTCAAGCCGTCGGTGGACCTGATCCAGAAGGCGCTGGAGGCTCTGGGACTCCGGCCCGAGGAGGTCCTTTCCATTGGAGACGGACGCTATGACCTGGAGGCGAGCGCCGGGGCCGGCGTCCCGTTCCTCTACGTCACGCACGGCAGGCCGTCGCTCGATCACCAGCCCGCCGTGGCGACCATGACGGAGGCCCTTGCGTGGGTGAAAGAGAAAGTGCAAAGTGCAAAATGTAAAATGCAAAATGCAAAGTAGGAGATCGTTGTGCCTTATCAGCAGATGTTCGAGTATTTCTCCCCGACCCGGCTGATCGTGGGCCGGGGGGCCATCGGCAGGGTCCCCGACCTGATCCGGGAGCAGGGCGTCCGAAGGGGGCTGGTCGTGACCGACCCGGGTCTCGTGGCCGCCGGGGTTGCGGGTCGCGTGCTGGACGTATTGCGGGGGGCGGATGTGCCTTTCGCGGTCTACGACCGGGTGGAGGCCAACCCTCCGTTTGCGAACGTGGATGAGGCCTACGGGGTCTACGTGAAAGAGCGGTGCGACTATCTGATCGGGCTGGGGGGGGGCAGCTCGATGGATGTGGCCAAGTGCGCGGGCGCCGCCGCGGCCCACGACGGGCAGTGGCGGGACCTGATCGGAATCGGGAAGTGCCGCAATCGCATCCCGTTCCTGCTGTGCGTGCCCACGACCTACGGGACCGGGAGCGAGGTGACGCCGTTCGCGGTGGTGACGGACGTGGAGACGAAGTTCAAGGCGTCCATCGGGAGCCCTCTGATCACCGCGCACGCGGGCGTGCTCGACCCGGACCTCTCGGTGGGGCTTCCGCTCCCGATCGCCGGGGCCACGGGGATGGACGCGCTGACGCACGCCGTCGAGTCCTGCGTGGCGCTGACGGCCAACCCGATCTCGGAGGGGCTGGCGCTGCACGCCATCCGGCTGATCGGGGAGAATCTCAGGCAGGCCGCGGCCAGCGACCACAATGATGAGGCCACGGAGCGGATGCTCATCGCCAGCACGGTGGCCGGAATGGCGTTCTCGCAGACGCGGCTGGGCAACGTCCACGCCATGTCGCACCCGGTGGGGGGGCATTTCGGGGTACCGCACGGGGTCGCGAATGCCATTATTCTGACGCGGGTGATGGCCTATAACTCGATGGCCTGTCCGCAGAAGTTCGCGGAGGTCGCGCGGGCATTGGGTGAACCGCTGGAGGGGCTGACGACGATGGCGGCGGCGGCGGCGAGCGTCGAGGCCGTGCGCCGGCTGGGCCGGGACGTGGGCATCCCGGACGGGCTGGCGAAGGTGGGGGTGAAGAAGGAGGCGATTCCGGTCCTGGCCGAGGATGCCATGAAGAGCGGAAACATCCTGATCAACCCGCGCAAGACGAGGATCGAGGACATCATCAGGCTCTACGAGGAGTCCATGTGATGGTAAGCCAGACGGAAGTGATGGACATGGTCCGTGTCTTCGTGGACGATCTTGTCCGCAAGCATGGGGACGTGTTGCATCTTGTCGTCCTGTTCGGCTCCCGCGCCAAAGGGACGGCCCTGCCCTGGTCCGACGTGGACATCCTGATCGTGATGGAGCAAAGAGATCACAAGATCATAGATGAGATATACGCCGCTTCGACCGACATCTTCCTGGAGCATTTGCTGGACTTCTCTTTCAAGATCTATTCGCGAGAACGGTACGAAAAAGGGATGGCCCTCGGCACGCCGTTCATGAAAGAAGTTCAGAAGACAGGGATCGTACTGTGGAAGAGGACGTAAGGAACCAGTCTGTGGAGATTCGTTTCCACCCCCATGCACAGAAACGCATGAACGAACGCGGTACCAGCGAGGAAGAAGTAAAGGCTGCGATGACGCAAGGAGAACGGTTTCCTGCCAAGTATGGACGTTCAGGTTTTCGGCGAAATTTCCCATTCGACAGTGGGTGGCAGGGTAAGTATTACAGAACCAAACAGGTAGAAGCTTACGCGGTCCAGGAAGATTTTGGATGGCTGGTTATCACGGTCATTGTACGTTATTTTTGATTGTCTATAGAAAGGCAATGCCATGAGGTTTACGTATGACCCCCGTTATAACATCGCCTATATTCGCTTCCATGAAAAGAAGGCGGAAGTTGAAACGATTCGCGTCAGCGACGACGTGGTCGTCGATATAGCTCCCGACGGGACAATCTATGGGATTGAACTACTAAACGCGAATGAGCAACTGCTCAGTGAAGACATGGGAAAGTTGCTGGTCATCAATGAGGCGACGGGTGAGCAGACAGAGCTTCTTTTAAAGGCTTCTTGAATCGGAATGGAAATTTCCTAAAGGGGAACGAAATCATGATTCTCGACAAGTTCAGCCTCAAGGGGAGGGTGGGCATCGTCACCGGCGCGAGCCGGGGGATCGGGCACGGGATCGCGATGGGGCTGGCGGAGGCCGGGGCGGACCTCGTCCTGGTGGGCCGGGCGCCGGAGACAATCGAGAGGGCGGCGAAGGACGTGGCGGGCGTCGGGCGGAAGGCCCTGGCCGTGGTGGGGGACACGTCGAAGGAGGAGGACGCGCGGCGGGCCGTGGACGAGACCCTGAAGGCGTTCGGAAAGGTCGACATTCTGGTGAACGCCGCCGGGGTCACGTCCCGCGCGGCGGCGGAGGAGTTCCCGGTGGCGGAGTGGGACCGGGTCATGGGCGTCAACCTGCGCGGGGCCTATCTGATGAGCGTGGCCGCGGGCAGGGAGATGATCAAGCAGAGGAGCGGCAAGGTCATCCACATCGCGTCCATGGGGAGCTACATCGGCATCCCGAACGCGAGCGCCTACGTGGCCAGCAAGGGAGGCGTGAGCCAGTACACCAAGAACCTGGCGGTGGAATGGGCGAAGTACAACATTCAGGTGAATGCCATTGCGCCGGGCTATATCGAGACGGACATGACGCGGCCCCTCAAGCAGAACCCGGAGCGGAACGAGTGGGTCCTGATGCGGACGCCCGCCAAACGGTGGGGTCAGCCGGAGGACCTGGCCGGGGCCGCCGTGTTCCTGGCCTCCGCGGCCTCGGACTTCATCACAGGACATATCCTGGATGTAGATGGCGGGTTTATGGCAGGTTGACACTCCCACGAATGAATTCGTGGGATTCTCGGTAGTAGACCTGAGCCACCGAGCTACGCGCCAGGTTTTATCCTGACGTGGGGGGTGCCATATCCCCAACTACAGGGATCGATTCGAAAATCAATCCCTGGTACTTTTGCTCTTGCTCAAGGAGGACACACCCAACAGGTTTTACCTGATACAGGATTCTTGGCATCAGAACCCGCTACCTGTTCTATTTTCAAAGAGCGGTGCTGCACCGTAGATGCATCTACGGTTCCCTACGCTCTCTGTGGAGCGGAGGTCGTTCCAAAGATAGGCAGTGAGGGCAGCCCCGTCAAGATCAAAAGAGACACGTTTCATCTCACGCTTAAAAGCGTGGGCTTTCACGTGGGTAAAATCTGTAAAGGCAGAGGAATTGCAAAATATACCATAGGAGGTTCACTATGGAGTATCCTAAGATATTCCGCATGCGGCAGAAGTTCGACGCGCCGACGGTGAAGGATGTGCCCGCCGCGGTGCGGGCCGAGGTCCGGCGGATCGGGCCGGGAGCGCGAATCAAGGCCGGGCAGAGCGTGGCCATCACCGTGGGGAGCCGGGGTGTGGCCAACGTGGACGTGATCGCCCGGACGCTGGCGGAGGAGATGAAGGCCCTGGGCGCGAGGCCGTTCATCGTGCCTGCCATGGGGAGCCACGGCGGGGGCACGGCGGAGGGGCAGGCGGAGGTGCTCGCCCGATACGGCGTGACGGAGCAGGCGATGGGCTGCCCGGTACGGTCGTCCATGGAGGTCGCGGAGGTGGGCGAGACGGACTTCGGCATGAAGGTCTATTTCGATAAATTCGCCTATGGGGCGGACCATGTGATCGTGTTTAACCGGGTGAAGCCGCACACGGGCTTCCGGGGGGAGATCGAGAGCGGGCTGTTCAAGATGATGCTGATCGGCCTGGGGAAGCACAAGGGGGCGTCGCTCTACCACCGGGCCATCGTCCACCACTCGTTCGACAAGATCGTCAGGGCCGTGGGGCAGATGGTGCTCACGAAGTGCAAGGTGGCGTTCGGGCTGGCTACGCTGGAGAACGGCTACGACGAGACGGCGATGATCCGGGCGGTCCGGCCGGAGGAATTCGAGCCGGTGGAAAAGGAGCTCCAGAAGCAGGCGAAGTCGTGGTGCCCCAAGCTCCCGTTCAAGGAGGCGGACCTCTTGATCGTGGACGAGATGGGGAAGGACATCAGTGGGGCGGGGCTGGACACGAACGTCATCGGCAGGAAGGGGAACGACCGGAAGGCGCAGCCGGACGAATGGCCGAAGATCCTCCACATCTTCACCAGGGACCTGACGGAGACGACGCACGGCAACGCCGTGGGGGTCTGTTTCGCCAGTTTCACGACGAAGCGCCTGGTGGACAAGATCGACCGGCACTCCACCTACATCAACTCGATCACCGGACAGCACGCCTCCGCCGCGCACGTCCCGATGTACTACGACACGGACCGCGAGGCGCTGGAAAAAGCGGCGTTCGTGTCCATCGGGCTGACGGAGCCGCCCGACGCGAAGGTCATGTGGATCAAGAACACCCTGGACCTGACCGAGGTGGAGGCGTCGGAGGTCTACTGGAAGGAGGCGCAGGGCCGGCCCGACCTGGAGGTCCTGTGCGAGCCGAGGCCGATGCGCCTGGGGGCCGACGACAACCTCCCGTCGTTCGAGGAGATGGGGAGGTCACTGACCAGGGCCGCCGTGGCGGCGAAGTGACCCCCCTCTTATCCCCCCTAAAGGGGGGAAGATAACTCCCTCCCCTTTAGGGGAGGGTTGGGGAGGGGTCCGAAATCGTAGGAGCGTTATGATCGGCAAGAGCGTGTACGACATCGACACCCCGGCGCTGGTGATCGACCTGGACGCGATGGAGCGGAACATCCGGAGGATGGCCGATTTCTTCCGGGACCGCCCGGCCAGGCTCCGGCCCCACGCCAAGACCCACAAGACGCCCGAGCTGGCGAAGATGCAGCTCGACGCCGGGGCGATCGGGATCACCTGCGCCAAGCTGGGGGAGGCGGAGGTGATGGCGGACGCGGGCATCCGGGGCCTGCTGCTGGCCAATGAGGTGATTGGGGCGCAGAAGATCGCCCGGCTGGTGGAGGTGGCCAAAAAGTCCGACATTATCGTGGCCGTGGACCAGGCTGAGAATGCACGGGAGATCTCGGACGCGGCCTCGGCGGCGGGGGTGAGGGTGCGGGTCCTGATCGAGGTGGACGTGGGGCAGGGCCGCTGCGGGGTGAGGCCGGGGGGGGCGGCGGTGCGCCTGGCGCAGGAGGTCCTGAGGTTCCGGGGTCTCCTCTTCAAGGGGGTCATGGGCTACGAGGGGCACGTCGTTCTGAACCCGGACCGGGAGGTTCGGGAGAGCGAGTGTCAGAAGTCGATGACGCAGCTTGTGGGCACGAAGGAGGCGCTGGAGGCCGCGGGCATCCCGGTGGAGGTCGTCAGCGGGGGCGGGACGGGCACCTACTCTGTGACCGGGGCGTTTCCCGGCGTCACCGAGGTGCAGGCGGGGTCCTATATCACGATGGACGCCCGGTACAAGGGGCTGGGTCTGGGGTTCGAGTGCGCCCTGACGGTGCTGACGACGGTGGTCAGCCGGAACGGCCCGGAGGTCGTGGTCTGCGACGCGGGGATGAAGGCGGTGACGCGGGAGTTCGGGATGCCCGAGTCAAAAGACCCCCGCATGGAGGTCCTGCACCTGTCCGAGGAACACGGAAAGCTGACCGTGAAGGACCCCGGCGGGGTCTCTTACCGCGTCGGGGACAAGATCGAGCTTATCCCCAGCCACGGCTGCACCACGATCAACCTCCACGACACCTTCTACGGGGCGCGCGCCGGGAGGGTGGAGGCGGTCTGGGACATCGCGGCGAGGGGGAAGGTCCGGTAAAGATCGGTGGGTGGTGAGCGTTATGGCAAAGATCCTCGTCATCGACGACGACCCGAACGTCCTCCGGATCGTCAGGGCCAAGCTCCGGTCGGCCTGCCACGAGGTCGTCACGGCCTCCGGCGGACGGGAGGGGGTCAGGCGGATGAGAGAAGATGTCCCGGACCTCCTCATCACCGACGTCATGATGCCGGAGATGGACGGTTTTGCCGTCGTGGAGGCGGTCCGGGGGGATGAGGGGTTGAAGCGCACACCCATCATCGTGCTCACGGCGCGCGACGACGTGAATGAGGTGATCGAAGGTCTGGAACGGGGCGCCGACGACTATGTCGTCAAGCCGTTCAACATCCAGGAACTTCTCGCCCGCGTCAATGCCCTGCTCCGGATGCGGGACCTCCAGCTCAGGGCGCTGGAGGCCGAGCGGCTGAAGGCCCTGCTGGAGATGGCCGGGACTGCGGCGCACGAGATCAACTCGCCGCTCACGGTGATCGTGGGCTATGTCGATCTGATGATGAGGAAGACGAAGAAGAAGGACCCGTCCTACGAGTTTCTGACGGCGATCCGAAACAACGCGGCCCGCATCTCCGAAATCGTCGAGAAGTTCCGGATGATCCGGCGCTATGCGAGCAAGACGTACTGGGGCGACATCAAAATTCTGGACCTGGAACGGTCCACCAAGGAGGAGCGAGAGGGCGATGTCAGAGGTGCGCGCGGCGGTGATGGCGGGGCCGGGTGACGTTCGGGTGCGGGCGTTTTCGCGGCCCGTGGCCGATGCGGAGTCGATGCTGATCCGGATGGACCGCGTCGGGATCTGCGGGACGGACAAGCACATGTACCTCGGCCACATGCAGTTGAATTTTCCGGTCATTCCGGGGCATGAGTTCGTCGGAACGGCTGTGGAGGTCGGAGGGCGGGCCAACGAGGCGATGACGGTCGTGGGGGGGCCGGTCCAGGTGGGCGACCGCGTGACGGTCACGCCCAGCTCGCGGGGGTGCGGCCGGTGCTATAACTGCGTCCATTTCCCGCACAAGCCCTACCTCTGCCCCCACCGGACGATCTACGGGTTTGCCAACTGCGAGAAGGCCCCCCATCTGTTCGGGGGGTTCAGCGAGTACGTGTACGTCCATCCGAGGTCGTGGGTCTTCAAGATCCCTGAGGGGATGCCGCTCCCCCTGGCGGCGATGACGGAGCCGGCGGCCGTGGCCACGCGGGCCGTGGAGCGGGCCTACGGCCCCGGCGTGCCCTTTCTGGGCGAGGGCTACGGGATCGGCAAGAGCGCCCTGGTCATCGGCGCCGGACCGATCGGCCTGCTGATCATCGCCGTTCTCAGGCACACCGGGGCCGGGACGGTCATCGCGTCGGACCTGAGCGAGGGCCGTCTGAAGATGGCGAGGCAGATGGGGGCTGACCTTGTGATCAACCCGAAGGGGATGGACGAGGCGGAGCGGGCGCGCGTCGTGCGGGAGGCGACGGGCACGGGGCCAGACGTGGTCTTTGAGGCCGCGGGCGTGCCGGGGGCGTTTCGGGACGCCCTGGACGCGGTCCGGCGAGGGGGCAAGGTGATCGAGCTGGGGCACTACAGCGACCCCGGCGGCGTGGAGGTCCGTCCGCACCTCATCTGTCAGAAGGACGTGGACGTCCTGGGCTGCTGGTCCTACCCGCCCATCCAGTTCAAGGCGGGTCTCTCTTTTCTGATGAACACCCGGACCCCTCTGCTGGACCTGGTCACGCAGACGCTGCCGCTGGACCGGATCGAGGAGGGGATCCGGATCACCGGCGAGGAGGGGGTCCTGAAGGTGGCGATAGAGCCGTGAAATGCATAGGGCAAAGTGCAAAGCGCATGGCGTTAACGCTCTGCGCTTTGCGCTCTGCGCTTTGCCGTCTGCCTGTTTTTTCCCTTGTTTTCCCCCCGCCGATTTGTCATATTTAACCTATCAGGGCTTCACCGACCTATCCAGCACAACAAGGATTGAAACCCAGGGCAGTGTCATACACCGTGCGAGGCCTTCGATCTCGCCTGCGGCGTGTCGTAAGCGCGGCGAAGTCCTGCATCTCAGGGAGGTGGTACCATGCCAGCCAGAGTCAACACTGTGGCGGGCGGTCCGGGGGGCGCCAATGCGGCAGCTGCCAGACGGCGCACCCAGGCGCAGGACCAGGCCGACGAGCCTGGCGGGGCAGGTCGCGCCAATGCGCCCGGCGGGGGAGACCGCGCCCAGGCG
>Ga0156186_1010_pt1 | contig 12304 bp, 9 predicted proteins | sample RifCSPlowO2_12_FD_107839 | JGI IMG/M metagenome (GOLD analysis project Ga0156186, IMG submission 107839) | Candidatus Handelsmanbacteria bacterium RIFCSPLOWO2_12_FULL_64_10
CCGGTGAGCCCCTTTTTTATGGCGGGCGGCGGCCACATCGCCCAACGGTGTTTTGTCCCGCCGCCTCGCTCCGTTCCGGAAAACGTCATGGACAGTTGTACGGTGTTTTATTATATTCTTAGCGTTTCGTTTTCGGCAATCCACTTTCCATCGGAGGAGATATTCCGTGATTCGTCAGATTTTTATCCTTGTCTCATGCCTTCTGACGTTCGTCTGCGCCGCCCGCGCGGAGTACCAAACCATGGACCGGATCGTGGCGGTGGTGGATGACCAGATCATCCTGGCCTCGGACGTGGAGCAGGAGCTGGCCCTGCAGGTGTTGCAGCGCGGCGGGGATCCGGCCAAGCTGACGCAGAGCCAGCGCGAGGAGTACGCCAGGCAGACCCTCGAACTACTCATCCGGTCGAAGATCCTGTACTACAAGGCCAAAAGGGACACGATCAAGGTGGACGAGGAGCAGGTCGAAGAGGCGGTGCGGCAGCAGATGCAGCAGGTCAAAGAGGAGAACCCGAACTTTCAGGACCTGCTCAAATCGCAGAACCTGACGGAGCGGGAGCTGCGCGACCGCTACCGGAAGAACATCCGGGAGCAGTTTCTGACGCAGCAGGTGCAGCAGAAACTGATCTCCAGGGTGGAGGTCTCCTACCGGGACGTGCAGGCGTTTCAAAAGACGTACCGGGATTCTCTCCCGCCGCAGGTGGGCCTCAGCCATATCGTGATCAAGCCGAAGGCGGGCGACGCGCAGCGGGCCGAGGCCCGGAAGAAGATCGACGGCCTGCTGGCGCGCGTGAAGGCGGGGGAGGACTTCGCGGCCCTGGCCGGGCAGTATTCGGACGACACGGGCAGCGCCAAAGAGGGGGGGGACCTCGGGTTTTTCGGCAAGGGGAACATGGTGCCGGAGTTCGAGAAGGTGGCTTTTGCGCTGAAGCCGGGGGAGGTCAGCGATGTGGTGGAGAGCCCCTACGGGTTTCACATCATCAAGTGCGAGGCCGTGTTGGAAGACTCGGTGCGCGCCCGGCACATCCTCGCCATGTTTCCGAGGCCGTCGGAGGAGGACGAGAAGAGGGCTTACAACTTGGCGAACGAGCTGAAAGAACGGGCGTTGAAGGGGGAGAGTTTCGCGGACCTCGCCCGGCAGTACTCCGAGCACCAGGAGACAGCGGAGCGGGGCGGATTTCTGAACTTCTACCGCCGGGAGGCCATCCCCCCGGATTTTGCGGACGCCGTGTCGAAGATGCGTCTGGGCGACGTGGCCGGGCCGGTCAAGACCGAATTCGGGTGGCACGTGATCAGGCTCAACGGCGACCGGGAGACGATCGAGACGCTCCTTCGCCAGATCAAGCTCACGGAGCTGTTCGAGAAGACCATCGAAGAGACGCGGCGGAAGATGTACGTGGACGTACGGGTGGATAAACAGTGATGAGTGATGAGGTTGTCAGCCCTCCGTACGGGCGTCTGGCCGACATCTATGACTTCGTCATGCGCCACGTCGATTACAGGGCGTGGGCAGACTATGTCGAGGCGGCGTTCGCGCGGCACGGCGCCGACCCGGCCCACGTCCTGGACATGGCCTGCGGCACGGGGACGATGGCCCTGGAGCTGTCGCGGCGGGGCTATGACGTGACCGGCGCAGACGCCTCGGAGGCGATGCTGGCCGTAGCCTGCCGGAAGGCCGGGGCCGCCGGCCTGGCCATCCCGTTTCACATAGCCGACCTGCGGGGCGCGGAGGGGCTCCCCTCGTTCGACGCGGCCATTTGTCTCTACGACAGCATGAACTACATGCTGTCCGCCGAGGAGATGGCGCAGGCCCTGGGGCAGGTTCGTCCGCTGGTCCGGCAGGGGGGGCTGTTCGTGTTTGACGTCTGCACGGAGGCCAATTCCATCCGATACTTCCGCGACATGACGGAGCGCGAGGCGGGGGAGGGGTTCGCCTATGTGCGCCACAGTTTCTACCGGGACGGCATCCAGACGAACGATTTCACGATTCGCTTCCAGGCCTCCGGGGAGTCGGTTCGGGAGGTCCACCGTCAGCGCATCTATCCGGTCAGGACGGTGCTCGAGGCCGTCGCCGCGTCCGACTTTACGCTGCTGGGGGCTTATGACGGGTTCACGTTCAACACGGCCTCTGAAGAGTCCGACCGGGTGCATTTTGTGCTGAGGCCGAAAGACGGCAGACGTGAGACGTGAAACGTGAAACGTGACAGCCCCCCTTCCACCCCCATACCCCCTCCCTCCCCCCACAGGTGGGGGAGGGAGGGGGAAACAAGGGCTTTGCCGCTTGGGATGGGGGAGGGCTGGGGGCCGTTTGACGTTTGACGTTTGACGGGTTTTATCGTTTGACGTTTGACGTTTGACGGGTTTTTTATGATCGAACTCCAGAACGTCTGGGTTGAGAAGGGCGGGTCCGCCATCCTGGAAGGCGTCAGCATGGCCGTCGGGAAGGGGGAGTTCGTCTATCTGATCGGCCCGAGTGGGGCGGGGAAGAGCACGCTCCTGCGTCTGATCTATTTCGACGAGCGCCCGACGCGGGGGCGCGTGGTGGTGGAGGGCCGGGACTCCGACGTCATCCGGGACCGGGACATCCCCCTCATTCGCCGCAAGATCGGCATCATCTTTCAGGACTTCAAGCTCCTGCGGGACCGGACGGTCCTGGACAACGTGGCCTTTGCCCTGGAGGTGACGGGGGCCCCCCGGCCCGCGATCCACCGCCGGGCGCTGGCTGCGCTGGCCGCCGTCGGCATGACGCAGAAGCGGAATGAGGCGCCCGATCACCTGTCGGGCGGGGAGCGCCAGCGCGCGGCGATTGCCCGCGCCTTAGTCAACGAGCCGGTTCTGTTGCTGGCGGACGAGCCGACCGGAAATCTGGACGCCCGCGCGACAGAGAATGTGACGGAGATCCTCCGGGACATCCACCGTCAGGGCACGGCTGTGATCGTGGCCACGCACGACGCTGACCTGGCCCAGAGGTATCCCCAGAGGGCGGTGATGCTGGAGGCGGGGAGGATTAAGAAGTAGGGGCGACGCATGCGTCGCCCCTACACAAATTTAAATTTTATGAACCTCTCTTTCGCCTTTCGCGAGGCGCTCGTCGGGCTGCGCAGGACAGGGTCCGTCGGCATCGTCTCGGCGGGCACGCTGACCGTCTCGCTCCTCCTTCTGGGCGCGTTCGTCCTCCTGACCGCCAACGTCTATCTCCTGCTCCGCTCCGTCCGGGAGCGCGTCGAGATCGCGGTCTATCTCGAAGACGGGGTGTCGGATGAACGGGCGATGCGGCTGGCTCGGGACGCCGCCCGTCTGCGGGGGGTGGAGCGGGCGACCTACATCGACAAGGCCACGGCTGCCCGGGAGTTTCGGGAGGCGTTTGGCGGAGGGCTGCTGGAGGCCGTGTCGCACAACCCTCTGCCTGCCTCCATCCGGCTGCATCTCAACGCCGACGTGGACCCTGCAAGGGCCGTTGAGGATCTCTCGGCCCAGGTCCAGAAGTGGCCCGGCGTGGAGGAGGTGGACACGGGACTGGCGTGGGTGTCGCGGCTGGACCGGATCTCCCGCATCGTCTTTGCGGTCAACGGCATCCTGGGGCTGGTCGTCAGTCTTGCCTGCGCCTTCGCCATCTCCAACACCGTCCAGCTGACGGTCGTCGCGCGACGGGAGGCCATCGAGGTGATGCGTCTTGTCGGGGCCACGGAGGGGTTCATCCGCCTGCCGTTTTTGATCGCGGGCATGGCGCAGGGGGCGACGGGGGGCGTCGTGGCCGCCGTCTTTCTGGGGGCAGGTTACGTTTACGGGACCCGCCTGTTCCCGGAGTTGCCCGTCCGCTCCGCGGCCTCGACGGCGGGGGGGCTCGTGGCGCTCGGGACCGTGCTGGGGGCGCTGGCCAGTCTCTTTGCGGTCCGCCGGGTGTTGCGCACGCTGGCGTGGCGGTAAGCCCCTCCCCCGGCCCCTCCCTGAAAGGTCGAATGTCGAATGTCGAATATCGAATGTTGTCATTCGTAATTCGCACTTCGTAATTCGCACTTCGGGAAAGGGAGAAGGGGAGAACAACCTCATTCCTGAGCAAGGCACCTGATCCCTCCCATGCGCATCCCTTTCCTGATTCTACATTCTGCTTTCTGCCTTCTGTCTTCTGCCTTCTTCTTTTTCTCACCCCTTGCCTTTGCGGCGAACGCTCCCGGCAGGACATCGGAAGAGGTGCGGGCATCGCTCGAACGGATCAGACGGGAGGCGGAGGAGAACCGGAAGCGGCTGCGCCGGACGGAGGCGCGGGAGCGCAGCGTGGTGGCGCAGTTAGACGCCCTGGACCGGGAGATGGGGCTGGCCCGGTCTTATCTCAAGCGGCTCGACGCGGAGGCGCAGCGTCTCACGCAGGAGATGCGGGGGGCGGACGTCGCGCTCGATGTCTCCACGCGGGCCCTTGCAGACCGGCAGGCCGGCTTTGCCCGAAGGCTCCGCGACATTTACAAGCGGGGCCGCCTCCAGGGCCTTCAGATGCTCCTGTCCGCGGACTCCTTCACCGGGCTTCTGCGCCGTTCCCGCTACCTGTCCGCCGTGGCCCGGCAGGACCGGGAGGACTATGAGGCGATCCTGAGGGACCGGGATGCGGTCGCCGCCACGCGGGCGCGGCTCTCGGCGCAGCAGGAGGTGTTTGAGGCCGTCCGGGGGGAGAAGGAGGCGCAGGTGAAGGCCCTGAGCGCCCAGGTGGAGGCCCGGAAGCGGTTGCTCAGGGAGGTGCGGAGGAGCGTCAAGACCTACAAGGCCGCCGAGGCGCAGCTCGCCCGCGAACGCGAGCGGAGCGAGGAGGCGCTCCGCAGGCTGATCGCGGAGGCGGAGGCGGAGCGGGCCCGTCGGCGGGAGGCGCAGAGTTCCGCATCCGCTGGGCGGGTGGACTCCGGGGCCTTCTCCGGGCAGCGGGGGCGTCTGCGATGGCCTGTCCGGGGGCCGGTCGTGGGCCGGTTCGGGCGCGTCCAGGACCCGGCGCTGAAGACGTGGACGTTCAACCGGGGGGTCGAGATCGAGGCGCCGGAGGGGACGGCGGTCCAGGCCGTGGCCGCCGGCCGGGTGGAGGCGGTGGACTGGTTTCGGGGCTACGGGTGGTTCGCGCTCGTGGGGCACGGGGACGGCTACTACACCCTCTACGCCCATCTGAGCGAGGTCTCCGTGCGGGTCGGGGACCGGGTGGAGGCCGGGGAGGGGATCGGCATGTCGGGCGATACGGGCACGCTCGACCCGCGGGCCACGCTCCATTTTGAGATCCTCAAGGGGAGCGAGCCGGAAGATCCGATGACGTGGCTGGGAAGATGACATGATCGTAGGAATTGACATCGGGGGGACGTTCACGGACATCGTGGTCTGCGACGAAGGGCGCGGGGGAGTGAAGGCCGGGAAGGTCGCCACGACGCCGGAGGACTACGGCGCCGGGGTGATGAACGCCCTGGCGGCGTGCGGGCTGTCTCCGGCGGAGGCGCGGGAGATCGTACACGGGACGACGGTGGCGACCAACGCCCTGATCCAGGGCCGGGGGGCGGCGTGCGGGCTGATCACGACGCGGGGTTTTCGCGACCTGCTGGACCTGCGGAGGCGGGACCGGGCCACGCCCTTCGGGCTTCAGCCTCCGTTTGAGCCTCTCATCCCCCGCAGCCGCCGGGTCGAGGTCCTGGAGCGGACCGGGGGGGACGGGCGCACCGTGGTGCGCGTCGACGAGGGGGAGGTCGTGGCTGCGGCGCGCCGGCTGGTCGAGGCCGGGGCCGAGGCGCTGGTCGTCAGCTTCCTGCACGGGCCGAAGGGGGAGAATGAGCGAAGGGCCGCGGAGGCCGTCCGGGGGGCGTTCCCGTCCGTTCCGGTCTCCGCAGGGGGCGAGGTCTGCCCGGATCGGGCGGAGTTCGAGCGGACGGCAACGGCGGCGGCGGACGCGGCGGTGACGCCGCTCATCCGGGCTTACCTGGATTCGCTGATCCGGGCGCTGGGGGCAGGGGGGTTCGCCGGGCTGCTCCGGCTCGTGGAGTCGGACGGCCGGCTTCTCTCTGTGGAATCGGCGCGCGCGCGGGCGATCGCCACGGCCCTGTCGGGGCCTTCGGCGGGCCTCATCGGGGCTGCGGCCCTGTGTCGATCTCTCGGATACGAGCGGTTCATCACGGCGGACATGGGGGGGACGAGTTTCGACGCGGCGGTGGTGTGCGACGGAGGGCCGGCGCTGACGCGGGGGCGGGAGATCGGGTTCGGGTTGCCGGTGGCGATCCCGATGCTGGACCTTTCGACCGTGGGGGCCGGGGGCGGGAGCATCGCCCGGCTCGATCCGTACGGCGCGCTGACCGTGGGGCCGGACAGCGTGGGGGCCTCGCCGGGGCCGGTCTGCTACGGCCGGCAGCGGTTCCATCCGACGGTGACGGACGCGGACCTGCTCTTAGGTCGGATCGACCCGAAGGCGCAGTTCATCCCCGGACGGTCGCTGGACGCGGGTGCGGCGCGGCAGGTACTGATGGAGAAGGTCGGACGGCCGCTCCGGCTGAAGGAGATGGAGGCCGCGGCAGGCGTGACGGAGGTGGTGGACGCGAAGATGGCGGACGCGGTCCGGCTGCTGGCCGCGCGGCGGGGGGCCTCGCTGGAGGGGTTCACGCTGGTGGCTTATGGCGGGGCGGGGCCGCTGCACGCGGCGTCCATCGCGCGGGAGCTGGGGCTGGGGACGGTGGTCGTCCCGCACCGGGCCGGGGTCTTCTCGGCGTGCGGGGGGCTGACGATCGGGGCGTCGGAGGAGCGGACGGCGGCGCTCTTGAGCCGGGACCGGACGGGGTCGCGAGGCGCGGGTGACGCGAGGGTGGAACGGAGGCCGGTCTATTTTTGCGGGGAGATGCGCGAGAGCGAGGTGTACGACCGGGAGCGGCTGCCCGCAGGGGCGATGGTGCGCGGGCCGGCGATCCTGCAGGAGCCGGGGGCGACGACGGCGCTCCCGCCGGGCGCGACGGCGCGGGTGGTGGAGGGGGGACACCTGGTGATGGAGGTGGGGTGAGTCGGTTTGAGAATACCCCTTGAAAGGAGTTAGCTTTATGAATTCGGATCTGGCAAGACTGGAGGGCTACGTCCGGGGCGATGTGCAGGCTTCCCCGGATGAAGTCCTGAAGATGATCCACGAGACCTTACAGGAGATTGAACGACGGCGCGAGGTATCACGGCGTGCGTTTGAGACGAATATGGACAGGCTAGACAGGATGATGAAGGAGCTATCCCATGCCTGATCTGGAGGATCGTGTTTCGGAGCTTGAGAGGTTCGTCCACGGCATCCTGGCAGAGTTGGGTGGTCTGGCCATTCGGCTTGCTTACGTAAGAGATGAACTGGATGAAACGAAGGAAAGGGTGTCAACGCAGTTGAATAACATGGCTCAAAATGCCCTTGAGAGTCGGAGACGTATCGGAGAGCTTGAGACGAAGATAGCCGCTATTCTGAGCAAGTTGGGGGGTTGATACAAACATGAATAAACCCGACCTGATCCCATCCCAAACCCTTGCCCGGCTCTCCTTCTGGGTCCCGCCGGGGCGGATGGCCGAGTTCGAGGCCGCGTACGAGGCGAAGGTCGCGCCGATCCTGAAGCGGCATGGGTTGGTGGAATCTTCCGAGCGCGGGCGGGCGACGGTGGCAGGCGTGTTCAGCCGGTTGTTCGAGGTGGAGACACCTTCCGAAGTGGAGGAGAAGCGGAGGGCGCTCCAGGGCGACCCGACATTTCAGGCGGTCTTGCAGGATTTGGGGACGGCCTTCGGGACAGCCGGGTTAGACAATCTTATTCAGTACGATCTCGGGTTCTACGCTGCGCCCGCAGGACCGGGCAGGGTTATGTCTGCGGGATCGGGAAAAGTGACGGCTGTCGGAAGTGGGAGAGGGCACTGGCGCACCTATGATGTAGCAGATGGGCTCACAGGAGTGCTTGTGCAGTCGATTTTCCAGGACCGGGAGGGATACCTCTGGTTCGGTACCTATGGGGGTGGTGTAAGCCGATACGATGGAAGGACCTTTATCACCTTCACCACCCAGGACGGCCTGGCGCACAATGTGGTGTTGGCGATCTTTCAGGATCGGGAGGGATACCTCTGGTTCGGCACCGAGGAAGGCGGGGTGAGCCGGTATGATCCTTCGACAAGCTCAGGACAAGGCGGGAAGACCTGGACCACCTTCACCGCCCAGGACGGCCTGGGGCACAACTGGGTGAGTTCAATCTTTCAGGATCGGGAGGGATACCTCTGGTTTGGCACCTACGGTGGCGGCGTGAGCCGGTATGATCCCCCTCAACTCGCTGACGCTCGCTCAGGGCAGGTTCAGACTCCTGATTCTGCCCTTCGCTCAGGGCAGGCTTCTTCGGCAAGCTCAGAGCTTGCCCTGCCTGTCCTGAGCACCGTCGAAGGAAGTGAAACGAAGGGACATGGCTTTATCACCTTCACCCAAAAAGACGGGTTGACAGACAACAGGGTATCTTCGATTTTCCAGGATCGGGAGGGATATTTCTGGTTCGGCACCAATGGCGGCGGTGTAAGCCGACATGATGGGCAGGCATGGACCACCTTCACCACCCAGGATGGCCTGGCGCACAATGTGGTGTTGTCGGTCTTTCAGGATCGGGAGGGATATCTCTGGTTCGGCACCAGAGGCGGTGTAAGCCGGTATGATGGAGGGTTCCCTTCGACCCTTCGACAAGCTCAGGGCTCAGGGCAAAGCTTTACCACCTTCACCACCCAGGATGGCCTGGCGCACAATGTAGTGCCGTCGATCTTTCAGGATCAGGAAGGACATCTCTGGTTCGGTACCTATGGCGGTGTGAGCCGGTACGATGAGAAGACTTTTATTACTTTCACCACCCAGGATGGCCTGGCGCACAACTGGGTGCCGTCGATGTTCCGGGATCAGGAGGGACATCTCTGGTTCGGCACAGCGGGAGGCGGCGTGATCCGGTATGGCGAGAAATCCTTTACCACCTTCACCGCACAAAACGGGTTGGCGGATAATGTGGTGCGGTCGATCTTTCAGGATCGGGAGGGATATCTCTGGTTCGGCACCAATGGGGGTGTGAGCCGCTATGATGGGAAATCCCCTTCGACAGACTCAGGGCAAAGTTTTACCACCTTCACCACCCAGGACGGCCTGGCGCATAACTGGGTGCCGTCGATCTTTCAGGATCGGGAGGGGTATCTCTGGTTTGGCACCTATGGCGGTGTAAGCAGGTATGATGGAAGGGTCCCTTCGACCCTTCGACAAGCTCAGGGCTCAGGGCAAAGCTTTACCACCTTCACCACCCAGGACGGCTTGGCGCACAATGAGGTGCGGTCGATCTTTCAGGATCGGGAGGGGCATCTCTGGTTTGCCACCTATGGCGGCGGCGTGAGCCGTTTTGACGGGAAATCCCCTCCAACCCTTCGACAAGCTCAGGGCTCAGAGCAGGGCTTTACCACTTTCACCACCAAAGACGGTCTGGCGGGCAATTGGGTGTATTCAATCTTTCAGGATCGGGAGGGGCATCTCTGGTTTGCCACCAATGGCGGTGGCGTGAGCCGGTATGATGGGCAGGTCTTCCAGACGATCCTTCAACAGGATGGGTTGGCGAGCAATGTGGTGTGGTCGGTCCTTCAGGATCGGGAGGGAGAGGTCTGGTTCGGCACTAACAAAGGTGTGACGCGGTATCACTTACCGACGCCGTCGCCTCCCCCAGCGTTCATTGACGCGGTGGTGGCCGACCGCCGGTATGAGGGAGAAAGGGACCTGGTGATCTCCTCCAGCGTGGAGATGATCGCCTTTGATTTCCGTGGGATCAGCTTCAAGACGCGTCCTGGAGCCCTGATGTATCGGTATCGGATGAAGGGCTACGATGAGGGCTGGAAGATCGCGCGTGAACATCGTGCGGAGTACCAGGGCCTTCCGCTCGGCACCTATACGTTTGAAGTACAGGCAGTGGACCGAGACCTGGTCTACTCGGAGAAACCGGCGACTGTCCGCCTGACGGTTGTGCGGGACCCCCGGGATGAGCAGATCGACGAGTTGGAGCAACGGGTGCGGGAGCGCACGCGGGCGCTGGAGGAGGCGAATGAGCGGCTGAAGGAACTGGACCGGCTCAAGAATGACTTCGTGTCGAATGTGTCGCACGACCTGCGCACGCCCCTGACGTCCATCAAGGGCTACGTGGACAACATGCTGGACGGCATCGGCGGGGCGCTCAACGACCGGCAGGTCCGCAACCTCCAGCGGATCAGGTCGAACGCGGATCGGCTGTCGAAGCTGGTCAATGACATCCTGGACCTGTCCCGGATCGAGGCGGGGAGGTTGGAGATCGCGCCGACGCAGGTGTCGGTCGCGGAGGTCGGAAGGGATGTGGCGGAGGGTCTGAGGCAGATGGCCTCGGAGAAGGGGGTGGCGCTGGGCGTCGTGGAAGGGGATGAGGGGGTTGTGGCCTTTGCAGACCCGGACCGGGTACATCAGATTTTGATGAATCTCATGGGCAATGCGATCAAGTTTACGGAATCAGGAGGACGGGTGGAGGTGGGGGCAGAGTCGGATGGCGCGTTTGTGCGGGTATGGGTGCGGGATACGGGAAAGGGCATTCCTTCGGAGGAACTCGGAAGGGTTTTCGACAAGTTTCATCAGGTGGGGGGATCGTCCGAGGCTCAGCGGGGAGCGGGATTGGGGCTTTCGATTGTGAAGGCGCTGGTGGAATTGCACGGGGGAAGGATCTGGGCGGAGAGCGAGGTTGGGAGAGGGAGCACATTCTGGTTCACGTTGCCGAACGCGAAGGATGCGAAGGGCACGAAGGACGCGAAATGAGATGATTAGTACATCGCGAAACGTCACGAATTGGCGTCCAACGGCCCGGAATTGGTCGGTTCATCCGTCTGGTGTAGGGGCGGCCCTCTGTGGCCGCCCGGCGATTCTACCGCATCAGATCGACGGGCGATCACACAGGATCGCCCCTACGCCAATTCCAAAATCGCCTGATTCTGGGCCATATTGCGCCAATTCGTGATGTGCTGAGAATGGTATTCGGAGACTGGTTAATGGTCCCCTTGAATAGTTTTTCTCTGTGCACTCTGTGTTCTCTGCGGTGAAAGGTTTTTGTGACTCCTCTCATCTTTACGCGCATCGCCGAAGGATTCCAGGCGGCGGCGGACGGGATGGACGCGACGGTGGAAGGGCTGGTGAAGGACGCCCGGCCTGCGGTCGCGTCCGGCGTCTGCCGGGCGGGGGACCTCGTGGCGCAGGGGGCGCGGAGCCAGCCGCTGCTGGCGGCGACGCTGCCGTTCGCGCTGCGGGGGTTGAGGGACCTGCGACCGGACTTTGCGCCGGGTGACCTGTTCGTCGGGAACGACCCTTACGCCGGGGGCTCGTCGCTGGCGGACCTGCGGATGTTCGCGCCGCTGTTCGCGGGCGATGAGGTCCTGTTCTTCGCCGGGAACGCCGTGCGCTACGCTGACCTGGGGGGGCGCGCTGTGGGCGGGTTCAGCCCGGGGGCGACGGACGTGCGTCAGGAGGGGGTCCGGGTCCCATGGATGCGGTTGGGGGACCGGGCCGGCGGGATGGAGCTCGCGGACCTGCTGGCCGCCAACGCCCGGTTCTCGGACGGGCTGCGGACGCTGCTGTGGGCGCAGGTCGCGGGGCTGGACGCCGGGTTAGGGCGTCTCCGGGGCATAGTCGAGCGGTATGGCGCGGAGGTCGTGCGGGAGGCGGAGGCGGAGATGGGGCGGCGCGCGCGCGCGCAAATGGCGAAGGGGATCGCGGACCTGCCGGACGGCCGGTATGCGTTCGAGGACGTTCTGGACGGCGACGGGGTGCGGGACCGGGGCGTGCGGCTCGTCGTGGGGGCGGAGGTGGCGGGGGATCGGCTGCGCCTGAGCTTTGAGGGGAGCGACTGGCCGTGCGTCGGGCCGCTGAACGGCGCGGGGGGGCTGACGGAGGCGGCGTGCCGGGTCGCCCTGCGGCATCTGTTTCCGGAGGTTCCGGCGCACACGGCGGCGTTTGAGGCGGTGGAGGTGGTCCTGCCGGAGGCCTCGTTCGTGAACGCCCGAGCCCCGCAGCCCGTGTCGGGGGCGACCGAGGTGGCGGGGCGCGTGGCCGAGGCCGTGATCGCCGCGCTGGCACAGGCCGATCCGGCGCGGGCCGGGGCGGGGTCGTTCGCGTCGGCGTGCCACGTGTCGCTGCACGGCCGGGCGGAGGGGTTCGGGGACTATCTGATGACGTTGAGCCTGGGGGGCGGGCTGGGGGCGTGCATCCGGGGGGACGGGCTGACGAACGGGTGTGGGGTGTCCACGGTGGGCGAGATGCCGTCGCTGGAGGGGCTGGAGG
>Ga0156186_1425_pt4 | contig 12267 bp, 9 predicted proteins | sample RifCSPlowO2_12_FD_107839 | JGI IMG/M metagenome (GOLD analysis project Ga0156186, IMG submission 107839) | Candidatus Handelsmanbacteria bacterium RIFCSPLOWO2_12_FULL_64_10
AGCCTTGCGGAGATCAACAGAAACCTTGAAGCCGAAATCGCTGAACACAAGCAGACGGAGGAGGCCCTGCGCAGGGCGCACGACGACCTGAAAGAGACCAACGCGGAGCTGGAGTCCTTCACCTACTCCGTCTCCCACGACCTGCGCGCCCCCCTGAGGGCCATGCAGGGCTTCGCCGACGCCCTGCAGGAGGACTACGCCGACCGCCTGGACCTCACCGGTCAGGACTACGCCTGGCGCATCGTGACCGCGGCCCGGCGCATGGACACGCTCATTCAGGACCTGCTGACTTACAGCCGCCTCAGCCGCGCCGACCTCCGGCTTCATCGGATCGGCCTGAGGGGGGTGGCGAAGGACGTGCTGGTCCAGATGGAGGAGGAGTTCCGGGAGCGAAACGTCCAGGTCACCGTCCAGGGGCCCCTGCCGGAGGTGGTGGGCCATCGCGCCACCCTGGCCCAGGTCCTGACGAACCTGCTGACGAACGCCGTCAAGTTCGTAAACCCCGACACGCCGCCTCGCGTGCGGATATGGGCCGAGGAGCGCGACGGGTGGGTGCGCCTCTGCGTGGAGGACAACGGCATCGGCATCGCCCCGGAGCACTACGAACGCATCTTCCGCGTCTTTGAGCGCCTGCACGGCGTCGAGGCCTACCCTGGCACCGGCATCGGCCTGGCCATCGTGCGCAAGGGGGGGGAGCGCATGGGCGGACGCGTGGGGGTGGAGTCGGAGGTCGGGAGGGGGAGCCGGTTCTGGGTGGAGTTGCTCAAGCCAGAGGACAAACCATGAACATCCCGCATTCTCCCGTTCTGCTGGTGGAGGACGACCCCAACGACGTCCTCCTGATCCAGCGCGCCTTTCGCAAGGCCAACCTGGTCAACCCCCTCCACGTGGTGGGGGACGGCGAGGAGGCCATCGCCTATCTGTCCGGCCAGGGCGTCTACGCCGAACGGGAGCGCCACCCCCTGCCCATCCTGATCCTGCTGGACCTGAAGTTGCCCCGCAAGTCGGGGCACGAGGTCCTGGCCTGGCTGCGGCGCCAGCCTGAGCTGAAACGCCTGCCCGCCGTGGTGCTCACCTCCTCCAGAGAGGCCGCCGACGTCAACCGGGTCTACGACCTGGGCGCCAACTCCTACCTGGTCAAGCCGGTGGCGTTTGACGACCTGTTGAAAATGGCGCAGACGCTCAACATGTATTGGTTGATTCTCAACGAGAGGCCGGCGGTGGCGCCCCCAAAAACGAGTCCAAGTTCATAGGCGATTATGTCTCGTATTTTATATCTTGCCCCCACCCTCCCCCATCCCAGCGGCAAAGCCCTGGATACCCCCTCCCTCCCCCACCTGTGGGAGGGCGGTGGGTCGCGACCTCATGGGAGCGACAGGTTGGGTGGGGGAGGGGGACGGGGGTGGGAAGGGGGTTGTCGCGTTTCATTTCTCGGCCTTCTCATCGCGCTCATCTGCTGGACGGCTGAGACCTTCGCCCAGGCCCCCACGATCGGGACCTTCGCCGGGGGGGGCGCTTCGGACCGGGACACCCTGGCGACGGTGGCTAAGCTGGAGGTCCCGGTGGGCGTGGCCGTGGACCGGCAGGGCAACGTCTTCATCGCCGACTTCGGGACGCATCGCGTCCGCCGGCTCGACGCCGGGACCGGCCTCCTCACGACCGTCGCCGGGACCGGGGACTTCGGGTTCGACGGGGACGGAGGCCCCGCGACCCAGGCCCTCCTCAACCGCCCCTCCGGCGTGGCCGTGGACAGCCTGGGCAACCTGTTCATCGCCGACCGGGGCAACCGCCGCGTCCGCCGGGTGGACGCCAGGACCGGAATCATCACGACCGTCGCCGGGACCGGAGAGGCGGGCTTCTCCGGAGACGGCGGACCCGCAACGCAGGCGCAGCTCTACGAGGTCGTCGGCGTGGCCCTGGACCGGGGCGGAAACCTCCTGATCGTGGACGGGGGGAGCGTGGTGCGGGACCCGGTCTCCGGCCTTGTGCGGGTCGTGGGCAACCACCGCGTCCGCCGCGCCGACGCCGGGACCGGCGTCATCTCCACCATAGCCGGGACCGGGGACTGGGACTTCTCCGGGGACGGCGGGCCCGCGACCGCCGCCGCCCTCTCCTTCCCCGCGGCAGTGGCCGTCGACGCCTCCGGCAGGGTCCTGATCTCCGACGCGGGCAACCACCGGGTGCGCGCCATCGACCCCGGCGCCGGCAGGATCTCCACCCTCGCGGGGGTCGGCGGGGACCCCTTCTCCGGCCTGGGCGATTACGCCGGAGACGGAGGGCCGGCCGCCTCCGCCAGCCTCAACACCCCGGTCGGCCTGGCCATAGACGCGCAGGGCAACCTCTTCATCGCGGACCAGGACAACCACCGCGTCCGCCGGGTGGACGCGAAGACCGGCGTCATCGTGACCGTGGCCGGGACCGGCCAGGCGGGCCTCTCCGGGGACGGTGGCCCCGGCCTCCTCGCCCGCCTCGACACCCCGGCCGGCCTGGCCCTGCTCCCCTCCGGCGACCTGCTCATCGCCGACCTGCGCAACGCCCGCATCCGGAGGCTCTCCAGCCCGAACACCCTCCTCCCCTACGCCGAGGCGCGGGCGGCGCTCGACTTCGGGAGCGTGACCGTCCAGACCTCTAAGCGTCTCGACGTGATCCTCCGGAACCGGGGGAACGCCCCCCTGAGGGTGCAGGGAGTCCGGAGCGACAGCCCCCTGTTCGCCGCGCGGGACACGACCCTGACCGTGGCCATTGCGGACAGCGCCGCCCTCTCCGTGGCCTTCACCCCGACTGCCGCCGGACGCGTCGAAGGTCAGATCACGATCACCACCGACGACCCCCGCGGACCCACCACGGTCCTCCTGAGCGGCAGGGGGACCGTGCCCGACATCGACCTCTCGACCCAGAGCCTGAACTTCGGCCCGGTCACCGTGGGGAAGGCGGACACCCTCCTCTCCCTGACCGTCTACAACTTCGGCATCGGGCAACTCTTCATCAGCTCCGTCGCCTCCTCTGACACGCAGTTCGCCGTGCTCGACAGCGCCTTCGCGCTCGCCTCGGGGCTGAGCCGGACGCTGCGCGTCGTCTTTTCACCCAAGGCCCTTGACGAACAGGTGGCCGCGCTCACCCTCCGGAGCAACGACCCGGATGAGGGGACCGTCTCCGTCCGTCTCAGGGGCGTGGGCCGGCCCTCCAGGCCGGGCGGGTTCCAGGCCGTCGGCGACAGCGCGGGCCTGGGGGGGCCGGGCCGGGAGTTCGGCGTGGCCTGGGGGGACTTCAACGGCGACGGCAGGCCGGACCTCTACGTGGCGCGCAGCGGCGGCAGGCCCGCGTCCCTCCACCGGAACAACGGAGACAGCACCTTCACCGACGTGGCCGCCGACGCGGGCGTCACGAACGACCGGGACGGCAGCGCGGCGGTCTGGGGGGACTTCGACGGCGACGGAGACCTCGACCTGTTCGTCACGAACTTCAACCAGCCCAACCGGCTCTACCGGAACGAGGCCGGGAAATTCGCCGACATCGCCCCGGCCCTCGGCCTCGACGACGCAGGCGCGGGCATGGGCGCGGCCTGGGCCGACTTCGACAACGACGGAGACCTCGACCTGTTCGTGGCGAACTTCGGCCCCAACCGGCTCTACCGGAACGAGAGGGTGGTGGGTCGATCCGGTGAATCGACGGCGGTGGAGGTGAAGTTCACCGACATCGCCCCGGCCCTCGGCGTGGCCGACTCCCTCGGCAGCAGCGTGCAGCCGGCCTGGGGGGACTACAACGGGGACGGCAGGCCGGACCTCTACGTGGCGGCCAGCGGCAGGGACCACCTCTACAGGAACGAGGGGACCCGATTCGCGGACATCGGGGACTCCCTGAAGGTGACGGACAGCGCCCCCTCCTTCGGCGCGGTGTGGGGGGACTTCGACAACGACAGCGACCTCGACCTGTTCGTCACGGGGTTCAACGCGCCCTCCCGCCTCTACCGGAACGACAGCGGGAGATTCGTGGATGTCGAGGGGGGTCTGCTGAAGGAGGACAACGGGACCTGGAAGGCGCGGGGGGCCGTCTGGATCGACTACGACAACGACGGAGACCTCGACCTCTACCTGGTCCGGAGCGGACAGCCGAACCTCCTCTACCGGAACGACGGTGGGAGCTTTGTCGAAGTCGGCTCCAAGTTGGGCGTCAACAGCGTGGGAGACGGGCGCGGCGTGGCCGTGGCCGACTTCGACGGGGACGGCGCGCCCGACCTCTACGTGTCCAACCAGGACCGCCCCGGACGCCTCTACCGGAACCGGGAGGCCGAAGGGGGGTGGGTCGCGGCCCAGCTCGTCGGGACCCGGAGCACAAAGGACGCCATCGGGGCGCGGGTGCGTGCAGTAGTAAACGGGCGGGCGTTGCTCCAGGAGGTCAGCGGGGGGTCCTCCCACCTCTCTCAGAGCGGGGCGACCCTGCTGTTCGGCGTGGGCCGGGCCGAGCGCGTGGACAGCCTGACCGTCCGCTGGCCCAGCGGCATCGTGCAGGCGCTGAAGGACCTCCCGGAGGGACGCCTGGCGAGGATCGAGGAGACCCCCCCCAGCCCGCCCGTCCGGGTCGCGCTGACCGCCTCCGCCACGGCCCTCATCGCCAACGGCGTCTCCACATCGCGGATCACGGCCACGGTCCTGGACGAGCAGGGGGAGCGCGCCCTGAGCAGCAGGGCCGCGATCACCTTCATCCTGGCGTCGGGGCAGGGGGCGTTTCAGGGCCCCGCCAGCGTCTCGGCGCAGGACGGCCTCGCCTCCATCACCTTCCGCTCCCCCAGCCTGGTGCCGGGCCGGGCCGTCATCCTCGCGCAGTCGCCGGGGCTGACGGGCGGGCAGGCGCAGATCGACCTCCTCCCCCCGCCCCAGGCCGGGACCGTCTCGGTCGCAGCCGGGACCGGCCAGGCCGGCCGGAGCGGTGACGAGGGCCCGGCCGCACAGGCCGCGCTCAACGGCCCGGTGGGGATCGTCGCGGACACGTCAGGGACCCTGTACATCGCGGACACGGAGAACAGCCTGGTCCGCCGGGTGGACGGGAGGACCGGCGTCATCTCCACCCTGGCAGGGACCGGCGTCCGGGGCAGGCAGGGGGACGGAGGCCCGGCCACCGAGGCCCAACTGAGCATCCCCTCGGAGGTCCTGGTCACGAGGGACAACCGCCTCCTGATCGTGGACACGGGCAACAATAAAATCCGCCAGGTGGACCTCAGGACCTCGATCATCACCACCCTGGCCGGAGATGGCCAGTTCAGCTTTGCGGGGGACGGCGGCCCGGCCCTGGAGGCGAGCCTGAGTCAACCGGCCTCCGCGGCCCTCGACCGCCAGGGGAACCTCTACATAGCCGACACGTTCAACCACCGCATCCGACGCCTCGACGCGGCCACCGGCCTCCTCTCCACCGTCGCCGGAGACGGCCAGCCCCGCTTCGTCGGAGATGGCGGCCCGGCGTTCAGGGCCAGCCTCAACCGCCCCGGCGGCGTGGCCGTGGACAGCCTCGGCAACCTCTACATCGCCGACACGTTCAACCACCGCATCCGACGCCTCGACGCCCGGTCGGGCCTGATCGTCACCGTGGCCGGGACCGGGACCGGCGGGTTCAACGTCCGGGAGGGCCAGGACGCCACGAAGGTCGACCTGAACCAGCCCGTCGGCGTCTCCCCCGGCAGGCCGGGCGAGCTGCTCGTGGCCGACGCACGGAACCACCTCGTCCGCCGGCTCCAGTTCAGGCCGGAGACACCGCCCGGCCCCGCCGCCGGCGCGGACTTCAACGGCGACGGCGTCGTGGACTTCACGGACTTCTTCATGTTCGTGGAGCAGTTCGGGACGAGGCAGGGGGGGCCGGGGTGGGACCCGGCGTTCGACCTGGCAAAGGACAGCGTGATCGACTTCAACGACTTCTTCGTCTTCGCGGAGCAGTTTGGGACAAGGCTGAGGAAGCTAACGGCCTTTTCCCCTTGACATGTGTTGTGGCATTGTGCATAATTGCACCGCGAGTGACATTTTTGCGTAGCGTCTCTTTTTGGAGGAGGCTGTTCTTCATGCGAAAAGGGGCAAGGGTCTGGATCATTGCGCTGGGCGTCATCGGCGTCCTGTTCGGGTGCGGCCAGCAGGGGACGGACGGGGCCATCCGCATCGGCGTGGCCGGCCCGTTCACCGGCAACGCGGCGGCGTTCGGCGAGATGATCAAGAAGGGGGCGGAGCTCAAGCGGGACACGATCAACGCCGCAGGCGGGATCGGCGGGCGGCCCATCGAGCTTGTGTTCGGCGACGACGTGGGCGACCCGAAGGAGGCCTCCACCGTGGCCACGAAGTTCGCCACCGACCGCTCCATCGTCGCCGTGGTCGGCCACTTCAACTCCTCCTGCTCCCTGGCCGGCAAACCCATCTACAAGCGGGAGGGCGTCGTGGAACTCTCCCCCGGCTCCACCAACGTCAACGTCTGCGTCGGCAGCGAGTGGACCTTCCGCAACGTCTACCGCGACGACTTCCAGGGGCAGTTCCTCGCCCGCTACGTCAAGCAGAAACTCAACCTGAAGCGGGTGGCCGTCTTCTACGACAACGACGACTACGGCATCGGCCTCAAGAACGCCTTCCTGGAGGAGGCCCAGAAGCAGGGCCTGGAGATCGTGACGGCCGCGGCCTACACGCGGGAGACCGTCGATTTCAAGCCCGAACTGTCCAGCATCAAGGCCCTCAACCCCGACGCCCTGTTCGTCTCCGGCCTCTACAACGAGGCCGCCCTCATCACCCTCCAGGCCCGGCAGCAGGGCCTGACGATGCAACTCCTGGGCGCGGACGGGGTCTTCTCCCCCGGCTACGTCCAGGTGGCGGGCAAGGCCGCCGAGGGGACGCTCATCACCACCCCCTTCCTGTTCGACGCCGGAGGGCAGGACGCCAGAGACGTGCTCAAGAAATTCAAGGAGAAGCATAAAGAGGACCCCGACTGCTGGGCCGCCCTCACCTACGACGCCGTGGGCATCCTCGCCGACGCCATCGCAAAGGTCGGCCCCGACCGGAAGGCCATCCGAGACCACCTGGCGTCCATGACGTCCCCCGACAAGGCCTACCCCGGCATCACCGGCAAGACCTACTTCGACGCCAATGGCGACTGCGTCAAGCCCGCCTACGTCAGCCTGATCAAGGACGGGCGGTTCACATCCGCCCCGGTCCAGATGTTGGAGTGATGCGTGCTCGCCCAGCAGATCCTGAACGGCCTGACCCTCGGCGGCATCTACGCCCTCATCGCCGTGGGCTATACCATGGTCTACGGCATCATCCAGCTCATCAACTTCGCCCACGGCGAAATCTACATGCTGGGGGCGTTCCTGGCCCTCACGGCCCTCACGGCGCTCCACCTGCCATTCCCGGTCGCCCTCCTCTTCGGCGTGGCCGGCTGCGCCCTCCTCGGCGTGGCCGTGGACGCCGTGGCCTACCGCCCCCTCCGTCGGGCCCCGCGCCTCTCCGCCCTGATCACGGCCATCGGCGTCTCCATCTTCCTCCAGAACCTCGCCCGCATCCTCTGGGGGGCGCGCACCAAGTCCTTCCCCGACGAGGTCATCCCGGCCCTCTTCAAAGCCACATTCGTCGTCGGAGGCGTCACCGTCACGGCGCTCCAGGTGTTCATCCTCGCCGTCGTCCTCGCCCTGATGCTGGCCCTTCGGTGGATCGTGCTCCGCACGAAGATGGGGCGCGCCATGCGCGCCTGCGCCCAGGACCTGACCTGCGCCCAGTTGATGGGCGTGGACGTGAACCGCGTCGTCTCCTTCACCTTCGCCCTCGGCTCGGCCCTCGGCGCGGTGGCAGGCATCCTGATCGGCGTCTACTACAACGCCGTCTATCCCATGATGGGCTATCGCGCCGGCATCAAGGCGTTCGCCGCGGCCGTGCTCGGCGGCATCGGAAACATCCCCGGCGCCATCGCGGGCGCCTTCATCCTCGGCGCGGCGGAGGCCCTGGGCGCGGCCTACGTCTCCTCCCTCTACCGGGACGGCATCGCCTATGCGATCATGATCCTGTTCATCCTCTTCAAGCCCACGGGGATCATGGGCAAGAGGACAGAGACCAAGGTGTAGGACCCCTCCCCCCATCCCCCTCCCCCGGAGGGAGAGGGGAAGCAGCCTTGTCAAAACGACAAGGGGCGCGGCGTCAGAAACCCTCACCACCGGAGCCAGGTAGGATCACCCCACCTGCCGGGGACACAAAAGCCAGATCACCGCAGGACGTCAAGGTTACGCCGCGCCAAGCCCCTCGCGGCGTCTGAGCGAGCGTGCTTCTTTTGTCCAACTTTTCTTGCACGAGCAAGAAAAGTTGGGATGCCACATGGATGAAGCCGGTCAGCATGAAATCCTTTATCCAGAGCCTTTTCCTCTACCCCCGCTGGGCCTGGCTGGGCGCGGCCCTCTTCGCGCTGGCCTTCCCCGCCCTCGTCGGGTTCGACGCCTACGTCTGCCACGTGGCCGTGCTCGTCCTCCTCTACGCCACCCTCGCCCTCGGCCTCAACATCGTGCCGGGCTTCACGGGCCTGCTCGACCTCGGCTACGTCGGGTTCTACGCCGTCGGGGCCTACACCGCCGGCCTCCTCTCCCTCAGCTTCGGCGTCAGCTTCTGGCTGGCCCTCCCGCTGTCGGCCCTCAACGGGGCGCTCTGGGGCATCCTCCGGGGAGCGCCCACCCTCCGTCTGACCGGCGACTACTTCGCCATCGTCACCTTCGGGTTCTCCGAACTGGTCGTCATGGTCGCCAAGAACGAGACCTGGCTGACGCGCGGGCCGATGGGCCTGCCCGGCATCCCCCCGCCCACGGCCCTCGGCGCGTCGTTTCGGGGAGAACTCCCTTTCTACTACCTGATCCTGACCGTCGCCCTGCTCCTGATCGTCGTCTCGCGGCGCATCGCGGCGTCCCGCGTGGGCCGCGCCTGGTTCGCCATCCGCGAGGATGAGGTGGCCGCCGAGGCCTGCGGCATCGACATCGCCCGCTACAAGGTCGCGGCCTTCGCCCTCAGCGCGGCCGTCGGGGCCTCCGCCGGGGCGTTCTACGCCCACTGGATCACCTTCATCAGCCCCGGCGCCTTCCAGTTCTGGGAGTCGGTCCTCATCCTCTGCATGATCGTCCTCGGCGGCATGGGGAGCGTTCCGGGCGCGGTCCTGGGCGCGGTCATCCTGGTCTCCCTGAGCGAGGTCCTCCGGAGCCTTCTCGGCCAATTCGGCCTCCCGGAGGACACCCGCTTCATCTTCTTCGGGCTCGTCATGGTCCTGATGATGCGCTTCAGGCCGGAGGGACTGCTTCCGGTAAAGGCAACGATGAAGTAGGAACGATGAGCTGCGTCATGCCCTTCCTCGAAATCCACCACCTCACCAAACGCTACGGCGGCCTCTCCGCCCTCAGCGACGTCAGCCTGACGGTGGAGCAGGGGGCCATCGCCGGGCTGATCGGCCCGAACGGGGCGGGGAAGAGCACCCTCTTCAACTGCGTCACCGGCATCGCCCGCCCCACGGCCGGGGAGGTCGTCTTCGGGGACCCCGACAGGAGAAGCCTGGTCGGCCTCAAACCGAGCGCCGTGGCCGCGCACGGCGTCGCCCGCACCTTTCAGAACATCCGCCTCTACCCGAACCTGACCGCCCTGGACAACGTGAAAGTGGGCCGCCATCCCCGCACGAAGGCCCACCTCTTCGGCGCGGTCTTCAAGACCCGGAGCGAACGGCAGGAGGAGCGGGACATCCACGTCTGCGCCCTGAAATGCCTGCGCACGGTGGGGATAGAAGGCGTGGCGGACCTCCCGGCCCGCGCCCTCTCCTACGGGGACCAGCGCCGCCTGGAGATCGCGCGCGCCCTGGCCACCGAGCCCTCGCTCCTCCTCCTGGACGAACCCGCCGCCGGGATGAACCCCGTGGAGCGGCAGGGGCTGATGGAGCTGATCCGGTCGATCCGGGGCCGGGGCATCACGGTCCTCCTGATCGAACACGACATGAAGGTCATCATGGGCATCTCCGACCGGGTGACCGTCCTCGACCACGGCGTCAGGATCGCGGAGGGCCGGCCCGACGAGGTCCAGGCGGACCCCGCGGTGATCGCCGCCTATCTCGGAGAGCCGGCCGACGATGCTGACCCTCGATAACGTCCATTGCGCCTACGGCAGCATCGCCGCCCTCAGGGGCATCTCCCTCCGCGTGGAGGAGGGGGAGGTCGTCTGCCTCATCGGGGCCAACGGGGCCGGGAAGTCCACGACCCTCATGACCATCTCCGGCATCGTCCCCGTCGCGTCCGGCGCCATCTCCTTCCGGGGGGAGTCTGTGACCCATATCCCCCCCTCGGAGCGCGTCCGCCGGGGCATCGTGCAGGTGCCGGAGGGGCGGCGCATCTTCGCGGACATGACCGTCCGGGACAACCTCCTGATGGGCGCCCACCTCGCGCCGGACCCGGCGCGCATCGCGGCGGACATGGATCGCGTCTTTCACCTCTTTCCCATCCTCCGGGAGCGGCAGGCGCAGCTGGGCGGCACGCTCAGCGGCGGCGAGCAGCAGATGCTGGCCATTGCCCGCGCCCTGATGGGCCGGCCTGAAATCCTGATGCTCGACGAGCCCTCCCTCGGCCTCGCCCCCCTCCTGGTCGCCCGCATCGCCTCGGTAATCGCCGAGATCAACCGGCAGGGGACCACCGTCCTCCTGGTCGAGCAGAACGCCGGCGTGGCCCTTCGCCTCGCCCACCGGGGCTACGTCCTGGAGACCGGACGGGTGGTCCTGGAGGGGCGGGCGGAGGACCTCGCCAGGGACCCCCAGGTGCGTGAGGCCTACCTCGGCGGCTGACGCGCCGGTTGACGCCGGGCGTCTCAGGACGTATATTATTGCGGATTGCGGAATATCCAATTACGAAGTGCGAAGTGCGAAGTGGGTGTTCGACATTCGACATTCGACATTCGACATTCGACATTCGACATTCGACATTCGACATTCGACATTCGACATTCGACATTCGACATTCGACATTCGACATTCGACATTCGACATTCGTTTCGTTCCGAAATCCGAAATCTAAGGGGAGGTGCGCCATGACGAAACTCCACTTCGACGCCCGGGACCTGTTCAGGGCTGCCCGTCTGGGCTGGTCGCTCAAAAAAATGTGGGTGGCGTTCTGCGGACTCCTGGCCCACTACGTCGTCTACGCCGGCGGCGCCTACGCAGGACTGGCCCTCTCGCAGGGGACCCCTCTCAGGGGACTCTGGGGGCAGCACGGATTCTTCCCGGAGCCCACCCCGACCCTCATCTACTATGTCGGGGCCGTCCTGGCCTTCTTCATCCTCCTCGTCACCTCCTGCGCCATTTGTAGAGTCACCTACCAGCACCTCAAGGGGGACGCCTTCTACGCCTCCGGCGAGGCCTGGCAGTTCACCCGATCCTGCTGGCGGAGCGTGATCTTCGGCCCCCTGCTGGTCTTCGCCCTGCTGGTCCTCTTCCTCGCCTGCGGGGCGCTCATCGGGGTCGCCGGGCGCTACATCCCGGCCCTCGGCGAACTGGGCGTGGCGGTCTCCTTCCTCCCCATCTTTTTCGCCGCCCTCGTCGCCCTCTTCATCGCCTTCGCCCTGCTGGTGGCGCTCCTGTTCGCCCCGGCCATCGTCGGGACCGCGCAGGACGACGCCCTCGAGGTCGTCATCCAGTCGTTCTCCCTCCTCTGGAGCCAGCCCTGGCGTCTGCTCCTCTACTATGCAGGCGTCCTCGTCACGGTCAAGATCGGCGCCTTCATTCTGGGCTGCCTCACCTTCTACGCCCTCTACCTGATCAACGCCGTCTGCGGCCTGGCGATGGGGGAGAAGCTCTCGGCCATGATGCTCGTCGCCCTGCAGTACGTCCCCGACGACCTGATCGCCTTCTTCTTCACCGGCGGCGTCCTCCCCTATCCCGACCTCCTGGCCCGCTTCCCCGACGCGGCGTGGCCCTCCGGGAGCCTCCTCTGGGCGGGCCGGCTCCTGGCCGTGTCGCTCCTTCTCGTCGTCGGCTTCGTCCTCTCCTACATCCTCTCCGCCCACAGCGCCGGGATCACGCTGATCTACCTCATCCTGAGGAAGAAGAAGGACGGCGAGGACCTCCTGGAACGGGAGGACGAGGAGGAACAGGCGGCGGATGCGGCAAAGGCAGCGGATGCGAAAGGCGAGGGGGATGAAGAAAAAGGGGCAAAGACCGGGGGCTGAGGATCGTGGATCGTGGAAGACCTCACCCTCCCCCCAACATAGAAAAAAAGCCCTTGGCGCCCCCTCCCTCTCCGTATAC
>Ga0156186_1079_pt1 | contig 12258 bp, 6 predicted proteins | sample RifCSPlowO2_12_FD_107839 | JGI IMG/M metagenome (GOLD analysis project Ga0156186, IMG submission 107839) | Candidatus Handelsmanbacteria bacterium RIFCSPLOWO2_12_FULL_64_10
GGCCCGGCGCTGAAGGCGGGGCTGCTCGTCCCGGCCGGCATGGCCTTCGGGCCGGACGGGTCGCTCTACATCTGCGACTCCAACAACAACCGCATCCGGAAGGTGGACCCCAACGGGGTCATCAGCACGGTGGCGGGCACGGGGGCCAACGGCTTTGCCGGGGACGGGGGGCCGGCGACGCGGGCCGCCCTGTTTCTGCCGGTCCGGATCGCCTTCGACGCCGCCGGGAACCTCTACATCGCGGACAGCCGGAACAACCGCGTCCGGAAGGTGGGGAAGGACGGGGTGATCACGACGTTTGCGGGCGGGGGGAACGGGACGGTGACGGATGGCATGCCTGCGACCCAGGCGCCCCTCGGCGTCGGGTCCGTGGCCGTGGACGCGGGGGGGAACGTCTACGTCACGGATGGGTCCCGGGTTTACAGGATCGACACGGGCGGGGCCATCCGGCTGTTTGCCGGGGGAGGGACCCGGGCCCCCAGCCACGGGGCGCAGGCCACGACCGTCCAGCTCATCGTGACCGACCTGGCCGTGGACGCCAACGGAGCGGTCTACACCGGCTTCACCAGCGCAGGCGTCGTGAAGGTCGGGGCAGATGGTCTCATCTCCATTCTCCCTGTGACAGGCATTGCCAGCAGTTACAAGGGCATCGCCCTGGATGCGGAGGGGGCAGTCTACACCGTCGATCAAGGAGGCAGGGCCATCCGGATCGCCTCCACGCCGCGCAAGCGGCTAGAGGGTTCACACCTCCGGGCCGCAGTCCGGTCCCTGCCCTTCGATGTCACGGCCTTGAACAACACCGCTCAGAGAAGGTTCCTGCTCCTGAGCGCGGGGAGCGCGGCGCTGTCGATCAGCGGGATCACGGCCACGGGGGAGAATGCCCCGGAGTTCTCGGCCACGCCGACCCAGGCGTCCGTGGGGTCCTGGGACACGGTGGGCGTGACGGTCGCCTTCAAGCCGACCTCCTCGGGGGTGAAACGGGCGACGCTGTCCATCGCGCACAACGGTCCTGGCAGCCCCTTCACGCTCCCGTTGACGGGCGTCGGGGTCCAGCCTCCGAGCGGGGCGGTCGTGATCTCCACGCTCGCGGGCACGGGGAAGGCGGGGTTCGCGGGGGACGGCGGTCCGGGGGCGTTTGCGGATGTGAACGGCCCCCAGGGGGTCGCCTTAGGACCCGACGGGAGTATCTATTTCGTGGACACGCAGAACCATCGCATCCGGCGAATCGGGCCGGACGGGATCATTTCGACCCTTGCGGGCACGGGGACATCGGGGTTCAGCGGGGACGGGGGTCCGGCGGTTAGTGCGCAGGTGAACGCGCCGACGGACGTGGCGGTGGGGCCGGACGGGGCCGTCTACATCGCGGACAACCGGAATAACCGCATCCGGAAGGTGGGGCGGGACGGGGTCATCTCGACCATTGCGGGGCGCAGCGCGTCCTTTTCGGGGGACGGGGGACAGGCGGCGCAGGCCAACCTCCGTCCGACAGGCATCGACGTCGACAGCAAGGGGAACCTCTACATCGCGGGGGACGCCCGTATCCGGCGGATCGGGCCGGACGGGATCATCACGACGATTGCGGGCGGGGGTTCCTCTTCAGTGGATGGCATCCCGGCGACGCAGGCCCGGATCGGTCCCTCCGATGTGACCGTGGATGCAGCGGGGAACCTCTACCTCGCGCACGGCAATTACGTCCGCAAGGTTGACGCGGAGGGGATCATCACGACCATCGCAGGGTCTTCCGGCGTGGCCAATGGCGGGGACGGGGGGCCGGCGACGCAGGCGAGCCTGAGCGCGGTCGGGGGGATCGCGGTGGACGCCCACGGGGTGGTCTACGTGGCCGCGGATGACCGGGTGCGGCGGATCGGGCTGGACGGGACCATCACCAGCCTGGCGGGGGGCGGCGCCTCGCTGGGGGACGGCGGTGATCCGACCAAAGGACAGGTGCGGGCGGCCTCCATCGCGATCGACGCGAATGGCATCCTCTACCTCACGGAGAAGTTCGGGCACCGGGTGCGGCGGGTCGGGCCGCCCATCGAGGCGGTCAAGGGGCCGGGGGCGCGGCTGTCCGGGGCGTCGCTGGCGTTTGACGTGGTGGACGTGGGGAAGAATCTGCAGAAGACGGTCACGATCTCGAACCCCGGCAATGAGCCCCTGTCGATCACCGGGATCACGGTGGAGGGGGCGGACGCCGCGCTGTTCACGGTGACGCCGGCCTCGGGGACGGTGGAGGCGGGGAAGTCGCTGGAGGGGACGGTGACGTTTGCGCCGACGTCGGGCGGGGAGAAGAAGGTCACGCTGGTGATCGCGCACAACGCGGCGGGGAGCCCGTCGCGGGTGGCCCTGAGCGGCATCGGGAAGGCGGCGGCATCGGAGGCCGCCTACACCATCTCCACCCTGGCGGGGACCGGGGGGGCGGAATCTTCGGGGGACGGGGGACCGGCGACCAGCGCCCAGATGAACACCCCGAACGATGTGGCCGTGGACGCCAGCGGGAACGTCTACATCGCGGAACCCGCCAGCAACCGCGTCCGAAAGATCGCGCCGGACGGGACGATCACCACCTTCGCGGGCGGAGGGACGGGCCAGCCGGGGGCGGGGAGCGGCGGCCCTGCGACGCAGGCCGTGCTGATCGGACCGTCCAACGTGGCGGTGGACGGGAGCGGGAACGTCCTGATCGCGGACCCCGGCGGGCAGCGCGTGGCGCGGGTGGGGGCGGACGGGGTCCTCAGGACGATTGCGGGGGGTACGTCGGTCCTGGGCGGGTTTGCGGGGGACGGGGGGCCGGCGACGCAGGCCAGGCTCAACATGCCCCGGGGCGTGGCCGCGGACGCGAAGGGGAACGTCTACTTCATAGACCAGCTTAACAACCGCATCCGCAAGGTCAGCGCCGAGGGCACGATCACGACGTTTGCGGGGACGGGGACCGCCGGGTTCTCCGGGGACGGGAGTCCGGCGGCGCAGGCGCAGATCAGGCCGGGCGCGGGGGACCTGGCGGTGGACGCGAGCGGGAATGTCTACCTCGCGGACCAGCTCAACAACCGGATTCGGAAGGTGGACGTCAGCGGCACGATCACCACCTTCGCAGGCGGAGGGACCAACACGGCGGAGGGCATCCCGGCCACGCAGGCCCGGATCGACTTCGTCTCCGGCGTGGCCGTGGGGCCGGACGGCGGCCTCTTCATCACGGACACCGCCCGCATCCGCCGGGTGGGGCCGGACGGGTTCATCACCACGATTGCAGGGACGGGGGCCACGGGCTTCTCGGGGGACGGGGGGCCGGCGGCTCAGGCGCAAATCTTCCGTCCGGGCGGCCTCGACGTGGACGCCAAGGGGAACGTCACCATCGCGGACACGCGGAACAACCGCATCCGGAAGCTGACGCCGTCCGGCGGGACGCCGCCGGGGGGGCAGACGCCAGGAGGGGGCACGACGCAGCCTCCGCCCTCCACGGGCCTGACGCCCAAGGCCGGGGATGGGAGCAACAGCCTGGGGGTGGGGGACGCCAAGACCAACGCGCTGGGGAACGTGAAGCCGGGGCAGAAGATTGAGATTCCGATCACGTTCAACCAGGAGGTGGCGACCTCGACGGGATTCCAGGTGAAGTTGACGTTCGACCCGAAGAAGCTGAAGGTCGTGTCAGGCAAGGGGGATGGGGTGTTTGCCAGCGCGATCTTCCCCGGACCTCCACAGGTCACGGACAACACGGTGGCGTATGGGGGGGCTTTCCTGGGGTCAAACGTCACAGCCAAGGGGGCGCTGGGGACGCTGACGTTCGAGGCGCTGGAGGGGTTCTCCGGGGAGGTGGAGATCGTGCTGACGGAGGTGTCGATCAAGATCTCCGGCGGGAGTAAGGACTTCAAGCCGGGGGCGTCGGTGGTGATCAGCAGCGGGGCTGTGGCGGGCGGGGGGCCTCCGTCGCCGGACTTCGACGGGGACGGGGAGGTGGGGTTCAGCGACTTCTTTGAATTTGCGGGGGCGTTCGGGCAGAAGGCCACGGGGGCAAACGCCAAGTTCGACCTGGACGGGGACGGGGAGATCGGGTTCGGGGACTTCTTCGCGTTCGCGGGGGAGTTCGGGAAGAAGAAGTGAACCGCAGATGAGCGCAGATGAACGCAGATGAACATTAGGAGACAGTAACACGGCGATGTAGGGGCAGCCCTATGGGGTTGCTCCTACTGTTTTTTGTGTCGGATCGGATACATGGCTTGTTTTGCTTGACAAAATCAGGGCTGTAGCTTATCTTTGAGCCGGTTGGCCTGAGAAAAAACGATATGGAAGGGCAGGGTCGCCAGACCAATCCCAGAAGGCGCCTGCTGATATCCGACGGAGATGTGTGTCCGTCGTCGGGAATCAGCAGGTATTTTTTTGGGCAGGAGAAATTTCGTCCTTGACGGCTATGAAGCCACAGAATACTGCGCGAGAACTGACGGTTGCGTTTCTGGACGCCCAGGGCGGACGGATCGTTGGGGAACTGGCCGAAAGCCTTGAACAGGCCGGGTCGGCGTCCCTTCTGCCGGTTCACAGGGATCTGTTCCGTCTTGCGGCAGGGTACATTCGAGAACCCTCCGTCTCTCAGATCCCGGAAGGGGTCTTCGGGGCGCTGGCAGGGGCCTTTTCTCAGCGTCAGGTCCATCTGGTCATCTCCGGACAGATCGCTCTCCGATCCATTCTTCACAGGATGCTCCGGGAGATCGACGGCCCTCACAAGGCCGCGGAGATGTATCTGTCCGCGCTGGTCCTGACGGGAGATGCGATAGACGGCATCATCGGCGCTCTGATCGACCTCGCCTGGTCGGGGGACAGGGTCTCCATCGTGTCTCCGGGGCGGGAAACGCTGGTGGAGCTTGGAAAGGCCCACAGGGAGTTCCAGACGCTCAGCCGGATCACCCGCGGCCTGCTCAACACCCGTGACCCGCTGCACATGTTCGAGGTCCTGGAAGAGGGTCTTTTGAACGCCTTCTGTCTCAGAAGCGTCCTCATCGCCACCGTCAACCACGAGGAAGACTGCGTGGAGGTGGTCAGCAATTACCCGACAAATCCAGCCACCGGCGGCCCCATCGGATGGCGCTTCGACCTGTCCCACCCGGATATCCTCTGCGACGTGGCCCGGACGGGCCGGGTCGAGGTGATCGACGGATGGGACCCTCGCTACCACGAGCAGGTCTTTCAGCCGGACGGCAGCGTGACGTTCCGCCAGCGTCCGGGGGGCTGGAACGCAGGTCTGACGGCCTTCTTCGTCCCCATCCTGGCCGAGGACCGCACCGTCGGCGTTGTGGCCACAGGTTCGGGTCAGTCTGACAAGCAGATTGTTCTGAGTCAGATCGAGAGGATGCGCCCGTTTCTCCACCAGGTCGGAGTAGCGATCTCGAACGCCACCGAGATCGCCGAGCGGAACAGGGCCGAGGAGATGTCACGGCGGAACGAGGCGGACCTGAGGTGGCAGGTCCGAAGGCAGGAGGCGTTGCTGCGCATCAACCGGGCCGTGCAGGAGATGGAGCGACCCTCTGACCTGGAGCGGGCCGTGCAGGTCTGCTGCGAGCAGTTGCAGGGGCTTGGCCTGAGCTTTCAGGCGCTGGCGATTCACCGTCTGATGGATGAAGACACCGCGCTGTTCGAGTCCTACGAGGTCCAGCCGTCCGGGAGGATACAGAGGCTGGTGAGGGAGCGCCCCAACGTCTACCGGATGTGGCAGGGCGGACAGACGGTCTACCGACGGGACCTGGAGGCGGACCTGGGAGGGCTCCGGCCCGAGGGGATGGAGGCGCTGTACGCGCGCTACGGGGTGCGCATCCGCTGTATCCTGGACGTCCCGCACGCCAGCGGGACGCTCGCCGTCTTGAGCGCGCGCCCGGAGGCCTTCTCCGAGTCCGAGGTGACGTTTGTGGAACAGGTCTCCGAGGTCCTCTCCGTGGGGGTCTCCCGGGTAGAGGACTTGGAGCGGGTGGAGGCCTCTCAAAAGGTGCTGCGGGAGAGCGAGGGGCGTTTTCGTCAGATCGCAGAGAACATCCATCAGGTCTTCTGGATGACGACCCCGGACAAGAACGAGATGATCTACGTCAGCCCTGCGTACGAGGAGATCTGGGGGCGCACGCGCGAAGGCCTCTATGCGTCGCCCCGGTCCTGGCTCGATGCGATCCACCCTGAAGACCGGGACAGGATTTTTAAGGCCCTGACGAAACAGGCGGACGGGGGGTACGACGAGGAGTATCGCATTGTATGGCCCGGCGGGTCGGTCCGCTGGATCTGGGATCGGGCCTTCCCGATCCGGAACGAGCAGGGGGAGGTCTATCGGCTCACCGGCATCGCAGAAGACATCACTGAACGCAAGCAGATGGAGGGACGGCTTCTCGCCTACCAGACCCAACTCCGGTCTCTGGCATCCAGGTTGACGTTAAACGAGGCTGCGGAACGGCGGCGCATCGCGACGGACCTGCACGACCGGATCGGCCAGGCCCTGCTCATCGCCAAGATGAGGCTGGAGGCGCTGCGGGCATCGGCGCCATTTGCCGAGTTGGAAGGGTGTCTGGGCGAGATTCGCGAGGTGATCGATCAGACGATTCAGGACACCCGGTCGTTGACGTTTGAGATCAGCCCGCCGGCCCTCTACGAACTGGGGCTTGAAGCGGCCGTGGAGCGACTGGTTGAACAGATCGGGGGGCAGAACGGCCTCCGGGTCGCGTTTGAAGACGATGGGCTTCCCAAGCCGCTGAACGAGGATGTCCGCGTGCTTCTGTTCTGGGTCGTGCGCGAGTTGCTGATCAACGTTGTTAAACACGCAGGGGCGCACCGCGCAAAGGTGTCTGTTCAGAGGAGGGGTCGGTACATACTGATCGAGGTCGAAGACGATGGGGTGGGGTTCGATGTCTCCCGAATCTTCTCCTACGACGAGAGGGCCGACGGGTTTGGTCTGTTCAACATCCGAGAGCGTCTGGACCTCCTGAAGGGGTATTTTCAGGTGGAGTCTGAGCGGGGGCGCGGAACGCGGGTTGGCGTGGCCGCGCCGTTGAAGCCCGACGAGGGGGGAGGGTGATATGGGCATCAGGATTCTCTTAGCGGATGACCACAGGATCATGCGGAGCGGCCTTCGCTCTCTGGTAGAAAAAGAGCCTGACATGGAGGTCGTGGCGGAGGCGGAGGATGGGCGAATGGCGGTGAAGCTGGTCGAGGACCTGTCTCCCGACGTGGTCGTCATGGACATCGGCATGCCCGGCTTGAACGGCATCGAGGCCACCCGCCAGATCACCGAAAGGGCCTCAGGCGTGCGGGTGGTCGCCCTCTCGATGCACTCCGACAGACAGTTTGTGGCAGGCATGCTGGGGGCGGGCGCGTCGGGCTATCTGCTGAAGGACTGCACTTTCTCGGAGCTCGTCCGCGCCGTCCGCACCGTGGCCGCAAACCAGGTCTATCTGAGTCCCTGCATCGCCGGCGTTGTGGTCGAGGACTATGTGCGTCACACGTCGGCGTCCGGCGGTTACCCGGACTTCTTCGTCCTGACGGCCAGGGAGCGCGAGGTGCTTCAACTTCTGACGGAAGGGGAGACCGCCAAGGAGGTCGCCTCCTGCCTTCGCGTGAGCGTGAAGACGGTCGAGAACCACCGTCAAAAGATCATGGAAAAACTGGACCTTCACAGCATCGCCAAGCTCACCAAATACGCCATCCGCGCGGGGTTGACCTCCCTCGATGCCTGATCGCGCCTCCGCGCGGCAGCCCCTCCACCTGGCATAGGGGATTTTGAAGCCCTCCATGAGGGATTCTCCCCATTGTATCTTCCCCCCTGACGCCCTATTTTATGGGGTCAGGGGGGATTTTTCTTTCTGAGCGCCTCAGCCGGAAGGTATCTCGGTCATGAACAACATTTTGCGATTGCCTAAGGACTTCGCCGGGTTGAAGGGCAGGAGGATGCAGGCGGGGGTCCTGTTTGAAGAGGGGAGGTCTCAGGCGGAGGTTGCGCGAATTCTCCGGGTCAGCCGCCAGTCCGCCAGCCGCTGGTTTCACGTCTGGAAGCGCCAGGGGGCCCAGGGGCTTGAGGGGGCCGGGCGCGCCGGACGGAGGCCCAGGTTGAGCCCGGAGGACCGCAGGCGGGTCGAGCAGGCGCTGTTGCGCGGCCCCAGGGCGCACGGATATGCGACGGAGCGATGGACGCTGAGGCGCATCGCGGAGGTGATCGAGGAGGTCTGCGGGGTGCGCTACCACATAGGGCACGTCTGGCATTTTCTCGACCGGATGGGGTGGAGATGCCAGTGGACCGTCCGGCCCCAGACGCGCGCCGGGGCCGCGCCCTGAGACGCATCTGTCGGGATGGATCATAAATCTCTGTTGTTTCCAACAGAGGGGGATGAGAGGTGACCGTCTGGAAAAAGGTTTGAGGGCATCCCCATCACCTGCGCCAAGATAGCCGCACTGCTGAAGATGAAAAGACTTCGGTGGGTGCGGTTTTTTTTGTCGGAGGTAACAGGCGCACGCAGCCGACTCGCCAAAAGATGGCGCACGGCCGCAGAGCCGCCGCCGAGCACAAAGAGCGATGGATGACCTGGTGATAGAAGTTTGGTATTCGGGACGGTTTTTATTGACACCCGCATAGACAGAGATTATATTACCATCGGTCAAATCGAGTCTTCGATAAGACGAATCGGGGGACGGGGGGAATGGGTAGGGAGGGGACCAGCCCAGGTCTTTGAGGACTGAGCTGCCGGAGCGTCGTTTGGGCGACTCTCCGGCAGCTTATTTTTTTGTGGCCTTTTGTCAGCTTGCAGGAAACGTCAACCCCTTAACCCCCTTTCACGGAGGTGTTCGCCATGTATGTCAGCGTAGCAACCATGAAGGTGAAGAGCGGCAAGCATTCTGAGGCCCGGAAGATGGCCAGGGAGTGGGCGGAGCACGTCAACAATGACCTGAACCCCGAACACCCCATGCACGTTCTCACGCCCCGATTCGGCAGGGTCCACGAGACCATTGTCTTCACCCAGGAGTTCGAGAGTCTCTCTGCCCTGGATGAATTCCAGAGGAAGGGGTGGTCTGACGAAAAGTTCAAGGCGAGACGGGATGAGTGGTTCGAGCTGGTCGATGTCAACAGTATCTCGTACGAAGTGTACGCGCTGATGGTGTGAGACGGGCGACGAGGTTCAATACCGGTATGCGCGCCGGAGGACGTGGGTTGGGGGTCCAGCCAGCCGCCGCAACTGATAGCAGGCGCTCACAGATTGTCTCACGGGGTCGTGCTTTCACAAACGCTGATTTCTCCGGAGGGTACCATGCAAAGTTTGATCCTGATCCGAGGCTTACTGCTTCTCCATGCGCTTACCTTTGGGCTTTTCTCCACAGCCACAGGTCAAGAGCAGAAAATGGGGCAGTCACAGAATCATGAGGAGCTGGCACGGCGGGTAGTCCTGACATCGGCCGGCGTCAAACCCGGTGATGTGGTCGTCGTGAGTGGCGGCAAACACACCATTCCGCTCATGGAGGCGATAGCGATTGAAGAGCGGAAAGCCGGCGGCCTGGTAACGATGTTTCTCAACTCCGATCGTGTCATTCACTCCCGCAATGTCGATGTGCCCGAGCAATACCTTGAACAGGAACCGCACTACCTTGTCGAGTGGTTTAAGCACGTCGATGTCTATATTGGTTTACCCAGCGCAGAAGACCCACAAACGGCGATTGCAGGTGTGCCTCAGGCGCGAATTGCAAAAATCTCCAAAGCGGAGCGGGTTGTTACCAATATGCTGAACGAAGCGAAGCTCAGGTATCTATCCATAGGCTATCCCACCCGGCAGTTTGCGGAACTCAACCAGCTTGATTTCGCAACCTACGAGAAGATATTCCGAGAGGCCCTCAATGCAGACTACAGGATGATCTCTGAAAAAGGGAAGACGCTCAAGCAGATATTGCAGGGCGCAAAAGTGGTAAGGGTCGTTTCCCCGGATGGAACAGATTTCACGTTTTCAATCGGAGACAGGCCCGTCATCGTTGATGACGGCATCGTGACGGCAGAGGATGCGCAGAGCAAGGTGCTCTACGTTCGCAGCGCCTTTCTCCCGGGCGGGCGCGCATTCGTCGCGCCGATCGAGACTTCCGCGAATGGCAAGGTGATGGCGCCAAAAGCGCGCTGTCGTAACGAACCTTTGACGGGCGTCTCCTTTGAGTTCAAGAACGGCAAACTCCAGAACTTCAAAGCCGACAGGAACGCGGAGTGTTTCAACGCGACCATGGCCGCATACTCCGGGTCGAAGGATATGTTCGGCGCCTTCTCCATCGGCCTCAACCACAACTGGAAAGTGATGGAAGCCCCCGGCGACTATCGCCCCGCCCCTGCCGCTGGAATGGTCCAGATCGGCATCGGCAACAACCAACTGACCGGAGGCAACAACGCCGACCCGGGCAGCTTTTCCTTTCCGATCACCAGGGCCACCGTGACCGTGGACGGCAAGGTTGTCGTCAAAGATGGGCGGCTGGCGTTTTAATGATGGGGATGAAGCAGGCATATCCCTGGAGGTAGCGTGCTCCAGGGACTGGGTTGACTTCATCGTGCGCCGGTCGTGCCCCTTCTTTCAGCAGAATTCCCTCCTTGCTTTTCGGGGTCGGGCAGATTAGATTGGGGCGCGGGATCACGAAACGCGAAAGGCGCGAAAGAGAGGAACGCGAAGGGCGCGAAAAAGATGAAAGACGCGAAACCCTACCCTGCCCAACCTGGGGTAGAGAGGAAGGGTTTCGCGCTTTTCGTGAATTTCGTACTTTCGCGATAAGGTCCGAGAGGAAGGGGGAGGGAGCCTTAGGGACCTGGGTTTGAGGGGCAGACCTCGGACAGAAGAGGTGCGCCCCTTTTTCACTTTTCACATTAACGGCGACGAAGTTGCCGCAATCCACTTGCCCTCGGCTCACACGGACGGTGATGCGATTGTGTACTTCCGCCACGCGAACGTGATTCACATGGGAGACGTCTACGTGAGGTACGGTTACCCGTTCATTGACGTGTCCAGCGGCGGCTCGCTGACTGGCATGGTTCGCGGCGTCGACCGCGCCCTCGCGCTCATCAACGACAGCACGAAGGTAATTCCTGGACACGGCGATACCGCCGACCGGGCAGCGTTGCGCGTGTACCGAACCATGCTTGCCACCATCCAAGACCGCGTGAGTGGGCAGGTGATGGCAGGGGCGAATCTGGAGAAGATCCTGGCGTCGAAGCCCACCGCCGAGTTCGATGCAGTCTGGGGCAGGGGCTTCGTGAAGCCCGACGATTTCGTCCGCTTTGCCTACCTCAACGCTGCCCGACCGTGATCTGGCCCGCGTTGAACGGAAGCAGGGGGCCTGACGTCAAGTAAGGAGGTCACACCATACCTACATCTGAGGGAGGACCGTATGGGATCAGAAAACGACCTCGATGCTATCAGGACGCTCTACGATCAACTCGGGACCGTCGCGGTCGGCGGCGCATCCGTGCACCGCAAAAAACAACGACCGAAACACCTCTATGGCATTTCGGTCGATCTGAAAAGACAAAACATCAAGGGTTACGCTACATCTCGAAGTGCGCGTGGATTCTTGGCCGCGATGAGGAGGAGCGTACGCGCTGCGCCAGAAGGTGCTCGTCGTCCTTTTTCCCATTCTTGTAACGTCCGAACAGACACGCCCAGTAACTGAGCGAATCGGGTTTGGGACAGGCCCGTACCTTCTCGAATAGACGCCACAGGAGGAATGGTGATGACTCGCCCGTGTTCACCGCGTTTGATTTCGCGTATTCCTTCAAGGATTTCTAACCCAATATTACGCTTGGTCTTAGCCATCTATTTCCTCCTTGATTTTCTTCAAAACATGACCAGGGATATTCTCAGTCACGTTCTTTGGGTAGATAGTCAACATCCAAATTTGGCCTTGCTGGGGTCTGAGGTAGTAAATGACGCGGACGCCACTCCGTTTGCCTCGACCGGGCATACCCCATCGTAGTTTTCGGACCCCTCCAGAACCGGGTATAATATTGCCAGCTTCAGGATTCGCAATCAAAGTCTTCTGGAGTTCGGCATACTGTTCATCACTCAGATACTCAACGACAAGGCGTGAGAACAGTTTGGTCTCGATAAAACTGAACATCAATTTTGCACGTTGACGAGGTTATGGTGTCGAAGAATGCACGATGGTACCGATGCTCCAAAATATAAGGCATTGAAACGGATAAAATCAAAGGATTTTTTACTGCTTTTCGTCCCTGAGAAATTCATCGCCCGCCTTTAACGTTCATCACAAGGAGGTCTGCCATGCTGCGGA
>Ga0156186_1391_pt1 | contig 12229 bp, 8 predicted proteins | sample RifCSPlowO2_12_FD_107839 | JGI IMG/M metagenome (GOLD analysis project Ga0156186, IMG submission 107839) | Candidatus Handelsmanbacteria bacterium RIFCSPLOWO2_12_FULL_64_10
ATATTTACAGTTCTACGACCTGAGCGGTGATGATATTGCCCTGAGGGTCCACCTCCACCCGGCGAAAATAGGGCGTCTTGGGCGAGTAGGCCCCGCGGGGGCCGGCGGCGGGGGTCTGCAGCAGGAAGGGGCGACACGAGTCGAAGGTCTGCCGGAAATGCTCCGGGTCGCCGGTGAAGTCGCCGTAGTGAACGGCGGGCCGCTTTGCCCGGTCATCCCAGGTCAGGCGAACCTCCAGTTTCCAGTGGGCGTGCCCCGCGAAAACGGCGTCCACCGGCCGGTAGCGCGTCCGGTCCGGGTCCCGCTCGACGCGCCCCAGGCAGAGGTGGAGAAACTGGCTCAGGTAGTGGTTGATGGAGCCGTAGCGGATGTTGAAATCCCCCTTAGGCAGGAGCACGCCCCCGGGGAGGTCCGCCGCCATCCGGTCCGCCTTCCGGCGCTCTTTGGGAGACAGGTTGACCGGGGGGGCGTGGAGGCCGATGAAAATTCGCACGGGTCGCTCGCGGTCCGCCTCCGCCTGCTCGGTGACCATCCCCAGCAGCCGGTCGATCCAGCCGATCTGGCTGTATTTGTAATACTCGTTGGCCTCGTAAAAGGCCGTGGTGTCGGGGGCGCCGCCGATGATGTTGTCGCGCACGGACAGGGGGCCTAACTTCTTGTCTCCGTCGTCCCAGAGATATTGAGCCCGCAGGCAGTCGTGGCCCGTGTCCAGGATGAGAAAGACGCCCTGCCCCACGCGAAAGGCGTAGTTGAAGTAGGGGTTGATCGTCAGAAAGTAGTCCCGCAGCGCCTCCCGGCCCGCCTCGATGGCGATCAGGTCCGTGACCCTTCTGCGGAGGAATCTCTTGATGAAGCCCGACAGAGTGGCCCCCAGGACCGGCACAACCACCAGCGTCACCGCGGCCGCGCGGAGGGGGGATTGGGCGAGGTATTTTAAAAAGTCGGCGAGGACCCCCGAAAACCCGGACAGGGTCTCCGAGAGCTTAGTCAGGGTCCCCGAATAGGCGGAGAGTCCCGCCCCGGCGGAGGCACCCAGCGGCGTCAGCAGCTTGACCTGCCACTTCTCCAGGCGGAGCAAAACCCTGTTCGCCAGCCAGCCCAGCCAGGTCCGGTTGGAGATCGGGGAGCCCTTGCTCACTAGGCGGGCATAGACCTCATCGAGCCTCCGGCTGATCTCCTCCTGCTCATCCGCCCAGAACAGGTCGAACTGCCGGGCCACCTCCTTGTCCACCCCGTAGGTCTCCCCCCTCAGGGCCGCGTCGTAGGGGAACGTCCGCCAGTCGTGGTTGCCGGTGGTGGTGAAGATGGGGGCCTTCAGGCCCGGGTTGGGCGTGGATCGCTGCCCCTCGGCCCCCCCGCCCAGGACCAGGTCCCGGAACGTGCGCCAGTTGTTGTCCCCCTCGTCCTCCCGGTCGCCGATCCCGTGCCGCACGAAGTCCACCAGGTCGCCCAGAATGAGCACGAAGTCGAGCTCCCCCCGGTCGGAAAGCTCGTTGGCGTGGCGGATGAACCGCCGGAAGTTCTCGTTCCAGTTGACGAAGGCGGTGCGGGCGGCCTGTTCGGGCGACCGGTAGGAGACGTTGTCGCGCACGGCGGCCTCATACAGGTCGTTGCGCAGGGCGATGTGCGGATCGGTGAAATGGATGAACCGGAGGCGCGCGTCCGCGGGGCGCAGGCAGAGCGCGTGGAAGGCGGTGTGGAGGACCCGCTCACCGTCCGTCAGCAGCAGGTCGTAGAGGGTGGGGCGGGGTTGATGATCGACCAGACGCACGGCCCCTTCGCCCGGCGGGGAGGTCGTGCGGGCCCGGTAGCGGTAAAAACGGGCCTCACCGCCCAGGATCGAATGCCTGAGGGTCGTGCTGATGAGCAGGCGCGTCTCCTCGACGGCGTGAAACCGCTGCGGGAGGGCCTCCTCCGCGAGCTCCTCCCCCCTCTCCATCCCCAGGTCAAAACCCGTCCCCTCCCCGCGAAAGGAGGGACGCGCCGAGAGCGAAAGCCGGCCTCCGGCGCCCCCCTCCGCCAGCACGACGTCGAACCCGCCGGCCCTCAGCGCGTCCGGCGAGACAATGAGGGGACACCCCAGGTTGGGGCTCAGAATTCGGGGCAACTCCACCCGCGCGCCCGTGCGCCCTGTCATGCGAACTCACCCCCTGACCAGCCGGAAGAAGCTCAACTCAGGAGTCAGACCGTCCTGCTCAAACATCACAAAACACTCATTGAACCACCTGACGAACCGGTCCGCGTGCGCGGAGGTGTTGATGGGGTACTGCCTCATCTTCCAGCGGTTCTGCGGGCTCAGGTTGGGGTAGACGCCCCCGGCGTTGTAGGCGCACGCCACCTTGGGCGGGTCCAAGTGGGTGGCCTTCCACTGCGACGCGATATAAGCGGTCCCCGCCCGGATGGAGTTGTCCGGCTCCAGCAGCCACCTCCGGTCGATGGCCTCGTCGCCCAGCACGCCCCGCGCGGTGGAGATCAGCGTCTGCATCAGCCCCGGCGAGACCTTGCCGGGCGTCTGCGCGTCCGAGACATAGCCCGGCTCCTCCCGCACGGCCGAGGGGTCCCCCCCCGTCTCCGCGCAGATCGTCGCCACGATCAGCTCCACCGGCACGCCGAACTTCAGCGCCCACTCCTCGATGACCGTGCTGAACCGCCCCCACACGCCCCGGACGGTCCTGGGCTCCCCCCCGAAGGTCTCCGGCCCATCCCCGTCGGTCAGAATCCCCTTCGGGGTGAGGGACCACGCGACGCTGTCCCGGTAGGCGTGGGGCCGCCTCAGCTCCGCCAGCACCGCGTCCACCTTCTCAAAGGCCGCGCCCGAGGCCGTGGTCTCAAACAGGGCGGCCCAGGTCAGCGGCCCGACGATGCCGTCCACCTCCAGGCCGCGGGCCTCCTGGAACGCCCGCACCGCGGCCTCCGTCCGGCCCCCGAACATCCCGTCCATCTGGCCCACGGCGTGGCCGAGGTCCCTCAGCCGGGCCTGAACGGCCAGCACGTCCTCTCCGCGCACCAGCGGAAAGCGATAGCTCAGGGCACGGGTATAGGTCACGCGCGATCCCCCTTTTTCACCGCGACACCTCCTCCAGCACCTTGTCGAACACGGCCTTGACAGGCTCGTTGTACCGCCCCAGCCCCTCGGCCACCGTGACCAGGGCGTCCAGGTCGGCCCCGGCCTCGGGGTCTGCGGAGATCCGGTCCAGGGCGGCCATCAGCGGCTCGTAGCCGCCCACCTCGGCCAGCAGCGCGGGGTCCACGGCCCGCTTCAGCTCCGCGTCGGCCGCCGCCCTGCGGAACTCCTCCACCCCCTCCTCGAACTGCTCCCGCGACTCGAAGCGGTCTTTGTGCCTCGTCCAGAGGGTCTCCATGTCCTCCTGTCTGAGGAACTCCCGGACGGCGGCCTCCATGAAGGGCCGGTCGTTCGCCTCCAGTTCCCTTGCAAAGGCGTTCTTGAAGGTCGGACTCCGCAGGAACAGGACAAACCCCGTGTTCGCGTCCACCACCTCTAAGGGGATCACCGCCGGCGAGAACGGCAGCCTCAGGATGCGGGCCTTCCACTTCTGGTAGGCCACCCCCACGAGCTTGGCGCTGACGCCGACGATCCCCCGGATCACCGCGAGCGAGGGCACGGCGCTGCCCAGGACCCGCCCGAAGGAGCGGCTCGCCTTCTCGACCAGGTCCCGCACGGGGTTGGCGGTCCTGAAAAGCCCGAAGACCTCCTCCGCCTTTGTCACCGCCTCCGCGACGGCGCCCACTTTAGAGAGGCCCTCGACGACGGTCACCCCCTGCTCCAGCCTGGCGATGGTCTCCTCGTACTTGCCCCGCGCCTTCGCGGGCAGGATCGCCGCGGCCGCCTTGCTCAGCGCGATGCCTTTCTGGACCTTTTTGAGCAACGCCCCCACCTGACCGGTTTCCTTCTCTACGACCGCCTGATCTCGCTCGGCCTGAACCTGCGTCACCTGTTCCCGCAGGGCCCCATCCTCCCCCTTGCCCGCCGCCGACCGCCCGCCGAAGTAGAACCCGATCACCGCGCCGATCAGGGCCGTCAGCGACTCGGGAAAGGACAGGCCGCGAAAGGCCTGGAGCACGATGAAGTAGAGGGAGATCGTGACGATCAGCAGCGCCAGCACCGACCTCACGGTCCCCACGGGCAGCCCCGCCGGGCTCTCGAAGAAGAGCGCCATCTGCTTCTCGGTCCTGCACGCCTCTAAGAACCGCCGCTGGAGGACGTACATATATCCCAGAAACCCCCCGGTGATCAGGAGGAGGAGGACCATCGTGCTGATCAGCCAGGCCGTGCTGACGGGGGCCGGCGCGCTCGGCGGGCCGGGCTGCGCGTAAACGGGAGAGCCCCCGGCCCAGGCCCCGACGATGAGCCATAGAGGGATATGCGTTCTAAAGATCGGGCTGAACATGGTCGTTCCTCAAGCTTCAGGAAATGATAGGAGGTTATAAATATAGAACAATCATACAATTTGACGACAAAAAAATCCGAAAATGACCCCATTTCCGGATAACATAACGCTACAGGAAGGCAATCTGGAACTCAGGAACTCAGGAAAACTCCTTTAAAAGTTCCTGAGTTCCTGAGTTCCAAATTTCAAAATGCGGGATGTTCAATTATAGAAAGGAGACGGGGCTCTGAAATGTTTTCACATCCGGATAGACAGCCCGCGAGACGCCGTTGAAGTCGGAGACATTCCTCACCCCCGGCAGCCGGATCGTGAACCGCGTCCCGACCCCCACCTCGCTCTCCACGCCGACGCTCCCCCCGTGCTCCTCCACAATCCGCTTGCAGATAGACAGCCCCAGCCCCGTACCCTTGCCCGCCGGCTTGGTCGTGAAGAAGACGTCGAAGACCTGGCCGATGTGCTCCTCCGGGATGCCGCAGCCCGTGTCGGCCACGGTCAGGACCACGTCCCCCCCTTCGGCGTCCGCGCTGAGTGTCAGCGCGCCTCCCATTCCCATGGCGTGGGCGGCGTTCTGAATCAGGTTCAGGAAGACCTGTTCGAGCTGATTGAGGCTCCCCATGATCGGCGGCAGCCCCGTGCGGAAGGCCCGGATGAGGCGGATGCGGTTGACGGTCAGAAACTTTTCGATCAGGCTAATGGCCTCCTCCAGGGGCCTCCGCACGTCCAGAAGGGCGTAAGCCTCCGCGCTCTTCCTCGAAAAGCCCTGGATGCCCTGGATGAGGCCCCGAATGCCGTCCGTGGCCCGCAGGACGTTCCGGTAGGAGGCCCGCCGGTGGGGGTCCGGGTCGGACATCTCCAGCAACTGAACGTGCCCCGAGATCGTCGTCAGGAAGTTGTTGACGTCGTGCAGCGCCGTCCCGACGATCAGGCCCAGCGTCGCCATCTTGTCGGCCTGAAGGAGGTTCTCGTAGGACTGCCGGAGCAGCCGGTCGGACTTAGACAGGGCGGCCGCCTGCGCCTCTTTGTGGGCGATCAGGAAGGCGTTCGACAGCGCCGCCCCCACGTAGGCGGCCAGGGCGCAGGCGAGCTTGATCTCCGGCGTCAGGAACTCGCCCCCGGCCTTTTTGTCGCAGGCCAGGATCGCCCCGATTGTCCTCCCCCGAACGACCATCGGGACGCTCAGGAGATAGTCCGCAGGAAACGGGAGGCGTTCTACCCCCTCTCCGCAACGCGCAGCGATGGGCCTTAAAGAGCGGAGGGCGCGCCCGATGACGCAGGCGTCCGGCCTCAGGCGAAACCCCTCGGCCCTATCCGCACAGACCCCGGAGGCGGCCTTGACGGAGAGCGCCCCTGTGGGCTCGTCCAGGAGCATCAGGAGCAGGGTGGACGCCCCCAGCGCATCCTCCATCTCCTGCACGGCGACCCGGCAGATCCGGTCCACGTCCACCTCCCCCCCGATCTTTTCAATCAGCGAGTAGAGAAGGGTCTGCGCCCCGTAGGCCCGCTCGATCTCCCGGACCGCTGCGACGATCTCCTGCTCCCGGTCGTCGGCCCCATCCTGCCCGTCCAGGGACTTGCAACCCCCGAGCGTCCCTGTGTCCTGATCCCCTGCGCCTCTGCCCATTTTGAATCACCTCAACATGTCATCCACGATTTCGCTGAGCCGGCTGATATGAAAGGGTTTGGTCACATACCGGGCGACCCCGGCGGCCCGCGCGGTCTCCTCGTCCGTCTCCTGCCCCTTGCAGGTGAGCATGAGGACCGGGATATGCGCCAGGCCCGGATCGCCCTTGATCCGCCTCGTCGCCTCGATCCCGTCCATCCGGGGCATACACCAGTCCATGATGATCAGGTCCGGCCGCTCCCTGCGAGTGACCTCCACGCCCTCCTGGCCATCCGAGGCCGAGACGACGAGATATCCCCCGTGTGTGAGCTTGGCCGTGAGCATCCGCACGATAAACGCCTCGTCGTCCACGACCAGAACCTTCTTCGCTGCCATAGAGAACAATGTATTCTAACCCGACGCGGTTTTCGCGACCTTCTGCTCTTTTCGCGCCAGCGCCCGAAACGGATAGCGCCGGTGGCACCGACGCGGAAAGAACATCTCCGGCGGCTGCGGCGGAATCCCCATCCCGGAAGGGAGGGGGAAGCGTGGCCGGGTCATCTCCGCCCTCCAGCCTCCCATCCTTTCGAGATACGTCTCCAGCTTTAAGACCTGCGCATCCTGGTCAAAGCGCTGCCGGGCGCGGCGGCGTCCGGCGTCTCCCATCCCCCGCCTCATCTCCGGGGCGCTCAACAGCCGCAGGAGGGCCTTCGTCAGCGCCTCTTCGTCCCCGGACGGCGTCAGAAGACCCGTCTCTCCGTGCGCGACGAGCTCGGGAACGCCCCCCGCGTCCGTGGCGACCACGGGCCTGCCCATCGCCATCGCCTCCAGCACGGCGTTCGGGAGGCCCTCCATCAGCGAGGCGTGCACAAAGAGGTCGCTCGCTCGCAGGACCTCCGGGACATCCTCCCGGAAGCCGGTGAATCGCACCCTGTCCGCGATGTCCAGTTCAGCGGAGAGCGCCTTCAAGGCCGCCAGCTCCTCCCCCTCTCCGACCACGGCCAGGGCGATCCCCGGAAGGGCCCGGTGCGCCCGCGCGAAGGCCCGGAGCAGAAGGGGATAGTTCTTGACCGCCGCCAACCTGCCCACGGCGGTTACCAGCAGCGCCTCCTCCGAAATCCCCAGCTCCCGGCGCACCTCCCCGCGGGGGGCGCAGCGGGCCGGGTCCAGGGCCGTGGTATCGACGCCGTTGTGGAGCACCTCCACCCGCTCCGGGGAGATCGCCGGGAAGCGGCTCAGGACCTGCCGCTTCAGAAAGGCCGAGTTCACGAGCGTGCCCCGGACCACGTCCTCCATCCCGTATCCGAGGTGCGCCGTCGAAAGCCCGGCCCAGGGCGCGGCCCCCATCCTGAGCAGCACGGCCCCCCGGCCAACCCTGCGAATTAGACCGGACAGGAGCGCCGCCTCCGTGCGGTTGCCCATCACGGTGCAGAGGATGGCGTCCACGGCGTGGGCGCGGAGAAACGTCTCCGCCTGCCACAGGAGGTGGGCGCAGAAGGCCGGCTCGAAAAAGTAGTCGAAGTGGGCGATCCCGCGCCGCACCGCCTGGGACTCCGTCCACGAGCCGCTCGGACACGCAAACGCCACGCCGTGCCCCCGCTCCTGCAGGCGCAGCGCGGCCCTGAGCGCCCAGGTCTCTCCCCCTCCCACCTCAAGCGTATCGTTCCAGAACAGGACGTTCATCCAGGACCTCCACGAGTCCTCAATGAAAATTTGGAACTCAGGAAATCAGGAAGAAGCGAGAGGTTTTCCCTGAGTTCCTGAGTTCCTGATTCCACTTCGGGAGAGGGGACGGGGGCCGTCAGATACCGGCTCGACAGAAGGCCCGGCGCACGCTCCTCGACCTCCAGGCAGACGGCCATCGCACACTCGTAGGTGTGGCGGATGCGCTCGCAGGAGACCCGGTTGGGTACGGCGGCGTCCCCCGTGGTGAGGACGGCGTCCGCGCGGCACCCCCCGCCGCACAGGTATCGCGCCCAGCAGCCCCGACACGGGGCGCGCCGCTCCACGTGGAGGTCCCGCAGCCACCCCCGGCGCAGGTCGGCGTCGGCCCCGAAGAAGATGTCCCCCATCCGCAGAGGCCCCCACCCGACCAGGTCGAAGCAGGGGAAGAGCCCCCCTTCGGGCGACACGGTCAGGGAGCGCGTCCCCGCCCCGCAGCTGTAGAAGAGCACCTGGCGCTCCAGGAGCTGCGCCATCGCCCCCTCGATCTCCTCCAGGAAGGTCTCCCCGCGCCTCAGGAGATGGCCCAGGGTCTGTCCGCTCAGCGCCCGCAGGGTCGAGCGGACCTCCGGGAGGTCCTCCGCGCGAAGGGCGTCCGGGTGGCCGGCCGGCAGGTTGGCCCAGCGAACGCCGATGCTCGCAGCGAAAGGGAGACGACGAGCCAGGGCCTCGATCCGTCCCGCGAGGTTTAGAGATCGCCCGCTCGCCACGACCCGGAGATGGAGCGTCGCCGGGGGACAGCTCGCCTCGAAGAGGGAGGCGACCCGCTCGACCCCCTCCGGGTCATCCTCCGGCCCGATCTCCAGGACAATCGCCACGCCCTTTTCGGCGAAATAGTCTGCGACCCTGCGCGTCAGCAACGCCCCGTCCGTGACCACCTCAAAGGCGATCCGCTTGCCCAGAGCGCCCGCCCGCTCCTCCCCGTATTCGATGATGCGCCGGAGCAGGGGGACGTTCAGGAGGGGATTCCCTTCGAACGTCACCTCGCAGTCCCGCAGCGCCCCGGACTCCCGCAATAGAAAGTCGATCGCGCCGAGGGCCACGGCCTCGGACATGTAGAGAGGGGTGAGAACCCCCTCACCCAACCCCCTGTCCCCCTCCCTCTCCCCCACGTGTGGGGAGAGGGAGGGGGTAACAGAGGCGTAGCCCTTAGCAACGGGGGAGGGTAAGGGGGCTTCCACGTTGTCTCTTGTCACACAGAGGGACAGGTGCGAAATCTCGATCCGGCTGGGCAGATGGAACGGGGCGACCTTGAGGGGTTCCCCGGCCACGATCTCCGCCTGCCCCAGCTCTTCTATAACAGCCTCGACCTCGTCGGGAGAGTGCCGTTCGCTCAGGCCGCTCACGATCTCCTCAAGGCCCTGGCCGTCGCAGGCGTCCAGGACGTCGTGCGTCACGTCGTCGATCTCGAAGAAACCGCCCCGGAGGACGTCGAAGAGGACGCGCCGCCCGTCCACCTCAAAGATGTGGCATTCGCTTTTAAAGAGGTTTTGTTGCATTGCCGTCACCTTGCGAAATCATCCTGTCACTCAACAGGGCCTCCGCGGCCTCCACCACCTCTTCCACGGGGATGTCCTGAATGCAGACGGCCCTCCCGCGGGGGCATTCCGGGTGCGGTCCGGCGATGCACGCGGGCCGAGGCCCGCAGAACAGACGCCTGCGGACCACGCGACTGCGAGGGGCGCGCGGCCCCCAGTGCCTCGGGTCCGTGGGCCCGAACAGGGCCACTAAGGGCGTCCCGACCGCCGCCGTGATGTGCATCGGCCCGGAGTCCCCGCAGAGGAGCAGGTCGCACCGCTCGATCAGGGCCACGGACTGGGAGAGCGTCAGATTTCCCGCCACGACGGCGGGAGAGGTCTCCGTGTGACGGGCCACCTCCCAGGCCAGCCTGACCTCGCCGGGCCCCCCTGTCAGGACGACCCTGGCCCCCCACCCCAGGGTGAGCCGGTCCACCGCCTGCGCCAGCCGCTCCGGGGGCCACTGCTTGACCTCCGCGGAACTCCCCGGATGGACGCCGATGAGCAGGTCCTCCGCAAAGATCCCCTGTCCCCGCAGATGCCGCTGCACGAACGCCCGATCCGCCTCCGTCGTCCAGAACTGGAGCGCCCGATCCTCTCCGAGGCCGCGGACCACCTCCAGCGCGGCGTCCGCCTGATGCGCCGAGGCGACCGCCACCGGGTGCGTGAAGATGGTCGCCGTCTCGCGGGGCCCGGACAGGGCCGGCCCGACCCGCCGGGGGACGCCGGCCAGGTAGGGGAGATACCCATCGCACGCCTGGCCGCGCCAGTGCCGCAGCGTGACCGACAGATCGAACCGGCGATTCCGAATATCCCTCGCAAAAGAGAGATGCCTCAGGAGGTCCCTGAGACCCCCTCTCCCCTGAATCGGCGACGGGATGAGCTCGTTGATGAACGGGCACGCCTTCAGCAGCCCTGCGGCCCCCGGCGGGACCAGACAGGCGATGTGCGCGTCGGGGTGCTGACGCCTCAGCGCCCGCAGCGCCGGGGTCGTCAGGACCACGTCTCCGATCCCCCCCGGCGCCAGGACCAGGATGCGGCGGGGGGATGAGGGGGCGACGTGGGGGGCGCGGAAGAGGTCCGCGAACGCCACGTAAGCCCAAAAGGTCGTCTTCCGGAGGGCCTCCGCACAGCGGTCCTTCGCGACCTCCCACGCCGAGAGGAGATAGGGCAGCGCCAGCCGGGGCAGAAAGTCGTAGCGGTCCACGTAGGCGATCCGCCGGCCCGCCCGTGCCAGGCGCCCGAAGAGCCACGTGAGGACAAACCGCCGATGAGGATGGTCCTCGTCAAAGTCGTGAACGCCCACGGTTAGGTCGAACCTTTCGCCCCGGAGCGCCCGCGCCTCCCGGAACAGAGACAGGATTAACCGCGTGTTCTCTGCGGTAAATGTTTTTATGCGCAGGTCCGCTTCGGGGAATTTCTCGCGCAGGATGGCCGCGGGGATGCGGGTGGCCGTGGGGTCCTTCGAGAGCGTGTAAAGGAGAACGGACCGGACCCTGCCGGCCCTCTCCAGGACCGCGTCTCCGTGCCCCCGGACCGACCGCCGGAACAGCCTTTCTGCGGGGCCGGCCAGCAGCCCGGACAGGAGATAGAGAGATTGAAAAAAGAGGCGCTGGAGGTTCCCGACCAGGGCCCCGACGGCCTCCAGTTCCCCCAGCGCCCCTCTGATCTCCTCTTCTCCGTAGCGATCTTGCAGGGCCTTCACCACCGCATCCGCGGACCGCCCGTCGCAGAGGGCCAGGACATCCCGCGTCACGTCGTCGATCTCAAAGCCGAGGCTGTTCCCGGAGATCAGCGCGACGCGCCCGGCCCTCGTCTGCACGACCTCCAGGCCGTCCCTGATGTAGAGGCCCCTGCTCACGCCACCTCCGCCTCCGCGGCGGAGACCACGTCGTAGAGATACCGCCGCTCCGCCAGCCCCTCGGCCCGCTCCTGAAGCGAGACGCACATCCCCATCGCCAGCTCGTAGGAGTGCCGGCGGAGGTCGCAGGACACGGGGTTGGGCGTGAACGGGTCGCCGGTGGCCAGGACTGCGTCGTGGGCGCAACCGCCCCCGCAGAGGTTTCGCGCCCAGCACGACTGACACGCGGCCCTGTTCCCGATGTAGAGCTGCTCCTTGAGGCCCTGCTGCTTTTCGGAATCGAGGCCGGAGAAGACGTCGCCCAGCCTGAACTCCTCCCGCCCGACTAAGCTGGAGCAGAAGTGGATGGACCCGTCCACCGAGATGGACAGCATCTTCCGGCCCCCGCTGCACCCGAAGTGCGCCCGGCTCCGCTTGAGGAGCTGCCGCGCCATGTCCTCGAACTTGCCCAGATTGGGGGGGCACTCCTCGCTCACGAGCCGCTCCACGCAGTAATCCCGCATCTCCCGCAGATGCCGCCGCATGGCCGGCAGGTGCTCCGCCCGGATGGCCCAGGGCTTGTCCGGCGTCTCGTTGAGCGTCCCCACCAGCACCTGCCGGGCCTCCCCCAGCTCAGACAGGTCCTTGGCCGTCCCCGCCAGGTCCATGTTGCAGGAGGTGAGCGTGGCCCGGAGCGTGACGTTCTCGGGCCGCGCCGCGATCATCCGTTTCGCGTTCTCGGACACGACCCCGTAGGAGCTGCCCCCGTCGTGGAACAGGCGCAGCCCCTGCTCGTCCTGCTTGGGGCCGTCGATGCTGATCATGACGTGGACGTCCTCCTCCGCCATGAAGCGGATGACCTCGTCGGTCAGCAGCACCCCGTTCGTGGTGATCCCAAAGGTCACCTGCACGCCGAGCGTCTCCCCCCGCTCCCGCGCATAGCGGACGACCTCCTTGATCAGCGGGAAGTTGAGCAGCGGCTCCCCGCCGAAGAAGTTGATGTGGGACCGCCCCACGAACCGGCACTGCTCCAGCACCCAGTCCACGGCCTGCCGCGCCACCTCCGGCCGCATCTGCACGGCCTTCCCGCCGTAGGCCCCGCCGTCCGCGAAGCAGTAGACGCATTTGAGGTTGCAGGCGT
>Ga0156186_1409_pt1 | contig 12131 bp, 11 predicted proteins | sample RifCSPlowO2_12_FD_107839 | JGI IMG/M metagenome (GOLD analysis project Ga0156186, IMG submission 107839) | Candidatus Handelsmanbacteria bacterium RIFCSPLOWO2_12_FULL_64_10
GCCCCCAGGCGCGGCTCGAGGTCGTGGGCCCGCAGGGGGCGGCCCCCATCGAGTTCATCGTCGGGCTGGCCGATGACCCCAGGGTCTCCGGCCTGGCGTCCTTCTATCGAGGGGACTACTTTTCGCTGCTGCAGGACAGGCTCTCCTCAGACGCTATGGGCCGGGTGTCCTTTAAAGGCCAGGTCGCACATTCCCGGCTGAGCGACCACTATCGAAATGCGGACGTGCTGATCAACCCCTCGTTGAGCGAGGCGTTCGGGATGAGCCTCGTGGAGGCCATGGCCACGGGGATTCCGGCCGTGGCCACGCGGGTCGGGGGCGTCCCCGAGGTCGTCGAGGACGGCAAGACCGGCCTGCTGGTGGAGCCGGGAGACGCCTCCGCGCTGGCCGGGGCGATCCTCCGCCTCCTCAAGGACGACGGCCTCAGGAGGTCGATGGGAGAGGCCGCGCGCCGGCGAGCGGTTGAGCGGTATTCCTGGGAGGCGGTCGCCGACCGCCTGTGGCATCACTACAAGGTCATCTGCAAGGGCGATGAACGGCTTCTGTCCAAAAGGGCTGGCGCGTCGTTTTTTTAGACGCCTGATGGGCCATTTCACGAGCGAACCCTGCGGGGGCGACCTGGGGCGGTCCGCCGTTGTCTTCTCGCCGCACCCGGACGATGAGACGCTGGGCTGCGGCGGGACGATCATCCAGAAGAGGCGGGCCGGGGCTGCGGTGAAGATCGTCTTTATGACGGACGGGGGTCGCTCGCACAGGCATCTCATCTCAGGAGACGAATTGAGGTCCATACGCGCAAGCGAGGCCCTTGCCGCGAGTCGAACGCTCGGGGTGGCGGAGGACGGGGTCACCTTTCTGGGGTTCGAGGATGGGAGGCTGAGCGAGCGTCAGGGCCAGGCCATTCCTCGCGTGGCGGAGGTCCTCCGGCGCGAGCGGCCCGACGAGGTCTTCGTCCCTTACCACAGGGAGTCCCCGCCGGACCATTTCGCGACCCATCGAATCGTCCTGTCCGCGCTGCGAGCGTGCGGGAGGGGCGTGGCGGTCTACGAGTATCCGATCTGGTTCTGGGGGCACTGGCCCTGGGTCAGCGCGCCGGCGCGCGGCCCCGGGGGGATGGCGAATGTCTCTCAAAACAGCCTCGTTTCGGGCCTGCGTCTGCTGAGGGATTTCAGGCGATGCGTTTACATAGGGGATGTTTTGACGCTCAAACGCGCGGCGCTGGCCCAGCATCGGTCCCAGATGGCGCGGCTCACGCCGGACCCCCGCTGGCAGACGCTGGGCGACGTCTCAAACGGGGAATTCCTGGACTGTTTTTTTCAGGACCACGAGGTTTTCAGGCATTATCGTCTCTGCAGGGCGCGGAGGGCAGGATATGACCGAGAATGAAAGGGGTTTCATCGGCAGGCGTACGGGCCGCGCATTTCTCCTCCTGGCTGTTCTGGCCGGCGCCGGTGTCTTATCCGGCTATGGGTGGTATGCCCGGGCCCCCCTCATCGAGGTCTTCAACCTGCCGGACGCCTTCTCCCGCCGCCACGGGAGCTTCACCGTCAACGTCTGTGGCTCCGCCTCGCCGCTGCCCGGGTTTTTGGCGAGGCGTCTCACGAGGGGCGTGAGGTACCGGCTCAACGAGGGCCCGTGGACGGAGGCAGGGGGGGGCAGCCCAAGGGTACCTCCGCCGCTTTTCGCCGTCGAACTCGGCGATGAGGCCCTTTTGCCGGGCCTGAACACGCTCACGATTGAGGCCGCCTCCTATGGGCGCAGGCCCGATGTCAGGACGTTGCAGTTCAGGTATAATCCCGCCCCCATCCGCCTGCCCGTCCGCATAGACTGGGAGAGCGACGCCCTTGAGGTCGAAGACGGCCGCTGGGAGGTCTTCACGTCCGGCGGGGAGCGGCGCGTGCGCCCCAGGCCCGGTTTCGAGGGCTACGATCGGATCCTGGTCCTGGCCGGGGCCTTCTCCGGGGGGCGCCGGGTCGTGACGGACGTCATCTTCCGGGAAAAGGTGGATTACAGCAACGCCTACGGCTTTGGCGTCCTGTCCATGTGGGGCGGACGCCCCGACGATGTGGGCGTCGGCCTGCGACGCGGCTGGAGCTTCGGCCTGACGTGGTACTGGAACCGCTATGAGGGCGTAGGGAGCGAGTTCTCCTATAAATATGGGGGGGATTCGCCGAAATGGGTCAACTCCTATCGCAACCTGGACCTCCGGGCAGGCGTCCGGTATTCCATCGCGATGGAGTGCTGGCCGGAGCGGGACGCCGCCGGGCGGCACGTCTGTCACCGGCAACGCGCCAGGTGGTGGCCGGAGGGGGAGGCTGTCCCTGAGGCGTGGGTCGAGTTGACGGATGCGGAGGGGTCTCCCCTTCCCCCCGGAGAGTACGGCGTCGCCCTGATCGCCTATCACGCTCAGGTCGATTTTGGCCCTGTCCTCATCGAGGCATTGGACAGTCCGGGTCGAGAGGTCGAGGCGCGGCCTGTGTCCAGCACAGGCCCATTTGAACTCGCGAAGGAAGGCTATGGAATCAGAACGGCCCTTGCCGGAGGGCGCTGACCTGTCGAAAGGACCTGGCCGCAGGGGGCATCTCTGCCCGAGCTGCGGCGCGGCCGGCGTCTCGATCTTTTACGAGGTCGAGCAGGTCCCCGCGCACAGCGTTCTGCTCATGCCGACGCAGACAGCGGCCCTCGATTATCCCAGGGGAGACGTCGTTTTGGGGTTTTGCCGGGGCTGCGGTTTTATCTCCAACGTGGCGTTCAACCCTGAGATGTCCGAGTACTCATCCAGGTACGAGGAGACGCAAGGGTTCTCACCCACGTTCAACGCCTTTCATCGGGGGCTGGCAGGCCGCCTGATTGAGCGGCACGACCTGCACGGCAAGGAGATCGTCGAGATCGGCTGCGGAAAGGGGGAGTTTCTGACGCTGCTCTGCGAGCTGGGGGGGAACCGCGGGGTCGGGTTTGACCCGGCCTACGTCAGCGAACGCAACCGGAGTGAGGCGAGAGATCAGATCACCTTTATCAAGGACTTCTATTCGGAGAAATATGCCCATCATCGAGGGGACTTTATCTGCTGCAAGATGACGCTGGAGCACATTCCGCGCCCGGCCGAGCTGGTCAGCGTCCTCCGGCGTTCGATCGGAGACAGGCGAGACACGGTCCTGTTTTTTCAGGTCCCGGACGTCACGCGCATTCTTCGAGAGGGGGCCTTTTGGGACATCTACTATGAGCATTGTTCCTACTTCAGCCCCGGTTCGCTGGCCCGCCTGTTCCGGAGATGCGGCTTCGACATCATCGCCATAGAGAGGGACTATGGCGGGCAGTACCTGATGATCGAGGGGCGGCCGGGCGACGGCGCCTCCTCCGGGGTTCAGGAAGATGACTTAGAGGCCCTGGCCTGCGACGTGGCGCATTTTTTTAGAGACGCCCGGCGGCAGTTGGACACCTGGAGGCGCACCCTGCGGCGACTCAGCCAGGACGGACGCCGCGCGGTCCTCTGGGGCTCAGGCTCGAAAGGGGTGGCCTTTCTGACGGCGCTCGGCGTGCGAGATGAGATCGCCTATGCGGTAGATATAAACCCTTATAGAAACGGGACCTACATGGCGGGGACGGGGCAGAAGATCGTGTCACCGTGCTTTTTGCGGGAGTACAGGCCGGATGTCGTCATTGCAATGAACCCGATGTATCGGGAGGAGATCCTGTGGGATCTCCGTCAGATGGGCCTTTCCTCGGAGGTGATCACGGTTTAGGATAGCCCTTCGTGTTCACCTCTTTCCCCTTCCTGCTCCACTTCCCACCAGATCGAAAATATAATGAAAAATCTAAAAATATACTTGACGGCGACCGCCCAATAAGTTATATTTGTCATAAATTATATAATAGTCATATAATGGCGATCATTCCGAGCAGGAGGAGGCGTGGGCGGCGACATGCCTGAGGTCAGCGTCGGCTTGCCCGTGTTCAACGGGGCGAACTATCTCAGAGAGGCGTTGGACTCGATTCTGGCCCAAACGTATTCAGATTTTGAGCTGATCCTCTCAGACAATGCCTCCACGGACGGGACCGAGGAGATATGCAGGGCCTATGCGGCCCGAGACCGGCGCATCCGTTATGATCGGAGTGAGAAGAACCTGGGGGCCGCCAGAAATTTTAATCGCGCCTTTGAGCTTTCGTCAGGAAAATATTTCAAGTGGGCTGCCCACGACGACGTGTGCGCCCCGGACTTTCTGGCGAGGTGCGTGGAGGCGCTCGAACGGGATGCCTCCGTGGTCTTATGCTACCCCAGGGCAAGGGTCATCGATGGGCGCGGGGTGGTCCTGGAGGACTACGGCGTCAAGCTGAACACCGATTCCCCGGACCCGCAGGTGCGCTTTCGGGGTCCGATCCTGGTCTGGCACCGGTGCTATGAGATCTTCGGGGTGATCCGCGCGAGCACCTTGAGGCGGACATCGCTGATGGGCCATTATGCGGCGTCGGACAGGGTCTTGCTGGGTGAGCTCGCCCTTCATGGCCGGTTCCAGGAGGTCCCGGAACATCTTTTTTTCGCCAGGAGGCATCCGCAACAGTCCGTCAAGGCCCTGCCCACCAACCATCTGCGCACGGTCTGGTTCGATCCGAGCCAGGAGGGGCGAGTGGTGTTCCCGGAATGGAGGATTTTTCACGGCTGTCTCCGATCCATCCGGAAGGCCCCTTTGAGCTGGCGCGAGAGAGTGAGTTGCTATCTGCACGTGGGGAGATGGGTTCGAGGCCATTGGAGAAGGCTGGCCAGGGACCTGATCGCGGCCGTCAGACAGATCTCAGGCTTTTTATTCAGACCTATCGGGGCTGAGCGCCCTTTGTGAGATGGGGGCAATCCGTGCAGGGGCAGAGCGAGTCCAGAAGGGTTCTGGTGGTGGACGACGAGCCCCGGGTCCTCTCCTCTATCGAGGACCTGTTAGAGGACGAGTTCGAGGTGCTGACCACCACGGACGCCAGCGGGGCCCTGCGCGTGCTGGAGGAGCAGGAGGTGGCCGTGATCCTGTCCGACCAGCGGATGCCGGGGCTGAGCGGGGACCAGTTTTTGAGCCGGGCCAAAGAGGTCTGTGGGGCGACGCGGGTGCTGATCACGGGGTATGCGGACTTAGACGCGGTGACGCGGGCGGTCAACTCCGCCCAGATATACGCCTACGTGGCCAAGCCGTGGGACGTGACGGAGTTGAGGGCCACTGTCCAGAGGGCCGCCGACCACTATGAGATGGTGCGAACTTTGCGGGAGAACGAGGAGCGGCTGCGGGGCTTAGTGGAGCGCCTGCCCGAGGGGGTCTGCCTGTTAGACGGGGAGCGGCGCGTGGTCTTAGCCAATTCGACGGGGCAGGAGTATCTGCGCACCCTGGCGGGGGTGAGGGTGGGAGATGTGGTCTCTCGCATCGAGGGGCGTGAGGTGGAGGACCTCCTGTCGCCCCGTCCCGACGGGCTGGCCCACGAGGTGGTGGCGGAGGGGCCGCCGCATCGCGCCTTTGAGGTCGAGGCACATCCGACCCTGGAGGAGGGGTGGGTGCTGGTGGTGCGAGAGGTGACGCAAGAGGATCACCTCGAGGCGGTGAAACCGGAGGAGCTGCGACAGATCGTCCTGCGGGGGATGAAGCACTTTGTCCCCTACTACGAGCGGATCGATCAGATGACGGCCGCCCTGGAGGGTTGCTTTCAGGAGATACCCGAAGATGCGCTGGGGAGGGCCGGATATGTCTGTGAGGGCGGCGTCTGGTACAGGAGGGTGGGGATAGCCGTTCTGGAGGCCGGGGCGTTCGAGGAGCTTCAGAAGAGCGGCAAGGTCTTGAAGAAGGAAGAGGTCGGATTCTACAAACGTCTCAGGGCGTCTTTTTGAGCCCACAGGTCGGATTTCGCCGGTGAACGGTATGAATATCGTGCAGGTGCCGAGGCGCTTTGTCAAGAGCGACTGGGGAGGGACGGAGACGGTCATCATAGAGACCAGCCGGCGTCTGCTGGGGATGGGGTATCGCACGGAGATCGTCTGTCCCAACGCCCTGGCCGACCGGGACGTTGAGCTGATCGGCGGCGTCCGCGTGAGCCGCGTCTCCTATTTCTATCCCTACTGGGGGCTTCGGGGCGAGGTCAGAAGGCAGCTTGACCAGAAGGGCGGGAACCTCTTCTCCTTTGCGCTTATGAAGGCGTTGAAGCGATACCCGGCGCTCGACCTGATCCATCTGCACACGGCGAAACGGACGGGTGGCATCGGGCGTCACGTGGCCTTAAAGAGGCGCATCCCCTACGTGGTTTCGCTGCACGGGGGGGTCTATGACGTGCCTGCCGAGGAGGCCCACGCCTGGGCGGCCCCCACGGACGGGGCCTTCGAGTGGGGCAAGGCCCTCGGCTGGTGGGTCGGCTCGCGCCGGGTGCTCGACGACGCGGCCGCCATTCTCTGCGTGGGACAGCAGGAGTGCCTCCAGGCGCAGCGTCGCTTCCCGCAGAAGAGGGTCCTCCACCTGCCCAACGGGGTGGATGCGGAGCGGTTTGCGCGCGGAGATGGGCCGGGCTTTCGCCGTCGCCGGGGCATCCCCCCGCAGGCCCGCGTCGTGCTGACGGTGGGGCGAATCGATCCTCAGAAGAATCAGCTTTTCGCCGTCCGGGCCCTGCCCGAACTCCTCGCGCACGACCCCGATGCGCATCTCGTGCTCATCGGACACGTGACGAACGACGCCTACTACAACCAGATCGCGCGCGCGGCCCAGGATGAAGGGGTGGAGCGCCACGTCACGATCATCCGGGGGATAGACGCCGCCAGCCAGGAGCTGGTGGACGCCTATCACGCGGCGGATGTGTTCCTGCTCCCCTCGGTCCACGAGCCTTTCGGCATCGTGATTCTGGAGGCGTGGGCCGCCGGGCTGCCCGTCATCGCCAGCCGGGTGGGAGGCATCCCCTCTTTTGTGTCGGAGGGGAGGGACGGCGTCCTGTTCAGACCCAACGACGAGGGGGAATTTCTGCGGGCGTTGCGCGGACTGATGGAGAACCGCGAGCGGATGCGGGCGCTGGCCGACGCGGGCCGGGAAAAGGCCCGGAGGCAATATGGATGGGACAGGATCACAGGGCGTCTGTCGGACATCTACGAGGAGGTCGTGCGTGAAAATCCTCTTCGTCCATGAGAAGTGCGGTTATTTCGGGGGGGTGGAGCAGAACGTGGCGGACTCCGCAGAGGGGCTTCGCGGCCGGGGGCACGCCTGCACTCTGGCCTACGGGGGCGTGACGGAGCGAGATCCGGACGGGTACGCCGCTCTGTTTGAGGGGTGTTTCAGGTGTCCCGAACTGGGCCTCGGGGGGCCCGACCGGGCGGGATTCTTCGAGGAGGTCCTGCGCCGCGTCGGCCCCGACGTCGTCTATTTTCACAAGGTCGCCGAACTGCCTTCCCATCCCCTGCCGGGGGCGCGCGTCGTTCGGATGGTGCACGATCACGACCTGTGCTGTCCGAGGCGACACAAGTATTTCGCGTTGAGCGGGCGCGTCTGCCGTCACAGGGCCGGGTGGCGATGCTGGGCGGATGGGGCGTTTCTGAGGAGGGACCGCGCGTCGTGGGCCGGTTTTACGCTGGCCCGGATCGGTCGCCAGGTCCAGGAGATGCGCCGAAACCACTCTCTGGACAGGGTCCTGGTGGGGAGCCGGTTCATGAGAGAGGAACTCCTGCAGAACGGCTTTCCGCCAGAGAAGGTGCGCATCCTCCCCCCCGTCGTCCGGATGGGGGACCGGCGTCCGTCGGCCGTTCCGAGCGAACCCCGAATCCTGTATGTCGGGCAGCTCATCCGGGGCAAGGGCGTGGATCTGCTCCTCCACGCGATGCAGAAGGTGTCGTGTGAGTTCACGGCCCTCATCGCAGGGGAGGGCAACGCCCGGCGCGAGCTGGAGGCCCTCTGCCAGGGTCTCGGGCTCGCCGGCAGGGTGCGGTTTCTGGGCTGGGTGGGGCACGAGGGGGTCGGGAGGCTGTATTCCTGGGCGAAGGTCGTCGCCGTGCCGTCGCGCTGGCCCGAGCCGTTCGGGATGGTCGGCATCGAGGCCATGCGTCACGGGCGGGCTGTCGTGGCCTTTGACGTGGGGGGGATTCCGGACTGGCTCGATCACGGGGTGACGGGGCTGCTGGCCCCTGAGCAGGACACAACGGCCCTGGCCCAGTCGCTCGAACGGGCGTTGACGGACACGGAACTCGCGGTCAGGCTGGGCCGAAACGCCCACGAACGCACCCGGGCGCGCTATTCGTTCGAGGGCTACCTCGACCGGCTGGAGTCGCACCTGTGCGGAGGATGGAGTGACGAACTGGACCTTGTCAATATAGAGATGAATGGCGGTCATTCTGAGCCGTAGCCCTTCGCCGGGTCATTCTGAGCATAGCGAAGAATCTCCCGGCTCAGGGTAAATTCCACGGAGGCGAAGAATCTCCAAGACGAGATTCTTCGGGCGCATTGCGCCCTCAGAATGACAACCCGTCAAAACTTCTTTGACTAGAGCCGATGCGGGAGCGAGAGATGAGATGAAGATCGGAATCACGACCTTTGGCGGGGACGGCGGTCAATCCGGCATCAGTCAGTACATCATCCACCTTCTCCGGGAATTCGCCTCTCTTCAGAACGGGATCAGCTTTGAGGTGCTCGTGCATGAGCACGAGAGGGACCTGTTCGCGCCGGACCCGGGTCGAATGCCCTCTCTCGGCTTCGGCAGCGGCCTGCGCAGCCCGGTCCTCAACGTGGCCTGGCACCAGGTCGCCCTGCCGGGGTGGTGCCGGAGGAGGGGGTATGACGCGCTGTTTCTGCCGGCGGGAAACCGGAGGGCCCCGGCCTTCGCCCCGTGTCCGACAGTGGGCACGGTGCACGATTTTTCGAGCCTTCACGTGAAAGACAAGTACGATCCGGCCCGGATGTTCTACATCACCCGCGTGCTTCCGGTTCTGATCCGGCGGTTCTCCAGGGTGATCACCGTGAGCGAGAGCAGCAAGAGGGATGTGGTGGAATACGCCGGGGTGCCCGAGGGGCGGGTCAGCGTGATCCCCAATGGAGTGGACAGCCGGCGCTACTTTCCGCGCGACCCGGAGGCCGCCGCCGCCCGCATCTGCCCCAGGTATGGCGTGCGACCGCCCTACGTCCTGTTCGTTTCGCGCATCGAGCATCCCGGCAAGAACCACGTGCGTCTGATCCGCGCGTTCGAGCGTCTGAAGGCCTCCGGGCATATCCCTCACCAGCTCGTCCTGGCCGGGAGCGACCGGGAGCGGGCAGACGAGGTGCATCGAGTCGCGAGCGCGTCCTCCTGCGCATCTGACGTCGTGTTCACCGGGTTTGTCCCCACGCAGGATCTCCCCGACCTCCACGGCGGCGCAGACCTCCTCGTCTTCCCCTCCCTTTACGAGGGGTTTGGGCTGCCTGTGCTGGAGGCCATGGCCTGCGGCGTTCCGGTCGCCTGCTCGAACACCTCCTCCCTCCCCGAGGTCGCCGGGGACGCCGCCGTCCTGTTCGACCCGTACGAGGAGGAGGAGATCGCAGGGGCCGTGAGAGCCCTGTTAACGGACGCCGAGCTGCGGAGGCGTTGCGCCCGGCTGGGGCTGGAACGGAGCAAGACGTTCTGCTGGTCCGCCACGGCCAGACGCACGCTCGACGTGATCCGATCAGCCATTGAGGAGCGGAGCGGATGTACAAAGAACCTTACATGATCGGCATTGCAGGCCCTTCGTGCTCGGGCAAGACCGAGCTGGCCAGGCGTCTGGCCAGGCTGCTGGCGGCGACGGCCCCCGCGGTCATCTCGCTGGACGCTTACTATCGGGACCTGTCCGCCCTCCCCCCGGAGGAGAGGGCGCGATGCAACTTTGACGTCCCCGAGGCGCTGGATCGAGGGCTCCTTGCGGCGCATCTGCGGGCGCTGGCCCAGGGGGAAGGGATCGACAGGCCCGTGTACCTGTTTTCGACGCATACGCGCGCGCCTCAGACCGAACCGGTCGATCCGGGCGCGTTCGTCATCGTCGAGGGGCTGTTTGCTCTGTACTGGAAAGAGATCAGGGAGCTTTTTGACACGAAGGTGTTCGTGGCGGCTGAAGACACCGTCTGTCTGTCGCGCCGGCTGGCGCGCGACACCCGCGAGCGCGGGCGCAGCCCCGAATCCGTCATTGCCCAGTACACGGGGACCGTACGTCCCATGAACGAACAATATGTCCTGCCCACGCGGCGGTTCGCGGACGTCGTGGCGCCCGGGGAGGGGCCTCTGGAGGAGTCGTCCGCCGCCGTCATGGCCCATTTTGGGAGGAAGGTCAAGGTAGGCCTATGAGATCGACCGAGTCCAGCGTTGCGATGCGAGACATCGCTCCTCAAACGGCGAGGCTCCACGCGCCGGAGGAGATCGACATTTCCACAGGGGAAGACACCTATCGGGCGGCGTTTCTGAAGAGGCTGCATCGGATGAGGCTCTATGCGCCGGCGGAGGCTGGCGTCTTCCCACCCGGAGACGCTCACCGGGCAGCGCTTCTGGAGGAGCTGCATCAGAGGTTCAGCGAGGGCTTGAGCGGGTCTTCGCGCCGTCTCCGTTTCTGGCGGAAGAAATACGCCTGGAGGGTCGTGGTGGGCGGGGCCGGGGTTTTGAAGCGCGCCCTCGATATCGCCGCCGCCGCGGCCCTGCTGATCGGCCTGTCGCCCCTGTTCCTGGCCGTTGCGGCGCTGATCAAGCTGACCGACGGCGGACCGGTGTTCTTCTGGCAGACCCGGGTGGGGCGCTGGGGACGGGAGTTCCCGTTCCCGAAATTCCGATCCATGGTGGTGAATGCGGAGCAACTGAAAGATTCCCTGCTGGGCCAGAATCACCACGAGGACGGCGTCACTTTCAAGATGAGGCGAGACCCGAGGGTGACCTGGATTGGCCGGATTATACGGAAGCTGAGCATCGACGAGCTGCCGCAGCTCTGGAACGTGCTCAAGGGGGACATGTCGCTGGTCGGCCCTCGCCCGCCTGTGCCCCGAGAGGTTGTCCTATACACCCTGGCGGACCGGCGCAGGCTCGATGTGACCCCCGGCCTGACCTGTATCTGGCAGGTGAGCGGGCGCGGGGACATTCCGTTCCGCGAACAGGTGAAATTAGATGTGCAGTACATCGAGAGCCGGAGTCTATGGCTGGACCTCAAGCTCCTCCTGAAGACCGTTCCGGTCGTGCTGTTGGGCAAAGGGGCCTACTGAACCTCATGACCATGTCGAGCATTTCTGTCCAGGGCTACGCCCCGGAGACCGTCAGGGAGGAGCTCTACCGCCGTTTTTCGAGGCGGGGCCTGTGTCGCCAGCGCCTCAGGCGACTCCTCCAGGGGTGGACCTGGCTTCTGGGCGTGGGGGCGCTTTCGAGCGCCAAACGCCTTCTGGACATCCTCGTCGCGCTCGCGCTGCTCCTGCTCCTTTCCCCGGCGCTCGCTTTCGCCTTTCTGTCCCTGGGTGGGACAGAAAGGGCATTGAAGCGGAGGCTCAGGGCGGGGCGCTGGTGCCGGGCGTTTCACGAATACTCCTTCGCGCTCCCGGACAGCGCCGTCGGCCGTCTCCTGGCGAAGGCGCATATCCGCCGGCTGCCGGTGTTGTTCAACATCCTCAAGGGGGACATGTCCTTCGTGGGGCCTCGCGCCACTTCTCCCGGAGATATGAGTCCCCGGGAGCGGGCGGCGCGCAGGCGGTATGAGGTGAGGCCGGGGCTGGTCTGTCTGTGGTGGGTCAGGCGGAGGGCGAACATCGCCTATGAGGACGAGGCCGAGACGGACGGGGAGTACGTGGACACCCGGAGCGTCCGGGGGGACCTGGGGATCGCCCTGCGGGCGATCCCGGCCGCCCTGTATGGAGAAGGGGGCGTCGCGGCCCCGAGGTTCATCACCCTGCTTGGCGTTCCGATCCACAACCTGACGATGTCCGAGGCGGTGGGGGCGATTGTGAAGCGACTGGAGGACGCCGACCCGTTCCATGTCTGCTTTGTCAATGCGGACTGCATCAACATCGCCTGCCGCGACCCGGATTACCTCAGGGTGTTGCGCCGCGCAGACCTGACGCTCGCGGATGGGATCGGCCTGAAGCTCGCCGGGAAGTTGCTGGGCCGCGACATCCGGCAGAACGTCAACGGCACGGACTTTTTCCCCCGGCTCTGCGAGGCGCTGT
>Ga0156186_1393_pt1 | contig 12119 bp, 11 predicted proteins | sample RifCSPlowO2_12_FD_107839 | JGI IMG/M metagenome (GOLD analysis project Ga0156186, IMG submission 107839) | Candidatus Handelsmanbacteria bacterium RIFCSPLOWO2_12_FULL_64_10
AACGCCGCATAGAGACCCGGGAACAGGCCCTGGACCACCTCCTCCGGGGGCCGGACGCCTGGCTGAGGGCCTGCGCGATCTACAGCGTCCCCGCGATGGACGCGGCTCCCCTCCGGCGACTGGTCGAAGAGGCCCGGAACGACCCGGACCCCATCGTCCGTGAGACGGCGGAAGCTGTAGGGGCGACCAGGGCAGGGGCCAGGGTAGGGAACAGTGGCCGGGAACGCGACGGCCAGGAGCGTTAGGCGGGGGGGATCGTTGCAGCGTTAGGCGGGGTGGCGCGTCGCCCCTACAATCCCACTGATCAACTGCGCTGGTTTTTTCCATGTTCACCGTTATCGAAAAAGTTATCTTTCTCCAGAACGTGGACGTCTTCTCCGAGGTCTCCACCGAGCAGCTGGCCTACCTGGCGGTCATCTCGGAGGAGGTGCCCTTCCCGACCGAGGGGACCATCTACCGGGAGCAGGACCCCCCGGATGCGATGTACCTGGTCCTGGAGGGCCGCGTCCGGCTGCATCGCGACAGCCTGGAGGTGACCGTCGCCGGGCCGGGCGACCCCTTCGGGACCTGGGCCCTGTTCGACGACGAGCCCAGGGTGGTCACGGCGACCGCCCTCGAGGAGACGCGCCTGCTCCGGATCGACCGGGAGGACTTCATCGACCTCCTGGCCGAAAACGTGCAGATCACGCAGGGGGTCCTCAAGGCCCTGGCCAGGCGCCTCCACGGCCTGATCGGGCGGGTCGGCGTGGAGCCGGGAGGCAGAAGAGAAAGAGTATAAACAAGAACTTACGATCAGGAGAGATCTATGCCTTCATCGGAAGAGATCGAGACCATCCTGCTCGTGGACGACGAGGAGATGGTCCTCACGAGCATCAAGTCCTTTCTGACCCTGGAGACGTCCTATCGGGTCGTCGCCTTCACCTCCCCGGCGGAGGCCCTGAGATACGTCCGGGATCACGACGTGGACCTGGTGATCTCGGACTATCTCATGCCCGAAATGGACGGCATCAGCTTTCTGGCCCACGTCAGAGAACTCCGACCCGAGGTGCCCCGCGTCATCCTCACCGGCTACGCCGACAAGGAGAACGCCATCAAGGCGATCAACGAGGTCGGGCTCTATCAATACCTCGAAAAACCCTGGGACAACGAGGACCTCCGGATCATCATCCGGAACGGGATCGAAAAGAAGCAACTGATGAAGCGGCTTCAGGAGAAGATCGACGAGATCAGCCGGGCCTATTCCGAGCTTCAGGGGATACAGCAGGAGATCCTGAAGACGTTCGCGTAATCATGGACAGACCCATCAACTCTCATACGGACCAGCTCCTCTGCGGCATCGTGGAGGCGTCTCCGGTCCCCCTGATCATCAGCCGCGTGTCCGACGGCCGGATCCTCTACGCCAACGAGCCCCTCGCCGACCTGGTGGGCCTCAGGGCCGGGGCGCTGATCGGACGGAGCACCCTGGATTTCTACGCGGACCCAGAAGACCGGAAGGCCGTCCTGGACGGCCTGAACAAAGACGGCCATCTCCGCAACCGGGAGGTCCGGCTCAAAAAGGCGGACGGCTCCGTCATCTGGGTGCTCCTCTCGGTGGTCGTCACGGAGCTGGGCGGCGATCCGGTGATCGTGGGCGGGGTCTACGACATCAGCGAGCGCAAGGGGATGGAGGAGGCGTTGCGGGAGAGCGAGGCCCGGTTTCGCGGCCTCGTGGAGAATGCCAACGACACCATCTTTTCCATGACGCCGGAGGGGATATTCACCTATATCTCCCCAAACTTTAAGGACTTTACGGGCTATGAGGTCTCCGAGTTCATCGGCAGATCCTTTGTCTCGCTCGTCCATCCCGACGACCTGGAGGAGTGCCGGGCCTTCATCCAGAAGGTCATCGAGACCGGCGTCTCGATGGGCAGCCGCGAGTATCGCGTCCGGCGCAAGGACGGCAGCCTGAAATGGCACGCGACGGACGGCTCCGTCGTGAGGGATGAGCGTGGAAACGTCGTGTCCATCATCGGCATCTCCCACGACGTCACGGAGCGAAAGCGAATACTGGACGAGCTGCAGAGGGCCAACCGGGAGCTGCGAGAGGCCCAGGCGCAGCTCGTGCAGTCCGAGAAGATGGCCTCCCTGGGCAACCTGGTGGCCGGCATCGCCCACGAGATCAACACCCCCGTCGGGGCCATCCACAGCATGCACGACACGCTCGCCCGCGCCGTGGAGAGGCTCAAGGCCCTCCTGGGGGCGCACCTCTCCAAAGCGTTCCAGGAGAACCGCGAGCTCCAGGGAATTCTGAAGATCATCGAGGACGCCAACCGGGTGATCGAGACCGGCTCCGAGCGCGTGACCGACATCGTCCGGAGCCTGCGGAGCTTCGCCCGGCTGGACGAGGCCGAGATGAAGCGGGTGGACGTCCACGAGGGCATCGAGGACACCCTGACGCTCATCCACCACGACCTGAAGAACCGCATCCGGGTGGTCAGGAACTACGGCGACGTCCCCCCCATCGTCTGCTACCCCAGCCGCCTGAACCAGGTCTTCCTCAACCTCCTGGTCAACGCCAAGCAGGCCATCAAGGACACGGGGGAGATCACCATCACCACCCTTCAGAAAGACGACCGGGTCCACATCTCCTTCCGGGACACCGGCGCGGGCATCCCCGAGGAAAACCTGAAAAAGATATTTGACCCTGGCTTCACGACGAAGGGCGTGGGGGTGGGCACGGGCCTCGGCCTGTCGATCTGTTACCGCATTGTCCAGGATCACCGGGGGGAGATTCAGGTGGAGAGCCAAGCCGGAAAAGGCTCGACATTTACGGTTATCCTGCCCCTCAACCTGGACGAGACGGCCGGACATCAGGCCAGATCATCCTGATTTTGCCCTTGACATCGGGCGCAGATCCGTTATGATTTTTCAAGGGTTACCGGGTAGAGCGGGCGGGGATGGGACGAACGATCAGCGCGAAGCGGCAGGTCTATCATATAAAGGAGGGATTCCCATGGCAGATTACGCTCGCCCCGAAATGCTGCTCACCACGGACTGGGTGGCGCAGCGCCTGAACGACCCCGGCATCCGTCTCGTGGAGGTCGACGTCGACACGACCGCCTACGATCAGGGCCACATCCGGGGGGCCGTGGGCCTGAACTGGCAGACGCAGCTGTGCGACCAGGTCCGCCGGGACATCCTGACCAGAGAGCAGTTTGAGAAGCTGATGTCCGACTGCGGCATCACCAACGACACGACGATCATCCTCTACGGGGACAACAACAACTGGTTCGCCACCTATGCCCTCTGGCAGTTCCGCTACTACGGACACGACGAAGGCAGGTTGAGGCTGATCAACGGGGGCCGCCAGAAGTGGGTCGCCGAGGGGCGCGAACTGGTCAAGGAGACGCCCAGGCACCCCAAGACTACCTACAGGTCGAAATTCCCCGACGACAACGTGCGGGCCACGAAGGACCACATCCTGCCCCATCTCCGGCAGGGGGTCATCCACCTGGTGGACGTGCGCTCCCCGGCTGAGTTCACGGGCGAGGTCATCGCGCCTCCGGGCATGAGCGAGACGGCCCAGCGTGGCGGGCACATCCCCGGCGCGGCCAACATCCCCTGGAGCCAGGCCATGCGCGAGGACAACACCTTCAAGTCCTACGACGACCTCAAGGCCCTCTACGGGGGCAAGGGCGTGGACCCCGGCAAGGAGACCATCGCCTACTGCCGGATCGGGGAGCGCTCCTCGCACACCTGGTTCGTGCTGAAGTACCTGCTGGGCTACGAGAAGGTGCGCAACTACGACGGGAGCTGGACGGAATGGGGCAACCTGGTCGGCGCGCCGATTGAGAAGCCGTAAAAGCCATGCCCAAATTCATCACCGCCCACATCACCTCCTGCATGACGCGGCAGGACGTGGAGCGGCTGGTCAGGCGGTTCGCGGAGGAGTCGAGCGACGGCGTCCGAAACCTGCGCACGCAGTGCGACACCGTCCTGGGAAGGATGGTCTGTGAGTGGGAGGCGCCCGACCGGGACGCGCTCGTCCGGTGGCTGGCCGGGCGCAACGTGCGCTTCCGCGGCCAGGAGGAGTGGGTGATGTGCGTGCAACTGGAGGTCGTGGACGGAGAGGTTGTGGGGCCTTGATTCATCAAGGCCCCACAACCTTTAGCACCTCTCTCAGGTCTCCGATCTCGTAGTCCGGCCCCGGTATCCCCTGCCTCAGCGCCTCCCCCCTTCGATTGAGCCACGCCACGCGCAGGCCGACCCCTCTGGCCCCCACGATGTCATCCTCCTGGGAATCCCCCACATAGAGCGCCTCCTCCGGCTCGCATCCCAGAAGCGCAAGGGCCTGCCTGAAGATCTCCGATCTGGGCTTGTAGCACCGGACCCCCTCGGAGGTGATCACCACCGGGAATTGAAGGCCGTTCGCCCTCAGCGCGCCGTCGATGTTCTCCACATCGGCGTTGGACAGAATCCCCGTGACCACGCGCCCGTCTAAGCCCGCCAGCGTCGGCCTCACATCCGGATAGATCGGGGCGCTGTTGAACCGCTCAAAAAGCGCGTCGATGTGCTCACGGGCCGCGTCTTCGATCCCCAGTTCCCGAAACGCCCGCTCCAGGCTGACCACGTCCGCCTCCCGGAGGGTCACGAAGTCCCCCCGGATCAGGGGAAAGAAGTGCCGGTCCCACGCCTCTAAGAAGGCGTCCCGATCCATCGCCAGCCCGTTCTGCTGAATGATCCTGTCGCACAGATCCCGCAGCGGGACCATCGCGTCCTCGAACAGCGTCCCATATCCGTCGAACAGAACGGCTTTAAAGCCCATGTCTCTCCTTACGGTTTCGTCGCCGCCACGTACCGGGCGAGCAGGGTCAGGTTCCGGTTGAACGTCTGGCACGAGATCACCTCCGCCCGCACCCGCTCCCCCCGGCCGTCCGGGTCTTTCAGCCACCCCTCCTCCACCCACCGCCCCTCCCCGTCTATCGACGCGACCGCGGCCTCCACGGCCTCGCGCTGCGGCACAGGCCGCTGGCGGGGTTTCGCCCGCAGCGAATCGCGCCCCTCTTTCACGATCCGCTCGTAATCCCCCTCCGCCTCCATCAGCCGGGCCCCCGCGATCTTGAAGGCGTAGTGGTCCGGCAGGTCCACGTCGCTGTACGTCAACTCATAAGCCCTGGTGAAATAGAGCGGCCGGTTGGTCTCCAGCTCGTAGAACCTTGCGAGCTGGCCGTCCGGCAGGGCCGACCGCCTGGCCCAGGCGAGGGCGCGGGGCACCGGCTCCAGGAACCGCCCCTCCCCCGTCTCTAAGTAGAGGTTCATCAGCGCCCGCATCGCCCCGAACGACTCGGCGCTGGCCACGGCCGGCGGCTCGAACCGCCTGGCCCAGACCGGCTCCATGTCCCGGCTATACTGCTGCGCCCAGGCGGGCTGCGGGTCGGGCATCTGCGCCAGGATCAGGAACTCCCCTCCTCGCCTGGCCGCGTTCAAATGGCCCTCGTCTTTGTAAGTGCGATACGCCTCAATGAGGGTCGCGATCATGTCCGCGATCGCGTTGTCGTTCAGGGTGTAGCGGTCCGCATATCGCTCCTTCGGCCAGACCCGCGGCCAGGCCTCCGGGTAGCGCGCCCGCCTCACCGGGAACGCCTCCGGGTCCGGGAACGCGCTGTAGCGCTGCGGCCACGCCCCGTTGGGGTACTGCGCCCGAATCAGCGCCCTCAGCGCATACCGCGCCGCACGACGGACCTCTGCGTCCTGGAACCGGGTGGCCCGGTCCACCCGCATGAGCAGGCGGAGCGCGCCCTGCGTCGTGTTGTCGTCCAGGGTCGTCGTGTTCCGCCGGTCCCCCTGTGCGGCGTCTCCGGCCTCCACATCCCGCCGGTAATACCAGCGCCCGCTCTCCTGCGGGTCGAAGTCGATCCGGTAGTCCCACCCCCCGGAGGCGAGCTGCCCCCAGGCCAGCGCGCGCGCCGCCTCCCGCGCAACGTCCAGGTACAGGGTATCCCCGGTCGCCTCCCACGCCTCCAGGCAGGCCATCCCCACGGCCGGCGTCCCCGGCGGCTGCACCCAGATCGTGGACGCCGACGCGACCTCCTCCCCCTCGCGGGCCGAGAGATCGCTCCTGTACTGCCACACGTAGCCCCCCCGCACCGCCACCCGCGCCCGGAAGAAGCGGGTCGCCCGCTGCATGGCTCGGGCCGCCTCCGCGCGCAGGAGATCCTCCCCCTGCGCCTCCGCGTCCCAGGCCCCGATCAGCAGCGATAGGCAGAATAGAGCTAAAGAGACCCAACCCCCTCGGTCCCCCTTCCCCAGAGGGGAAGGGGGAAGACACCATCTCTCCCGGAGAGATACAGGAAAAGACCAGAGGAAAGCCCCCCCCTCTCCCTTTGGGGGAGGGGCCGGGGGAGGGGTCGGTCGATACCGCGAAATCCTTATCTTCATGCTCGCTACGTACGCTCGCTCACCCACTACTTTCACCAAAGTGAGCGGCGAAAATAAAAAAGTCGCCGAAGTTGATCGCTCCATCGCCGTTCAGGTCATAGCGCGGGTCGAACCCGGCGGACGCGGCCCCCTTGCCAAAGCCCCCTGCAAAGGCAAAAAAGTCGGTGAAGTCCACAACGCCATTCCCGTCAAAGTCTCCGACGACCCGCGCAGGCTTGAGGACGTCGCTCCGGACCTCCGCGGCCACCCCGTAAGTAAACCCTGATCCCGTCAGAGACAGGCAGACGGGCACGACGACGACCTCGTCGTACTGCCCCCACGCCGGGATGCGCAGCCCTCCCGCATCGGCCTCCATGATCCGCACGTCGCCGGGCTGGATCAGCAGGGCAAAGACCTTCCACCGGGCGCCGGGGGCCAGCGTCAGGCTGATGGAGAGCCCCCCTAACTGTCCGGCGGACGGAAACCGGAGGTAGTCGGCGGCTAAGTGGTCCACCCGGCCGCTGTCGGCCAGGACCAGGCCGGGCCGCACCGACACGGTCCGGGTCTTGACCGAGGGATAGGCGGACGCCTCCGGGTAGTAGCCGGGGCGGGCCCGTGCGTCGGTGAAGTAGTTCCAGAGGGCGAACCTCGGAAAGACCTGGTCGAACCCGCCGGACAGCGCCTCGTCGATGTGGTCGAGCTTCCACGCCTTTTTGGCGCTCAAGTTCTCCCATCCCCTTCGGATGGGCGCGACGCCGAACAGGGCGTAGAGGTTGTGGATGAACACCACGGAGCCGTAGGGATGGAGGTCGCCGAAGCCGAAAAGGAAGCGGTCCAGGGCCACCTGCGGGGCCTTAAAATAATCCGGAAGGTATTGATAGTAGTCGTTGACCTCCGGGTAGGCCGCATCCTCCATCCAGACCCCCGTGGTCTCCTGCCACCAGGCGGCGTCGAACAGGCTGAAGTAGCCGAACTGGACCGCGTGGAAGAACTCGTGAGCGAGGGCCGTGTGAAGGCCGTCCTTCCCTTTCGAGGCATAAATGTGATCGGTATAGTTGTTGTCGACTTCGACATAGCTCGTGGACGTCGTGGCCTCGGGGTTCTCCGGGTAGGTGTTCCCGTAGACGCCGCTCCGGCTCAACTCCCGGAGGTAGATGTCGTACTGGTCCCGGCCCCCGCCAGCGGTCCCGTCGGACGGCGGCGGGCGGAACTTGAAACGGTCGATCTGCAGCGACCAAGCGCTGTCCGCCGTGGCCCCCACCTCCTCCACGTAGTCGGGCACACCGTTCCGGTCGAGGTCCGCCGGGTCCACGGCGTGGATGCCGCTCGTGTCGTAGTGGATGCGAAAGCGCCCGGAGGAACTGAGGTATTCAGCCTGCGTCGAGGGCCGGCCCTGCTGGAGCAGGAGCGCCAGACGCCCCCGCGCCTTCTCCGGGAGGTCGTTCCACCCGGCCCGGACGGCCATCAGCACGGCAGCGCCGCAGGTCGCCCGGCCGAGCGCTGTCTCCGCGTCCGAGGGGTCGAGGAGACGCAGGGCCTGATCTGCGAGCGCCTGCGGTTCGAGGGTCTCAGGTGAGGCGTCGACGCGGACGACAGAGCAGAGTAAGGCGATACAGAAGAGCGGAATGATGATGGGATGAAATTTACGCATGCCTGGACCCTGAATTGAGTATATTCGGCATCAGAAATGGGTGCGATCATGATCCTTGAAAGACCAAATCGGTAATGAATGTGGGTGGCCCAGGCGGCTCGCCTGGGCGCACAGGCCAGTGGCCTGTGCCACCACCTTCACCCATGAGGAGGGAGGCATCCCATGTCTGAGTTTCGAGCAGGGGTGATCGGCTGCGGGTCCATGGGCCGGGCGCACGCCCGGGGCTACCTGAAGGTCCCGGGCTGCCGGGTCGTGGCCGGGGTGGAGGTGGACCCGGAGCGGTCGAAGAAGTTTGTGGAGATATCCGGCGCGGGGCGGATGTACACGGACTATCGAGAAATGCTGGAGAAGGAGACCCTGGACCTGGTCAGCGTCTGCACCTGGCCCACGACCCACTGCGAGATCACCACCGCCGCCGCCGAGCGGCGACCCAGGGGGATCATCTGCGAGAAGCCCCTGTGCGTCACCCTGAGCGAGGCGGACCGGATGCTGGAGGTCTGCCAACGCAACCACGTCCCCCTGGCCACCGGCCACCAGCACCGCTACGATGCCCAGGCCATCCTGGCAAAGGAGTGGATCGACGCCGGACGGATCGGGGACCCCGTGATGTTCTGGGGGCACTGCAGCTTAGACCTGATGAACAACGGGACCCACGTGGTGGACCTCCTCCACTACTTCAACGGGGACCGGCCCGCCCGGTGGGTGATGGGCCAGATCGACTGCCGGAGTCGCGCGAAGGGCCGGGCGAACCACCCGGACATGGTCGTGGAGGACATGGGCATCGGCGAGGTCCGCTACGCCAACGGCCTGCGCGCCACGGTCGAGCTGGGGGCGTTTGCCCCCCAGGCGTATCAGTTTCACCTGTTCGGAACGGAGGGGATGATCGACGTCAACCCCCCCGGCGGGCCCCCGGTCCGCCTCCTCTCGTCGGGTGGCAAAGGGTGGGAGACGCCGGAGGTCCAGCAACCCATCGACGCCACCTATCTCAAGATCATCGAGTTCGTGAAGGCCGTGGACGAGGGCCGCGAGCCGGCCTGCAGCGGCCTCATCGGACGGCAGATCCTGGAGGTCCTGATCGGCGTCTTCGAGTCCTCCCGCAGGCGCGCCCTGATCGAACTGCCGGTGCAGGCGCGGGACTTCCCCCTGAGGACGATGCTGGAGGAGGGGCTGGTGTAATCAGCCCTCCCGACGCGCAACGGCCCCGGCGAAGAGGTCCTCCAGCCCCGGCATCAGCGGCCCGGTCCATCCGCTGTAGAGGTAGCTGGTGGTCTCGTAACCGCCCCGCTTCATCTCGGCGGTGTCCGGCGTGTATCCGATGCAGCCATTCGTGTAGCCCAGCAGGATCGGCTGCCCCGGCGCGACCGCCCTCTCCACCCTCGCCCCCAGGCCGCACAGAGGCTCCACGTCCAGCCCGATCAGCGCCAGGTCGCGGCTCAGATGGAGCGTCTGGACGTGGAACTCCACGTGGTCTGGGACCGCCTCCCCAGCGTCCAGCTTTTTCAGACAGGCCTCGGCGTAGGACCTCTGGAGCCCCTCCCCTTTCAGGAGCGCCTCCAGCGACTCGCGGGTCGCGTGGCGCCGCTCGCAGGGGGCCTGGACCGCGCGGATATTTCCCTCCAGCGTCAGCCCTTCGACCCGCCGGAGGCCGGTCCCCGTCAGGACGGCCAGCGTCTCCGCCAGCAGCTCGCGGCCCATGCCGGGGAGTTCCCCGTGCCTCACGGACCGCCAGCGGTCCCCGTCGGCGGCGTGCCGGGGTCGCGCGTCCGCCCCTGCGCCCTGCAGGAAGAAGGGCGTGACCTTCGGGCCGAAGGCCTCCGAGAAGGCGGCCCGCCACGCCCCCACGAAGTCCGCGGTGATCAGGTGCTGCGCGCCGGTGGCCACCGGATGGCACGACACCTTCACGCCCACCGCCTCGACGCCTCCCCCCGGGTTTCTGAGGACCAGCAGCTGCATCCGGTCGTCCACGGGCCCGCCGGGATTGGGCGCGTTCGGGACCTGCCCTCCCCGGTCGGGCCGGCGGTTCATCGGCAGGTCCGTCCTCCCCTCCCCGTACCAGAGCGTCCCCTCGCGCATCCCCTCCACCGCCCGGCGGGCGGCCTCGATCGTCTGCTCATACAGCCAGTCCCTGTATCGCCCGGCCGATGGGTCTGGCGACCGCTGGGGGCGCCGGCCGGGGATCTGCGGCCCCCCGTGCGTGTGCGAGGCGTTCAGGACCACGTTGCCCGGCGGGCATCCGACGACGCCTGCAACGCGCTCCATAAAGCCCGGAAGTCCCCCGTCGTTCGGGAACGTGCAGATGTCCGCCGCGCAGACCAGCGCCCGGCGTCCCCCCTCCTCCAGCACGATCGCCGTGCACGTGAGCGGGTCGTTGACCTCGTCGAACGTGTCCTGCCTGGCCGAATACCCGTGCATCCGGGTCGGGAAGGGCGGCGTGATCTCACAGGAAGCTACTCCGAAACGCATGTCATGCTCCTTTTGAAAGAAACTCCTTTACCTCATCCGCCGTGGGCAGGGACGGCTGCGCGCCCAGCCGCGTGACCGTCAGCGCAGCGACCGCGTGCGCATAGCGCACGGCCTCTATCAGCGCCTCCCCCCTCCCCAGGGCCACGGCCAGCCCGCCGTTGAAGGCGTCCCCCGCCGCCGTGGCGTCCACCGCCTCCACCTGAAAGCCGGGGATACGCTGCGCAGGCCCGGCCCGGGTCGCCACCAGCGCCCCGGCCTCCCCCAGCGTGATGATCACCGTGTCCACCCCCCAGCCGAGCAGGGCCTCCGCCGCCCCCTCCGGCGTCTCCTGGCCCGACAGGACAGCGGCCTCGGTCTCGTTCGGGGTCAGGATGTCCACGGCCTCGAACAGCGCGTCCGGCAGCGGGTTGGACGGCGCAGGGGCCGGGTTGAGGATGACCCTGGCCCCGGCCTGGCGCCCCAGCCGGGCCGCCGCCAGCCCCGCCTCCACAGGCGTCTCCAGTTCGATCAGAACCACCCTGGCCCCTGAAAAGGCGGCCCCGGCGGCCTCCACATCCCCCGCGGACAGGCGTCGATTGGCCCCCGGCGCGACGGCGATCAGGTTCTGCCCGCCCGGCCCGATGACGATCATCGCCACCCCGGACGGGGCCTCCGGGTCCTGCGCCACGTGCCGGATGTCCAGACCCTCGCGGCGGAGCGCCTCCAGCGTCCCCCTCCCGAACGCATCCCCCCCGATGCGGGCGACAAAGGCGACCTCAGCCCTTAGGCGAGCGGCGGCCACGGCCTGGTTGGCCCCCTTTCCCCCCTGGGCCGTGATCAGGTCTCCCCCCAGCACCGTCTCCCCCGGCGTCGGCAGCCGGTCCGCCTGAACGACCAGGTCCGTGTTGGCGGATCCCACCACGACAAGACGAGGCGATCTCATAGCTTCTCCGCACACGACGAAAAGGATAAAGATGCAACCGACTCACGAGTAATTCTCGACTTTTCCGACTCTTTGGCAGAGGGGTGTAACCTGTGGCCGATTCCTTCGTCATGGACCAGAGGACGCCCGTTCGGGGTTTTTGAGTCAGGTTGAGCGAACCGTGAGCCTGTAAGGAGGTGGATAGGACCACTCGAAGCCGTCTCGATTCTACGCCCAGGCGATGGGTCCATCTCCGGAACCGGGCCGATCGCCCTCACCCCCAATCTCAACCCCTGATCACGCAACAGAAGTTCATATCTCATCCGAAAAGGAGACAATACCTTGAGGCGAATCGTCAGCATCATCGCAGGCGCCGGGGCGCTCGTCATCGGGATGAGCCTCTCCGCCTGGGCGCACGGCAGATCGACCGCGTCCTCGTCGTCCTGGTCAGCGTTCGTGGATGAGGACGGGGACGGCATCCACGACTCCGCCGCGCGTCAGCACTGTATGCAGGGACGCACGGGGAAGCGAGGGGCCGGTCTGGACCTGAGGGGCATCGCGCTCACCCCGGAACAGCAGACGCAGATCAGTCAACTCAAGAGCGACCACCAGAAGACCGTCGTGTCCCTCCAGGCCACGCTCCAGACCAGGCAGATCGAACTCCGGGGCCTGATGAGGGCCGCGCAGCCCGACCAGAACGCCATCAAC
>Ga0156186_1165_pt2 | contig 12078 bp, 7 predicted proteins | sample RifCSPlowO2_12_FD_107839 | JGI IMG/M metagenome (GOLD analysis project Ga0156186, IMG submission 107839) | Candidatus Handelsmanbacteria bacterium RIFCSPLOWO2_12_FULL_64_10
TCTCCGCATGCGGAGAGGGAGGGGGCATGAAGGTTTTTCTGTAGCAACGGGGGAGGGTGAGGTCTGCGCCTATCTGCGACATCTGCGAATATTGGCTGTCGAAGGAGGGATTGTCATGGTTTTAAACGGAAAGCTGTTCGCGGAGTCGCCGATCTACAGGGGGAACGCCCGCAAGACCCTGTTCACGCGGGACGGGGACGGGACGCAGCGGCTGGTCTCCCTGGCAGGGGAGATCGCAGGTACCGCCGAATCGCTGATGGACGCCTTTATCGGCAGGTCGCGCAACGGCAAAAACCTCGGCCTGATCGACCGCCTCTGGTTGAGGCTGTACGACGCCCCCCTCCCGGAGGGCCTGGTCGAAAGGGTGGAGTGCCGGCTGCGGGAGGAGTGTTACCCGCGCGACCGTCTCTTCGACCTGCGCATGGGGGTCAAGCTGGACGAGGACCGCTGGGCTGCGGAGGCCAACGCCAACTACAAGATGGAGACCCTGTACCGCAACTCCGTCTTCGACTTCACGATGTATGTCAATGACAGGGCGCTCCAGGACCGCGAGAATGCGGCGCGTCTCTACCACGTCCTTCAGGAGTTGAAAGAGGGGCGCTTCTGGTTCGGCGCCGCAAAGAGCAAGGGGCTGGGGCGATGCCGGCTGGAGATGGACATCCCGTTCGCGCCCCCGCAGACGCCGGCCCACCTCAACCGCAGGGCCAATCATCTGACGCTCTCGCTGCGCTTCAATGCCGCCAATCCCGTTCTGGTCGGGTGGAACTGGGGGAAGGTGGACCCCGATGTGCCTGCCTTCGCGGCCGTTGAGGGGCGTCTTCTGATCGAGGCCATGCGGGATATCCCGGAGCCTGTCCGAAGGCGGCTGGAGATGGGGATGGCGGGGCCGATCCTCAGCCCTGAGGATTTCAAGAGGAGGCTGGCCGAATACCTGCCCAGGACCCTTGCGGCCTGGTTGATGGAGCGGTCTTCGCGGACGGGCGAGGCCTGGATACTTCCGTCCGGGGCTGTGGCCAGGCTGGGAAAGGGGAAATATGGGGTTCCCAAGAAGGCGATGGACCGAATTCAGCCGCTGTTAGATCGACCCTTTACAAGCCGGGAGGCGGCCGAGGCCGCCTTTCAGGAGGCCCTCGGCCAGGACGCCAAGAAGTACCGGCGCGTCCTGGATACCCTGGAACAGAAGAGGCAACTCATCCAGGCGTTCGACCGGGAGGCGTGGGGCGAGGCGGCCAGCAGCCTGGGGCTGGACGCCGCCCTGGGAGAAGGCCTCGCGCCCCAGATACAGGATGAAAACGCGCTGACGCAGACCCTCACCCGGGCGTGCTCAGGGGCGCTGCCCCGGCTCCATCAACAGGTGGATCAACAGATCGCTCTGCTTCAGAGCGACGCCTGGGTGGACGACGAGCTGGGGAAGCGCCAGGAGCACCTCCGCATCAAGACCATGTTGCTGGAGGGCAAGATCGGCGAACGGCAGTGGGGGGACCCCGACCTGACGCCGGAGGGCGTGAGGGGCGCCACGTGGAGGGAGTTCATCGAGGCCCACCGCCGGGTGGACTACCGCCACATGTTGAGCCCCAGGAACCTGAAGAAGAGCATTGCCAACGACGAGAACTTCATCGCCTTTCTCAACGCCTACCGGGACCGCACCCGCCAGGAGCTCGCCCAGCCCTACAACGCCGACTTTCGTTCCGGCGGCGTCTCCAACCGGGAGGTCTCCCGGAGGTATGGAAAGCCCTACGATACGGTGTTCATGCGCATGCTGTCCTGGGCGCCCTCCTCCCAGGGGCAGGGGTTCTGGGAGGTCTACATCCCCGGCAGCACGATCAAGGGGGCCTTTCGGAGGCGCGCCTCGCAGGTCCTGAAGACGGTCTGGGGGGAGACCCGTCGCACGGCGGAGGTCCTGGACCGCCTGTTCGGGACGCAGGGGCAGAGGGGGCTGGCCTTCTTCTCGGACGCCTATCTCGCGGACCCTCAGGCCCCGGACCGCGCGTGGTGCTCCATGGATGGGGTGAGGATGGACCCCGGCACAGGCCGCCCGATCGAGGAGGCCAAGACGGATTACCTCTTCGCCTATGGGGACCAGCTCGTCTTCCGTCTCCGTATAGACGTGCAGGACGTCAGTGAGAAGGACGCGGAGGCGCTCTCCCTTCTGGCCCATCTGCTCCGGGACTTTCGGGAGGGGGACATCCCGCTGGGGGGTGAAAAGGGGGTCGGCTTCGGCTGGGTTCAGGCGAAGGTCGAGCGGCTCACCTGGATGACGACGGACCCGAACGGCGTCGGGAAAAGGCTGTTCGGGGGGCATCCCCTGACCCAGGAGGGGATATGGCGCCGGCTGGACCTGGAGGGGGAGGCGGCGGAGGGGGCGCTGAGGCCCGTCGAGGCCCTGAAAGGCGGACAGGGGACCTCTTCGCCGAACCCTCCCAGGGCGAGTCAGGGGTTCATCTCTCACAGGTCCTTCGGCGGATACTGCGGGACCCTGAGCGTGGAAGGGGAGGCGCTGACCCCCCTCAGCGTGCAGGAGAGCGGAGAGCCGTCCTACAGGGCGACGCTGGAGGGGGGGCCGGTCAACGGGTGGGACTGCTTTTCCATGTCGCCCCCTGAGGCCGGGCTGCGCCCCGTCGGCAGGGTGTATGCCCTGCCCAGCAAGGGCATCAGGGGGGCCATCCGCCATCTCTATGCCGTCGCCAGCGACTCCAGGGGGCCGGGCCCGGACATCGGCCGGCTGAACGCCGAGGAGAGCCTGTTCGGCTGGGTCGGGAGGGGCCCCAACCAGGCGTTGATGGGGCGCGTCTCCTTCAGCTTCGGGGTCTTCGAGGGGCCGGAGCTGGCGTGGTTCCAGGTCCCGTATCCATACGGGTGGTGGCAGCACCTTGGCGGCCAGTGGCAGAACGTCAGCAGGGGCAGGGCGTCCGCCCTGCTGGTCGGCCAGCGCTGGAGGCTGTTCCCCCACGCGCCGCTGGCCCCGTGCGTCAAGAGGCTGGACGATTTCCGCCCGGACCTGGTCCAGGCGAGTTACTTCAGGGCCATTCTGCCCGGGTCCCGATGCCGTTTCACGGTTCGCTTCTGGAACTTAGAGAAAGAGGAGCTCCAGAGGTTGCTCTGGTGCGTGTGCCTGGAGGACGGCCTGGCGCACAAGATGGGCAAGGGTCGCTATCTCGGGTTTGGAAGCCTGCGGGCGCGCCTTCTGGAGGACAGCTTTTTGACAGAGTGGGGCGCGCGGTATGCGGGCGCCTCCGAACAGGGCTGGCGTCGGCCCATCGTCCCGGAGGAGTGGCGCGCCCCCGGCGTCATCCATCACTACGACGAGTTGAGGAAGGCGTTGCATGCTGAGCGCCTTTGACTGGCTTCGCCGGAGCCGGACCGGGGCCGAGCTGCTGGCCACCCTGAGGTGTCTGGAGGAGGACCCCGGCTTCCCCGCCGGGGGGGACGAGATAGGGCCTCCCCACTCCGCCCTGGACGGCCCGTGTAAACGGTGCTGGATATATCCCCGGCAGGCGGGGGGGCAGCACTGCGGGCGCTGCGCGTCGATTCTGGCCCGCAGCCGCGCCCTCTCCCCGGCGTCGCGCCACGCGCTGGTCATCTGGGGCTTTGTCAACCGGCTGCCCGCGCCCCTCCGGGAGGGGGAGTCGGCCCGCATGGAGCACGCGCTGGGGGCCTACGCCCCCGACGGGAACCGTTTTCTCGTCGTGGCGCCCCAACGGGAGATCAAGCCCTGGATACAGGGGCTGATCTTCCGGCACGGGCCTGACCTGAAGGGGAACCTTCAGATCTTTCCCACCCTGCAGTCCTTCAGAACGCCCGGCATGGGGGACCTCCTCTGTTATGCCGTCCACCACGAGGCGCACCTGCCGATGGATCAGATGCGCGTGCGCTTCTATTCTGCTCCCCTTCAGGTGCTCACCCCCCACGAACGCGACCGCCGGAAACTGCTGACCTTCGAGGTCTCAGAGTTCCTGGGCCTGCTGGATGCGGCGGAGGTGTTTCGCACGGTGCTCCGGCCGGATGAGCAGAAGGAGCTCTTTGAGCTGTTGACCCTCGACAACGCCGGAGAGGCGCCGTTCTACTGGGGCCGGTTCGTGGGACGGCTGGAACGGCGCGCGAAGGACATGCTGACCGGTTGGAACATCCGGGCGTGGCCCCGGAACCGGATCCAGTTACTCTGCAAGCTCGTTTACTATGTGGACCTGCCTCAGCTCCGTTAAGCTCATTCGCTATCTCTTAGTGTTGAAGGTCAACGGACCCCTCGTCCGGATGCCGGGGTGTGTCTCTGCGGAGCTGTCCTCAACGCTCGGGACGCTCATCGCCGGGCGCCTTCCGACCCGGGAGGCGGGTCCCTGGCGAAAGGCCCTGGCGCCGTGTCAGGAGGACGACGGCGGGGCGTCGCATCCCGCTCCAAAAGGGCTGGATGCCCGTCCTGAGTCGCTGTGGCCGATTGAGGCCGTGCTCCACGTCTATCCGGGCAAGCTGGCCTACGGACAGGGGGAGTTGATCCTGTGGGAGCTCAAGCTTTTCGGGGAGAGCGCGGATCACGGGTTTTTTCTGGAGGTCCTCCTGCCGGCCCTGGAGGAGGCGGGATATACCTCTGACCCCCGGTGGCGCTCCAGGAACCGGCTCTGGGGGCGGTTCGACATCCACGCCGTCTATGCGGCCCGGGGGGCGCAGTGGGAGCCCCTTGTGCGGGAGGGACGCCTCAACCTGCGCTATCGGCCAGGCCCCGGGCAGTGGGCCGAGGGGCTGAACCTGAAGCCCGTCTCCGACCGCACGTTCAACTGCCTGAGCTGGCTGTCGCCCTTTGACCTCCGGGAGGGCCGAGGGGAGGACGGCGTCCCCGCAGAGGAGGCGGAGGGAGCGACCCCTGGCGAAGCGCCGACGCTGTTGAGGATTCTGGAGGCGTTGATCTTTCGAGTGGAGACCCTGATCACCGGCAGGCGCGACGTCTCGTGGGACATCCAGGGCGTTTTGACCCCTGAGGAGTGCTCCCAGCTCCAGGACGACGTGGAGCAGGCCCGTGGCGTCGCCCTGCGTTTCAAACGCCTGGTACCTGCCCCCAAAAACTGGCCGGGGCGATGGACGGGGACTCAGGTTTTCGACTTTATCCCGCCCTCGCTCACCCCTTACCTGCAACTGGCGTCTGTCCTGCATATCGGAAGACAGACGCACTTCGGGTGCGGCACCTTTGCCCTGTCTGAGCGACGGCGGAAATATTTCTCGCGTCTCAAAACCGGACGCTCAAACGAGATGAGGAGACATTGATCCTCATGCGGACGACACTGCTGATTGTGGTCACGGCGCTGCTGCCCTTAGTCTGGGGATGGGTCGTGCATCGGCTCGTGGCGAGGCTGTGGCCGGCAGGTCGGCCTGGGCCGGTCAATCATGGCGCTGATGCTCATCCACCGATCCCTCCCATCAGCTACCATATCTGAGGAGCCGCCGTTGATGTCACCGGAATTTCAAGAGTTCATCCGCCTGGCTCCTCTGGGCGTGCTGGTGGGGGCGTACGGCACGCTGGTGGGGGCCGGGGGCGGGTCCGTCCTGGTGCCGATCCTGCTGATCCTCTTGCCCCAGGAGACGTCGGCGACGGTCACGGCGATCTCTCTGGCGGTCGTGTTCTTCAACGCCTACTCGGGCACCATCGCCTACGTGCGGATGGGCCGCATCGACTATCGCGCCGGCGTGATCTTCACCCTGTCGGGCCTGCCCGGCGCGGTCCTGGGCGCGCTGCTTGTTCACGAGATACCGCGGAGTTTGTTCGATCTGATATTCGGCGTCCTGCTCTTAGCCCTGGGAGGGCTTCTGGTCGCCAGCCCGTTAGGGGCTTCGGGGGGGGATCAACAAGACCCTTCCACCCCTGTCTCCGATCGTCGGATGCTGCTCGGTTCGGTCGGCAGCGCCTACATCGCCGTCCTGTCCAGCCTGCTGGGGATCGGGGGTGGGATCATCCACGTGCCGTTCCTGATCCGGGCCTTGCGGATACCGCCCCACATCGCGACGGGCACGTCCCACTTCGTCCTCACCTTCATGGCGCTCACGGCGACGGTGACGCACGTGGCGATGGGCGAGTTCGAGCGCGGGCTGACCCAGACGATGTGCCTCGGAGTCGGCGTCATGATGGGGGCGCCCCTGGGCGCGGCCCTTTCGTCCCGGCTTCGTGGGTCGCTGATCGTACGTCTGTTGGCGCTGGCCCTGTGTCTGGTCGGACTGCGTCTCCTCATCCGGCTGATATGATGGGCCGCCTGGGGGGAAATTTGGAACTCAGGAAATCAAGAAAAAGCGTTCACTTCTTCCTGAGTTCCTGAGTTCCAGATTCCTACACTCTGAGTTCCTGAGTTCCAGATTCCTACACTGGAGGATACTCTATGAAAACCTATCGCGTCGCCATTCTGGGCTGTCGCTCGCGGGGTACCGCCGCGGCGCGGGCCTATCACGCCCACCCCCGGACGGAGGTCGTGGGGCTGTGCGACCTGAAGTCGGACCTGACGGAGGCCCTGGGGAGGGAGGTCGGAAATCCGCCGAGGTTCACGGACCTGGACGAGATGATCCGGGGGACGGGGCCGGACCTGGTGGCCATTCCGACGGGCACGGAGTTCCACCACGACCTCTGTCTGCGCGTCCTGGGGCACGGCGTCCACATCGAGGTGGAGAAGCCGATCTGCGTGGACCTCGGCCAGGCGGACGAGGTCCTGGCGAAGGCGCGGGCGAAGGGGGTCCGCGTGGCCGTGCATCACCAGGGCCGGGTCGGTCACCCCATGCAGGCCATCCTCCGGGCCATCCGGTCGGGGAGAATCGGGCCGGTGCGCTACATCACCGCCAGCGGCAAGGGCTACTACGGGGGCTACGGGCTGATGAACATCGGCACGCACCTGCTGAACAACATCATCGGTCTGGCCGGCCACTGCCGGGGCGTGACGGCCCTGGCCCTCACCGCAGGCCGGCCGATTGCGCCGGGGGACGTCGTCCAGTCCCCCAGCGGGATGGGGACCATCGCCGGGGAGCGGATCACGGCGACGCTCCACTTTGACGGCGGCGTGACGGCGAACCTGTTGCAGCATCGGCTCCCGAAGGTGGACAACACGGCCTACGGGCTGGAGGTCCTGGGGCACGAGGGGCGGCTCTTCTGGAAGAGCGGCGGGGCCTGGTGGCTGCCGACCCCCCACTTCGTCCCCGAGACGGGTGAGGGCCCCTGGCAGCCCCTGGAGTCGCCCGCGCCCGACTCCTACGACGCGGGGACGAAGGCCCAGGTGGACGACTATGCGTTTGTGGACGATTACGTGAAGGCCCTGGACGAGGGGCGGGAGCACGCGTGCAGCGGGGCCGAGGCGACGCACGTCCTGGAGATCATGATGGGCGTCTTTGAGTCCGCGGCTTACGGCCGGCGGGTGGACCTGCCGCAGACCCGGCGGGACCACCCCCTGCTGCGGTGGCGGGCCGAGGCCGGGCTTCCGCCGCCGCCGTCCGCGCCGCGCGGCTACACGGAATGGCTGGCCGCCGAGGACCGACGGCTGGGGAGGACCTGAGCTATGAACGCAGGACCGAAGGTATTGCTGGCCGGGGACTCCATCAGCTTCGGCTATGGGCCGCACGTCCGGGAGCGTCTCGACGGAACGTGCGAGGTGGTGAATCTTCCGGCCAACGGGGGGACGAGCGCCAACCTGCTCGCCCACCTGGACGACTGGCTGATCCGTCCGGGGTTCGATATCATTCACCTCAACTGCGGTCTGCACGACCTGGCCCGAGACCGGGACGCCTCCGGGCCGAGGGTGGGCCTGGAGCCGTACGAGGCGAACCTGCGGGAGGTCTTCCGCCGGTTGAAGCGGGAGGGCCGGTCTCTGCTGGCCTGGGCCACGACCACGCCGGTGATCGACGAGCGGCACGCGGCGCGCAAGGGGTTTGACCGGCGCGAGAGTGACGTGCTGGCCTACAACGCCGTGGCTCTCCGCGTCGCGAAAGAGGCGGGCCTGCCGGTGGATGATCTGCACCGCATCGTGGAGGCGGCGGGGCCGGAGGGGTGCGTCGGGCCGGACGGGGTGCACATGACCGACGCCGGGAACACGGCCCTGGCTGACGCGGTGGCGGCGTTCGTGGGCGGTCTTTTAAAAGGGAAAAAGAGCCATGGCTGATTCATCGGCATCCGCGCCCACCACCCCGGACGATTCACAGGATCGTCTCCCCGCCCTGGCGCCGGTCTACGCGAGGCTGAAGGACCTGCATATCAGGACGGAGCTGGTGAGGGCAGGGCAGGCGAACACGGCCATTGTGGCCCCGGCCAGCGGGATTTACGACGCGCAGGCGTCGCGGATTCAGGAGGCCGTCGAGAGGCGGTCGGGGGTTCGGGTTCCCATCGTGAAGGACGACGCGCCGGAGGCGGCCGTGCCGATCCGGGGGAATCTGATCCTGCTGGGGAACCGGTCCACGAACCGGACCGTCGAGGAACTCTACAACCGCTACTTCACGCTGCTGGACCTCTGGTATCCGGGGCCTGATGGCTACGAGGTGCGGTCGTTGCACAATCCGTTCGGGGACGGGCGCAACGTGATCTTCGCGGGGGGGAGCGACTCGGCGGGGGTGGACCGGGCGACGGATGCGCTGGCGGAGAAGATAGGGCAGGCGGAGGGAGAGCGGGGGGCGCTGTGGGTGGGCTGGCTGATGGAGATTCAACTGGGTCGGGGGATGACCCCGCAGAAGGACCTGAAGGCGTTCGAGATCTGGGACGCCAACGCAGGGCGCGGGTCGGTCGGCTACTTCGGCTGGAACAGCCTCAGCAAGCGGATGGCGATGTATTACGTGACGGGGGACGAGTTCCACGCGCGGGAGGCGCTGCGCCTGGCCTTTCCGGACGAACGGGCGAAGCGGGAGATCACGGAGATCGACGGGGAGCTGGTGGAGAACAAGGATGAGCCCCTGAGCGGCCCGTATCACTATGGCGCGCATCAGATGATTCTGTTCTGGGACCTGATCGAGGAGAGCCCGGTCTTTTCGGACGAGGAGCGGCTGCGGGTCACGAACGCCTTCTCCAAACAGTTCGCCCATCCGCAGGAGTGGGGCTGGCGGAGGACGCTCTACGAGAACGTCCAGAAAGGGGTCCGGCCCTACGACGAGCCGCCGCCCAAGGTGGGGACCCGGCACGGGAAGTGGTCGGCGGTGGTGCTCTATCTCCTGGGGCGGTATTTTCAGAGGGATTATGGCGATCCTCTCTGGCAGCACTGCATCGACTGGGCCATGTGGTATTTCTCGCCGCTGCACCGGCACGCCTGGATGGACAGCGAGGACGACATCTACCCCTGGTACTGCACGGGCCTGGAACCCGTCCTCACCTACATGCTGCTGACCGGGGACCGCAAGCTGCTGGAGAACGGGGTGCTGCGGACGTTTCTGCTCGGGCAGGAGGTCATGCTCTCCGGTCGGGAGCCGGACGGGGCGATCAGCCAGGCGTCCATCGGGTGCCTGCGCAAGGCGGCCTACGTGATGCAGGACGGGCGATGGCTGGAGTACCTGAGGCGAACGGGGATAGATCTGAGTGTCTTCCGGCTGGGGCAGTCGTTCGCGCCGGAGGCGCATCTCCGGCCGGCCCTGCCGACGGACCTGGTGGGGAGGTGGAGCTTTCTCCCGATGCCGGAGCCGATGTGGCGGAGCCGGGCCAACGGCCTGCCGCTGGAGGAGTGCTTTCAGTTCGGGAGTTTCCGGAGCGCGCCGGACGCGTCGGGGGACTATATCTTTATCAAGGGGTGGAACGGGGCGTGGCGCAACCCGTATCATGCGTTTGTGATTCTGGAGCTGCGCATAGACGGGCAGACGGTCCTGGAGGGGTTTCTGAACCAGGTGCTGACGCGGGCGGACGGGATGGTGGAGCCGAAGGTGGCCATGGAGGGGGCCATGCGGCGCCGGGACGTGATCGGGGGGGCGGCTGTGGCCGTGGGGGAGGCGCCGGACGCGGCGTTCTGCTCCTGGCGTCGCACGCTGGTCCAGCGCGTCGGGCGCTACGCCCTGTTCGTGGATCGGCTGAAGTTCCGGGGGGACACCGGGGACATGGAGGCGGAGGTCCTCTGGCAGGGGAAGGGGGCGTGGCGGGCGCTGCCGGAGGGGGGCGCTGTGCGCATCGAGACAGAGAGGTCGTTTGAGATCCGTCTGTCAGACCCCCTTGAGACGGCGGTCGAGGAGGGCCGAGCGAAGATGGTCTGGCGCGGCCCTGTGCGGGACGGCGAGGAGAAGTTTTTCTTTTCGCTCTTAGCAGAGGACAGGGGCGCTCCCCTGCTCTGCGCCCGGCTGGCGGAGAATGCCGCGGCGCTGTCGCTGCCGGGGCCGGCCGTCGCCGTGGCCGGTGAGTTCGAGGGGCTCTGCGGGGAGTTCGTCCTGCTGGCGCGGGACCACCTTCACGGGGTCCATCTGACGAGGGCCGGGCTGGGGGCGATGCTCCTCTCCGCCGACGCGCCGGTGGACGTGGACTGGGACTTCGAGACGGGCGAGTTGCACGTGGTGACGGTCAGAGACACGAGGGTTGAAGTAGAGACGCCCCGCCGGGGCGTCTCTACGCCCCCTTCCCCCCTGGGGAAGGGGGATGGGGGGTTAGGTCGGTCTTTCACATTGTCCCCAGGCCGGCACTGCATAGAAGGGGCCAGGCCGGACCCGCAGGCGCTCCGGGAGGCGGTCGGTCGCATCGAGGCCCTCCTGGGCCAGGGCCGGGAGAGGCGGCAGGTCGCTCAGGGGGCAGGCGCTCTCTCCTGGCCCGCTGTTCCGGGCCTGCCGACGGTCTTTACCGCGGACGTCGGCGGCAGGGCGGTGGGGCTTCTTCCCATTTCTTCTAAGGATGGGATCAAGGTCTGCGTTGTGGAAGGGGAGCGGGTCCACGCGCTGACGCCGGAGGGTAAGGCGCTGCAGACGCTCAGGGCGGACGGCCCGATCCGGGTGCTGCGCTGGTGGGAGGGGCACGGGCTGCTGCTGGCCGGGTGCGTGGACGACAAGGTCATCGCCTTCGATATGTCCACCGGCGAGCGGAGATGGGTCTTCGTGTCGCAGGAGGACCCCGAGGTGTTCCGGGCGGCCAAGCCCTACTGGTTCAGAACCGCGCCGGGGCACGAGGGGGTGCATGGGGTGCATACGGGCGTGTTTCTGGACGGGAAGAGCCAGGCGTTCGTGGGGAGCGCCTGCACGCTGGAGATCGTCGACGAGAATGGCCGCCTGGTCCGGCGGATGCCGGTGTTCTGGGGGGCGGGGTCGAGGTTCGCGCTGATCGACGGGCCGGAGGGGAGCGTCAACCTGCTGGTCGCCCGCCAGCCCACGGAGGTGCACACGGTGGCCGTGGTGAACAACCGGACGCTGGACCCCAGGCCGCGCGGCTTTCACGGCGTGCCGCCCGGCCATACTTACATCCCGGGCTGGCAGAGCATGAGCCGAAGGCATCTCTTCTATGAGGACGTGGACGGGGATGGCCGGAGAGAGGTGGTCAGCGAGGTCAACGGGTCCTGGAACCGGGTCTCGGTCTGGGCGGAGGACGGGACGCCGCTCCACAACGTCAACCTGGGGCCGGGGGAGAGGCATCCGGCGCTGAACGTGCGCGACCTGGACCTGGCCGACTTAGACGGGGATGGGAAGAAGGAGATTCTGGCCGCGACCTCCGGCGGACGGGTGATGGCCCTGGACTGTCAGTGTCGAAAGGTGTGGGTCCGGAGGCTTCCCAGCCCGCCCACGGTCCTGGCCTGCGTCCGGTCGGACGGCAGGGTCTGGATCGCCGTGGGCTGCGAGGACGGGACGCTGATTGCGATGGACGGCAAAGGAGAGGTCTTCGGGAGGTCCTCCGTCAGGGGGAGGCCGACGTGCATCGGCGTGCTGGGAGGGGTTGCGGTGGTGGGGACGGATGAGGGGGAGGTGAAGGGGTGGACGGTTTAAAGCGAAAGGACATCTTCATGTCAAATGCACCCAACAATCCTTATCAGCAGCGCGGGGAGGTCATCGGGCGGTGGGTCCGGGATCGACAGGGCCTCCTGCGCAAGGAGACCGAGGACTATCTCCGGGGGGTCATCCTCGACTACGGGCCGAGGCAGAAGGCCCACTGGCATCGTGACTATTCCTCCGTGGACGCCTTTC
>Ga0156186_1242_pt1 | contig 12010 bp, 10 predicted proteins | sample RifCSPlowO2_12_FD_107839 | JGI IMG/M metagenome (GOLD analysis project Ga0156186, IMG submission 107839) | Candidatus Handelsmanbacteria bacterium RIFCSPLOWO2_12_FULL_64_10
CCGGAAAACGCCGCGGCGACGGGCGTGGTGGTGGGCGCGGACCTTGTGCTCACGACGTACTTCAACATCTCCGGCGACGTGGAGGAGATTTACGTTCAGTTGCCGGACGGCGGCCGCCGCGACGCGACGGTCAAGGGGTACGATGCGGTGACCGACATCGCCCTGCTGGAGCTCGCCCACGGCGACGACCTGGCGGCCGTCGAAACCCCGCGCGAGCGGGGGGTGGACGTGGGTCAGGCGGTCGTGGCGGTGGGGATCTCGCCCGGCCGCGGCCTCTCGATCTTTCCCGGCATCGTCAGCGCCCGCGACCGCGTGCTCGGCTGGGGCATCCAGCACGACGCCAAGCTCAACTACGGCAACGTCGGCGGTCCGCTGTTCGATCTGGACGGGCGTCTCGTCGCGTTGACGACGGGCGTCTCGACGGAGCGGGCGGCGTCGACGGGCCAGAACTCCGGCGTCGGCGAGGCGCTGCTCTGGTCGAAGGTGAGCGAGTCGCTGGAGTACCTCAAGAAAGGCGGAAAGAACAAGGGCGCCTACCTGGGCATTGAGGGCCGCGACCGAGACGAAGGCGGCGTGAACGTCGACGTCGTGCAGGAAGGGATGGGCGCGGCCAAGTACGGCGTGAAAGCCAACGACATCATCGTGGAGTTCGACGGCAAGACGGTCAACACGATGGAGGAGCTGCGCGACCTGATCAAGAAGCAGCGCATCGGCGACGAGGTGACCGTGACCGTCGAACGCGGCGGCGAGCGGGTCGAGTTGAAGGTGGTCCTCGGCGAGCGCCCGGAGAACGAGTGATGGCGGAGCTCTTGATTTGGACGGCGCTGGCGCAGATCGCCGGCGGCGAGGTCGAAACGACGCTGCGCAGGACGGCCGAGGAGGCCTCGCGGGCGTTCGTCTTCATCGGCGGCGGCTCCGGCTTCATCATCAGCGCCGACGGCTACATGCTCACCAACGACCACGTCGCCACCATGCTGGCGCCGCGGGCGCCGGTGCAACTGTGCGACGGGAGCAAACGGCGCGCGCGGAAGATCGCCACGGATCGCCTGGGCGACGTCACGCTCCTCAAGATCGAGGGCGAAGAGGGCGAGATCTTTCCCTTCATCCCGATGGGCGATTCCGACGCGCTGGAGATCGGTCAGTACGTCGCGGCCGTCGGGAATCCGTTCGGCACCGGCAGCACCAGCAGCGAGGGCGCCGACCGAAAGTACCCGACGGTGACGCTCGGCCTCGTCAGCGCGATGCACCGGTATCAGGGAACCTACTACGACTCGATCCAGACGGACGCGGCGGTGAACCCCGGCAATTCCGGCGGACCGCTGATCACGCTCGACGGCAAGTGGGTGGGCATCAACGGCCGGATCGCCACGCGCTACGGCAACCGCGTCAACAGCGGCGTCGGCTACGCGATCTCGCAGGCGCAGATCGAGCGGTTCATCCCGCTGATGAAGGCGGCGGCCGTCGCGGGCACGAAGATCCCCGAGGTCCATCACGGCGACATCAAGGGGGTTCGGATCGACAGCCGCTCGCCGGCCGAAGAGGGCGTCCGCATCGTCGAGGTGCGCGAGGGGACGTCGGCGCAGGACGCGGGATTCGCGCGCGGCGACTTCATCGTCGAGATCGGCGGTTATCCCGTGGCGACGCGGGCGCGGTATCGCGGCGTCGTGGGGAGTTTCCCCGCCGACGCGCAGGTGGAGGTGAAGGTGCGGCGGGGCGAGGAGCTCGTGGCGATCACGGTCACGCTGGACCGCGCGGGCCGCGAGAGCGAGGGCACGGCCTCGGAAAGCCCGCCGGCCGACTCCGGCTACCTCGGCGTGCGGCTTGGGAACGCCGAGGGCGGCGGGGCCGAGGTGACGGACGTGATCGCGTCGTCGCCGGCGGCCGAGGCGGGGCTGCAGATCGGCGACGTCGTCGAGAGGGTGGGCAGCCGGCGCGTCGAGGATGCCGATACCTGCGTCAAGCAGGTCTGGCGATACAAAGTCGGCGCGAAGGTGAAGCTGAAGGTCCGCCGGGGGGAGGAGGAGTTCGAGGTGGAGATCAAGCTGGCGGAGCGGCCGAAGGAATAGAGCGCTTCCCAAGAACTGCCCTGACAAGCGTGTGGTCGGTCGAGAGGCGAATCATTTCGTGGGCGCGGTGTCCAACTAGGGAGCCACAGGTGCAGTCTGAAACGTTAAGGCGCACGTCCACAGTGGCGGCCGTCGCGTTCGCCGTTGTCGTCGGTTCGATCGTCTCGATCGGTTCCTGTGACCTGTTCATGGGGACCGACAAGCACCAGAACCCGGGCACAACCTCCGCATCGAAGGGCGAGTCCAATACCGGTTTGGATTCCGCCGACTCGTATGCGGCCGGGACCGACGGCCGCGCGCCGCGGGGTTCGAACGATCCCGGTCGCTTCGAGAAGGTCTTAACCCCCATGTTGCTGTTCGGAACATAAACTACTTCCATGTGGGAGAGAGTCCGATCATTTCTCGCCGACAATTGGGGAAGCCTCGCAAGTGTTATTGGGTTACTCGTGAGCTTGATCGGTTTTCTTCTGACCATACGACAGGTGCGCCGAGCACGTAAAGCAACGGAGCTGGCGAGAGAAGAGGTATCCAAGGCGAGGGCTGACATAATCCGGTCGCATACGCTGGTAGACTTTTCCCAAGCGATCAGCCTGATACAGGACATTAAGCGCCTCCATCGAACGGGTGAATGGCCTCCCTTGCTGGATCGCTATTCGGCCCTCCGCAAGATCCTTGTTGCCATCAAGGCTTCGACTCCTCGAATGCCACAAGAGTCATTGCATGTGGTCCAAGAGTCACTTCAGCAGCTAATTGTGATCGAGGATGAAGTGGAGAGGGCGCTACACCGCAAGCGAACCCCCTCCAATCCGGTGAGAATGAATAGAATAATGTCGGAGCAAATCGACAAGCTGGTTGAACTGCTCGAATCGATGACCCATAATTCAGGTGGCAACAATGGCTGACCAGAAGTTGTCGTCGTTTGTCGTTCGACTTTATCGCAAGACGCGGAGCGGCGAGCTTCAGTGGAAGCAAACGGGTGCGAGAGATGTTTTTATGGCGCAATTCACTAAGTATTCAGTGTTCATCCATAAGTGCTTTGATGAGGACGAACGTAGTGAGTTCTTTAAGCTTGTGATCTGGAATGAGGACGGGGAGGTCGTCGAAGAACTTCCGAGTTACGTTTTGCGCGAACATGTCCAAGAGGCTGATGAAATGTTGAGTGAGATGTACAGCACAGCGCGAAGAGTGGCTATGGGAGTTGACAAGGCTCTCGACGCCTTGCTGGAAGACCTTGGGAAGTCCGAAGAGGAGGACGTAGGATTCTGAGGGCCAACTTCTCGCCATCGCCGGCTAACCGCGCAAGGCCGTTCTCCAGCGCCCCCGCATGCCGCCGTCAAGCGTCGAGCGCGTCGAGCCAATCCGCGGCCGGTCGCACGTGGATGCCGCCGACGGTCTGAGCCCGGGAGGCCTCTTGGACGAGTTGAACGCTCTCGGCCGGCGCCAGTTTCCGGGTGAAGCGGCGCAACGACGGCGACACGTCCGTCTCCGAGCGCTTCACTTCGATCAGCAGATTCGGGCGGCGATCTTCGACGACGGCGAAGTCCACTTCCCGCTTTTCCTTGTCACGGATGTAGTAAAGTTCGTTCGATCGACCCTGCGTGTCGGTTCGATAGTGGAGCCACTTGCGCAGGCACACCGCGACGGCGTTCTCGAGGCGAACCCCCTCGTCGCCGCGGACGGCCCCCGTGTCGTAGAAGTACACCTTGGGTTCCTTGAGGATCGCGCGCGCGACGTTGCGGTGCCACGGTGGCACCAGAAACACGACGTACATCTGGTCGAGGATCTGAATCCAGCGCTTGACCGTGTGGGGAGACAGCTCCAGGTCGCGGGCCATCGAGGCGCAGGAGATCGGAGAGCCGACGCGTTCGCGCAGAAGATCGACCAGCAGGAGCAGGGTCTTGACGTCTTTGACCGGTTCGAGGTCCTGGATATCCTCGCGGATGATGCGTTCCAAATGTTGCTGGCGCCAACGGGCCGCCTCCACCTCATCGCCGGATAGGTACGGTTCCGGAAACCCTCCGAGCGTGATGAGTCGCCGAAGGAGCGTCGCCGGAGCGGCGGAGCCTCGCAGTTCCCGAACCGACAGCGGGTAGAGCCGGTGAAGAAAATAGCGGCCGGCCATGGAGTCGCCGCCGCGCCGGTAGAGGTCCAATCGCGCGCTGCCGGTGACGAGGACGCGCGGCGGGATTCCTTCGGTGTCGTAGACCCCTTTGAGGCGGCGCTTCCACGACTTGAGCTTGTGGATTTCGTCGAGCACCACCAGCGGAGCCTTTCGGTCCCACGTCTGGCGCAGGATGACCAGGCGGTCCTTGTCCGCGTCGAAATTGAGGTAGCACGATCCCTTGTGCGAGCCGGCGAGGCGGCGCGCCAGCGTCGTCTTGCCGACCTGCCGCGGGCCCGTCAGGAAGACGTACTTGCGGCCCAGATCGCCCCCGATGGCCTTTTCCTGCATCCGCTCGATAAGACCATATTGAATTACGGCGCATAAAAGTCAAGACTAAAAAGCACCGAAGTGCAAATAGGTCGGCGACGGGCGGCGGCACCGCCGCCTCCTTCTCCTCGTACTCGTACTCGCTTCGACCCCCGATCCGAGTACGAGTACGAGCAGAAACGGACGGCTTTATTGTTGACGGACCATCAACCCCCGAAGCCCCTCCTCCAGCGACACCGTCGCCTCGAACCCCAACGCCTCGCGCGCCCGCCGCACGTCCGCGCGCGAGTGGCGGATCTCGCCCGGTCGCGCGGGACGGTGGGCGATCTTCGCCGTGCGGCCGGCGGCGCGGCCCATCGCCGCCGCCAGTTCCAGCACCGAGGTTCCCACCCCGGTGCCGATGTTGTAGACGCCGCCGTCGCAGACGTCGGCGGCGCGCAGGAACGCGGCCGTCACGTCGCTCACGTGGATGAAGTCGCGAGTCTGGAGGCCGTCGCCGAAGACGTCGAGCGTCCCGTCGCGGCCGAGGCGGTCGGCGAACCGCGCCACGACGCCGGAATAGGGCGACCGCGGATCCTGCCGCGGGCCGTACACGTTGAAGAGGCGCAGCGCGATCGTGGCGACGCCGCGGCTGCGGGCGAACGCGCGCACGTAGTGCTCGGCGGCGAGCTTGGAGGCCGCGTACGGCGACTCCGGCGCGCACGGGGCGTCCTCGGCGACGGGCGCCGGCGCGTCGCCGTAGACGGCGGTGGAGCCGGCGAAGATGAAGCGCTTGAGGCCGCCGGCGGCCAGCCGCTTCACCGTCAGCGCGACGTTGTTTTCGTAGACCTCGCGCGGGTGGTCCACCGAGTACGCCACCGACGTCGTCGCCGCCAGGTGAAAGACCGTGTCGGCGTCGGATTCGGTGACGACCTCGGCGGCCGCGGGGACGTTTTCGCGGCGGCCGCTCGAGAAATCGTCGAGGATCTGCACGCGTTCGCCGCGCGCCAGGAGCGCTTCGGCCAGGTGCGAGCCGATGAAGCCGGCGCCGCCGCTGACGAGGATCATGGCAGGCCAAACACGTCGCTCGCCGTGCGCGAGCTGACGGCCTCGAAATCGCGGCGTCCGAGAAGGTCGGCCACGAACTCGCCCGTGAGTCGGACGTACGCGGGTTCGTTGCGGCGGCCGCGGTGCGCCTGCGGCGTCAGACACGGGCAGTCGGTCTCGACCATCAGCCGGTCCGGCGGGAGGGCGCGGACGACCTCGCGGAACCCCCCGGCGTTTGGATACGTGACCGGCCCGGCGATCGAGAGGACGAAGCCGAGATCCAGATAGCGGCGCGCGTGGCCGGCGTCGCCGCTGAAACAATGGATCACGCCCCCCTTCGACGGCGGGTCGGCCTCGAGCACGCGGATGCACTCGTCGTGGGCGTCGCGGCAGTGGATCACGACGGGCTTCGACAGCGCCCGCGCCGCCGCCAGGTGCGCGAGAAAGAGCCTGCGCTGATTCTCCGGCGTGGAAAACTTCTTGAACGCGTCGAGGCCGGTCTCGCCGACGCCGACCACCTTCGGATCGGCGCCGAGCTCGGTGAGCCAGCACAGCACCTCGCCGGCGTCGACGGCGTCGGCCTCGTGCGGGTGGCAGCCGACGGTCGAGAAGATGCCGCTGTGGTCGGAGGCGATCGCGAGGGCGGCGCGCGAGCTCTCGTGGCCGGTGCCGACGGTGACGATGCGCTCGACGCCGGCCTCGCGGGCGCGGGCGATCACCGATTCGAGGTCGCCGGCGAACTTCGGGTCGTCGAGATGGGCATGCGAGTCGATCCACACGGTCCAACCAGCTTAGCAAGGCTTGCTCCCCGACTCCAAAAAGTGTGTAATTCGTGAACCTGCCGATGGCCGACGAGAAGCCCCCTCCCTCCGCGAAAGCCGACCGCAGCACGCGGTTGCGGCCGAAGGAGGCCAAGCGCGATCCGAGCACGCGGCTTCGCGTCAAGCAGGACCCGAGCACGCGGTTGCGGCCGCGCCCGGCGCCCGCGCGCGCGCCCGCTCCGCCGAAAAGGAAATCGAAGGCGTGGATCTGGATCGTCGCCGCGGTCGTGCTGCTGGGCGCCGGCGTCGGCGCCGCGGTGGTGATGACGTCCGACACTCCGCCCGACGCGCCGCCGCCGAAAGAGGGCGGCCAGCCCCCTCCCGTCGTCGACGACACCCCCGCCGACATCTTCGAAGTGGCGAAGATGCCCCTCAACGACACGACCCTGGCGCTGCTGCTCAAGCGCGCCGACGAGATGGAGGCCGAGAACAAGCACCGCAAGGTGCGCGAGGCCCTTCGTCTGTATCTCGCGCGCGAAGACGTTCAGAAACTCCTGCCGCGCGATTCGAAGAAGGTGGACGTGGTCGAGCGCGAGTCGCTGCTGACGCGGCGCATTCAGGAGCTCGACGAGGCGCAGGGCGACGAGCTCGGCGAACTGGTTTCGCAGATGAACGACGCGTTGGAGGACTGGAAACTGACCGAGGCGGCCTCGCTGCTGGCGAAGGCGGAGGCGCTCGGCGGCGACGATTCGGAGCTGGAGACGCCGCGCGAGAAACTCGATGCGATGAGGGCGGCCGAGTCGACGCTCGCCGTCGCGGACGCGGCCTCGGTCAAACGGCTCCTCGACTCACCGCACCCGGAGATCGTCGATCGCGCGCTGAAAGCGTGGGCGGCGACGCTGACGCCGCCGCTGCTGGAGGAGACGAGGAAGATTCTCGACGCGCAGATCGCCGCGGCGAAGGCCAACTTCGACCGGGTGAGCCGGGGCGAGGCGCCGGCGTCCGGCGGCGGCGAGGCCGACGCGCAGGCGATGTGGGAGTTCTTCAGCAAGCCGCGCGCGGCGACGGCCGTCGACGCGGTCATGCAGAAGCTGCAACCGTTGGTGCCCGAGCTCGGCGACCGCTACGACCGGATCCACCGCAAGCTCAACAACAAGACCGAGCTCTCATCGAGCGACGCGCGCGAGATGGAGGAACTGGCCGAGCAACTGGCGCCGCTGCCGCAGGTTCACTTCAGCCACGCGCTCGGCGCGTACCTGAGCGAAGACTACGCCGGCGCCGAACGGGCGATCGCGAAGGCGACGGACATCGAGTCGCGCTTCGGCGAGGCGTGGCTGCTGCGCGCGCGCGTGGCGATGGAGCGCAACAAGCTCGATGACGCGAACGGCTACCTGGACAAGGCGGCGGCGCTGGTGCCCGACCTGCCGGACATCTATCTCAACCGCGCGTTGCTGCACATCTACCACGACCGCCACGACGACGCCGAGGCGCAGCTTCAGACGGCGCTCAAGCTCGCGCCCGCCGAAATGGGCGTGTGGGCGGTGGTCAACCAGCTTCGCGGCGTGATCGAGGGGCCGAAGTACACGATCGACAAGCCGTACGAGCATCGCACGAAGCACTACGTCGTGCGCACGGACATCTCGCAGGCGCTGGCCGAGGAGTTCGGCGGGCAGTTGGAGGTCATGCGCGAGAACTACGCCAAGGTCGTCGGGACGACGGTCGTGCAGAACTACCAGGTGCCGGTGATCGTCTTCAAGCGGCGCGAGGAGTTCGACCGCTACGGCCGGATGCCGCCGGGCGTGCTCGGCTACTACAGCCCGATCTTCCGGCAGTTCGTCTTCTACGACGTCGCCGACCGCGAGGAATTCCTGCACGTGATGTTCCACGAGGGGTTTCACCAGTTCGTGCGCGAGGCGATCCCGAACATCCCGCGCTGGCTCAACGAATCGCTGGCCGAGTACGCCGCCGGCGCGCGGGTGGTCGACGGGAAGCTCGTCAACGCCGGCGCCGTCGACGATTTCCTCTCCAAGCGCATCACGCAGGCCGAGCAGTCCGACGCGATGGGCGGCGGGCCGGACACCCTGCGCGAGCGATTCGCCGAGGCGTACTATCAGGACACGAACTGGGGCTATCACGGAGGCTGGACGCTGGTCCACTTTCTGTTCAACTACGAGGGCGGCTCGGCCATCAAGCGCTATCTGGCGCTGCTTCGGTCGGGCAGCACGCCGCGCGAGGCGAACCGCGCCTCGATGCCGGGCCGGGAGGATCGGTCGCTGCTGTACGGCGGCTGGCAGGAGCACTTCAAGGAGCTCAAGGAGACGTACGTCAAGCCGGAGAAAGAAGGAGAGTAGGTTGAACGGCCCGGCCCGCGGGTCGTCTAACGTGTAGAGATGCTGTTGGCGCTTTGCTGTTCGCTGCTTCAGGACGAGCCGAAGACAACCCGTCAGATTTTCAAGGAGTGCGTGGGCTCGGTCGTGGCCGTGCGCGGGTGGGCCCACCTCGGCGAGCAGAGCGGCGCCGGCGTGGTGATTTCCGAGGACGGCCTGATCCTCTGCTCCTACACGACCGTCCCCGAAGGATCCGAGAAGATCCGCGTCTGGTTCAAGGGGCCGAAGCTGTACACGGCCGAGTACGTCGCCGGCTCCAAGCACGACGAGGTCTCCCTGATCCGGATCAAGCCCGACGCGCCGCTGACGCCGATCCGATTCGGCGAGTCGGCCGCGTGCGACCTCGGCCAGGCGGTCTTTTCGATCGGCAACGCGCAGAACAGCTTCATCAACGACGACCAGCCGTCGTTTCAGCGCGGAATCATCAGCGGGCGGTACGTGCTGACCGACCTCAAGAGCGGGGCCTACTTCCGCGGCGAGCTGTTCGAGACGACGGCGGCCGTCAACGAGCACATGGACGGCGGCGTGCTGCTGAACGACCGCGGCGAGATGATCGGGATGATCACGCTCAACTACACGCCCAACCGCTGGATGGGCCACGCCATCCCCGTCGACTGGATCCGAAAAACCCTCGATCGGCTCAAGCACGACATCGCCGCCTCGACCGCCGCCGGCGCCGAAAGCGATCCCGGCAGCGGGGCGCTGGGCTTCACGATGAAGGACGAGGGCGGCAAGGTGGTCGTCGACACCGTCGTCGAAAACGGTCCCGCCGACACGGCGGGATTGCGCGCCGGCGACGCGATCTTGCGGATCAGCGGCGAAGCCGTCGCCGACGCGGCCTCGGCGCGAAAGCGGCTCGACGGGCTCGCCGCCGGCTCGTGGGTCTGGTTGGAAGTCGACGCCGGCGGCGACATCGAGAAGATCAAATTGCGGGCGGAGAAAAAATGACGTTGCTGCTGCTGGCCGCGCTCGCGCAGGAAGACGACCTCGAGGCCAAATTCACGCGCTCCCTCGGGAAGGTTGCCGCGGCGGTCGCGGAGGCGTCGGCCCCCTCGGTCGTGGCGATCGAAGTCGATCGCGATCCGCGCAGCGACGGCGACGGCTTCAACCCGAATCAGGGCGCGGCTCCCGACTATTACCGCCGGCCCGAGGGGCTCGTCAGCGGCGCGATCGTCGGCGCCGACGGCTGGATCCTCACTTCGTACTTCAACGTGTCCGGCGAGATCCGCGGGATCAAGGTCCGGCAGGATTCGAAGACGTGGCCGGCGAAGCTCGTCGGCTACGACAAGCCGAAGGACATCGCGCTGCTGAAGATCGAGGCCGAGGGGTTGCCCGTGCTGCGCACGGCGGTGATGGAGGAAATCAAGACGGGTCGGACCGTCTTCGTGATGGGTCGAAGCCCCGACGCGTCGCGGGCGACGATCACCGACGGGATCGTCAGCGCCGTGCACCGGTTCAAGGAGTCGGCGATCCAGGTGGACGCCGAAATGAACTTCGGCTCGACGGGCGGGCCGTGCCTCGACGCGCAGGGCCGCCTCGTGGGGATCGCCGCGCACATCAATCCGAAGTCGTCGTGGGGTCAGAGCGGGGGCGTCGGGTTCGTCACGCGCATCGACGCGATCGAAGGCGTCCTGGAGAAACTCAAGAAGGGCGAGAAGATCGAGAAGGCGAAGACGCCGTGGATCGGCATTCTCGGCGCCGACAGCGAGGACCCCGAGGGCGTGCGCGTCCAGGAGGTGCTCAGCGGCTCGCCGGCCGAGGCCGCGAAGCTGGAGGCCGACGACGTGATCGTCGAAGTGGACGGCAAGAAGGTGGCGACGCTGGCGGAGCTTCAGCAGACCGTTCAGGGGCGCAAGGTCGATCAGGACGTGACGCTGACGATCGTGCGCAAGGGCAAGGAGCAGAAGGTGAAGGTTACGCTGGGGGAGAATCCCAATGAGTAGCCTGCTGTTGCTCCTGCTGGTTCAGGACCCCGACCTCGATAACGTCCTCGAATACCAGAAGCGGATGGAGGAATTCTGCGAGCGCGTTTCGAAGGCCTACGTTTTCATCGGCGGCGGCTCGGGCGTGGTGATTTCACCGGACGGGTGGATGCTGACGAACCACCACGTCGCCGGCGAGACCGGGGCCGAGTGGAACGTGAACCTGACGGGCGGCAAGGCGTACAAGGCGGACGTGATCGGCCACGATCCGACGGGCGACGTGAGCCTGCTGAAGATCCGCGACGCGACGGAGCTGCCGTTCCTGGAGTTGGGCTCGTCGGACGATCTGGAGATCGGGCAGTTCGTGGTGGCGGTGGGCAATCCGTTCGGCCTCGGAAACGGCAACTGGGATCCGACGGTCACGTTCGGCGTGATTTCGGCGATCCACCGGTACCAGGACTGGTACATGGACTGCATCCACACCGACACGCACATCAATCCCGGCAACTCCGGCGGGCCGCTGATCACGATGGAAGGAAAGATCATCGGCATCAACGGCCGCGGCGGCTTCATGCGCCGCCGGACGCGCGTGAGTTCCGGCATCGGGCTGGCGATCAGCAGCTCGCAGATCCAACGCTACCTTCCGTCGATGAAGGCGGGCGGGCGCGTGTATCACGGGATCATCGAGGGAATCACGATCGCCGAAGGCGGCTTCGACGAGTATGAAAACTCCGGCGTCTACGGCGAGGGCATCCTCGTGGCCGGCGTCGATACTCCGTCGCGGGCGGACGACGCGGGCCTCCTTCCCGGCGACATCCTCCACGAGATCGGCGGCTATCCCTGCTACAACGTCAACCGCTATCACGGCATCGTCGGCTCGCATCCGGTCGGGTCGAAGGTGAAGGTCAAGTACCGGCGCCTCGAGGACGGCGCGTGGAAGGAGCACGAGGGCGAGACGGTGTTGGGCGACCCGGCGAAGGCGCTCGAAGGCGAGCACGCGTACCGGGCCGTGCTCTACGGCTTCGGACCCGCCTACGAGCAGGCCGGCGACGGGATCAGGATCAACAGCGTCGCGGAGAAAGGGCCGGCCGAGGCGGCGGGGATGCGCGGCGGCTCAGGGCGTGCTCGTCGAGGCGGACGGCGCGCCAATCGTGGAATTCGCCGACTTCGTCAAGTCGCTGATGGACAACAAGCGCAAGGCCGGCGACGTGATGAAGCTGAAAGTATTCCAGTCCTCAGTCCTCAGTCCTCAGTCTTCAGTCCTCAGTACTCAGTCCTCGGTCCTCAGTCCGGATCGGAAGGATCGGAGACTGAGGACTGAGGACCAAGGACTGAGGACTGCTCATCAGATCGCCTGCTCGCGAATCAGTTGCCTCAACTTTTCCTGCGCGTCGGCCCGTTCGATCATTCCGCCGTT
>Ga0156186_1082_pt1 | contig 11993 bp, 1 predicted proteins | sample RifCSPlowO2_12_FD_107839 | JGI IMG/M metagenome (GOLD analysis project Ga0156186, IMG submission 107839) | Candidatus Handelsmanbacteria bacterium RIFCSPLOWO2_12_FULL_64_10
TCCGCCTTCTTCGTCACCTGGCGCGCCGGGACGCGGAAGCCCTTACAGATCGCCTCGATGTCGGGATAGATGCCCTCGCCTTTCGGGTCGCCGATGAAGGTGTGCGCCCGGTTGCTCTCGTAGAACCGGTCCTCCCACTGCACGACCATGCCGAGGTGCTGGTTGTTGATCACGACCACCTTCACCGGGATGTCGTCGGCGTAGGCCGTGGCCAGTTCCTGGACGTTCATCAGGAAGCTTCCATCGCCGTCGATGTCGATCACCTCCCGGTCCGGGCAGGCGAGCTTCGCCCCGATGGCCGCCGGCAGCCCGAACCCCATCGCCCCCAGGCCTCCCGAAGTGATCCATCTCCGTGGCTCCGTGAACTTGTAGAACTGCGCCGCCCACATCTGGTGCTGCCCCACGCCCGTGGTGATGATCGCCTCCCCCTTCGTCATCTCGTAGAGCAGGTCGATGGCGTATTGGGGCAGGATCGCCCCGTCGGTCTCTCTATATCTGAAGGGATACTTGCGGCGCTGCTCGTCCAGCTCCGCGTGCCAGGCGCTGTAATCCCCCCCCTTCACGATCCGGTTGAGCATCTCCAGGGCGGGCTTCAGGTCGCTCAGGATGGGGATGAATGCGGGTTTGTTCTTGTTCAGCTCCGAGGCGTCCACGTCGATGTGGATGAACTTCGCGTCTTTGGCGAACTCCTCCAGCTTCCCCGTCACGCGGTCGTCGAACCGCACGCCCAGGGCCAGGATCAGGTCGGCGCGGTCCAGGGCGTAGTTGGCGTAGACCGACCCGTGCATGCCGAGCATCTGCAACGACAGGGGGTGGGTTTCGGGAAATACGCCGAGGCCCATCAGCGTCGTGGTCGCCGGGATGTTCATCCGGATGGCCAATTCACGGAGCTCCCGGTGCGCATCGGAGGAGACGACCCCTCCGCCCGCGTAGATGACCGGTCTCCTGGCCTCCCGGATCGCCTCCGCGACCCGCTCGATCTGCTCGGGATTGGCCTTCACGTGCGGGTTGTAGCCCCGGAAGCTCACGGTCTCAGGGTATTCCGGGACCGTGTGGGCCTGCTGGACGTTCTTCGGGACGTCCACCAGCACCGGCCCCGGCCGGCCCGTCCGGGCGATGTAGAACGCCTCCTTGATGACGCGCGGGAGATCCTCGATCCGGTCCACCAGGTAGCTGTGCTTCGTGATCTGCCGGGTGATCTCGACGATGGGGGTCTCCTGAAAGGCGTCCTTCCCGATGACGCTCGTGGGGACCTGGCCGGTGACGCAGACGATGGGCACCGAGTCCATCTTGGCGTCGGCGATGCCCGTCACCAGGTTGGTCGCCCCCGGCCCGGATGTGGCCACGCAGACGCCCACCTTCCCCGACGCCTTGGCGTAGCCCTCGGCGGAGAAGATCTCCCCCTGCTCGTGCCGGGCGAGGATGACGCGGACGTTCGACCGGGTGAGGGCCTGGTGGATCTCCATGCTGGCCCCGCCGGGGTACCCGAAGATGACCTCCACCCCCTCCCGGACCAGGGCCTCGACCAGGATGTCGGCCCCGCGTTTGGGGAGTTGAGAGGTCGAATCATCGCCCGCCCCGGCGCGTTTTGGGTCGGAGGAGAGGGGGGGCGTTTTCGTCGTTGCCATAAAAGTCTCCTGCTTGTGACCAGAGGGGAAAAAAACGTGGTCATGGTTTTTAAGGTCCATAAAATTACGGTTTTATCGCGATCTTGTCAACGACTATTTCAACGAGGAGAAAGTCATCTTGCACAGAACTAAAAAGAAGCATGACAAATTTTCTTGACAGACGAAATGATAGTAACTATATTGATTATAAAATAAAAAGATGCCCGTGTCTTTTTATTGTCCAATAAATGCGGAAGCATATCAGAGACGCAGGGGGACCGGCATGAAGCATAAGCTGAAGCGTAAGCTGACCGCCGTGCTGACCGCCATATTGAGGCGGGGCAGGCAGGTCGCGAGGTCGCGAGGCCCATCTGGACGCCTGAACAGGGTGCTGATCAGATGGGCCTTATCATTTTTTCGTTGTAGGTGAATCACCTACAGAATTGAACCATGTCCGATAACCTATCGACGGCAGAGACACCTTAAAAGGGAGGATGGAGACAATGTCCAAGAGATTGTTTCTGACTTGGGTCGTGGCCGTCAGCGTGTTGTTCGGCGTTGGCGTCTCCACGCAACCGGCCCTTGCCGTGAATTTGACGGCCACGCCATCCCCTATCGCTTTCGGCACGGTGGAGGTGGGGAAATCCCAGCAGATCACGGTGAAGATCACCAACATCACTGCGTCGGACTTCGTGGTTGAGATCGCCCCGCCGATCGGCGCAGCGTTTTCTCTCCCTCCCCTGAATGTGACTGCGTCCGCGACCGCCAGGGCGGGAGGGGATGTGTATACGATCGTCCAGTTCTCCCCCACTTCTTCGGGATCCCTCAGCGGCACCCTGAACATCTTGAAAAATGGGCTTATCGATCTCTCCGTAGCCCTTACGGGGACGGGGAGCGCCGACACGGCGCCCCCGGCGGCGCCGACGGGCCTGACGGCCGCGGCGGGCAACCGCCAGGTCGTGCTCAACTGGGCGGCCAACACGGAGGCCGACCTGTCTTATTACATCATCCACCGGAGCACGACGAGCGGGTTCACGCCTGCTTCAGCGGACTCGGTGGGGAAGGCGGATAAGCTGTTTACGGCCTTCACCAACACGGACCTGGGAGCGGGGACGTATTACTTCAAGATCGTCGCGGTGGACAACTCCGGGAACAAGAGCCCTGCATCGGCGCAGGCGTCTGCGAGCATCGCCCCCGGCATCACCCTCTCCCCGACTTCTCTCTTCTTCGGCAACGTCAGCATCGGGGGGACGGGGCAACAGACAGTTACGGTGACCAACACGGGCACGGACACGCTGAAGGTCACCTCCATCACGAAATCGGGGGTCAATGCCTCGGAGTTTTCGGTCAATGTGACCTCGATGACGGTTCCCCCCGGCGCCCCGCCGGGGCTGGTGACGGTGACGTTTTCGCCTGTGGGGTCGCCGGGCACCCGGTCGGCCAGCCTGTCGATTTCGCACAATGCGGCCGGGAGTCCGGCCACGGTGTCGCTGTCGGGCATTCCCATCGTCTCCGGCATCGTCCTCTCCTCAACCTCTCTCTCCTTTGGCAATGTCGACATCGGAGGGACGGGGACGCAGACCTTCACGGTGTCCAACGCGGGGGGGGACACGCTGAAGGTCACCTCTATCGCGGTATCGGGGACAGGCGCTTCGCAGTTTTCGGTCAGTCCGACTTCGGTGACGGTTCTCCCCGGCGGAACGCCGCAGCCGGTGACGGTGACGTTCACGCCCACGAAGGTGGGCTGGGAGCAGGGCACCTTATCCGTCACCCACAATGCCGCCGGAAGCCCCTCATCCGTTGCGGTTAGCGGCATCGGCAGGGTCAACCCGCCTTCGGGGTCGCTCACCAGCACGAAGATTGCCTTTTATTCAGTCCGCGACTTCTACGGTGAAATCTACGTGATGAATGCTAACGGGGCCAACCAGACGCGGCTGACCAACAACTCGACGGCTGATAGGCACCCTTCCTGGTCTCCGGACGGGACGAAGATCGCCTTCTCTTCTGACCGCGACGGCAGCGGTGAGATTTACACCATGAACGCCGATGGGACCAATCAGACGCGGCTGACTAATAATACTACGGCGAATGACTACCGCCCTTCCTGGTCTCCGGATGGGACGAAGATTGCTTTTCAGTCAAATCGCGACGGCGTGAATAATGCTGAGATTTACATCATGAACGCCGATGGGACCAATCAGACGCGGCTGACTAATAATACGACGAATGACTACTTTCCTTCCTGGTCTCCGGATGGGACGAAGATCGCCTTTACGGCAACCCGCAATGGCCCTTGGGAAATCTACGTGATGAATGCAGATGGAACAGGTCAGACCCGGTTGACCACCTCAACGGAGGATTTCTTGGCCTGGTCTCCGGATGGGACGAAGATCGCTTTTCGGTCAAACCGGGACGGCAACAATGAAATCTACGTGATGAACGCCGATGGGACCAATCCAACGCGGCTGACTAACAATGTGGCTTCTGACAGCTCTCCTTCCTGGTCGCCGGACGGGACGAAGATCGCCTTTGCGTCAAACCGGGACGGCAACAATGAAATCTACGTGATGAACGCCGACGGGACCAATCCAACGCGGTTGACCACTACCACGGCATCTGTGGACGAGACGCCTTCGTGGTCGCCGTTCCTGGCCCCTGTCCCGGCCATTTCGCTGTCTCCGACCTCTCTCTCCTTTGACACCACCAGCGTCGGCGTCACCTCTCAGAAGACGCTTATCATCAGGAACTCGGGCACGCAGGACCTGTCTATCTTCGGCATCACGGTGGTCGGCCCGGACTCCCTGAACTTCGAGGCATCTTCTCCCATCCTTTCGTTTCCGTTCAGTCCGGTGATCGCGCCCGGGGACACCGCGCGGGTCACCGTGACCTTTGCGCCCTTCTCGGCAGGGGCGAAGTCGGCGTCTCTGTCCATCTCTCACAACGCGGCGGGGAGCCCCGCGACGGCGGCCCTGAGCGGGGTGGGGACCGGCACAATCCCGCTGGGCGGCCCCGGCATCATCACGACCTTTGCAGGCTCCGGGCCTGCGGGGTCGAACCAGGGCGGTTTTTCAGGGGATGGGAGGCTGGCGACCATAGCCCGGTTGAACCATCCCAGCGGCGTGGCTGCGGATCGGAACGGGAACGTCTACATCGTGGACACCTACAATAACCGCATTCGCCGCGTGGGGCCGGACGGGATCATCACGACCTTTGCCGGGACGGGGTTCTGGGATTTTTCGGGGGACGGAGGCCAGGCGACGCAGGCCACCTTTAAGTATCCGCAGGGCATTGCCGTGGACACGGCCGGGGTGGTCTACATTGCCGATACGAATAATGATCGCATCCGTCGCGTGGGCAAAGACGGGGTCATCACGACCTTCGCGGGCGGGGGGGGCAGCTTCGGGGACGGTGGGCCGGCGACGCAGGCCAGATTGAGCAGTCCGCAGGGCGTGGCCGTGGACACCAGGGGGAATGTCTACATCGCCGACAACCAGAATCAGCGCATTCGCCGCGTGGGTCCGAACGGGGTCATCACGACCTTCGCGGGCGGGGGGAGCGATTTCGGGGAGGGCATCCCGGCGACGCAGGCCAGTCTGAGTTATCCGAATGACGTGGCCGTGGACGCCAGGGGGAATGTCTACTTCACCGACTCAGGCCGCATCCGTCGGGTGGGGCCGGACGGCATCCTCACGACCTTTGCCGGGACGGGGAATTGGGATTTCTCAGGAGACGGAGGTCCGGCGCGCCTGGCCAGTTTGAGGGACCCGCAGGGCGTGGCAGTGGATGTCAGGGGGTTCGTCTACATCGCTGACGCCGGGAATCATCGGATTCGCCGGGTGGACCCGAACGGGATTATCACGACCTTCTCGGGCACGGGGTTCCAGGAGTTTTCGGGGGACGGAGGGCAGGCATCGCTGGCCGGCCTGTCGCGGCCCCAGGGCGTGGCCGTGAACGCCAGCGGGGTGCTCTACATCGCCGACAGTGAAAACCAGCGCATCCGCCGGGTGGGTTCGACGTGGACGGACGGCCCGTTTGTCGTGCTCTCGACCCCCTCTCTGACGTTCGATAACACCAGCGTGGGGTCCACGTCTCAGAGGCAGGTCACGATCTTCAACGTGGGCAATCAGAGCCTGACGATCACGGGGGTTGCGGCCACCGGGCTGGATCCCTCGCACTTTACGGCCTCTCCGACGACCGCGACGGTGGCGGCGGGGGATACGGCGCTGATCACCGTGACCTTTGCCCCCACGTCGTCCGGGGCCAAGACGGCCTCTCTATCCGTTGCTCACAACGCGGCGGGGAGCCCCGCGACGGTGGCCCTGAGCGGACTGGGAATCGGGGTGGCGCCGGCCGGGCAGGGGATCATCACGACCTTCGCGGGTTCCGGCCCTGTAGGACAAAGCCAGGGCGGTTATTCCGGGGACGGGGGCCTGGCGATTCTGGCGAGATTGAGCAATCCCTACGGCGTGGCTGTGGACAGAAAGGGGAACGTCTACATCGCGGACTCGTGGAATAGCCGCGTCCGCCGGGTGGACCCGAACGGGGTCATCACCACCTTTGCCGGCGGGCGTTATTACAGTGATGGTTCTTTAGGGGACGGAGGCCCTGCGACACAGGCCAACCTGAGCAACCCAAACGGTGTTGCCGTGGACACCGCCGGGGTTGTGTACATCGCCGACCAGAGCAACAACCGCATCCGCCGGGTGGGGCTGGACGGTATCATCACGACCTTTGCGGGGGGGGGGCTGAGCTTTGGAGACGGGGGCCTGGCGACGCAGGCCAGATTGAGGAATCCACAGGGCGTGGCCGTGGATACGAGGGGGAATGTCTACATTGCTGACTTTGACAACCAGCGCATTCGCCGCGTGGGCATAGACGGCATCATCACCACCGTCGCGGGCGGAGGGATCGGCGGCTTTGGAGACGGCATCCCCGCCACGCTGGCCAGTTTAGGTTCTCCGTTCAATGTGGATGTGGATAAAAGAGGGAATATCTATATTGTCGAGTCGTCCCGCATCCGTCGCGTGGGTCTGGACGGCATCATCACCACCGTCGCCGGAGGAGGAGGCAGCACAAGCAACGGCATCCCCGCGACCCAGGCCAGTCTGGGCGGTCCCCGTGATGTGGCCGTGGATGACAGGGGGTTCATCTACATCGCCGAGGCGTCCAACAACCGCGTTCGCCGGGTGGGTCTGGACGGCATCATCAATGCCTTCGCCGGGACGGGGCTGAGAGACTTTTCGGGCGACGGGGGCCCGGCGCCCAATGCCGGTCTGGAGCAGCCTTATGGCGTGGCCGTGGACACGGCCGGGGCGGTGTATATCGCCGATACCTACAATAACCGCATCCGCCGCGTGAGCTCCACCTGGCTGAGCGGTCCGGCTATTGCGCTGTCAGTCTCATCACTGAAGTTCGACGTCACACAGGTCGGGGCCATGTCTCAGAGGACGTTCACCATCCTGAATGTGGGCGGCGGGAACCTGTCTATCACAGGGATCACGGTGGTTGGCCCGGACTCCTTACAGTTCACGGCTTCTCCGACGACAGTTACCGTTGCGGCGGGGGACGCCGCGCAGGTCACCGTGACCTTTGCCCCCACATCGACAGGACCGAAGTCGGCTTCTCTCTCCATCGCGCACAATGCGCCGGGGAGCCCCTCGACGGTCGCCCTGGGGATGAGTGCCCCCTCGCCCGATTTTACCAATAGTGGCGTGGTCGATTTCGACGACTTCTTCATGTTAGCCGGCGCGTTCGGGCTGATCCCGACAGGACCCAACGCCCGGTTTGACCTGAACCTCGACGGAAAGATCGGCTCCGCAGATTTCCTTCTGTTCGCCCAGAACTTTGGCCGGACGGCATCGAACATCTCCCTTGCGCCTCCTACGAGTCCGGGACCCAATGTCGGGGCGGGCCTCACGGCGACGCTGGACAGGACTTCTATCACGAGCGCCGGACAGACCTTCACCCTGACCGTACGGGTAACGGGGGCCAGCGGCCTGACGAGTTTCGTCGCCGAGGCGATTTACGACACCAGCGCAGTCGTAGATCCCACAACCGCGCACAGACTATCAGGATCTATCTCTCCGGGCAGGATTTCGGAGACTGTCACGACCTTTGTGGCTGCGCTGAACGGCGCCCAGGAGAACCCTGCGGTGACGACAACGGCCGGGGGGACGGGGACGTTCGTGTTGACGGACACCGGCCTACACTTCAGCCTGAGGGTGAACGGCCTGAGCGGCCCGATCACGGGGGCGCACTTCCACAACGCGGCGACAGGGACCAACGGAGGCGTGGTGCAACCTATTGCGTTCAACGGCAACACGGCCTCCGGCGCCTGGGCGATTCCCCCGGCGATGGTCACGGAGCTGCTGGCGGGCCGCATCTACGTGAACGTCCACACGGCGACCAACCCCGGCGGCGAGATTCGCGGACAGCTCGCGGTGTCCAGTTTCAACCGCCGGACGGAGACTGCCGGGGCCTTTCTGGGGGGTAGCTTCAGCGGAGGGGGGGACGTTGTCGGTTTCCAGTTCGTCACAAAGCCCGGCTTCACGACGACCCGTGTCGGCATCCACCAGCTCATCCTGGTCGCCGGGGCGCAGGCGGATACGATCGTCGCCTCACCTTCTCCCCTGACGCTTCAGATCAACCTGGTTCCTCCGAGCCCAGGCCCGAACGTGGGGGCGCAGATCGCTGCGAGGCTGGATCGGACATCCGGCGTGGGCCCGGGCCAGGCCGTCACATTGACCATCTCGGCGACGGGCCTCAGCGGGCTTACAACCTACATCGCTGAGGCGCTTTACGACTCCACGGACTTTGCAGATCCCGCAACCGCAAACAGGCTGGCTGGTGCGCTCAGCCCGGGGCCGACTTCAGGAGCCTTCACAACCGTGCCAGGCTTTAACAGAAGGGGTGAGGTCGGAGCGGCTATTCTGGGTGGCTCGTTCAGCGGGAACGCGGACCTGGTCTCTTTCACGTTCATCACGAGGCCCGGCTTCACGACGACCGACATCGGCATCCGCCGGGTGATCCTCCGGGCAGGGTCGCTGGTCGACACCATCTTCGCTTCCCCCTCTCCGCTGGTGCTCCAGGTCAACCCGATCGTCAGCACCTCCGGGAGGGTGCGCTACGCCAAGCCCACCCTCGAGCCCGGCGATCCGGTGGACAGTGTCCGGGTCACCATCGCCGGGACCGGCGACAGCATCAGGGTGGCCCTGACAGACACCTCCGGGTCCTTCCAGTTTGCCACCACCTTCACCGGCTTTAGCCTCACCGCGTCGAAGGAGGGGGGCCTGAACAACGCCGTCCAGGGGGCGGACGCCCTGCTCGTCATGCAGCGGACGGCCTTCCTCGCGCCTGCCGGCCCGAAGGGGGACCTGTCCGCCGACGTCAACAGCGACGGGACGAGCAACAACGCCGACGCCCTCGCCATCCTGCGCTACCTCGCGTTCTTCAACACGGGCGTGGGGCAGGTGGGGCAGTGGCGGTTCGTCCCCGGGCCTGAGAAGGGGGACTTCGTCGCCTTCCTGGTCGGGGATGTGGACCACAGCTGGCGGCCGGCCATCGGGGCGCCGGCGGCCAAGGCGGTCGTCAGCCCTGTGGTCGTCTCTCTGAAGGAGGTCCGTGGAAAGGCCGGGGAGGAGATCCACGTGCCTCTCCTCGTCCAGAGCGGGTCCGAGGCGGTCTCCACCTTCCTGGCGAGTCTCAGCTACGATCCCGCCCTGCTCGAATACCGGTTCGCGAGCGCGACCGAGGCGAGCCAGGGGTATCTGCTGGTGGTCAACGGGGAGACAGAGGGGCAGATCCACCTGGCCGCGGCGAGCGCCCAGGGGGTTCGCGTGGACGGGGCGTTCGTGGACCTGGTCTTCCGGGTTCGCCAGGGGGACCCCTCCTCGAAGTCTGCGAGGCCGCGCGACCGGCGGTCGGAGCTGAGCCTCCTGCGCGCCGTCGTCAACGATCTGAGCGTCTCGGACATCTCTGCGGGCGCGGTCTCCATCCGGGACGTGCCGGAGAAGTTCACGCTGTCCCAGAACTATCCCAACCCCTTCAACCCCGTCTCGCAGATCAACTTCGGTCTTCCTGAGGACACGCGGGTCCGGCTGGTGATCTACAACCTGCTGGGTCAGCAGGTTCGGGTGCTGGTGGATGAGCAGATGGAGGCCGGGTATCACTCGGTGGCGTGGGACGGCAGGGCTGAGGGGGGGAGGCCGGTGGGCAGCGGGGTCTACTTCTACCGGCTGGAGGCCCCCGGCTTTGCCGAGACGAAGCGGATGGTGCTGGTCAAGTGAGACGCATAGCGCACGGTGCAGAGCGCATCGCGCAAAGGCCTCCCATCGCCTTGCGCTCTGCGCTCTGTCCTTGCCGTCTGTCCTACGCCAATGGATCTATTCATCATAAGATATCCGGGTATGCTGGGAGGGTCGTCATGACCAGGTGGATAACATTTTGGCGCGCGCGTGTTCGAGAGGTGGTTGAACAGATTGGCGCGATGACGATGCGCTGGGTACGTCCCCCCCACCGTCTCCCTGTGGATGGGGGGAAGCCCTCCCTGCGGTCCTCCCGTGGACGGGGGGACAGGACTCCCTCCCTGCTTGCAGGCTGGGGGGTGAGGGCTGTTCTTTTCGCGTCCTTCGCGTTCCTCGTGGCTTTTGCGCTTCTGCCTTCCGGGGCTGCGGCCGCTGAGCCGCGCATCACGGTGACAGGCGGGGCGCCGACCTTCCGGGACGCGGCGCTGAAATTTGCGGCGTTGCAGACGTCGCCGGTGTCGCCCGACTTCAACAGCAGTGGTACTGTCGACTTTGACGACTTCTTTATCTTTGCAGATAACTATGGCAGGGTCTCGGGTCAACCCGGCTTCAACACCTCGACAGACCTGAATAGGGATGGGAAAGTGGGCTCTCTGGACTTTCTTATCTTTGCCCGGAATTTTGGAAAGCAGCAGGGGGATGCAGGTTTTCCGATCCTGACGCCCCCTGTGGGGTCAGGCCCCAACGCCGGGGCGAGTTTCTCGGCAACGCTGGACAAAACCTCCGCGAAGCCGGGGGATACCGTCACCCTGACGATCTCTGGGAAAGGTGTGAGCGGGCTCACGGGCTACGTTGCAGAGGCCATCTATGACTCCACTGCGCTTGGTGATCCTCAAACCTTATCGCAACCCCCATTTTTAAGCCTGGGTGCCGTGGAATCCTTTACCACCCTGTCGGGTTACAACCGGAGAGGGGAGGTCACAGGAGCTATACTGGGCAGCACGTTCACCGGGAATACAGACCTCATTCAGTTCAAATTTACCGCAAAGGCCGGCTTCACGACGGCCAGCATCGGCATCCGCCGGATGATCCTGGTGGCCGGGGCCCAGGCCGACACGATCGCCCCCTCCCCTTCCCCGCTGGTCCTCCAGATCAACCAGGCGAGGCCCGAGGCGCAGCTGTCGGCCTCGTCGCTGATTTTTGGCGCCACAACCGTGGGGGCCACGTCCCAGAGGACGTTCACGGTCTCCAATACGGGCAGCGCAAGTCTCTCCATCAGCGGGATCTCTGTGAGCGGGGCGGACGCCTCTCAGTTCGCCGTGTCTCCGGCCACGGCCACGGTCGCCCCGGGGGGGATCCAGACGATCGTGGCGCTGTTTACGCCCGGATCGGTCGGGCCGAAATCGGCCTCTCTGTCCATTGCCCACAACGCGGCCGGAAGTCCCTTCTCCGTCGCGCTGTCGGGCACGGGAGAGCAACCTGTTCCGGTCACGGTCGCCCTGCCGGCAGGGCTGAGCGGCGCTCCGGGGGACACGGTGGTCGTGCCCATCAGCGTCTCGACCTCCGCCCGGATCGGGGCGGCGCAGTTCGTGGTCAACTACAACGACAGCGCCCTGGTGTTCCTGGGCGCTCAGGTGGGGCCGGGGGCCGGGGGGTTCACCGTGTCCAACGTGAACCCCAGCCTGCCGTTTGCGCCCTCCGCCCCCTCGGCCAACCGGAACGTGCTGGTCCAGATCAGCGGGGGGGGCGCGCAGTGGTTCACGGGGGACAACCGGGCCGTCGCCGTCCTGAGGTTCCGCATTCCGAGCGGGGCCCGCGGCAAATGGGCGCTCTCCTTCGACCGGGGCACGGACCGCACCAACGTGACGACCACGGCGCCGGCGACCTTCGGGGGGGACGCGCTGACGTTCCAGGACACGAACATCCAGGTCAATGTCCCGGCGGTCAGGATCACGCTTCTCCCCTCCATCGGGGGGACGGCCGGGGCGACGGTCCAGGTGCCCATCAAGGTGGAGGCGTCAGACCCCTCCCTCAAGTTCGGGATCGCCCAGTTCGCCGTCGCCTACGACGCTGGCATCCTGACGTTCCAGAGCGCCCAGGCCGGGCCGGATGCGGCGGGGTTAACGGTCACTGTCAACTCCAA
>Ga0156186_1096_pt1 | contig 11915 bp, 9 predicted proteins | sample RifCSPlowO2_12_FD_107839 | JGI IMG/M metagenome (GOLD analysis project Ga0156186, IMG submission 107839) | Candidatus Handelsmanbacteria bacterium RIFCSPLOWO2_12_FULL_64_10
ATCGTTCCGTCCGTCCAATCTCCGCCAAGCATGCTCAAGCTTCACGATTTTTGCAACAGAGCCCGAAAATCTTCTCGACCGACGGGATCAGCTTTGCCGAGGCGGTTTCGTCCATGACCGACATGACCTTCCCCGAATACCGCCAGATGATGCTCGACGGCGGCCGCTCGCCGCAAGGCAACCGCAGCATCAAGGCCAACCGTGCCGCCGCAGGCGCCACGGACAACACGGAAGGCTATTGAGATGGCGCGGATTAGCGCCGGGGTCGGCTCCAGCCACGTCCCGCTGCTCGGCGTCGCGGTCGATCAGGGCAAGACCGGCGACGATTATTTCGCGCCGATCTTCGCCGGCTACGACTGGACCCGCGAGTGGGAACAGGCCGAAAAGCCCGACGTCGTGATCCTGGTCTACAACGACCACGCTTCCGCCTTCGACGCCAACATCATCCCGACCTTCGCGATCGGCTGCGGCGAGCATTTCAAGCCCGCGGACGAAGGCTGGGGTCCGCGCCAGGTGCCCGATGTCGAGGGGCATGCCGATCTCGCCTGGCATATCGCGCAAAGCCTGATCCTCGACGATTTCGACATGACCATCATCAACGAAATGGACGTCGATCACGGCCTGACCGTGCCGCTCAGCATGATGTTCGGCCAGCCCGACAAATGGCCGTGCAAGGTCATCCCGCTGGCGGTCAACGTCGTGACCTATCCGGTGCCCTCCGGCAATCGCTGCTGGGCGCTTGGCGAGGCGATCGCGCGCGCGGTTGAGAGTTTCCCCGAAGAACTCAACGTCCAGATCTGGGGCACCGGCGGGATGAGCCACCAGTTGCAGGGGCCCCGCGCGGGCCTCCTCAACCGCGAATGGGACAATGCCTTCATGGACATGCTGGTCGGCGACAGCCAGGCGGCGCGGGCAATCCCGCACATCGAATACCTCCGCGAAACCGGGTCGGAGGGCATCGAAATGGTGATGTGGCTGATCATGCGCGGCGCGCTCGGCGCCAAGACCCGCCTCCTGCACCGCCACTATCACATCCCCTGCAGCAACACGGCCATCGGCCACATGGTATTGGAGCCAGTCTCATGAGAATCGCACTCGCCGGCGCCGGCGCATTCGGGGAAAAGCACCTCGACGGGCTGAAGCTGATCGACGGCGTCGAGATCGTCTCGGTGATCAGCCGCACCGGCGAACAGGCAGCGGCAGTGGCGGCCAAATACGGGGCCGGGCACTCTTCGACCGAACTCGAGGACGCGCTGGTGCGCGAAGATGTCGATGCGGTGATCCTGTGCACCCCAACGCAAATGCACGCCGCGCAGGCGATCGCCTGCATGGATGCGGGCAAGCATGTCCAGGTCGAAATCCCGCTCGCCGACAGCTGGGCGGACAGCGAGGCGGTGCTCAAAAAGCAGCAGGAGACCGGCCTCACCTGCATGGTCGGCCACACCCGCCGCTTCAACCCGTCGCACCAGTACGTCCACAACAGGATCGTCGCGGGCGAATTCGCCGTCCAGCAGCTGGACGTGCAGACCTATTTCTTGCGCCGCAAGAACATGAACGCCAAGGGCGAGGCGCGCAGCTGGACCGATCATCTGCTCTGGCACCATGCCGCGCATACGGTCGATCTCTTCGCCTATCAGGCCGGCAGAATCGTCAAGGCCAATGCGCTCGAAGGTCCTATCCATCCCGAACTCGGCATTGCGATGGACATGTCGATCCAGCTCAAGGCCGAAAGCGGGGCGATCTGCACGCTGTCGCTCTCGTTCAACAACGATGGTCCGCTCGGCACCTTCTTCCGCTATATCGGCGATACCGCGACCTATATCGCCCGCTACGACGATCTGGTCACGGGCAAGGAAGCGCCGATCGACCTGACCGGGGTCACCGTCTCCAACAACGGCATCGAGCTCCAGGACCGCGAATTTATCGCCGCGATCCGCGAAGGCCGCGAACCCAACAGCTCGGTCGCGCAGGTGCTCGATTGCTACCGCGTACTCGGCGAACTCGAACACCAGCTTGGAGGGATATGATGCAATTCGAACGACTGAATCCGGTAACCGGCGAGGTTGCCTCTACGGCCACGGCGATGAAGGCGGCCGACATCCCGGCGATTGCCGCCCGCGCCGCTGCTGCCTTCCCGGCCTGGGCCGCGCAGGGACCCAATGCGCGGCGCGCGGTGCTGATCAAGGCGGCGGACGCGCTGGAGGCTAAGCAGGATGGCTTCGTTGCGGCGATGATGGCCGAAACCGGCGCGACCGTTGGCTGGGCGATGTTCAACCTTGGTGTCGCGGTCGGCATGGTGCGCGAGGCGGCGGCGATCACCACCCAGATTGCTGGCGAAGTCATCCCCTCGGACAAGCCCGGCTGTATCGCCCTGGCGCTGAAGGAGCCGGTGGGCGTAATCTTGGGCATCGCGCCGTGGAACGCGCCGATCATTCTCGGCGTCCGCGCGATCGCGGTGCCGCTGGCTTGCGGCAATTGCGTGATTCTCAAGGCCAGCGAGACCTGCCCGCAAACGCACGCGCTGATCATCGAGGCATTTGCCGAAGCCGGCTTCCCCGACGGCGTGGTCAATGTCGTCACCAACGCGCCCGAGGATGCCGCGGACGTGGTCGGGGCGCTGATCGACGCACCAGAGGTCAAGCGGATCAACTTCACCGGCTCGACCGTGGTCGGCCGGACCATCGCCAAGCGCGCCGCCGAACATTTGAAGCCCTGCCTGCTCGAACTCGGCGGCAAGGCGCCGCTGGTCGTGCTGGAGGACGCCGATCTCGACGAAGCGGTCAAGGCGGCGGCCTTCGGCGCCTTCATGAATCAGGGCCAGATCTGCATGTCGACCGAGCGGATTATCGTCGTCGATGCCGTTGCCGACGAATTCGCCAGGCGCTTCGCCGCCAAGGCGGCCTCGATGCCGGCCGGAGATCCGCGCGAGGGCAACACGCCGTTGGGCGTGGTGATCGACCAGAAGACCGTGACCCGCGTCAACGCCCTGATCGACGATGCCGCCGCCAAGGGCGCAAGCGTGATCGCCGGTGGCAAGGGCGAAAGCGTGGTCATGCCCGCGACCGTGGTCGATGGGGTGACGAGCGCGATGAACCTCTACCGCGACGAGAGCTTCGGACCCGTCGTGGCGCTAATCCGCGCCCGCGACGAAGCCCATGCGATCGAGCTCGCCAACGACAGCGCCTATGGCCTCGCTGCCGCCGTTTTCACCCGCGACACCGCGCGCGGCCTGCGCGTCGCCCGGCAGGTTCATTCGGGCATTTGCCACGTCAACGGGCCGACCGTGCATGACGAGGCGCAAATGCCCTTCGGCGGCGTCGGCGCGTCGGGCTATGGCCGGTTCGGCGGCAAGCAGGGCATCGACAGCTTTACCGAAACGCGATGGATCACGGTCGAAACGCTGCCAGGGCACTTCCCGATATGAGGAAAACCCAGATCGCCATCATCGGCGCTGGGCCGGCCGGGCTTCTACTCGGCCATCTGCTGCGCGCGGAAGGGATCGACTGCGTCATCCTCGAACGCGCATCGCCCGATTATGTCCTCGGCCGCATCCGCGCGGGCGTGCTCGAACGGACGACGACCGATCTCATGCACCGCCTCGGCATCGATGAGCGGCTCAACCGCGAGGGCCTGCTCGAAGAGGGCTTCTGCCTCGCCTCGGGTGACGACCTGATCCGGATCGACACCCATGCGCTGACCGGCAAGCACGTCACCGTCTATGGCCAGACCAAGATCACCCGCGACCTGATGGAGGCGGCGCCCGCGCGCGGGCTCGAGGTGATTTACGAAGCGGCGGACGTCGCCCTGCACCAGGTCGAAAGCGATGCCCCCTTCGTCACCTATGCCAAGGATGGGCGGGAACACCGTCTCGATGCCCGCTTCATCGCCGGCTGCGACGGCTATCACGGCCCCTCGCGCAAGAGCGTGACCGGCGGGCAGGAGTATGAGCGCGTCTATCCGTTCGGCTGGCTCGGCATCCTCGCCGATGTGCCGCCCTGTCATGACGAGCTGATCTACGCCAACCACGATCGCGGCTTCGCGCTCGCCTCGATGCGCTCGAAGACGCGCAGCCGCTATTATATCGATGTGCCGCTGACCGAGAAGGTCGAGGACTGGCCCGACGAGCGGCTGTGGGAAGAACTGCAACGCCGCCTGCCCAGGCCGATCACGACCGGCCCCGCGCTCGAAAAAAGCATCGCGCCGCTGCGCAGCTTCATTTTCGACCGGATGCGCCACGGCAGCCTGTTCCTCGCGGGCGACGCCGCCCATATCGTCCCGCCGACGGGCGCCAAGGGCCTCAACCTCGCCGCCTCCGACGTCGCCTATCTGTCGGACGCGATGGTCCGCTTCTTCAAGGCCGGAGACAATGACGGGATCGCCGGTTACGCGGAAAAGGCGCTCGCGCGCGTCTGGAAAGCCTCGCGCTTCTCGTGGCAACTGACCCGGCTGATGCACCGTTTCCCCGACGACACTCAATTCGACCGGCGCATGCAGCTGGCCGAGCTCGACCATGTTGCGTCGTCCGAAACCGCGCGCCGTGCGATCGCCGAGAATTATGTAGGCCTGCCGCTTTGAGCCCGCTGGCCAACATTATGACGGCCGCACCGTAAGAATTGCCCGGCCGAGCGGCAATTCGGTGCGCCGCGCCGCCTGCCGATAGTGTCGGGTGAAAGGGCGGAGGCGGCGGAGCGCCCGGTCCTCCCCGATTGGGTTGGTTTGCGGCAGCAATATCGCGCTTGAGGGGATCGGCATAGTGCGGCTCGGTCGCTCGCGAACCCGATCGATGCGGGTTGGTGCCAAGAGTCGATGAGCATGTTGACAGGGAGTTGGGCTAAATATAATATGTTTAGAACGAAGCCGGCACCTGCGGCGTAATGCGGGATCGGCGTCAGTGGCCTGGCCGATGTTGCGTGACGGCGCTCGCTTGGACGCGCGCGTTCGCAGGCGGCGATGGTGGTGGACGGTAGGCGGCCGGTGTCTGCGGGCCGCACGCCAGAGAGGAAAGGGCGCGGCCGATGACCGAGCAGAAGCGTTGCGAAGACTTCCGGTTGCAGGAGGGGACCGTGCCGAGTGCGCGGCGGGCGGCGATGCCGCTCGGGCGCCGTTCGTTTCTCGTGGCCGGAGGTGCGGCGGCGGTTGCCGGAGCAACGGCGTCCTGGCGGTTTGCGGCGGACGATATTGAAGCGATAACGCAATCCGAGGTCGTGGCTGTCCTCGACGCCAACATGGCGGATTTTCACCAATACGAGGCGCTGGTCAACAAGGCGCTGATCCCATCGGTGGTGATCAGGGACGATCTTGGCACGCTGTGGATGCGGACTTTGGGGCGATTGGTCGCAGTGAGCCGCCCGGTCGTCATCGGACGCACCCAGTCGATGGCTGAGACTGCTTTTGCGATGCTGGCCCAGGATTTCGGGTACCGGCAGCGATCGCCCGTCGCGGTGTCACGCGATGCGGACCGTTTCTGGGCGATGAGCCCGGACCGCCCCGCGCTGCGCCCTCTGACCGCCGTGTTGGGGGCGGGCTGATGGTCTTGCCGCCGAACGTCAGCCGAGCGGAGTTCGAGCGCGCGCTTCGCGATTTTGCGGCGGCGGTCGGCGCGCAATGGGTGATGCGCGCCGAAGACGACATGAATACCTACCGCGATCCCTATTCGCCGTTTTTCGGCGAACCGAGCGATCCGGTTCCGTCGGCGGCGGTGGCGCCGCAAACAACCGAACAGGTGCAGGAAGTCGTCCGGATCGCCGGACGCTACAACATCCCGCTTTGGACGGTCTCGACCGGCAAAAACCTCGGTTACGGCACGGCCGCGCCTCGCCTCTCCGGCAGCGTCGTGGTCGATCTCAAGCGGATGAACCGCATTCTCGAGGTCAATGAGAAACATGCCTATGCGCTGGTTGAGCCGGGCGTGAACTATTACGACCTTTACAACTATATCCGCGAGAAGGGCTACAAACTGTGGCTCGATGTCGCTTCCCCGGGATGGGGCAGCGTGCTTGGCAATGCGATCGAACGCGGGATCGGCTATACGCCCTATGGCGACCATTTCGCCCAGCAATCCGGGATGGAGGTCGTCCTGCCGGACGGCGAACTGCTGCGGACGGGCATGGGGGCGATGCCGGCGGCGAAGACCTGGCAGCAGTTTCGCTATGGCTATGGACCCTATCTCGACGGGCTGTTCACCCAGACGAGCCTGGGGATCGTCACCAAGATGGGGATCGGGCTCATGCCCGAACCGCCAGCCTATCGCAGCTGCATGATCATGGCTCCGCGCAAGGACGATCTGGTCGCGATGGTCGACACCATGCGGCCGCTGCGCCAGGCGGACATCATCGCGAACATCTCGAATCTAGGGACCGGCCACATGGAGGTTCCGGACCCGAGAGTGGTGATGGAGTTGATGACCGGCAAGATTCCCGAAGCGCGGCATGAGGACGTTTTCGCCGACAACGGCGTCGGTTATTGGAACAATCGCATCGCGCTTTACGGCATGCCAAAGGCGGTCGAGGAGATGTGGGAGCATGTCCGCGACGTGCATTCGAACATTTCCGGGATCAAGTTCAGTTCGTCCTTGTTCCGCGACGGAAAGATCGATCCGGAAAAGGAGGATTTCCGGGTCAAGCTGCAAATGGGCTATCCGTCGATGGCCGAATGGTCGCTGATGGGACCTTCGGACGGACACCTGTTTTTCTCGCCGATTATTCCGTTCGAGGGCGCGGAGGCTGCCCGCTCGATTGCGGTATGCGACAAGGTGTCGCGCAAGTACGGCACTCGCTACTTTGGCGGCCCCTATCTGCCGACTACGCGGCGCTCGTTGCTCGTGACGATGGGGGCGGGCATCAAAAAGGGCGATCCTGAATTCAATCGCCGCACGATCGACTATCTGAATGAGATGATCGTTGTGGCGGCCGAGAACGGCTGGGGCGAGTATCGGACCCCGCTCGCGTTCATGGATCAGGTCATGGACACCTATAGCTACAACAATCACGCGCTGCGCCGCTTTCAGGAACGGCTCAAAGACGCCATCGATCCCAGGGGCATTCTATCTCCGGGGAAAAACGGCATCTGGCCCCAGGCCTACCGGGCGGAGCGGGAGCGGGGGACCAGACTGTGACCCCCCGCCGGCGCGTCATCGCCCTTGTGGCCTTTGCACTCGTCTTGGCCGCGGCGGGCTCGTTCCTGCTGTTCAAAGACCGGATCCTGTACGCGCTGTTTGCGCCGGAGGGGGCGCCGCCACGCGAATGGCCGGAACCCAGCGCGCCGCAAAACGCACAGCAACAGGCCGGCAAGGACATCTTTGTCCAGCACTGCGATACCTGTCACGGCCGCGGCAGCGAGCGGCCCGCCACACTTCTGATCTGGGGCAAGAATGAGGGCAAGGTTCCGGGGCCGCTGGAACTTCGGAGCGACCTGAACCCGGACGCCATCAAGTATTTTGCGCGAAACGGGGCCTTATGGATGCCCCAGTTCCGCAAGACCGAAATCACCGACGAAGAGCTTGAAGCTCTCGCGGCCTATCTGGGCCGGAACGCCGAAAAATGACCCTTGATCCCGCATTAGGAGATTCGTGAAATGCCTGCGCAGCCGTCTGTGCCCTTTTTTACCCGCCAGGAATTCGAACGCCGTTATGCCGCGCTTCGCGCGATGATGGCGCGCGAAAAGCTCGACTGCCTTGTCCTGACCGGGAATGACAATTGGAGCAAGGCTGAGAATTTCGCCCTGCTCTATGTAACCGGCCTGCCCATGATGCTCGAGCGAAGCTACGTGGTGTTTCCCAAGGACGGGGCGCCGGTCATGTTCACCAAGAAGAGCGATTTCGTGAGAATGCCGATGATGCCGACCTCGGCTCCGGTGGAATTTGTCGAGACCGATCTGAAGCCCGGTACGCGCAACAGCGAAAACTACGGCGCGGAGGTCGCGCGCGTCCTGCAGGCGATGGCCGGCAAGAAGGGCCGCGTCGGGCTGGTGAGCGAGGAGTTCTTTCCGCTCGCGACCTATCGCCAGATGCAGGCGGCGAACCCGTCGATGACCTTCCACGACGCGACCCGGCCGTTTAACCTTGTCCGCCGTATCAAGAGCGCGGAAGAGATCGGGTTTCTCAAATATTCGGGCGCGGCCGCCGACGCCGCCATGGCGGCGCTCATCGCCAAGGTCGAGCCGGGCATGTCCGAGTTTGAGATGGTGAACATCGTCGAGGGAGCGCTGACGGCGATGGGGTGCTTTCCGGGCGCCCTGCAATTGATTGGCAGCGGGTCCGATTTTCCCAACTATCCCTACCTCATGACCGGATCGCCGAAACCGGTCGGACCCAAGGATCTGGTGCTTACGGAACTGACTTCGAACTACATGGGCTATTGCACACAGTTGGGAGTCCCGATTTCGTTCGGCGAACCGAATGACGCCTTCAAGCGATTTTACGAAGTCAACGAGCGGCTCTATACCCGGCAGATGGGTCTCTTTCGGCCCGGTCGCAGCAGCGGCGAGATCGACCGATTGGGAAGCGAGGTCGACGATTGGACCAAGGGCGAAATGCATAGCTATTTTGCTTGCCAGAACGTGGATTTCGAACAATCGTTCACGCATGAGGACGTTCCGCTGGCCAATGGTATCGGCTACATTGTCATGCCGTGGATCAACTATACCGATCGCCGGAAATTCACCGGCCACTCCTACGGCAACAGCTGGGTCTGCTGGAACGATAGCCCGATCGCTCTCCACAAGACGCCGATGAGGCTGGTCGTAAAATAGACACGATGCGCAAAGGCGGTTCGGAACATGGCGACAGTGGCGCGCGCGACGGCAAGAGGCCGAGCGCTCCCGGTGCGGTCAAGCCGCGGGTCCGGGCGCGCCCTTCGTCCGCCGCTCCGGCCGAAGCGGCGGTCCGGGCGCGCAAGGTCGGTGGAATAGCCTCGCAGCAAATCGTCGGCCACATATCGCAGTGGCTTTATGAAGGGAAACTGAAGCCGGGGGATTTCCTGGGGAGCGAAGACGTCCTCGCGGAGCGTTTCGGCGTGAGCAAACTCCCGGTGCGCGATGCCCTCCGGGCGTTGCAGGCCGTGGGCCTGCTCGACATCCGGGTCGGAGCGTCGGGAGGCATCTATGTTTCGGCAGCCGACACGGCCCGATTCGCCAATGCGCTCGCGGTCCATTCCAGGGGTGACTACACGAAAGTGACGTATCTGCACGGAAAGGGCGAACGGATAGCGAACGTCACGCGGCAAGTAGGGAGTTGACGGCGCGCAGCGGTCGCAAGGCGTCCGGATCGGGTTGATCTTCAACATTCCAGCTATAGTCACCGGTCAGCGAGATATGCTCCCAGCCCAATGGCGCGATGTGGCGTGCGATTTCGTCGGCTGTGCCGATGTCCGCCAGCGCCATTTCGAGATAGCGAGTGTTCCACAAGATGATGGCGGCGACGAGCAGGTTGAGGCCGGAGGCGCGATAGGTCTGGTTCTCGAACCGACGATCGCGCAGTTCGCCGAGCTGGTTGAAGAAGAGCGCGCGGGCGAGCGCGTTGCGGGCTTCGCCTTTGTTGAGGCCCGCCTGGGTGCGCCGGCGCAGGTCGATGTCGCGCAGCCAGTCGAGCATGAAAATGGAGCGTTCGAGGCGGCCCAGCTCGCGTAGTGCGAGGGCCAGTCCGTTCTGTCGCGGATAGGCGGACAAGCGGCGCAGCATTGCCGAAGCAGTGACGGTGCCGGTGCGGATCGACGTGGCGAACCGCAGCAGTTCGTCCCAATGCGCCGCGACATGACCCAATGCGATCGGTTCGGCCGTCATGCCGGCAAGCAAGGGGCCGGATTCTTGGCCGGGAAGGAGGTGTAAACGACGCTCCTTGATGTCGCGCAGGCGCGGCGCGAAGCGGTAGCCGAAGAAGGGCATGAGGCCGAACACATGGTCCGATGCCCCGCCCGTATCGGTGTAGTGCTCCTCGATCGTCAGGCCGGTCTGGTGATACAGCAAGCCATCCAGCACATAGGGCGCTTCGCCAGCGGTCGCCGCGATCACCCGACTTGCGAAGGGGTCATATCGATCCGAGACATGGGTGTAGAAGGCAACGCCTGGTTCGTTGCCGCTGCGCGCGTTGATGTCGCCGATCGCGGCCCCACGGCCCCCGGCATGAAATTGCTGTCCGTCGCTCGACGAAGTGGTGCCGTCTCCCCACAGCGCGGCGAGCGGCATGGCGCGATGGGCGTCGATCAGCCTTCCCAACGCTTCGCCATAGGCGGCTTCGCTGATGTGCCAGTCGTGAAGATGGGCGAGCTGACGCAGACTTGCGCCCCGGCAGGTTTCCGCCATGCGTGTGAGGCCGAGATTGATGCCATCGGCGAGGATGACCGTGAGCAGCGCATTGCGATCGTCGGCTTCCCGGCCCGAACGACGATGGATGAAGCATTCGCTGAACCCGGTCCAGGCATCGACCTCCAGCAGAAGATCGGTGATCTTCACGCGCGGCAGTCGATCATAGGCGGCGCGACGGGCAATCTCGGTGGCGGGCGGTGTTGCCGCCTTCAGCGGCGAGATGATGAGACCGTTTTCGTCAAGCTTAACCTGGGGCAGCTCCCCTTGCCGTGCAAGGACCGTTACCTGCTCGATCGCCGTGTCGAGCCTGGTGCGCCGTTCCTCGATATGGCGCTCGAAATCCGTTTCGATGGCGAGCGGCAACGGCCCCTTCTCGCGCAGCGCCGCAAAGGTCGCCGGCGGTATGAGATAGCTGTCGAAATCGCGAAACTGCCGGCTTCCCGCGACCCATATATCCCCGGCTCGCAACCGCTCGCGTAGTTGCGACAAGGCGCATAGTTCATAAGCGGCACGATCAACGATGCCATCCCGCAGGACGAACGGGCGCCATGCGGGCGGCACAAAGCGTAGCGGCACGCGATCAGGCAAGCGCCGTTTGCCGGTCCGATATAGCTCCGCGATGATGGCCAGCGCTGACAGGAGCCCCTGAACCGCGCCGGCGCCGCGAAACTCGAAGGCGTTGAGAAAAGCGCCGACAAAGAGCTTCACCGTCCGATGCCGCTCGATCAATTCGGCGGTGCGATCGACGGTTTCCGGTCGCCCGAGCACTTCGGCCTGCTCGACGGCCACGGCGAAGTGCTGCCAGTCCAGCGCCTCGATCTGCGCCAGAGAATCCACGCCCTTGCTGCGCGCGTCGATGAGGAGGCGGCAAGACCCCGTGAGCGTCCGGAGGTGGCCTTGCAACTCGCGCACCGTCTTGAGGGCTTTGTCGCGGGTCCGGTTCTCGGCGCGGCGCGCCATGCTGCCCAACAGCTTGTCGAACATCGTCAGGGTGGCGTCGGTCAGGCTTTCCTCAAGCCGGATGCCGGTTGCCGCCAGCGTCGCATGGCGGCGCAGGGCATTGAGTTCGCCAAGGTGCTGGGGTGTGATGCGGCTGCCTTCGTCCGCCAGCCTGTCAAAAGTCAAAGCCGGGATCATGTCGGCACGGGCGCGATCGAGGCCCAGCGCGCGGATATAGGCGAGCCGTTCGATCAGGCGCAGGATGTTGCGCGCTGCCGGCGATTGTGGCGCATTGCGCATCCAGGATAGCCATGTCGCGACCTGCCCCGGTCGTCGGGCCAGCAAATCGTCCAGGCCCTGAAGGGTGTCAGGCAGCAGGCCATTCGTGAGCACTTCATAGGTAAGCTGTTCGGCTTGCTGGCGCGCCCGCCGCAGCACCGCTTCGAGAATCGACGGAGAAGGCAGGAGGATCTGCAGGCGCCGGAGTTCATCGACGATGACGTCTGCCATCTGGCCGGGGTGTATGATGGTCTGCGCGATTGGGACCGAGAAGGCGACAACTTCACGGAAAGCGTTGCGGTCAAAAATCCTGAACCCGTGCGATCGTCGGATTTCGACGAGATGCTCGCGACGGGTCTGGTCCCGATGGGCATAATCCGCGAAGGCTGCCGGCGCGA
>Ga0156186_1304_pt1 | contig 11836 bp, 5 predicted proteins | sample RifCSPlowO2_12_FD_107839 | JGI IMG/M metagenome (GOLD analysis project Ga0156186, IMG submission 107839) | Candidatus Handelsmanbacteria bacterium RIFCSPLOWO2_12_FULL_64_10
GCATCTGACGTTTGCCAGCCTGCACACCAACGACGCGCCCAGCGCCGTGGCGAGGCTCTACAAGATGGGGGTGGAGCCGTTTCTGATCGCCAGTGCCGTCAACATCATCGTGGCGCAGCGGTTGATCCGGAGGTTGTGCGATTTTTGCAAACGCCCGGCCAAAGACATCGACAAGGAGCTGTATCTGCAGGCGGGCATGACGGAGGAGGAGATCGCCGATACGGTGATCTACGAGCCGGTGCGCTGCCCTAAATGCAACGGGGGCTACAGGGGGCGCGTCGCCATCCACGAGGCGCTGCTGTTCACCCGGGAGATCCGGCGGATCATCCTGTCTGCGGGGGACACGGTCAACGAGGAGGCCATCCGGGAGCAGGCCATTCGCAAGGGCATGCTGACGCTTCGGGCCTCGGGTCTGTCCCGGGTCAAGGAGGGCATCTCCACCCTGGAGGAGGTCCTGGGGGCCACCACGGGGGACGAATAAGGAGAGTCGTCGTGAGCAGAAATATCTCCTTTGTCGGGATATTCGCGGTCTTAGCATGGGGCTTTATCCTTTCAGGGGCGGATGCACAGGCGCAGACTCTGGTCCTCTGGGATGGGGAGACGGCGGGGGCGGAGTTTGAGTACGGATCGGCCAACGACACGCAGGCGCGCCAGGGGACCTGGTGTTTCGAGGGCACGCCGGACAAGTGGCACTCCCCGGCCGTCAACCTGAAGGGCCTGAGCGTGTGGCGCAAGGACCTTTCGGGTTACACGGAGATCCAGTTCTACGCCAGGGCGGATGCGCCGGGCAAGACGTTCGACTTCAGCGTCTACGGCTGGCCGTATTTCAGCAAGGACGTGAACATCGATCCCTACATTGAGGGAGGTGGGGGTCTGGGGACCGCCTACAAACTGGTCAGGATTCCCATTTCCGCCCTGAAGACAGCGGAGTATCCGCTCGACCAGGTTGAGGTCTTGCGTTTTGGGACGGCCCAGCCGGGTGAGGGGCATAAGGTCTACATCGACGACGTGCGGGTGGTGGGGGGGGCCACGCCGGCCGGTCCCACCGCCGGAGGCGCTACCTCTGGGGGGACTGGCCCCACCGTCGGAGGGGCCACGCTTGGAGGGGCCGGTTCCACCCTGGGAGGGGCCATTGTCGGAGGGACTGGCTCCACCGTCGGAGTTGATCCGATTGACCCCCTCTTGAACCTTATCTCCACCTCGTTTGACACGTTTCATGTTCTGTCGGACCGCGTCATAAGACTTGCCACCAGAGACAAATACCAGATCGCTGCGGTCCAAGTCCTTGGGAATTACGGCATTAACAGTACGACTGACCCTGATTTTGCCTCCGAAAAACGCCCTGACCGGGTTGGCGCGAGCTATTCTGTAGCGGGTTTCGGCGGTGATTGGGGTCACATCATTCCCAAAGGGGCTTATGTATTGTATCTGGTGTTTGATGAAAAGATGAAGAATGGGCATACCTATACCCTCACCCTTCGCAGTGTGAAGGCGCAGGCCTTCGGCTTCAAATTTAACGACGCGGATTACATCAACGGATCGGTGAAGGCCAGTCAGGTGGGCTACCTGCCCGAAGGCCCGAAGTATGGCTACATCGGCAATTATATAGGCAGTGAGGGGATGATGCCGTGCGATCCGTCCCGTTTTGAGATCCGGGACGCCGCCACGCACGCCGTCGTGTTTTCGGGCGCCCCCAGGTTCAGGGGGGATGACGTGCGATTGAGCGGCGAGAAGGTGTTCGACTGCGATTTTTCCGCGCTGACCACGCCGGGGAGGTATTACCTGTATGCGCCCGGGGTGGGCAGGACCCATACCTTTGAAATCGGCAAAGACGTCTTCAATGACATTCACTACAAGACCGCCAGGGCGCTTTTTTATCAGCGCTGCGGCACGGCGCTGAAAGCGCCGTACGCGGACCCCCGCTGGACGCACGACGCCTGTCACCCGCAGGATGCGGTGATCCACGCCTCGCAGGCGACCCTGCCGCTTTACAACGGGGAGGCGGTCAACGGCGTCGTCCGCATGCCGGGGGGGTGGCACGACGCCGGGGATTATGGCAAATACACGCCCACGGCGGCGGTCACTCTGTCTTATCTGTTCACGGCATACGAGCTGTTCCCGGAGAGGTTTCCCGACGGCGTCCTGAACATCCCGGAGAGCGGCAACGGCGTCCCCGACATTCTGGACGAAATCAAGTGGGCGGTGGACTGGCTGAGGGAGATGCAGGCCCCTGACGGCGGCGTCTATTTCAAGGTCACCACGGCGCAGTGGCCCACCACGATGCCGGAGCTGGACACGGCGATCCGATATCTCTCCCCCAAGACGACCCACACGACGGCCCTCTACGCAGCCACCATGGCGATGGCTTACAGGAATCTCCTCCCGTTCTGGCCCGACTATGCCAGGGACTGTCTGGCGCGGGCAGAGAGGGCCTGGGCGTTTTTGGGGCTTCATCCCAAGTCATCGGAGATGTTCAGGAATCCGCCGGGCATCGGGGGGGGCGAATACGGGGACCCGGAGGGGGATTCGGACGAAAGGGCGTGGGCTGCGGCGGAACTCTACAAGTCGACGGGCCAGGCCCCATACGACAGCGCCTTTGCGGCCCACTGGCTGGCGCACCCTCCGACGTGGGGGTGGAACCAGTTCCAGCACCATCAGATGAGGGCCTCCTGGGCTTATGCGACGACGACCTTCCCGACCAACAGGGGCTACGTGGACAAGTACAAACAAGAGGTTCGGGACAAGATCGAAAGGGAACTCATCCCCAGGACGAAGGACAACGTCTACCGGAACGGATACCGCTCTGACGTCCTCCAATGGATCGGGTGGGGGGCGTTCGCCCAGTCCACGCAGTACGCCTGGGAGTTGATCAAGGCCCGTTATCTGCTGGACAATCCGTCCTATCTGGATTACGCCAGGATCAACCTCGATGCGCAGCTGGGCAATAACCCCCAGTACAAATCCTACATCACGGGGGTCGGGTACGACTATCCGAGAGACCCTCTGCACCATTCTTCCATCCAGGACAGGGTCGCAGAGCCAGTGCCCGGCCTCCCCGTCTTCGGGCCCCACAGCGAGCTGTCGATGGGGAACCCCTATGATATCGCTGCGCAGAGCATCGACAATCTGTTTCCCTCCGGCCGTGGGGTTGATGCAACGGATCTGTACCCGATCCTGAGGCGGTATTACGACACTCACGAACTGGTCCCTATGAGCGAATTCACCATTCAGGAGATCGCTCTGGCCGCCAATAGCTTTGCCTTCTTCAGCTCTTTCAACAACCCCTCTCCCATCAGGCCGCCCATCGGCGCGCCGCCTCCTCCCACGGTGACACAGCCTCCGCCTACGGTGACGCAACCGCCGCCTACGGTGACACAGCCACCTCCCCAGGCGACACAGCCACCTCCTATGGCGACGCAACCACCTCCTCCTCCACCTCCACCACCGCCGCCTTCCGGCCCCGTCATCAATCTGTCGAGGGCGCGGCTGGTGTTCGACAGCACGCAGGTGGGGACCACGTTGCAGAGGGCCCTCACCATCTCGAACACGGGCGCCAAATCCCTGTCGGTCACGGGGATCACGGTCAGCGGGACGGATGCCGCTCAGTTCACGGTGTCCCCGACGAGCGTCACCGTGCCGGCCGGGCAGGTTCAGGAGGTGGTCGTGACGTTTGTCCCGACTTCGGGGGGGATCAAGTCCGCGAGGTTATCGGCCGGCCACAACGCGGTGGGGGACCCGATGTCGGTATCTCTGTGGGGGATAGGAGCGCCTCCGCCTCCCGGTCAGCCGCCCCCTGTGGTGACACAGCCGCCACCGCAGCAGACGACGCCTCCTCCTTCCGCCCCTGTGATCAACGTATCGACCGCACGGCTGGAGTTTGACAGCACGCAGGTGGGGGCCACGTTGCAGAGGGCCCTCACCATCTCGAACACGGGCAGTGGGGGCCTGTCGATCACGAAGATCGCGGTGGAGGGACCGGACGCCTCTCAGTTCACGGTGTCCTTAGAGAGCGCCAGCGTGGCCGCCGGGCAGGCTCAGGAGATGACCGTGACATTTGTCCCGACTTCGGGAGGGGTAAAATCGGCCACCCTGTCCCTCGCCCACAACGCGGCAGGGGGGCCGTCCGTCGTCGCGTTGAGCGGGACGGGCGTTTCCGTGACCTCCGTTCCCCTGACGCCCAGGGTGGGGGATGGGACGGGCGCGCTGGCCGTGGGGGGGGACACGGCCCGGACGCTGCACGGGGTGAGGCCGGGACAGAAGATCGACGTCCGGGTGCTGCTCTCCCAGGAGGTGGCCGAGGCCACGAGGTTCCGGGTCGTGCTCAGGTTTGACCCCGGGAGGCTGTCGGCGATCTCCGGCAGGGGGGACGGCGTCTTTTCCGACGCCTTTTTTCCGACGCCTCCTCAGGTCCAGGACAGCACGGTGACGTATATGGGGGGGTTCGTCGGGCGACGTGTGACGGCCAAGGGTTCGCTGGCGGCGCTGACGTTTGAGGCGTCGGGTGATTTTTCCGGGGAGACGGGGGTGGCGCTGACGACGCTGGTGGTTCGAGGCCCTGAGGTGGTCAGGGAGTTCAGTCCCCAGGCGTCCGTCGTGCTGAGCCATCAGGGCGGGCCTCCGTCCGACTTCGACGGCGACGGCAGGGTGGACCTGGGCGATTTCTTCGCCTTCGCCGCGGCGTTCGGGCAGAGGGCCCTGGACAGCGACGCGAAGTTTGACTTAGACGGGGACGGAGAGGTCGGTTTCGCTGACTTCTTCGCTTTTGTGGGGACGTTCGGGCAATCGGCGGTGAAGTGAGGTGAGGTCCGTCGTTAGAGGCGCAGCGTTGAAGGTCTCTTCGACAGGGAAGGGGTCCTGCGCGAGTCCTTCGCAAGGGGTGAAAGACTGAACAGAGGAAGGTCCCATGGCCCATATCTTGATCGTTGATGACGAGAGCCGGATTCGCCGGTTTCTCGCCATTGTGCTCAAAGAAGATGGACACGTGACTTCTGAGGCGTCGAGCGTCCAGGAGGCCCTGGGGGTTCTCTCCTCTGAGCGTCTGGACCTCGTGATCACGGACCAGAAAATGCCGGGGGGGGACGGCCTCTCCCTGCTGGCCGCCAGCAAGGAGATCGACCCGGCGCTGCCCGTCGTCGTCCTGACGGCCCACGCCTCGATCGATCTGGCCGTGGAGGCGATGCGGCAGGGGGCCTTCGACTTTATCACCAAGCCTTTCAAGCCGGAGGAGGTCCGGGCCGTTGTCCGGCGGGCGTGCGAGCGCACGGAATTCGTGCGGGAAAACGAGCGGCTGAAAAAGGAGATTCGGCGGCTGGAGCCCGGAGGGGATCTGGTGGGGGACAGCCCTGCCGTGCGGACGATGAAAGAGCAGGTCGCCCAGGTCGCCCCAACCCTCGCCACGGTCCTGATCACCGGCGAGACCGGCACGGGAAAGGAGCTGGTGGCGCGGGCCATCCATCAGGGGAGCCCGCGCGCCGACAGGCCGTTCGTGGCGGTCAACTGCGCCGCCTTGACGGAGACCCTCTTAGAGAGCGAGCTGTTCGGGCACGAAAAGGGCGCCTTTACGGGCGCGGCGCAGGCGCGCGTGGGGCTTTTTGAGGCCGCCCACGGGGGGACCCTGTTTTTAGACGAGGCCGGGGAGATGTCGCTCCCCCTTCAGGCCAAACTCCTTCGGGTCCTGACGGATCGTCAGGTGATTCGCGTGGGCGCCACCACGCCCCGGTCCGTGGACGTGCGCATTCTGGTCGCCACCCATCGAGACCTTCAACAGCGGATCCAGGAGGGCAAGTTTCGCGAGGACCTCTATTATCGTCTCGCGGTCGTTCCTCTGGACATCCCGCCCCTGCGTGAACGCCGGGAAGATATCCCCGCGCTGGTTGAGCATTTCCTCAGGCAGGTGTCGCTCGAACTCAAGATGCCCCGGCGCACGGTCAGCCCCCCGGCGATGGAAAAGCTGTTGCAGTACTCCTTTCCGGGCAACGCCCGGGAGCTCCGCAACCTGATCGAACGGGCCTACATCCTGACCCGAGGGGCGGTGATCGGCCCCCAGGGCTTTCCGGTGACGCCGGAGGGAGACACCCCCAGGGCCCCGGAGGCCTCCGCCGGGGCCTGGACGTGGAGTGAAGAGAAATCCCCGCCGGGGCCTCCGCGGCTGAAAGAGACGCTCGAGAGCATGGAGCGGACCCTGATCCTCTCCGCGATCAGGGCCGCCGGAGGCGTGCAGGCGGAGGCGGCGAGAGGCCTCGGCATCTCCCGCAGCGACCTGGCTTACAAGGTCAAGAAATACAGGCTTGAGCACGTGACGGGCAGGGCGGTCCACGACCCGGATGTGACCCCGTTTCTGGTTGAACAGAAGAGGTCGTAGCGTTCTGTCAAAGCGATTGTGAACAGGAGTGGCCCAGGCGGCTCGCCTGGGCATGCACAGGCCCGATCGAGGGCCTGCCGGGAGATACAAAAAATATATTTAATTTCTTCTTGACAGAATTCTATCTTTAGTGTATTTTATACATAAAGATTATGAAAATTATATTATATATAAAATAGTCGCATTTGGGGAGAATGGAGGAAAGGCCGACGCACTTTTAGCAGGAGACGGGGAAGGGCCGACGCATTTTTTGTGGACAAAGGGAAGGGCCAAGGAGAATAGACCGTGATACGGCATTCTTTCCGTTTTATCGCTGTTGCGCTTCTGCTCGCTCTGACCTGGGTCGGTTGCGGTGAGGACAGGAGGCCCCTCTCCCCGATGGCGCAGCCCTCGCCCCCGGCCTCCGGCGCTGCCGGTCCCCTGAGCGCCAACCCCTCGGACAGCGCCTCTGCCACCACGAACGCTCTGTCCCTGCCCCGGCCGGCCTCCGGCGTCGCCGGTCCCCTGGGCATCAACGCCGGGAACATCGTCCCCGGGCTCGCGAACGTTAGCAGAAGGGTCCTGATCGGGTTCAAAGGGAGGCCGGACGCCGGTGTGGTCCAGGGCGCTGGCGGCAGAGTGAGATACGTCTACCGTCTGGTCCCGGCCGTCGCGGCGACGATTCCCGAGGCCGCGATGGGCCTCCTCCGGGCGCACCCCGGCGTGGCCTACGTCGAGCCGGATGTCCAGGTGCGGGCCATCGACGCCGAGCTGGACAACGCCTGGGGCGTGCAGCGCATCGGGGCCGGCGTCGCGCACGACGGCGGCAATAAGGGGGGCGGGGTCAAGGTGGGCATTCTGGACACGGGCATCGACTACACCCACCCGGACCTGAACGGCAACTATGCGGGGGGATATGACTTTGTCAACGGAGACCCGGACCCGAGGGACGACCACGGTCACGGCACCCACGTCGCCGGCATCGTGGCCGCGGAGGACAATGGGTCCGGGGTGGTGGGCGTGGCCCCGGCGGCCAGGGTCTATGCGCTGAAGGTCCTGGCCGCAGACGGGTCGGGGTATTCCAGCGATATCGTCGCCGCCTTGGAGTGGTGCGTGAACAACGGGATACGGGTGACGAACAACAGCTATGGGAGCGTCCCCCTGCCCCTGTTAGACGCGTTGGACGTAGGGGGGTCCACGACGATGAAGGACGCCTTCGATCGCTCCGCGGCGGCGGGGGTCGTCCACGTGGCCGCGGCCGGGAACAGCGGCAACTTCCTGGGGATCGGCGACAATGAGGCCTCCCCTGCCCGCTATGAGTCTGTGATCGCCGTGGCCGCGACCGACAGGGACAACGGGCGGGCCAGCTTTTCGAGCACCGGCCCGGATGTGGAACTGGCAGGGCCGGGGGTCTCTGTCTATTCGACCATGCGGGGGGGCGGTTACGGTTCCATGAGCGGCACCTCCCAGGCCTCTCCCCACGTGGCCGGGACGGCCGCCCTGGCCATTGCCGCCGGCGTCCAGGACGTCAGGAGGCGATTGCAGACGACGGCCCAGGACCTGGGTGTTCCGGGAAGGGACTGGCAGTATGGCTACGGGCTGGTGGACGCCAGGAGGGCGGCGGCCTCAGGGCTCGTGGGGCGGTGAGCTTCTTCTTTTTGCCAGAGTCTTTAATTGAAGCCCCCTCTCCCGGGCAGGGAGGGGGCTTATTTCTTAGAGTATCGAAAAAATGAGCCTCCAAGACACAAAGACACCCAGGAAGAGACAGCCCAGCACACCTGTCGCGCGCGACGACAGCCCCATCGACGCCTTCACGGACAGCGTCCTGAGGCGGATCGACCCGGAGGTGCGCGACACCCTGTCGCCCGCTCAAATCGAGGCGGTTCGGGACGCCGTCAGCGCGCATCAGCTCCTGAAGGGGCATCCCGTGGACGTTCGGGGGATCCTTCCCCTGTTTTTCGCCCGCTACTATTTTGTCTTTCTCATGGGCCGGGACCGGCGCGCCCCCACGAGGGAGATCGAGGCCGACCGCAGGCGGAAGACGGCGCTTTTGGGCGGGGGGCTTTTTTTCGTGTGCGCGATCTCGCCCCTCATCCTGCTCGCCCTTCTGTTTCTGTATCTGCTCAAGTCTTCGTTAGGCATTGACCTGCTTCCTGACGCCCATCTCTGGGACCTCCTGCCTCTGCGGTGAGAGGGTGTCTGAAAAGTCGACCTTCCTGGCGAGGGGACTGTCTGGCGGATTCCCTTGCTTTTCCGGGCGGAGTTATGTTACATATTGTGTGCCATATTTTGACCCGGGGCAGGTGACGGTATCCTATCACAACGGGGTTGCGGAGATCCGATGTCTCAAACCGGCAAGCGCGAGAGACCGACCGGGGCGGGAACCGAGGGGGCAGCGCTCAAGCTCAGGGTGACGGAGGCGCTCAGCAAGGACGTGGGGCGGGCGCTCGTCCGCGTGGGGCCGGAAGACCTCCGGGCGCTACAGGCGCAGATCGGCGACATCGTCGAGGTCGTCGGGAAGCGGGGGACCGTGGGGAAGGTGATGCCGGCCTACAAGGAGCAGCGCGATCAGTCTCGCATCCAGATGGACGGGATCACTCGCCAGAACGCGGGGGCCGGGCTGGATGAATTCGTGCTGGTTCGCAGGGTTCCGGCGCTGCCTGCCCAGCGCGTGACCCTCGTCCCCGCGAGCATCACGCCGACGGACCGGGACTTGGAGTACATCGGCGGCCTCTTAGACGGTCTGCCCCTTTTAGAGGGGGACCGCATCCGGACCGCGCTGTTCGGCGGCCGGTCGGCGGATTTCAGGGCGGAGGCCACGAGCCCCCAGGGCCCGGTGGTGATCGTTCCCGCGACCCGGCTGACGATCGGAAAGGCCGAAAAGGCAGAGGCGGAAGAGCGCCCCCGCACCCTTTCCTATGAGGACGTCGGGGGGCTCAGGCAGCAGGTCCAGCGCATCCGGGAGACGATCGAACTCCCTCTGCGCTACCCGGAGGTGTTCGAGCGCCTGGGGATCGAGGCGCCCAAAGGGGTCCTTCTGCACGGCCCTCCCGGATGCGGCAAGACGCTGATCGCCCGCACGATCGCCCACGAGACCGAGGCGCACTTCTTAGCCGTGAGCGGTCCTGAGGTCATCCACAAGTTCTACGGGGAGAGCGAGGCGCACCTCCGGAGGATCTTCGAGGAGGCCGCCCGGAAGGCCCCGAGCATCATTTTTTTAGACGAGATCGACGCCATCGCCCCGCGCCGGGAGCAGGTGATCGGCGAGGTGGAGAAGCGGGTGGTGGCCCAGTTGCTCGCCCTGATGGACGGGCTCAACAGGCGGCAGAACGTCATCGTCATCGCGGCGACCAACCTCCCCAATGTCATCGACCCGGCGCTGCGCCGCCCCGGGCGTTTTGACCGGGAGATCTCCATCCCCATCCCCGACCGTCCGGGCAGGCTGGAGATCCTGGAGATCCACAGCCGCGGGATGCCTCTGGCCCGGGACGTGGACCTGACCCATCTGGCGGAGATCACGCACGGGTTTGTGGGGGCCGACTTAGAGGCGCTGTGCCGGGAGGCGGCCATGATCTGTCTGCGCCGGATCGCGCCCGACATCGACTTTGCCTCGACCTACATCCCCTACGAGCAGCTCGCGAGGCTCGAGGTGCGGATGGACGACTTTCTGGAGGCCCTGCGGGAGGTGGAGCCCTCGGCCATCCGGGAGGTCTTTGTGGAGGTCATGAATGTCTCCTGGGAGGACGTGGGGGGGCTCCACGGGGTCAGGGCCCGCCTGACGGAGGCGGTCGAATGGCCCCTGAAATATCCCCTCCTGTTCCAGCAGGCGGGCATCCACCCGCCCAAGGGGATTCTGCTGGTGGGCCCGCCCGGGTGCGGCAAGACCGTGCTGGCCAAGGCCATCGCCACCGAGAGCCAGGTCAATTTTATCTCTGTGAAGGGGCCTGCGCTGCTGTCCCGGTACGTGGGCGAATCGGAGCGGGGCGTGCGGGAGGTGTTTCGCAAGGCGCGGCAGGCCGCCCCCTGCATCATCTTTTTTGACGAGATCGACGCCCTGATCCCCGCCCGGAGCGCCGCGACGTCGGATGCGCACGTCTCCGAGCGGGTGCTCAGCCAGTTCCTGGCGGAGATGGACGGCGTGGAGGAGTTGAAGGGGGTCCTGGTGCTGGGGGCGACCAACCGGGTGGACATGCTGGACCCTGCCATGCTCAGGCCGGGCCGGTTCGACGAGGTCGTGGAGATCCCCCTGCCGGATGAACGGGGACGCCGGGAGATCTTCGAGGTCCACCTCCGCCACAAGCCCACGACGGCGAAGGTCGACCTGGATGAACTGGTGGCCCGGACGGAGGGGTTCAGCGGGGCGGACATCGCCGGGGTCTGCCACCGGGCCGCGCTGGAGGCCGTCCGGCGGGCGGTGGGGGCTGCGGGCGACGGGCCGGCCGAGGAGGCGCGGGTGGCCCTGACGCCGGAGGACATCCAAAAGGCCCTGGCCGAGGCGCAGGGCGCCCGGAGCGGATAGAGGGACGCCTTCAACCCAACCCCCAAGACACCAAGACACAAAGCAAAAAACCCCGCAGCAAGCTGCGGGGTTTTTTATTCTCTTTAGCCGTTGCAAATCACCCTGAAAACGCCCTGTGACCGTGAGAAAACAGGTCGTACAGATATGTCATATATGGGATACATGTCGCGTCGGGCATAGGATACATGATTTGTAACTTGCCTAATATGCGAAACTTATTTCCAACCATCCCGTAGGTTTAGGGCGAATTTTTTCTTGCTTTTCTATTCTGAGTACGTTAATTTTTACACATCGTTATTTTTACATGACAATATTTACAGAGATCTGATCCCGGTGTCTGGGATAGGCAGGGAAGCGTTAAAGGGCATGGGATAAAGGGCACATCTTCGGGAGGGGGGATGCCCTGTTTCATGGATGAGGCGTGTATGCCGGATAAAGACCGCAAGCGGGCCGAAGGGCGGACAGAGGTCGGTCTCGGGGGGATTCTGCAGGGCCTCGCCGATCTGGTCGAAAGTCTTGGTGGCCTGGCTGAAAAGGCGGAAGGCGAAAGGCGTCCTTCGACTTCGCGGCAGAAAAACCGCCGCTCCGCTCAGGATGCGGAAGGAGAAAAGGGGCAGGAGGTCAGGGGGGTCTACGGGTTCTCCATCCGGGTCGGTCTGGGTGGAGAAGGGGTTCGGGTCGAGTCTTTCGGGAATATCCAGAGGGACGAGGCCACGGGCGAGCCCAGGGTGCAGGAGACCCGTGAGCCGATGGTGGACGTGTTCGAGGAGGAGGACCACACGCTGGTCGTGGCCGAGATGCCGGGGGTCGGGGCCGAGGACATCCGGCTGGACTTCAGGGGCAACACCCTGACCCTCTCTGCGGAGCGCGGGCAGAAGAAGTATCGCAAGGAGGTCCTGCTGCCGGGGGATTTTGACCCGGGGCAGGTGACCGTATCCTGTCACAACGGGGTTGCGGAGATCCGGTGTCTCAAGTCG
>Ga0156186_1105_pt4 | contig 11809 bp, 11 predicted proteins | sample RifCSPlowO2_12_FD_107839 | JGI IMG/M metagenome (GOLD analysis project Ga0156186, IMG submission 107839) | Candidatus Handelsmanbacteria bacterium RIFCSPLOWO2_12_FULL_64_10
CCAGCCCAGCGGCAAAGCCCTGGATACCCCCTCCCTCCCCCACACGTGGGGGGAGGGAGGGGGTTGCGGGGGTGGAAGGGGGGCTGCTTTCGTCCTTCATCCTTGCCCGAACCCCGGCCCCTCCGGCTCGACTAAGCACCCCTCCTCCAGCCGCAGCTTCGAGGTAGGACTGAGCAGGCCCGACTCCAGGTAGCACGCGTTGGGCATGGCCGCCAGCATGTGGAGCTGCACGGCCCCCCCGCCGTGGGACGCATACGGGATGTTGAAGGCATCGGCCATGCCCGCCACCTCCATCAGTTCCGTCACCCCCCCGCCCCGGCGCAGGTCCCCCTGGATCACATCCACGGCCCGCCGCTGGAGCAGCTGCCGGAACGCCCGCTTCCCGTAGGTGTTCTCCCCGGAGGCAATCCGGATGTCCAGCCGGGCCGTCAACTCCGCCAGCCCGTCCACGTCGTCCGCCGGCAGGGGCTCCTCGAACCAGTAGCACCCCAGGTCCTGATAGGCCCGCCCCCGGAGGAGCGCCTCCGACAGGTTAAAGACCTGGTTGGCGTCCACCATCACCCGCACACCCTCCCCCACCGCCGACTGCACCGCCTCGACCCGCCGGACATCCTCCTCCAGCGTGGGACGCCCCACCTTCATCTTCACGGCCCGGTAGCCCTGCTCGACGGCCTGTGCGCAGACCCGCTTCAGCCCCTCCTCGTCGTAGTTGAGCCACCCCACCATCGCGTAGGCCGGGACCCGGTCCCGGTGCGCGCCCAGCAGCTTGTAGACGGGCTGCCCCACCGCCTTTCCCATCAGGTCCCACAACGCGATGTCGATGGCCGAGATCCCGAACAGCGCCAGTCCGATGGACCCGTGGTACTCCGTCTCCTGCCAGAGCTTCTCCCGGATCTTCTTGATGAAGAACGGGTCCTCCCCCACCACCAGCGGGGCCAGTGCCTCGTCGATGATCCGCTTGAGGGTCCCCGCCGCGCTCCGCACCCGCCCGAACCCGGCGGACCCCTTTCCGGCCACGCCCTCGTCGCTGTGCACCGTCACCGTCACCGTCCCGCCCCCGCTCAACACCTGCAGCGCGTCCCGCTTCGGCTCCCCCTTCACCTCCTGCATCTGCACCGTGGTCTCGACGCTGATGATCTTCATGGCCGGCTCCTCCAAGAGGATGTCTGTGCTGTTTAACCCGATAACATTGCCATCTCAGCGACATTTGCGTATAATATACCACGTGGGGAAAGCAGGATCACGAAAAAACACGAAGCAGCACGAAGGAACACGAAACCACTCCCAACCCACCCCCAAAGGCAGAATGTCAAAACCGGAACAACACACTTTCGACGACGTGAGCCGAGAGGTAATCGGCGCTGCCCTGGAAGTCCATCGAACATTGGGGCCACATTTTGAAGAGTTGACCTACCAACTGGCCCTCGCTCAGGAGTTTCGCCGCAGAGGGCTGGATTATGGCCGGGAGGTGCACGTTCCAATTTATTACAAGGGACGGAAGTTGCACGCGCGTCGTGTAGATTTTGTTGTGGCAGAATGCATGGTAGAAATCAAAGCGAAGGCGGTGTTGGAGCCGAAGGACTTTGAACAAACACTTTCTTATCTGAAGGCATCGGATTACAAAGTGGCCTTGCTTCTGAATTTCGGGGCCAAGAAGCTGGAGATCAAGCGGATTGTGAATTGAAGAGGCTGAATCGGGCAGGAGCACGAAAGGACACGAAGAAGCGCGAAAGAACACGAAACCGCTCCCAACCCATCCCCAAAATCAGAAAGGTCTTTCGTTTGAGAAAAGTGGACACGAAGGAAATCTTGGGGAAGGAAGGTGGGTTTCGTGTCTTTCGTGAGGGGGCGGCAGAAGGGAAGGGCTTTCGTGGCCCTTCGTGATCCCGCTGTGAACAGGCCGGAAATAAAAGAGGCAAACCCGAATGTCTCGGATTTGCCTCTTAAAGGACCCCGGAGTCCCTGCGTTTCCTCAGCTCTTCTTGCCCGCCCGGACCTCCCCCGCCTCCTGAAGCCGGTGCACGATCTTCAGGATGCCCTCCTGCGCGGCCTTCACCTGTTCCCCCGTGACCTTCGAGTAGGCATGCTCGATCTCTATGAACTTCTTCACTCGTTCGGACACGTTCGCAAAGGAGCGATCTCTGACCTTTTCGATCCCCGGTTCACTCGATTTCAGGGCGATGGCCAGATCTACCGTTTCGACCTCCCGGAATACCCTTTTGATCTCCTCATTCGTCAGCTGGGCGATGTCTGAAAACTGATTTACCTCGACCTTCCCCTTCGGCCTGGGCTTCTCCGGGGCAGGACGGATAGTCCCTTTCTTCTGAAGTCGCCACGCTACTGCAAGGACCTCCCCCTGATAGCTCTGAGCTGGACTGGTGTATTCGAGGTTCACCCTGAAGTATTCTCGCTGCTTCTCCGGAAGGCAAGCCATGACGCGCTCTCTCAGAACCGCAGCCTCAGGATCGTCGAAGTCCAGGGCATAAGCGAGAGCCAGCCCCCGCCCTTCCAAAAAAATGGCGTTGACGAGCTTCCGCAACTCTTCCTCCGTGAGTTGAACCAGATCTTCAAACGTCCGGAGTTCAATTTTTTCCGCAAACTCCGGCCCTAACCGATTCTGCGACAGCGTCTTCTCAACCATGCCGATCAACTCCTTTCTGAGGTGTTGCCTGGCCCGGTGCAGCCGGCCCTTTACGGCCCCGCCGGACACGCCTAAGAACCGACCCACCTCCTCCACCGTCCGCTCGTCGAGGTAGTAGAGGACCACGGCCTCCCGGTCCTTCTCAGACAGGCCCATCAGCGCCTCCCGCACCTGCCGCTGAACCTCGTCCCGCCTGTAGACCTCGTCTGGCGCAGGCGCGGACCCCGTCACCCTGTCCACGTCGAACGCCCCCTCCTCCACCGGCCTCGCCCGGCGTCGCCGGAGCTCCATCCGACAGAGGTTGGCCGTGATCGTCCGCAGCCAGACCCCGAACCGGTCCCAGTCCGTCAGCGTGCCCAGCCGGTAATACCCCAGGATGAACGCCTCCTGGGCCATGTCCTCCGCCAGGTCGAAGTCCCCCACGAAGCTGATGGCCAGGCCGTAGACCGCGTTGCGGTAGCGCTCGATCAGCCGCCGGTAGGCCCTCACGTCCCCGTCCAGCGCCTGTCTGACCAGGTCTCGATCCTCCACGTCTCCCTCGCTCTCTCCCCTCAGATGCAGAAAACCGGCGTTCGGTTACGAAAAATATACTCAAATTCTCACATTGCCACCGAACCATTTCGGCTCTATCTTACGTCTATAAGACAGACCTCCCCCCCCCCCATCCCCCCTCCCTCTCCGCACAGCGGAGAGGGAGGGGGCAAATCAGGGCCTTTCGACAGGGAAGGGGGAGGGTGAGGTTTCATCACTCTTCTATGAACTCCGACCCCGACCTCATCCGCCGGACCTTAGAGGGCGACACCGACGCCTTCGGCCACCTGGTGGACCGCTATAAGGATGCGGTCTACGGGGCCGCGTACGCCCGCGTCGGGGACTTCCACGACGCCCAGGACGTCGCCCAGGAAGCCTTCATTCAGGCCTACCGCCGGCTATCCTCCCTTCGGGAGCCGGACCGGTTTGCGAGCTGGCTCTACGCCATCGCCGTCAACGTCGCCCGCGACCACCTGCGCCGCCGCCGGGAGGCACAGCCCATCCATGAAGCGACACCTGCTCCCGCCCTGGACTCAGGCGACGAACACGCCCGCCGCGCCCTCCACCGGCGCATCCAGCAGGCCCTCACGGCCCTCTCCGAAATCCATCGGGAAACCGTAACTCTTTATTATATCAACGGCTACACCTGCGACGAGGTCGGGGGGTTCCTCAACGTCCCGTCCGGCACAGTCAAGCGCCGGCTCTCCGACGCCCGCCGGCAGCTCAGAAAGGAGATGTTCGACATGGTCCGCGACATGTTCGACGCCCACAAGCTCCCGCCCCACTTCCGAAAGATCGTGATCAAAGGGACCTACCCCGACCCTAAATCGAACACCCCACTCCTTCTCATGCAGGACGACCGCAGGAAGCGCGGCTTCCCTGTCGCCATCGACGCCTTTCAGGCCAACGCGGTCTGCATGCACCTGTACAAGTCACCTCCGCCACGCCCCATCACCTATGACCTGTTCCTCAAGACGTGCCGGGCCTTCGACATCACCCTGGACGGCGTCGGGGTGAGGAAGGGCGAGAGGGGCTACCGGGCGGACCTCGCCTTCAGCCGGGGCAAGCGCTCCATCACCCTGGAGACCGACCCCGGCGACGCCGCTGCCCTGGCCCTCCGCTTCAACGCCCCGGTCTACGTGGACGAAGACCTCCTCGGAGAGACGACCCTGGAGCGCCTGAAGGCATCCCGGCAGCAGGAAACGCCCCAGCCTCCGAAAACGCCTCAGCCTCCAGAGGCCCCGAAGAAACCAGGAGAACTTATAACCGTTCAGGTCGTGGAAGGCTCTCACTGGGCGCTCATTGACCTCGCGGACGACAGACTCGAAAAGGTGCAGATCCTCGTCAGCATGACCCCGCCTCCGGGGTCTGCTTTCCCAAAACCGCCTTCCGACCGGACGCGCGCCCATCGTATCTCAGACCCGAAGCAACTGCTACTGGTACGTCCCGGCAGCGTCGAACCGGAGCCTATCTCCAAGCGTCCCCTCGTCTGGCTGGCGGACAAGAGAAAGAATAGACACCTTCCCATCTTTATAGGCCTTTATGAGGTAAAAGCCATTGCTGCTGCTGCATTTCCGGAAGCCCTGTCAATGTTATCCGGCGATGACAAGGAAGTACCTAAAACTGCTGTAGACCCCGGACGGGCATACGACCTGTTCAAAACCGTCCTGGACGCCTTTGAGGTCGTCCACGAGCGAGCCATTATCGACCTGCTCCACGAATCGACCTTCTTCGCCTTCAACTTCTTCCGCCGGGGGAAGGCCGTCAAACGCCTCGACGCCCGCCCCAGCGACTCCATCGCCCTGTCCGTGCGCACGGGCGCGAAAATCTACCTCCATAAAGACGTGATGGAGCGGGCAGGAGTAAACAAGACCAGGTATCAAGAGAAGCAAAAGAGCGAGAAGAAGCAGGAGCGAAGTGTGCAGCACCCTTACTCCCTCCCCATCGGCGACAGGGTGCGCTTTGCCGTCGAATCCTCGCGCAAGCTGGCGTGGAAGAGCAGCGACCCGGCCATCGCCTCCGTCACGTCGGACGGCGTGGTCGAAGGGATCAAAATGGGCGTCGTGGTCATCACCGCCGCGTGATCAACCAGAGTCAAAGCGTACACAGAAAAAGCCATCCTCACCGGGATGGCTTTTTTGTGGGCGTGCGCACAGGCGCAATAACCTCTTGGAGATAAATGAACTATGAATATCCGGGGGGACGCGAGGGACAGGTGGCGGCGAGAAAAATATCGCACGAAGTTCAAAAAATGGCCCTTGACTTTTTTCCGGACATGGAGTACTTTTAGGGCAGGGAAAAATTCATACGGCTGCCGTCCGAAAAGGTCCATTTCGACCGAAAAGTCTGCGTGGCATCGGACGCGATTCAGATAAGAGATGTTCTCCGTCAGCGCTTCATTCTGACGACCTGGAAAGGGTAATTCTAAATCCGGGGATGGCGCAGGCGGACGGTCTGAATGGCAAGGACCGCGGACGGGCGTAACACGCCGCATGAATCCCTGGATAGGAGGTATATGCCACCGGGCAATCTGAAGCGGCCGTGACGGTGGTGAGAGGGTATCCCCCTTCCCACTGTCGCGGCCGCTTTTTTTGTAGGTGACGTGTCTCTCGCCGGGTTCATGCCCGGCTTTTTTATTTTATATCCAGGAGGTTTTCATCCGTGTGATCCAGATCACACGGTTCTGGAAGAAACATGGATATTTTGACTGAAAAAACCGGGAGCAGTCACAGGGTGGGGAAGAAAAAATGGATCTTTCCGTCCTTCAGGTGGTCGTTATATCGGTCCTGTCGCCTGTCTCGATTGCCGCAGGGATTTTGTGTATCATCACGACGGCCAACGTCAACCTCGCCGCTCTCGTCACAAACCTTCTGGCTGTAACCCTGGGAGGGCTACGCTTTGTCCTGGATGTTTCTCCAAGATACCGTTTAAGTCTGACGTTTCTCTTTATCTTATTTCTGATCCTTGCCCTGACCGCAGATATTCGATGGGGCAGGAAGGTGTTAACGCATCAAAAGACAAGGATCAGACCCACCCGTATCGAGATAGAATCCGCTCAGGCGTGGGTGGTCCATAAGAGCCCTGATGAAAGATGGGCTTATAGATTGCCAAAGCCATTCCTCAAAAATCGCGGCGATGATCACTGGTCAGATTTAAAACTCCGTATTACTTGCGATCACGATGTTACGCCCATCGAGGGAAGTTTCGCGATAGGTGAAAAAGCTCAAATTATGTTCCCGCCTCATATCCTCAGCCAGATTAATCAAGGCCAAATGATCCGGTTTGAGATATTGGAATAACCCATCCGCATTCCTTCCCTCCTGCGTCAGCCCTCCCCAAACGCATCTCCGCTCCTGTGAACAGGCAACCAAAACGGGCAGAATCGTCGAGATTTTGTTCTCCGTAACCTACTCTGCCCGTTTTGATTATGACGACTCTTAGGCGACTTCCGTCACCCCTGATGGCAGACCGCAAAGGTTTGCTTCAGCGATTCCACGGGATCGCCCTTGGGCCGGAACTCGTGCCCCACGTAGAGGTCGTAGCCCGTGCCCGCAATCGCCTTGCAGATGCCCGCGTAATTCAGCTCCTGCGTATCGTCCATGTCCCTTCGCCCCGGATTGCCGGCGGTGTGGAAGTGCCCGATCCACCGGATGTTCTCCCGGAGCGTGCGGATCACGTCCCCCTCCATGATCTGCATGTGGTAGATGTCGTAGAGCAGCTTCACGCGGGGGCTCCCGACCCGCTCGCAGACCGCGACGCCCCAGGTCGTGTGGTCGCACTGGTAGCCGGGATGGTCCACCTTGGAGTTGAGCAACTCCAGGTTCAGGTTGACCCCCTTCTGCTCCGCGTAGGGCGCGACCCGCCGAAGGCCGTCGGCCACGGCCTCGATGGCCTCGACCTCGCTCTGATAGGGCTGCCGGTTGCCGCTGAAGCAGATCAGGCCCGGAATCCCGTGCCTCACGGCGATGTCGATGGACGCCTTCAACTCCGCCTCGATCCGGTCGTGATTGGACCGCTTGTTCAACCCGTCCGGCAGGGAGGCGTGCCCGGACATGCTGGCCACGGCCAGCCTGTGCCTTTTGGCCAACGCCATGATCTCCTCAAAATCCTCCCCCCGGCCCCACAGCTCCACGGCGGCGTAGCCGATCTCAGCGGCGGTCTTGAACAGCCCCTCCAGGTTCATGTCCTGCGGCTTGAACAGCGGATAGCAGATGGATTGCTTGATGCGCATGGCGAAATTCCTTTCCGATCTGGTGTAAATGCGCAGAGAGATCCTCGGCCCTTAATCCTCCACCTTCACGACCTTCCCCGTCTCCATCGACCGGTTGGCCGCGCACGCGATCGCCGTGGCCTTCAGCCCGTCCTCGTAGGTGGCCAGGATGCCCGCGTTCCTCCCGGCCTCCACCGAGTCCACGAACGCCCGGTCCTCACGCGAGAAGATGTTCTGCTCGCCGGGGATGGCGATCTGCTCGTTGCCGGGGAGGCTGATCTTGACGCTGTGCTCCCAGCCCGTGAACTCCGCCTTCATGTCCGTGGCCCAGAGGGTCAGGCTGACCCCCCCGCCCACCGACGTGCTGCACGAGCTGTAGAGGTTCGCCGCCGCGCCGTTCGCGAAGGTGAGCTGCACCATCGAGGCGTCCTCTATCGTGAAGAAGCGTGGCCGCCTGCGGCGACCGCGCACGGCCTGGGCGTAGACGCTCGCGACATCTCCGTACAGATACCGCGCCAGGTCTATGGTGTGAGTGGTCTGCTCCAGGAACTGACCGCCGGACTTGTCCTTCTGCACCCACCACTTCCAGATCCCCTCGTAGCGCGCCGGCCCCCCACCCACCCAGCCGCCGTGCATCAGAACCGGCCTCTGCGCCCGCAGCAGCTCTCGCACCCGCTGCACCGACCTGCGATACCGGGTCATGTAGCCCACGGCGGTGATCAGCCGGCGCTTCCGCACGCCCTCGGCCACCCTCCGGGCCGTGTTCAGGTCGATGGCCACGGGCTTCTCGACGAAGAACGGCAGCCCCCGCTCGATCACCAGCCTCTCAGCCGGGCCGTGCGCGAACGGCGGGAGCATGATGTAGGCCGCGTCGGGCTTCACCTCATCCAGCATCTCCCGCGCGTCCGTGTAGATCGCGCCCCGGCCCCCGACCTGCTCCTGCCGCGCCGCGGCGGTCTCCTCGTTCAGGTCGCACCAGCCCGCGAACTCCACGTCCTCGAAGTCCTTCAACCCCTGATCGAGGTGGGACCGCACGATCCCACCGCATCCGATGAATCCCAGCCTGACCTTGTCCGCCATGATGCCCTCCTCCTCTCCATCACTCCGTTCACTTCTGAGCGGCCTGGATCCACTCCTTCCACACCTCCGGGCAGTAGCCCACTGTTGCCCGATTCCCGTCCCGGACGACCGGGGTCTTCAACAACAGCGGATAGTTCAGCAGGGTCTTTTCTTTGTCGAAGCGGAGATACTTCAGGTTTCGCCGCTCGTACTCCCTCCCCTCCGTGTCGATCAACGCCTCCAGCGGAATGGAGCGCTGGACGTTTTTCAGTTCCCCCAGGCTCATCCCTTTCTCCGCGAGGTCGATGAACTGGTAGGGGATGCGCCGCTCCTTGAAGAACATCTCCGCCCTGCGCGTCTCGTGGCACTTCCGCGTGCCGAAGATCTGGAGGTTCATCGGCTTACCCTGCCAAATGGCTGTCGGCTTGACGCCAGAAAACCGCCCATGACTGCGAGAATGGGCTTGAGTCGCTACAGAAACCGCAAGCCTCTCTGCCCTCGCAGGTTCCGGTTGGGTCTCGGCACGTAGGCTATTGAGGGCAGACCGACAAGTTTCCCGTCCCGCACCCACTCCAGATCGGCGCCGTAGAGGTTTTCCACGAGGAGCCGCTTCAGGCGCTCCAGCTCGCCCGCGTGCTGCGGGTCGTTTGACAGATCGTGGCACTCGCGGGGATCGCCCTCGATGTCGAACAGGTGCATCTGGTTGCCCACCGGGTAGTAGATGAGCTTGTAGCGTCCCGCACGGACCATGCGCATGGCCGCCGCCCCCTCCCCGTGCTCCCCGTAGAGGTGTTCCCGCCTCCGGTCCCCGACCAGCGACAGCCGGTCCACGTGGGCCGGGATCGGAATGCCCGCCAGGTCCAGGAGCGTGGGCATGAGGTCCGCGAACTCCGTCAGCCGGTCGTCCGTCGCCCCCGGCTGGAGCCGGTCGTCCCCCTCCGCCGGCGCGATGATCAGCGGGATCTTGGCGGACATCTCGTAGAAGGGCGTCATGCACCAGAGGCCGTGCTCCCCGACCATGTGCCCGTGGTCGCTCGTGAAGGCGATGATCGTGTTATCTAACAGCTCGGCCTCGCGCAGGTACCCGATGACCACCCGGATCTGGTGGTCGATGTGCGTGAGCGTGGCGTAGAGGGCGCGCCGGGAGAGTTCAAACTCGCGCCGGGAGGCGCGGGCCATGGCGATCGTCTCCGGGTTGCTCAACTGTTTGATGTGGTAGGGCAGGCCCTCGAAGTCCTTCGACCAGTTCCCCGTCGCTGGCTCGTCGATCGGGACATCCCGGTAGAGGTCCAGGTAGGACTGCAACGGGGTGATCGGGGGGTGAGGCGCGGAGAAAGACAGGTACCAGAAGCCGGGCTTGCGGGGGTCCCGCCGCCGGATGACTTTGCACATCTCCCTCACCGCCCAGTTGATCGGGTGGCAGTGCTCCGGCAGATGCCAGGGACGGGTGATGAACTCGTTCTGCGTCATGCCCCCGGCGTACTCCTGGCCCCCGTAGCCCTGCTCGGCCAGGAACAGCTCATAGTCGTCCGCCACGCCGTCCGGGATGTCCCGGAACTGGTGCCGGCCCTGCTCCTCCAGGAGCACGTCGTCGAACCCGATCCGGTTGCGCTGGGGGGAGACATGGAGCTTCCCGACCGCGTAGGACTGGTATCCCGCGTCTTTGAAACACTGAGCCAGGGTGGGCGCGTCGGGGAAATCGACGCCGTCCTTATAGTACCGGAGGCCGTTGGCGCGGGGGCTCATGCCCGTCATGAGCGACCGCCTGGCCGGGATGCAGGAGGGGCAGGCCGAGTAGGCCTGCGTGAACGTCGTGCCGCACCGGGCCAGATGGTCTACGGTCGGCGTCATGACCACCGGATGCCCTGCCGCGCGCGTCAGCAGCCCGCTCCAGTGGTCCGTGCAGATCAGGAGGACGTTCGGTCGGGTGTGGCCGGATGGTCTGGGCATGCGTCACCTCTTTATCACCGCCGTGTAAGCCTCAATTTTGCCCCCGGGGGCAAAATCTGGACGCTCATAAGGGTCCAAAATGGCGCTACGTTTCGTCTTGACCGCTTAGTTCCGGCACATGTTCCGCCTCATACCGCTCAATCAACACGCCCAATATCTCCATTAAGGAGGCCAGGGGATGATTTTCGTCTTCGCCTACTTCATCAATCAAATCGTCCAGCAAGGCCACAAGACGGCGATACTCGGCCTCAGTATGTGACACGAAGACGACCTTCGCCATTTCAGGCCAGTGCGTCACTGCAGTTTGAAACGCAATCACGCGCTTGATTGCAGTGGCTTCCGTTTTATCCAGCAGGCGCTCGTCCCGCAGAAAGTCGTCGAAGCTGCTGCCCAGGTGCTTCGTGTTCATTGTTTGACTCCTTTGTGCTATGCTCCTGTACAAATGAAAGATAACGTCCCGGGTGCCAGAAAGGCAAGCGTTAAGTGTCCTTCGACGTTATCGAGTCTCGCCGTCCGCTGACAGGGCAAAAAGAAGGCGATGCCGGTCACAGTCTGCCGGTATCGCCCGTTCCATCCCACAACATCCAACCGATGCAGTCGCGCGTTAGACGGCTGTATCACACCTGAAGACTCTTCAGGACATTGGACCGTTCTTCTTCCTGTTGGGTTCTTCGTTGAAGTTCTTCCCGTGCACGCCGTTCTTCTTCCTGAGTTTCCCTCATGACACGTTGACGATATGATTCATTCGCGAACTTCACATAGCTTTTAAACATGTCCAGATTCCGTTGCGCATTGTTTTCCGATGCCGGAAAAGTTACCTGCGTCCCGTTAAATGTGCAAGCATTAGGATACATAGACTCTGTCGAACTAAAGGAGGTGTCCGGCTTGCGAAACCACTGTTTCCATTTGGTGTTCGGATCTGTGCTCAACTTAACTGTCAAAGAGCGATTATTATAGTCCTCAACAGCGACAACCTGAACTGGTTCGTCTATTAGCGGATCAGAAATCTGGAATTTCGGAATAACCTGCCGCTTTGTAACATCAAGGCGTTGTTGTGCAACGAATTCAATATTCCGGGCGATAAGTTCCCTCTTAATTTCATCAACATTGGCGTAGCGTTCGGATGGGTTCTGCCGTACCAGCTTTTCAACAACATCATCCAAGTAAGCGAACTCTGGAGCCACTGATCTAATTGTCTTGAAGCCTGTCCCCTGAGGCACCTCCTTGGTGAACAACTCATTCAGAATAAGGCCCAGTGAGAACAGGTCTGCCGAAGCGTTAACGGGAACTCTTTTCTGACGTTGCTCAGGAGCCGAGTAACGCAGATTTGCTAGCCTATAGTGCTTGCGATAATGTTTTTGAACTATGCAGTTTTGGGCATAATGTCTTGGGCAGTGGCATAGTCACCGACTGTCTTT
>Ga0156186_1394_pt2 | contig 11755 bp, 10 predicted proteins | sample RifCSPlowO2_12_FD_107839 | JGI IMG/M metagenome (GOLD analysis project Ga0156186, IMG submission 107839) | Candidatus Handelsmanbacteria bacterium RIFCSPLOWO2_12_FULL_64_10
AGGACCGGAAGGCGGAGGGTTACGGGGCCTTTCTCCGCTACGCCCTGAAGATGGCGACGGGCACGGGTAAGACGACGGTCATGGGGATGCTGGCCGCGTGGAGCATCCTGAACAAGGTGAACGACCGGGGGGACGGGCGGTTCTCGGACACGGTGCTGATCGTCTGCCCCAACGTGACCATCCGAAGCCGCCTGGGGGAACTGGACCCCGCACGGGGGGACGCCAGTCTGTATCGCACCCGCGACCTTGTGCCGGAAGACCTGATGCCTGACCTGAGACGAGGCCGGGTGCTGATGACCAACTGGCACGTGTTCGAGCCGCAGGGGGTGCAGACGGGCGGGGTGAGCGCCAGGGTGACGCGGGCGGGTGTGCCAGTCCGGACGCGGGAGGCGATCACGATTGGACAGAAGACGACCACGGCGCGGGGCACGCGGTATCTCACGCTGAAGGAGTTGGACCGGCAGGTAGCGGCGGGTCTGCTGACCGTGTTGAGCGAGGATCGGGACAACCAGGGAAATCTGAAGAAGGTCCACGTGGAGTCGGTGAGGTACGTGGAGAGCGACACGGCCCTGGTCCGCCGTGTACTGGGCCGAGACGTTGGGGGCAAGCAGAATATCCTGGTGTTCAACGACGAGGCGCACCACGCCTACCGCATCCGCCGGCCTGAGCCGGAGGAGGAGGAAGAGGACCTCTTCGGCGAGAGAGAGGAGGGGGAGGAGTTCTTCAAGGAGGCCACTGTCTGGGTGGACGGGCTGGACAGGGTCCATAAGGTCTGCGGCATCAACTTCTGCGTGGACCTGTCCGCGACGCCCTACTTTCTTGGCCGGGTGGGGCGGGAGACCAACCGCACCTTTCCGTGGGTGGTGAGTGACTTCGGGCTGACGGACGCCATCGAATCCGGGCTGGTGAAGATTCCCCAGTTGGCGGTGCGGGACACCACCGGGGCGGAGATTCCGGGTTATTTCAACATCTGGCGGTGGATTCTCACGAAGCTCACCCCGGCGGAGCGGGGCGGAAAGCGGGGGAGTCCCAAGCCGGAGGCGATCCTGAAGTGGGCGCACCACCCCGCTGCCATGCTCGGCGGTCTTTGGGAGGGGTTGAGGCAGGAATGGGCGACTCAGCGAGAGGACTCACGTCCTCCGGTGTTCATCCTCGTCTGCAAGAACACCCGGATTGCCAAAGTCATCTACGAGTGGCTGGCTGAAGATCGACCGCCGACAGGTATCCCCTCGTCTGGAATCGAGGGTTTTCGCAACAGGAATGGGACCGTCAACACGATCCGGGTGGACTCCAAAGTCGTACACGAGACGGACACCGGGGAGGCCAAGAGCGACGAGGCGCGGTGGATGCGTCTGACTCTGGACACGGTCGGAAAGACCGACTGGCCGCGAGACCAGCAGGGGAGGCCGATCTACCCGGAGGGGTTTGAGGAGCTCGCCGGGAAGCTCAACCGGCCCCTGCACCCGCCGGGGCGGGATGTGCGGTGCATCGTCAGCGTCGGGATGCTCACGGAGGGATGGGACTGCAACACGGTCACGCACATCGTGGGACTCAGACCGTTCATGTCGCAACTGCTGTGTGAGCAGGTCGTGGGGCGAGGTCTGAGGCGGACGAACTACGACGTGGGCGAGGACGGCAAGCTGGCGGAGGAGGTCGCCAAGATTTTCGGCGTGCCGTTCGAGGTGATTCCCTTCAAGACGAATCCATCCGGCGTCGCGCCTCCGCCGGTCAAGCGACATCACATCCAGGCAGTGCCGGAGAAAGCCTGCTATGAGGTCAAATACCCCCGCGTCCAGGGGTACCGGCAGGCGATCCGCAACCGGGTGATGGTGGACTGGAACGCCGTTGCACCGCTGGTGCTCGACCCTCTGAACATCCCCCCGGAAGTCCAGATGAAGGCGAGCATTCCCACCAACCGGGGCAGGCCCTCGCTGATCGGTCCCGGCAGGCTGGTGAGTGTGGACCTCAACCCGTACCGTTCCGGGAGGCGATTCCAGGAACTGGTGTTTGAACTGGCGAAGGATTTGACCCGCGATTACGTCGCCCAGCCGGGTTGCGAAGCGCCGGCGCACGTGCTGTTCCCGCAGATCGTGAAGATCGCCGAGCGGTACCTGAAAGAGAAGGTGAGGGTTATCCCGCCGGTGGATCTGCTCGACGTGTTCCTCTCACCCTATTACGGGTGGGTGATCGAGCGGCTGGTCGAGGCCATCCGGCCCGATGCCTCGCAGGGAGAGGTTCCCGAACTGCCCCTCTACGAGACCAGCCGGGAGCCAGGCTCAACCGCTGACGTAGACACCTGGACGAGCAGGGAGGTGCGGGAGGTCATTCATTGTCATCTGAACTACGTGGTGGCGGATACGAAGCAGTGGGAGCAGTCGGCGGCCTACGTAATCGACACGCACCCCGGCGTGGAGGCTTTCGTCAAGAACGCCGGGCTGGGATTTGCAGTTCCTTACCTGCACAACGGGCAGATGCACGACTACGTGCCGGATTTCATCATCCGGCTCAAGGACGTGCCAGAGACCTTTCTGATCTTGGAAACGAAGGGCTACGACGAGCAGGCGGAGATCAAGGCGCAGGCGGCGCAGCGGTGGGTGAATGCCGTCAACGCGGATGGCCGGTATGGGCGATGGGCGTACGCCGTCGCCAGAAGGCCGGAGGAGGTCAGGAAGCGGATCGATGAGGCGGTTGAGCGAGGCCGGAGAAATGATAAAAATGAGCAGGGATGAGAGTGATTGCTCTCATCCCTTGCCTGTTCTGACCATGCCAAGACGCTGTAGGAAACTGATAGCCTTGTTGATCTGCTGACTATCAACTTCCCAGGAGAACTTTTTTGCTTCCTGGGTGATGTCTTCGGGGGTCATTCGGGACCTCCGGTTTGTGAGTAAAAATATCTGGAGCGAGACCGCCGATGCCAACAGGATACGCACAGTGGTGGGCGGATAAATACTGAACAAATGTGTATATATTTTTGCGTATTGTCAAGTTAAAATTTTACCCCCGGGGGCAGAATTTAAGATTTTGTCCACGTGGACAAAATCTCCAGGATCGACCTGGCCAAGACATTCAGGGGCGCAGGGGCCGCGCAACCTGCTGGATGACAACCCTGAATTTTGCACGCGCGTGCAAAATGTCTTGTAACTCGTTGTGCGACAATCGTTGAATTTTGCGCACGCGCGCAAAATTGGATCCTAAACTCTGTCACTCGTAGCGGATCGCCTCCACCGGCTCCAGGGCGGCGGCGCTGCGGGCGGGGAAGCGGGCCATCAGGTAGCAGATGATCAGGGCGGCCCCGGAGATGGCCGCGAAGTCGGCGGCGCGCATGTCCACCGGGAAGGCGCTGATGATGTAGACGTCCCCCGGCAGGGAGAGCAGCTCGTAGCGCTGCTGGAGGTAGCAGAGGGTAAACCCGATCAGGTCTCCGAGGGCCACGCCGGACATGCCCACGGTCAGGCCGTTGAGCGTGAAGATGCGCTGGAGGCTCTTGCGGGTGGCCCCCATTGCCTTCAGGATGCCGATCTCCCGTCGCTTGTCCATGACGATCATGGACAGGATGCTCATGATGTTGAAGGAGGCCACGAGCACGATCAGGCTGAGGGCCAGGAAGCTGAACCATTTCTCCAGCCTGATCCAGACGAACAGGTTGCCGTTCTCGCGGACCCAGGACGCGGCGAAGAGGCCGGGGTCGAGCGGTCTCAGTTCCCTCCGGACGGCCTCGGCGACGGCGTCGGCGTCGAGCGGGTCCCTCACCTTCACCCGAACGCCGGACACCTCGTCCCCCCAGCCGAGGATGCGCTGCGCGGCCTGGATGGAGATGACCGCCAGGCCGGAGTCGAATTCATAATAGGCCGTGTTGAAGACGCCGGTCACGATGAACCTCCAGTAGCGGGGTGTGACCGGCGCGCCGGAGGACGAAAATTCCGGCACCACCAGAAAGACCTCCCCTCCGGGCTCCATGCCCAGCCTGTCGGCCAGGTAGCGCCCGATGGCCATGCCTCCCACCGGCCGGCCGTCCACCGTCCGGTCCTTCAGGTCCAGCGTCTTCTCGTCCGTGTATTTGATCAGATCGCTCACGGTCCCCAGGGAGGCCGCCTCCACGCCCCGGATGATCACCCCTGCGATGCGCTCCTTCGCGCAGATCATCCCTTCGCTCTGGACGTAGGGGGAGGCCCCGATGACGGCGGGGTCTGCCTGGGCGACGGCCTTCGTCACCCGCGCGTAGTCCGAGATTCTCTCCCCGTAAACCTTCCGGACGGTCACGTGGGCGTTGACGCCGAGGAGTCGGTCGCGCACGACGCCCGCGAACCCGTTCATCACGGAGAGGACGATGACGAGGGCGGCCACGCCGAGGGCCACGCCGAACACCGCGATCCAGGCGATGACCGAGATGCGGCCCCGGCCCCGGATGGAGCGGAGGTAGCGCCGGGCGATGAGGGCTTCGTAGGTCATGAGATCAGTGTCGGGGGTCAGGTGTGGGGTATCGGAGGGACCTGATCCCTGATCCCCGCCCCCTGTTTTTGATTCCACAGTTGTTCCACCCACCAGGCTCCTATGGTTCCAAACATCAGGAAGACCGCGAATGCCGCGAGCGAGGCCACGGCCCTGCCCTGGTGCAGGAAGATCGCGCTGAGGCCGCACGGGAGGAGGGCCGCGACATACAGGAGGTCCACCGACGCCGGGCAGACGCCGAGACGGACGAGCCGCTGATAGAGGTGGAGGCGATGGGCCTGAAAGATGTTCTCCCCCCGGAGCAGTCTCCGCAGGAGCGTGTAGGTCGCGTCGAACAGGAACGGGCCGAGCAGGATGGGCATCGTCAGGAACGAGACGCCCTCCCGCTCACCGAGCACGCCGAACGCGGCCAGCAGGAAGCCGAGAAAGGCGCTCCCCACGTCGCCCATGATGATGCTGGCCGGGGGGCGGTTGAAGACCAGGAATCCCATCGACGCGCCGGCCACGGCCAGGGCGAGGATCGACAGGGCGGGAGAACCGGCGCTGGCGGCGATGGCGAAGAGGGTCGCGGCGATCAGGAGGCCCTGGCTGCCCGCCAGGCCGTCGATGCCGTCCATGAAGTTATAGATGTTCGTGACGTAGAGGAGCCAGAGAAACGTCACGGGGATGGCGGCCCATCCGAGGTGAAACTGTCCTGTGGGGATGGTGATGGTCTGCAGCATAAGGCCCGACTTGAGGATGAGCAGGATGGACGCCGTGAACTGGGTCGCGAACTTCGGCATCTGTTTCATGTGCCTGCCGAAGGCGGCGAGGAGGTCGTAGTAGATCAGCAGGTAGAGCGGGAGCGTGCTGAAGAGCGCCATCCAGAGCGTCGGATGGACCCTTATGGTGGCCGTGGCTGCCGCCACGGCCCAGACCCCGCACACCAGGCCCACACCGCCGAGGCGCGGGACCGGGACCGTGTGGGAACTTCGCTCATTCGGGATGTCGAGCAGGCGCGCTCGCAGGGCGAACCTCCGGACAAAGAAGGTCACGACGGCGGACACGAGGGCCGCGCCGCAAAACGTCCAGGTTGAGTCAGAAGTCATCGTTCGCTTAATCTGAGTCCTTCCTCAAAGGGGACCGGGTCGTAGCCGAAGTCCCGCCGGGCGTCGGAGATGTCAAATGCCTTGGTCTCGTCGAATCTCCGGACCTGCTCGGCGGTGATGCGAGGGGCGCTCGAAGATCGCTCGTAGACCCCGACGGCCCAGGCGGACACCCGGACAGGGAGGTATACCTTCACGACCCACCGGCCTTCCGCCGCCGCGATGGCGTCGATCAGGCCGATGTAGGGGATCGGCTTCGGGCCGGCCAGGACGTAGGCCTTCCGCACTGTGGAGGCCCGGCAGAGGGCCTGGGGCACGGCCTGCGCCACGTCCCGGACGAAGACTGGCTGCTGGGGGCGCTCCCCGCTCCCGAACACCGGGATGATCCGGTGCGTCCGGACATGCCGCCGGAGGCGGGAGACGTTCCGGTCGTCGCCGGGGCCGTAGATCATCGTCGGACGGAGGAGCGTAAAGTCGAGCTTAGACCCGGTCACCGCGGCCTCCCCCTCCATCACCTCCCGCACGGTGGGGGAGGGGATTTTTGAGGTCAGGCGGGTCGAACTGAAGAAGACGGCCCGCGTCACCCCCCGGGCCGCGCAGGCCCGGACCAGGGCCGGGGCGTGGCGGATGTGCGAGACGGCGACGAGGGCCTCCGCGCCGTCCAGGGCGTCCAGCAGGGAGTGGTCATCCTCCAGGTCCCCGACGACGATCTCCGGGCCGGTCTTCCGGATGGCTGCGGCGTCGCTCGTTCGCCGCACCAACGCCTTGACCTCCTCCTCCGCCCGGAGCAGGGCCTCCACGACGAAGGGGCCTGTGTAGCCGGTGGCGCCGGTGACCAGGATCATGGACTCCTCACGATTATAGACCCCCCTCACCCGTCTCATTTTCCAACTTTTCTTTGCTTGCCCAAAGAAAAGTTGGACAAAAGAAAGGGCACTCGCTCAGACGCCGCGAGGGGCTTGGCGCGGCGTAATCCATACCCCGCAGCAGATCGGAGTTCTGTAACCCTTCGATGTGCGGCAGCCGCTTCGGACCCGGAGGGTATAGGATTTTGACGCCGCGCCGTTTTGCTTTTTGCCTTTCTCCCCTCTCCCTTTGGGGGAGGGGCCGGGGGAGGGGTCTAAAAAGGGTATAGGATTTTGACGCCGCGCCATTTTTCGTTTTGACAAGGCTGTTCCCCCTTCCCCTTCGGGGAAGGGGGTTAGGGGGTTAGGTCTTCTTATGTCTCTATCCCCTTTTCCCGCAACAATTCCCTGTAGAGCGCATCCACCCGCTCCACCATCCGCCGGGCGTCGAACCGCTCCCGTGCGATCTGCCGCCCCCTGAGGCCCATCGCCCTCGCCCGGTCGGGGGACTGGAGGAGCGAGAGGATGGCGTCGGCCAGGCGGTCCGGATCCCTGCGGGGGACCAGCAGTCCGCTTTGACCGTGCTTCACGACCTCGGGGACGCCGCCCACATCGGTCGCCACGACGGGGCGTCCGGCGGCCATCGCCTCGATGGGCGAGGTGGGGCAGCCCTCCTCGTCCGACGACAGGACCAGGGCGTCGAAGGCGGGCATCAGCGCCGGCACGTCGTCCCGGAGGCCGAGGAAACGGACGCGCCCGCGGAGTGGGGGGACGCCCGCCCGGTCTTCGAGGAGGGTTCTCTGATTTCCGTCGCCGACGATCACCAGCGCGGCGTCGGGGAGCCGGCGGAGGACTGTCTCCATCGCGCTGAGGAGGACGTCGATGCGTTTCACCTGGACGAGCATGGCCACCGTCCCGACGATCGGGGCCTTCAGGGGGAGGCCGAGTGTTGCCCGGACCTCGCAGGCATCTGGGGCTGGCCGGTCGAACGGGGTCAGGTCGATGCCGTTGGGGATGACGACGAACCGGTCGGGGCGCGCGACGCCGTAGGCCACGTGGCGTTTCAGCGTGGCGCGGCTGACCTCGATCAACCGGTCCGAGACGGCGGCGGCGACCTGCTCGAACGCCAGGAAGAGGCGGCTCCTGAACGGGCTGAAGTAGGACCGGAACACGTCCCCGTGGTAGGTGTGCAGGATCACCGGGACGCCTGCGGCGGCCGCGGCCAGACGGCCCAGCACGCCTGCCTTGGAGATGTGCGTATGGACGACCTGGTATCCGCCCTCCCGGATGAGCCGGAAGAGACGCCAGAAGGTGAGGGCGTCCCTCAGGGGGGCGATCTCGCGCTGGAGGCCGCGGACGGTGCGGGTCGGTATCCCCATCGCCGCCGCGTGGTCCATCAGGCTCCCCTCCGACGGGTCGCCTGTTCCGCAGACGACGGAGACCTCGTAACGGTCTCTGTCCAGCCCTCCGGCGACGGCGAGCATGTTCTGGGGGGCGCCTCCCACGGACAGGCGGGTGATGACGTGCAGGACCTTGATTCGGCGCAGGGTCAGAATCCTTTGAAGAACTGCCGGATGTATCGGTCGTTCACCCGCCGCCGGCCCTGGATGAGGCGCCTCTTGCGGAGCGTGAGCGGCAACAGGCGGAGATAGTCGACGACGGCGAGGGCAAGATAAGGTACCCGGAACGGGTGTCTCAGGAGGAAATAGGGCCACGCCAACAGTTCGGTCAGCAGGAGGGAGGGGAGCAGAAAGAGGAAAATGCCCGATGAGCAGTTCTTGGTGAGGGTCATGTAACGATTTTTGAGGACGTGGCGCTGGAAGAAGGGGGGCTTGTCGATCAGCCGAATCTGGCCGTCCACGGAGGCTGATCCCACGTGGTGGGCCGTGGCCTCCGGCGCGTAGAGGCATCTCCACCCCCGCAGCTGGGCACGCCAGGCCAGGTCGATGTCCTCCTGGTAGGCGAAGAAGGACTCATCGAAGTATTCGTCGAGGACCTTGACGTCCTCCAGCATCGCCCGCCGGTGAAATGGCGCGGCGCCGTTGGAACCGAAGACGAACTCCTCCCGGTCGACGTTGGCGCTGTTGACGAGGGAGAGGCGTTTTCTCAGGTAGACGCCGACGTTCATGACCTCCTGCGTCCCGTCCCGGTAGACGCAGCCCGCCACCGTCCCAATCCGGGCGTCTCTCTCCATGCAGGCGGTTGCGACACGGATAAAACCCCGGTCCAGGAAGACGTCCGCGTTGAGGACCAGCACGTAAGCGCCCTGCGAGGCCCGGATGGCCTGATTGTAGGCCGCGCCAAACCCTCTGTTCACCGGGTTCTCGATCAGTTTCGCCTGGGGATAGGCGTTTCGGATGACCTCTTTCGAGCCGTCCGCAGAGCCGTTGTCAACGACGATGACCTCGATCTCCGGGTAGGTCTGCCCGAACACCGCATTCAGGCATCGCCGGATGTAGCGGATGCCGTTCCAGTTGGCGATGGCGACGGAGACGAGGGGCATCAGAAAAAACCGTAGGTCAGGATTTACCGGTTGTTCTGCTCCAGCCTTCGGACCTGGTCCCGGATCTCCGCGGCCCGCTCGAACTCCTCCCGTGCGATGGCCTCCTGGAGCTGCTGCTGAAGGCGCTGTTTAAGGGTCAGGGGCCGGTTTCGGCGCACCTCCTCCTCCCACTGCCGGAGGAAACCGATCTCGTTGCTCGACTCGATCTCCTCCACCTGTCCGGTCTCCTGGAGGAAGGCCCTGATCTGCTCGATCCCCGCCTCGATCTGCTGGAGCGCCGCATTGTAGTTCTTCCGATTGATGCTGATCGCCCCTTTCGCGCGGGTGTTCATCATGATGACATAAGGGCGATACTGCTCCATGTGGGTCCGGTCCTCCTCGTCCGCGGCGTATTGGTGGACGAAGTCGAACAGGCTCAGGTTGCGCGCGGTATCCCGCTCCACCCCTTCATACTCTTCGAGGCGGAACAGACAGACGTAGCGGTGGTAGTACTGAAGACCCTCCTGCTCCAGGTGGGCGCAGGCCTCGCGGTCGAGATGGAACCCCGCGTCCGATCCGTGTTTGGACCTGTGGGCGTCCAGTTTATCTTGATGGTATTCCAGCAGGGATTCTTTGTCGAAGGGCCGCTGCCCATCCGGACGGCCCTCCATCTCCATCTGCAACAGGCCCAGGTCGAGCCGGACCTGTATCTTGGGCCTCCCGTCCACCCCCGTGATCTTCCGGGCGCAGATATCGGTGGGGTCAAACTCCCATCCCTCTACGATGGGTCCTATGTCGAAGTTCATGGCGATGTCACTCCCTGCGTCGCTTGCGCACCGGGCGGTCGAAATGTCGCCGATCTGAGACGGCCGAAACCGGCCATTCATCGTGGAACATACGCAGATACCAGAATATCCGCAAAAAGCGCCGTAAAGTCAACAGATGTCGTTTAGATCATAGACGATCCAGGGCCGCCCTGAGTTCCCGGATGCCTCCTCATCGAGGCAGTCCTCGATTTTGGGTCTGGGCCCTCTCTCTCCCCTGCGCGCCGGGGCCCAGAAGGCGAACCCCCGGATGATCGGGGTTCCAAAGAGGCGCGCCAGGGCCGCCATCCGCTCGAAGATGCGGTGATGCGCCGCCACCTCCTCCGGGTTCGTGTGATCGCACTTCCCGAACGGGGACCCGATGGCGCCCACCTTTGCCCCGTGTCTCCGCAGGGTGGCCGCGATCCGCTTTGCATCCTCGTCGGAGATGTCCTGGATCTTTTTCCCATAGAGGCCTCCGCGCAGCTCCGTCGCGTTTGCGCCGGCCTCGACGCCCTGCCGGACGGAGGCGTCGAAGTCGTCTCTGGCCACTTCGTCGGTGAAAAAGGCGAGGTCGAGCATGAGGGTCTCCTGATTTCGGACCTATCCCCCCAGCCCCCTTTCCTAAAGGAAAGGGGGAGGAAACCTTCTTCCCCCCTTTAGGGGGGATAAGAGGGGGGTCATTCATCCAAGGCGCCCTCCCGCAGGCCCATCGGCAGGGGGGCGGGGCGGGCGCAGGCGCTGGCCAGCTCCACGTGCCGGCCCTCGCGGGAGGCGTCGTGGAAGGCGTGCATGGCGTCGAGGACGTGATAGGCCAGTTCGCCGCTGGCCCGGTGGGGCCTGCCGGAGCGGAGGGCGCAGGCCATGTCCGCGACGCCGAGGCCACGGCTCTGCTTGGCATAGGCGTGGGTCAGGGGGATTTCGCTCCACTCCGTTGCGCCGGGGCGCCGGATGCGAACGGGGCCGCCGAAGCCGTTGGGGTCGGGCACGCTCAGGGACCCCTCCGACCCGTAGATTTCGATGCGGGGCAGCTGGGCCGCCCAGACGTCGAAGCTGGTGATGACGGTCCCGACAGCGCCGCTGGCGAAGTCCATCACGCCCGCGACGTGGGTGGGGGTGTTGACCTGGATCTTCGCGCCGCGTCTGGGCTGGCTGGTGATGGTCCGTTCGGGGAAGGTGATGCGCGCGGAGCCGGTGACCCGCCGGATGGGGCCCAGCAGGACGACAAGGGCGGTCAGGTAGTAAGGCCCCATGTCGAACATCGGCCCGCCGCCGGGCTGGTAGTAGAAGTCGGGGTCCGGGTGCCAGCTCTCGTGGCCGTGGCCGGTCATGAAGGCGGTCGCGGCGACGGGCTCGCCGATCCAGCCGTCGTCGATGAGCTTGCGGCAGGTCTGGATGCCGCCCCCCAGGAAGGTGTCGGGCGCGCCGCCGACCCGAAGCCCGCGCGACCTGGCCGTCTCCAGCATCCGCCGGCCGTCCTCCCGGCTGACGGTCAGCGGCTTCTCGTTGTAGACGGACTTGCCGGACTCCAGCGCCGCGAGGCCGACCTCCGCGTGGGCCTTCGGGATGGTGAGGTTGAGGACGATCTGGACCTCCGGGTCCTTCAGGAGTTCCTGGACGCCGCAGGCTTTTGGGATGTTGAACTCCTCGGCCTTCGCCTTCGCCCGCTCCGGGATCAGGTCCGCGCAGGCGACGACGTCGAGGTCTTCGAGGGTCTTGCTCACTTCGAGATAGACCTTGCTGATCGTGCCGCAGCCGATGAGGCCGATTCTGGTGGGGGACATGGTTCTGGGATCATCTCCTGAGAAGGGGGATGGGATACAGACCTCACCCTCCCCCAAGCCTGTGGATAAAGCCCTTGAAACCCCCTCCCTCTCCCCACATGTGGGGGAGAGGGAGGGGGCCAGGGGGTAGGTGAGGGGGGGGGACTTTGCCGTTTGCCATTTGCCGTCTGCCTGGTTTTTTTACCGGCTCGCCCAGAGCAGGCCGCGCTGGACGATCTCGCGGGCCTCGGGCACGTCGAAGTCTCTGGCGACGTGGCCGAGGGAACAGTAGAACACCCGGCCCTGGCCCCACCGCCGCTTCCAGACC
>Ga0156186_1188_pt2 | contig 11722 bp, 11 predicted proteins | sample RifCSPlowO2_12_FD_107839 | JGI IMG/M metagenome (GOLD analysis project Ga0156186, IMG submission 107839) | Candidatus Handelsmanbacteria bacterium RIFCSPLOWO2_12_FULL_64_10
CCTGAACACGCGCTTGAGTTCATCCACGACATTGGTGTATTCGATCCGGCCCTCCTCGAGGCTGTGGAACACGACGACCCGATCCGCCGGGATCGCCAGCCCCGATGCGGCGAACTGCTCCCTGATCCGGGGGACCATCTGCTGGTCCACCACCCAGGTCTGGCCCGGCCAGACCGTCGCCCGCAGGCGCACGAACCCCTCCCCGGTCTCCAGGGCCACGGCCCCCAGCGCCGCCGGCTCCGACAGCACGACGCCGGTGAACTGCCGATGGACCTCCCTGCCGACGAGGCGCAGCTTCTCCACGGCCGCCGGGATCGCCTCCCGGCCCGCCACAGCCACGTCGACGTAGACCAGGACCCCGCCGTCCCTGAAATTCCCGACCACGGCGATGTTCCGGTTGGGGATCGTCATCCGTTCGCCCAGGTAATTGCGGATGGCCGTGGTCCGGAGCGTGATCGCCTCCACGACGCCCGTCTGACCTGAGATGTCCACCATGTCGCCCACGGCGAACTGCCCCTCGAAGATCAGGAACAGGCCGGTCACCACGTCCTGCACGAGGCCCTGCGACCCGAAGCCGACGGCCACCCCGATGAGCGACAGGGAGGCCATGTAGGCGCGATAGTCGATGCCGATCTCGTTCAGGACGTAGCCGAGGCCCGTGAAGTAGATGAAATACTTGACGAAATTGATGATCAGGAGGTTGATCGTGAGGGACTTGTTCCCCCGCACGAACACGTACTTGAGCGGCCCCCACCTCGACGCCACCGCCCACCGGTTGAGGGCCACGACGACCCCCACGATCAGCCGGCAGGCGAAAACGATCAGGAGCACGACGCCGATCTTCTCCGCCTTGTGGATCAGGCTGACCGGAGAGATATCGAAGATTTTCAGGAGGAAATCCATAGAGGTAGGTGGTAGGTGGTAGGTGGGGTGGCCCTATATGCCACCTGCAACCTACCCCCTACCTTTTCGCTTGTTTTCCCAGGTCTGAGGTTTTATATTTTGAAGGCCGCGCGCCTGTAGCTCAGATGGATAGAGCGTCGGACTTCGAATCCGCAGGTCGGGCGTTCGAGTCGCCCCAGGCGCGCCATATAACACCCTGTAAGATAAGAAAAGGGAAAGGCTCCCGTCAAGGAGCCTTTTCGCGTAGAAATCCCCTTCTCCATCGGGGGGAATCGGGGAGGCCGGAGGGCTGGCAGATAAAAAGGGAGACGAAGAAGCGGAGACGAGAAGGTCGGAAGAAGGACGGCGGGAATGAAAACTTGATATGTCTTGGGTGGACCCTCTGCACAGAAAATCTTAAGCAATGCTGGAGATTTGAAATATCCGGTCCCGCCCGCAGCCGGTCGAGATGGCTACAGGTAGAGAGCGCCGGGCCAAAGAAGAAACCCCAGCGAAACTATCAGCCGGGGACGTTCATAAAAAAAAGGATATTACTTCGACCTGTCTCTTGGCCGGATGAACCATTCCAAAGATGGAGATTGCCAGGGCAATCGCCGCCATGATAGGCGCCACGATTCCCAATTCCATAAGCCACCTCAACAGCCGGTAGGCAGGTCATAATCGTCGGGCATGGAGGCCTACCGGATTTTGCTGAGGATCGCCCACATCGTGCCCATCCAGGTGGTGAGCATGATGCCGAGCAGCCAATGAAATGTCTGCTTGTTTTCCTTGCGAAGCTCGTTGATGGCCGTCTCGACGTTGGACAGGCGCTTGTCCACTTGGGACGACAGTTCGCCGATGCGCTTGTCCATCTGCTCGAACCGGCCCTCCATCCGGGCCATGCCCTGTTCGAGCCGGTCGAGCCGGGGCTCAAGCGGATCACCAATGATCATTCCGCGTTCGTCGGGCATAGCAAATCCTCAAGGTTGAAGTGTGCGTGAACCGGCCCCCAGGGGATAGGATACCAGGAGCCGGGAGAGATGTCAAGAGAAAACCGGCCTCTCCCCTTTTGCGTCTCCTCTGCGTCTCCATCCATTCGGACAATCGGGTCAAATTCGATTCCGCTTGATTAACGTCCGTTAAGGCGCTATATTCAGTGGCGCAAGAAGATACGTCGGGAAGCCCGATGTTGACGCGGGTTCCGGCGCACCCCATTTTGAGACGAGGGTTTCCATGTCACTATCTGTAGCGCTTGAGCGGCGCGGCTATGCGTTCCGCCAGCACCTCGAAGAGGTGGGATGGACGCGGCGCAAACCCACGGTGGTGGACCTGGACGGTTCGCAGCGCGCGGCCTTCGACCGGGGGGGGATCGAGGGCCTCAAGAAGGTCCTGGCCGGGCAGGGGCTCTGGACATTTCCGGCGATGGACATCGAAAGACCCCTCCCGGTTCGCGCAGACCTGGTCCTGGCTCAGAATGGCCGGCCCACGGCCACGGTGGTGGCCCCGGGCGCTCCCGGCGCGTCCCGGCAGATGGCCGGCGACCTGATCGACGCGGTTCGCCGGCGGTTCGGGGTCACACTGGACCTTCAGGAGGGGGATCGGGCGGGGCTGGAACTGCTGGAATCGCAGCACGTCGTCCTGTTCGGCGGGTCCCACGAAAGCCGGTTCGCGATGGACCTGGCGCTGCGGTATCAGGCCGGGTTCGTGGACGCGACGACGCCGGGGGAGGACGGCTGGGTCGTGACGACCCACGCGGGCCTGGACGCCTCCGGCCACAACGTCCTGCAGGTGGCCGCCTCCCCCTCCTGCGCAGGGGAGGCGATGGCGCGCGCCCTCGAATGTCTCGCAGTCGAGAAGGACCGCGTCTGCATCCGCCCCGTCCACGCCATCCGGCAGGGGAGAGAGATGCGCGAGCACTTCCCCTCGTGGGAGGCGTTTGTGGCGGGGCTCCCCGCCCGCATCCCGAGGTTCCAGGGCCAGTCCATCCAGGCCCCTCTGGACCCGGCCCCCCTGTCGGACCTGCTGGCGCAGGGGCTGGACAGCGGCGGGCCGGAGGTCAACTGGTACAACGCCGCCCCAATCGACATCGCCGTGCAGGCCGCGCACTACTACCAGCGGTCGGGGGACCCCCGCGCCCTGGCGCTCTTCCGCGAGTTGCTGTTCCGGCTGGCCGACTACTACCTCAGGACGCCGGGAGGGGCCAGCTATCCGGCGGACCTGGACTTCCGGCTGGGCCACGCGATCCTCTATTTCTCGCGGCTGGAGCACGACCCGATCTTCAGCGAGGAGGACCGGCTGATCCTGGCGAACCTCCTCCTGGCCTGCACGCGCTCGATCTATGAATACACGATGAAGGTCTGGCCGCTCCGCCCGGACGAGCCGACGCGCCACAACCACGAGACGTTCGCCGCCCGGTCCCTGCTCTTTGCGGCGGACTACTTCCGCAGGTACGGCATCCAGGACGTGGAGCAGTGGCGCGACCGCTACGAGGCCGTGTTCAGCGGGGGGATCTGGACCCGGTTCAAGCAGAAGGAGAACGCCAACCACTACGAGATCTATGCCTTCGACCACGCGGCGTGCTACAGCGCCTTCACCGGGCGCCGGCTCGACCTGTTCGACCCGGACTGCCTCCGGATGGCGGCTCTCAGGCACGTGGTCACGACGGACAACTTCCTCCGGCCCGTGGACTACGGAGACGCCCACGTGTCGATGCGGCCCGGCAACGCGGACCGCCTGGCGACGATCCTGGTCAGCCAGCGGGACGACCCGACGCTTCAGTGGTTCTCACAGGCCTGTTTTGCCCGGCAGCCCAGCTACCTCCCCGCGCCCCTGGACTGCTTCACGGACGTGCGCCGGCCCTACGCCGGACCGGGGCCGCAGACGGGCGTCTGGGAGACGCTCCCCCTCGACCCGAAGTTCATCGCGCACTTCTGCCCCGGCTTCCCCCGGGAGTACGCCTTTGACAAGCTCGCCTTCCGCACCGGCTGGGAGGAGGAGGACCACTACCTCCTGTTCGAGGGCGTGGGCAACCAGAAGGTGTCGCACAGCCACAACGAACTCAACGGCATCGTCCGGCTCAACCACCTGGGGCGGCACTGGGTGGTGTCCAACGGCTACGGCCGCCGCGCCGGGGTGACGAACGTCAACGTCTCGTTCAACACGCGCATCCGCGGCCCCGAAGACCACAACACGCTCGTGCTCCGGCGCGACGGAGAGATTGTGCGCGACCTGCCGGTCTGCTGCGCGCTCCTGCAGCGGGGGCAATCGGGGGCCCTGGCGTATGCCACCGGGGCGCTGATCGGCTACGGGGGGACGGACTGGTTTCGGACCCTCCTGATCGTGGCCGGGCGCTTCGTGCTGGTCCTGGACCGCGTGCGCGTCTGTGCGCCGCGCCCGGAGGCGGGGCACGTCGAGTGGAACTGCCTGGGCAGGGCGACCGCCCGCGAGGGCGGGTTCCGGCTGGATCAGAAGGGCGCCTTCATGGATGTCCTGAGCGACTCCGGCTGGAAGGCAGAGGTGGGCGTCGCGGACCAGTCCGCCGACTGGAAGGCCGTGCTGGAGGGGGACAGGTACCCTTATGCCACCTTTCCTCTGACCAGGCTGACCTTCCGGATGCCCGCCGTCGAGGGGACCTGCCACCTGGCCACCCTCCTGGCCGCGACCCGCCTCCCGGAGGCGGCCTGCCGGGTCCGCGAGCCGGGGCCCGGCCTGGTGCGCGTGGAGGCCCTTGACGAGGGCCTGCCGGGGGTGCGGGTGGAGGACGGGGACCTGAGCGTTCGGGCCGAGGGCCGGTCCCTGGAGGTCCGGTTCCGGGACCTGCCCGAAGTCCCCGACGCCCTGAGGGCCCTCCCGCAGAGGTGAGCGGTTCGCGCCTGGAACCTCATTCCTCCCTTCTCACGGCCCTCCTCAACGCCACCGCCACCGGCAGCCCCAGCGCCACGCTCGCCCCGGCCTGGACCAGGTTCCCTATGGCCGACGCCGACGCCGGCCCCCACCCGTAAAGCTGCGTCTCCACCAGGAAATAGCCCAGCGCCATCCAGCCGCCCGCCAGGATCAGCGTCAGGAGCGCTGCGGCCACGCCCAGCGGCCTCTCCAGGGTCCTCCCGAACCGCCCGAACAGCGCCCCCGCGACGAGCCCCTCGACCCCCTTGATCACGAGCGTGAACGGAGCCCAGAAGGTGTAGCCCCCGATCAGGTCCGCCAGGGCCGAGCCGATCCCCCCGGCCATCGCCCCGGCCCGCGCCCCAAACAGGAGGGCCGAGACGAACACCACGGCGTCCCCCACATTGATGTACCCCTGCGTGGCTGGCGTCGGGATGCGGACGACGAGCGTGGCCACGGCGACCAGGGCCACGAGCAGGGCGTTTCGGGCCGTGTGGCGGATGTTCATGAGAGGTCTCCACAAGGTAGGTGGTAGGTGGCAGGTGGTAGGTGGGGTAGCCCTATAGGCCGCCTACTACCTACCCCCTACCTACAAGTTCTGTTGACAAACATCCCACCGGGTCTTATATTAGCCTCCGCCTTTTACGGAGGGAGGTGAGACCCCATGGCAAACAAGTCAGACCTGGTCGATGCGCTTGCAGAGCGCACAAACCTTTCAAAGAAGGACGCAGAACAGATTCTGGATACCGTGATCGACGTCGTCACGCAGACGCTCAAGAAGGGAGACAAACTCACGATCTCAGGGTTTGGGACATTTTCCGTCAGCGCCCGCGCGGCGCGCACGGGCAGGAACCCCCAGACAGGGGCGGCCATCCAGATCTCCGCCAGCAAGAACCCGCGCTTCAAGCCCGGCAAAGTCCTGAAAGACGCCATCCAATAGTCGCGAGTCGCGAGTCCCGCGTCCCGCGTCAGGAGTCTCTGCGAAGCGACTCGTGACTTTGGACTCTGGACTCGTGACTGCTTTTAAGGGAGTCTGCCGTGCGTCGTATCCTTTTGGTTCTCGCGGTCGGGGGTCTGGCGTTTTCCCTGGGCTGTTCCGACCGCCTCGCCTCGATGCAGGACCTCGTCAAGGGGACCTGGGCGCTTCAATCGCGCCGGCTGCCCGACGGGAAGGTCCTCACCCCCCCTCACATCTCCGGCTTCATGCAGTGGTCTCCGATCGACTCCCGCACGGCGCACGTCACGCTCGACGTGCTGCTCAGGCCGGAGGGGGGAGAGAGCGTCTTCGATCACTCCGCATCCACCTGCGAGATCTCCACCTCGGCCATCACCCGGAAGCGCCACATGCTCATCCGGCGAGGGTATAAGTCTTCCTCCCAGGAACCGATCGTCTACTACAACAAGGAGCGGAGCTTCAAGGGAAAGGTCTCCGTTGAAGGGGATCAGTTCACCATCTCCCACGAGGAGGGCGAGACGCAGGTCTTCAAAGGAGACACCATGACCGCGACCATTTCGGGTGGGTTCGCGGACACATGGAAGCGCATCAGATAAAGTCAAACGTGAAACGTGAAACGTCAAACGCGAAAAATCTCTTTTCGTTTCACGTCTCACGTTTCACGTTTCACGTCTCACGAGGTTTTTCTGTGGACGAAGGCAGCCGTGAATACGTCCTGAACGCCGCCAAGGAACACCGCGTCAAGTTCATCCGGCTCTGGTTCACCGACATCCTCGGCTTCCTCAAGAGCGTGGCCATCACCGTGGAGCAGCTCGAAGAGGCCCTTGAGGAAGGGGTCGGCTTCGACGGGTCCTCGGTGGAGGGGTTCGCCCGGATCGACGAGAGCGACATGATCGCCATGCCCGATCCCACCACCTTTCAGGTGCTCCCCTGGAGGCCCCGCGAACAGGAGAGCGTGGCCCGGATGTTCTGCGACATCCTGGAGCCGAACGGCAGGCCCTATCAGGGCGATCCCCGGTGGGTGCTCAGGAGGAACCTGAAGCGGGCCGCCGACATGGGCTACACCTTCTACGTCAGCCCGGAGCTGGAGTTCTTCTATTTCAAGGGCCCGACGCCCCCCCTGGAACCCCTGGACTACGGCGGCTACTTCGACCAGACCCCGCTCGACGTGGCCAGCGACCTGCGGAGGGATACGGTGCTGGCCCTCGAAAAACTGGGCATTCAGGTGGAGCACAGCCACCACGAGGGAGCGCCCAGCCAGCACGAGGTCGACCTGACCTACACCGACGCCCTGACCATGGCGGACAACGCCATGACCTACCGGATCGTCGTCAAGGAGGTCGCCCTCAAGCACGGGGTCTACGCGACCTTTATGCCCAAGCCCATCTCCGGCATCAACGGCAACGGCATGCACACCCACCAGTCCCTGTTCAAGGGGGACCGGAACGCCCTCTTCGACCCCGACGACCGGTATCACCTCTCGAAGGTCGCGCGGGGCTACATCGCGGGGCTGCTGCGCCACGCCCCGGAGATCACCCTCATCACGAATCAGTGGGTCAACTCCTACAAGCGCCTGGTCCCCGGCTACGAGGCCCCCATCTACACCTCATGGGCCGTGGTCAACCGGGCCGACCTGGTGCGCGTACCCGCCTACAAGCCCGGCAAGGAGGACGCCATCCGCATCGAATACCGGTCGCCCGACCCGGCGTGCAACCCCTACCTGGCCTTCTCCGTGATGCTGGCCGCGGGCCTGGACGGAATCGAGAAGGGCTATGAGATCGGCCCCCCCTCCAGCCGGAACGTCGCCGAGATGACGGACGAGGAGCGCGCCCGCCTCGGCATCAAAACCCTGCCGGAGGACCTCTCCGAGGCGATCAAGCTCGCCGAAGGGAGCGCCCTGGTGCGGGAGGCCCTCGGCGACCACGTCTTCACGAAGTTCATCGAGAACAAAAAGATCGAATGGGAGAACTACCGGGCGCAGGTCACGTCCTACGAACTGGAAAAATATTTGTCGATCCTGTAGGGGCGACGCATGCGTCGCCCCTACAGCTAAAACGTCGTGACGATCTGCACCGTGCATCCGGCGATCAGGAGCAGGAGGCCCAGGGCCAGAAGCGGCAGGCGAAGGGCATATCGCTCGTGCGCCCATCGGGAGAGCCGGAGCGGGAGGCGGGCCAAGGGGAGGGAGAGGGTGGCGAAGGCGTCGATCAGGGACGATACGATCAGGAGGTTGGCGGCCACGGGCACGGCCAGCAGCAGGACCGCCGCCGGGATGGACAGGAGCAGCCCCCGGTTGAAGACCCAGAAGGCCACCCCAAACAGGTGGTCGATGCCCGTCGGATAGCAGGGGCGGCGCCGGCCGAACAGCCAGATTGCGCCGCAGGCCGCCACCGCAGGCAGATAGATCGCGCCGATAAACGCCCAGACGTAGAGCAGCCCCTTCAGGTACAGGCGGACCGGCCAGAAGTGCGTGCAGAGCGCGGACGTAAAGGCCGGGACGAAGAACATCGCCGACCCCGCCAGGAAAAAGAAGCCCTTCCGACGCCTCCAGTAGACATCCTGCAATGCCTCCACGGCATCCCCCGGACTCCAGAACCGGAAGGAGAGGTCGTCAGCCAGGCGTTTCAGACCCTCCCTGATCTGCTCCGCGCGCTCCGGCCCGATCCGGTCCAGGACGATCAGCAGGATCCCGACGACGTCCAGCCCCAGCCCGGCGCTCCACCAGGGCAACGATCCGAAGGACATGGGGAACTCCGTCATTGCGCAGGGGCACGGCATGCCGTGCCCCTGCAATTCACACAACCGCCTTCCCGTCCACGACCAATCCGTTCTCCCTCCCGGTCAGACGCAGAATCGTCGGAAAGAGGTCCACCGTCCTCAGCCGCTCCCGGTTCACGCGGACGTTGATCGCCACCGGGACCAGCATGTGTTCCCGGTCCAGCGAGCCGTGAGAGGCGTGATGCTCCGGGTGTTCATAATCGTTCGACCGGAGGTCATAGCCCCGGCGGGCGCTCAGGACCAGGTCCCCGGTCCGGCCTGACCGGAAGATCTGGAGGACCTGCACGGGGGCGTCGGGATGCGGGGTGTCGAACGTCAGGTCCAGGCACTCGTCCCGGCTGAAACAGGCGGGCATCGGGCCGTAGCCCAGCGGGTCCCCCCCCGCCGTCCGGTAGTGAATCCCCCCCGCCTCATCCTCCCGGATGAACGCCTCCCCCCTCTGGCTCGCCACGCACACCTCCCCGTTCGTCCTCTGCCCGATGACCAGGTCGATCTCCTCCCGCCCCAGAAACGTCCTCACCAGGTCCTCCCGCCCGCCCCGGATCGCATCGTAGCAGAGACGCCCACCCCACCCCTCCGGCCCGGCTAAGTACACGTGGGCCATCGCGTTCACGGAGACCATGTAGGCGGCAGTCGCCCGGTTCCGGGCCACGAGCGGATAGTGGAGGGTCCTGTAGCCCCGCGAGTTCAGGAAGTCCCCCGGATCGAAGTGCGTGTGAGTGTCCGACAGACCGTGATCACTCGACAGCGCCAGGAGGGTCTCGGACAGCCGGCCCTCGCGCCTCAGCAGGCCGCAGACCTCCCCGACGGCCCGGTCCAGCGTCCGGTAGGCCCCCAGCGCGGCCTCTGAAAACGGCCCCCTCAGGTGGGCGTATTCGTCCACGCCGGGGAAGACCGCGTACACAAAATCGGGCCGGCGCCGGAGCGCCGACCGGACCAGCCCCAGGGTCGCCTCGTCCACCCGGTCCCACCGGTCCGTGAAGTGGGCGTAGAGCCAGAACATGCTGTGCAGGACCTTCGTGCGGTTGCCTATGAACCCGGCCCCCCGGTTGACGGAGCTGAAGATGCACGCCGGACGGTCGAACACCTCAAACAGGGTCCGCGCGGACGGGTCCAGGTCCCTGTTCATCTGGTAGCTCCCCCCGCCCACGTAGCTCCGGCAACTCCCCCTCCCCCACATCCCCCACCGCCCGTAGCGCGCCCGGTCAAACCACCGGATGCCCGGCACCCCGCAGGGGCCCGGAAACCGCCCGGTCAGGAACGGGAGATACGCCGGACCCGTCGTGGAGGGGAACGCCGTCGTCGCCCGCCGGTAGCTGCCCGGCTCCACCAGACAGGACGCGATGTTTGGCAGGTCCCCCCGCCGGAGGAGGTCCTCCAGCACGTCAGGCCGGGCCCCATCCGCCAGAAAAAAAAGGCACGATTTGAACATATCCCTTTCTCTTAAAAGCATTTGAATATTATCTAAAAAGGCCGTTCTGTCAACTATTTTCTTGTTGACAACGCCCTCATCCTTGCTATATTTGGCGATATTCTGAAGGTCACCGCGCTACATCTCACCTTGAGCGCTCACCAGAAAGGAGAGACACCTTGCAAGATTTCGACTACGTCTCCGCCAAGACCCTCAAAGAGGCCGTCTCCCTGCTCAAGAGGCACGGGGACCAGGCCTGCGTCCTGAGCGGCGGCACGGACCTCCTGGTCCAGCTCAGGGAGGGTCGGCGAAAGGCCAGGCTCGTCGTGGACATAAAGGGCATCCCCCAGCTCAACCATCTGTCCTACGCCAAGACGAAAGGCCTCACCCTCGGCGCGGCCGTCCCCTGCTGCCAGATCTACGAGGACAAGGCCATCGCCAAAGCCTATCCCGGCCTGATCGACGCCGTCTCCCTGGTCGGCGGCATCCAGATCCAGGGGCGCGCCACGGTAGGGGGGAACCTCTGCAACGCCTCCCCTGCCGCCGACACCATCCCGGCGCTCATCGCCCTCGGCGCGGTCTGCACGGTCGCCGGGGCGAAAGGGACGCGAAAGGTCCGCGTCGAGGACTTCTGCGTCGCCCCCGGCCGCACGGCCCTCAAAAAGGGCGAGCTGCTCGTGTCTATCCACCTCCCGCCCCCCAAACCCCGCTCCGGGGCCTACTTCCTCCGGTTCATCCCCCGGAACGAAATGGACATCGCTGTGGTGAACGCCGGGGCCTCCGTCGTGCTCGACGCCAGGAAGCAGACCTTCGTCTCCGCCCGCATCGCCCTCGGCGCGGTGGCCCCCACGCCCCTGTTCGTCCCGCAGGCCGGCGAGGCCCTCGTGGGGAAGTCGATCTCCGATGGGGCCATCTCGGAGGCGGCCGAGATCGCGAAGGCCGCCGCCAGGCCGATCAGCGACATGCGCGGCGGCGCCGAGCAGCGCCGCCACCTGTGCGGGGTGCTCGCCCGGCGCGCCCTGCAGGGAGCCATTCAACGAGCCAAGGGAGGCAATTGACCATGAGCAAAAAGGTCCACGTGCAGACCCGGATCAACGGAGAAGAGGTCGAGTTCCTCTGCGAGCCGCGCCAGAGCCTCCTGGAGGTGCTCCGGGATGAGCTGGGGCTGACCGGCAGCAAGGAGGGGTGCAACAACGGCAACTGCGGGGCCTGCAACGTCCTGCTGAATGGCCGGCTGGTCAACGCCTGCCTCGTCCTGGGCGTGGAGGTCCAGGGCAGAGAGGTCACGACCATCGAGGGCATCGCCAGCCCGGAGGGCCTCCACCCCCTCCAGCAGAAATTCCTGGAGCACGCCGCCCTCCAGTGCGGCGTCTGCACCCCCGGCTTCATCGTGTCGTCCAAAGCCCTGCTGGACAAGAACCCACACCCGACCGAGGGCCAGGTCCGGCACTGGCTGGCCGGCAACCTCTGCCGCTGCACCGGCTACGACAAGATCGTCCGCGCCGTCCTCGACGCGGCCACGGTCACGAAGAAAAAGAGATAGGCAGACCCCTCCCCCGGCCCCTCCCCTACAAGAGGGGAGGGGGGAGCGGACCTATCCCCCTAACCCCCTTCCCTGAAGGGAAGGGGGAACAGCCTTGTCAAAACGACAAGGGATCGTCCCGGCTTTCAGACCCCTCCCCCCATCCCCCTCCCCCACAGGGAGAGGGGGAGCAGCCCTGGCAAAACGACTAATGGCGCGACGCCAGAAACCAACCTAACCCCCCGGCCCCCTTCCCCAGAGTGGAAGGGGGAGCAGCCTTGGCTAAACGATA
>Ga0156186_1431_pt1 | contig 11708 bp, 11 predicted proteins | sample RifCSPlowO2_12_FD_107839 | JGI IMG/M metagenome (GOLD analysis project Ga0156186, IMG submission 107839) | Candidatus Handelsmanbacteria bacterium RIFCSPLOWO2_12_FULL_64_10
CACCAGGGTAAGGACCTGGCCCGCCCCGGAGAGCGCCCGGAGAGCGACCCCCCTGAGCTGCTCCATCTCCCGCTCCCGTCCAATGAGCCGCTGCCTCTCTTCCTGGGGGGCCTGTCGCCCTGCGATCGCGACGGCCTCGTAGACGGAGACAGGGGCCGCCTTGCCCTTCACCGGGCGCTTACCGAGGAAGCTTAGCTCGAACTGAGCGGCCGTCCTGGCGCGAACGGCCTCGCTCAGGACGATCTGCCCCTCGTCCGCCATCCCCATCAGCCGGGCCGCGAGGTTGACCGCATCCCCCATGACCGTGTACTCCTTCCGGAGGGGGGAGCCGACGATCCCGGCAAACACATAGCCCGTGTTGACCCCAAACCGGTGGTGGAGCTCAAACCCGAGGCACGCGCCCTCCGCCCGGATATCCAGCGCACATCGGAGGGCCCGCTCTTCGTCGTTCTCGTGGGCCACCGGGGCCCCGAAGAGGACCATCAGCTTGTCCCCCTTCGTGTACATGTCGACCTTGTTGAGGACCCCGCCGTAGCGATGGGCGGCCTCTTCGACGAGGGTGACGTAGCGGTCGAGCTTTTCAGCCGCACAGGCATCCCCCTCGTAGTCGATCCCCCAGGCGTGGATGAAGAGCACGGCGACCCGGCGGTGCTCCCCCTCCACCTCCGCAGACTGGATGAGGAGCTTCTCGTAGAGCCCTTCAACTAAGTAAGGCTTCAAGAGCGCGACCCCGCCCGCCCTGTCTAAGGCGTGGAGGTCGAGGGCAGGAAGTCCAGCGGGGCGGACCGGTGCCTCCTGCCGCTGCCCGCAGATCCGGTAGAACCCGCCCTCGACGGCCTCCCCCTCGAATCCCTCTCCAAGCAGGGCAAAGGTCTCTGCGGTCACAGCGACCTCGCCGGCCCCGGCCACGCCCTCGGCCTCGGCCGTGCGGTTGACCACCGCCCCGGTGAAGACGTCCTCCATCCGGTCCTCTGACCCCACCTCGGCCAGGAAGGCCCGGCCCCAGTTGACGCCCGCGTGCATCTCCAGACGGAAGGCCCCGACGGAGGTCCGGACCTCCCGAAAGGCCCGCATAGCCGCCTGCATCCGGAGGGCCGCCTGCACGGCTGCGCCCGCCTGCCGCCGGTCTCCCGGGAAGAAGGCGGTGAGGGCGTCGCCGCCGAACTTGAGGACGTCCCCGCCGTGCGCAAAGAGGACGTCAAGAAGGCTCGTGAAGCAGCGGTTGAGGATCGCCGTGACCTCTTCGGCCCCGACCCTGCCGAGCTGGCTCAGCCGTTCGGACAGGGCGGTGAAGCCGGAGATGTCGGCGAAGAGCACAGCGCCCTCGACGAAACGGCCCCGCACCCGGGGGAGGCTCGGGTCCTGCGCCCGCTCCAGCAGGACGGTGCGCGGCAGATAGGCGCTGACGGTCTGTAAAAGACGGAGCGACGTTTGCACGGCAGGCCCCTATAAATAAGGAGAGAATGAGAGGGAAGAACAGGGATATACAGGATGAGCAGGATGGAGAGAATATCCTGCTCATGAGCTGTATATCCCTGTTAAAGAATAGGCGGCTATCGAAGGATCAGGCCCTTCCCGACGCTGTTCCGGACCCCCACCCGGAGGCGGTAGAAATAGACCCCGTTGGCGACATAGCGTCCCCCTTCGTCCCGCCCATCCCACGTCGCCGTGTACCTGCCCGCCGGCCTCTCCCCATCGATCAGGACCTTTACCCGCTGGCCCAGGAGATTGTAGACGGTCAGATGGACATACTCGAAGCCGGGAGAGACCGGTTTTGCAATTCGGCCCGACGCGAACTTCGGGGACGATGATCCCTCTGACACGTCAAAGGACACCGCGAGAGAGCCGAACCCGTACTGCGGGTTCGGGCTTGGGGTTGGACTGTTGAGACTCAGGTCCGTGGAAGATATCTGGTCCGGGCCGGCCCCGGACAGGGAAGACAGGATCGTTCCGCCCAGGTCGATGACCGTCGTCCCCGGAGGCAGTATCCCCTTGAAGATCTTTTTGAAAAACTCCTTTATGAATTCGTCTAAATGGATGGCTGGCCACGGCGTAAACTCGGATATCAGGGAGACCGAGACCCAGACCTTGAGAGGGTGGTTGGCCAGCGTGAACAATCTCAGCACAGACAGGCCATCCACCGTATTGCTGCTGATATCCGACCCCTCCGCCAGGGCCGACGACCTCGTGTAGGCAAACGGGCTTGCCACCGGCTTGGATGCGCCCGAATTGAGCCGAATCTCCAGAATGGCCGTGTCCGGGTCCTTCAGCGACTTCACCACGGTCGACCGCGAGAGCGTGACTGTTTTTCCATCCTGAGTGACCTTCACCGTCTCCGTGTAGGTCCCCGTCGCGGTGCCATTCGGGAGTGTTCGGACCACCATGACCACCCCTTCCGTGAACAAGGGGGTGAAAACCAGGGCAGGATCCCCGTCTATCAGTTCGGAAATGACCTGACCATTCTTGGTGAGCCGCATGGTGACCGTGACGGGCTTGAGCAACTTGAGGCCCGTGAGTTGGAACAGGGCGGTCGAGTTAGGGTTATTCCCCGCAGGGTCGACAAAGATAAAATTGGGCCAGAAGACCGGGGTGGCCGTCAGCGGGCCTCCCAACAGGGAGAATGCCGCCGTCGGCACGATGCCTGACAGGATTCCCAGGGCCAGCAGAAAGCAGATACATCGTTTCATTGCATCTCTCCTCTTGTGATGCAGATCACGTCTATCGGCTGTTACTCGCTGAGGGCCAATTATTTACAAATAGGGATACGCAAAGGATATGCCGTCAAGGTCCAACCCCCCTTCCTTTTTGCGCGCACAGGGGTCCTGTGGGTGATAAAGGCCCTATCCTTACAACAGAATACCGCTCCTCATAAAATTTAAAAGGGCCGAAGGTAAACCTCCGGCCCACAACAGATGCAAAAACCAACTGTGCGATATGTCACATATTGTGCGATATGTCACACGTGATATTGTGCGATATATCACTATCGAATGCCCCTCAGGGACGAAGATGGAGGATTCTGTTTGACACCCGTCGAGGTTTTTTGTCGTAGTTTGGCTTGACGCGGCAGGGCGAAATGGCTATACTCAGGACCATGCGCATACAGCATTTCTCCTTCATCCTTGCCCTGTTGCCCGGCCTCGCCCGGGCCGGAGAGCCGGCCTATCACTGGCCTTTAGACGCCCGTCCGGCCCTCACCTCCACCTTCGGGGAGTACCGCACGGGGCACCCTCACGCCGGCCTCGACCTGAAGACGTGGGGGCAGGAGGGATTTCCGGTGTTTGCGGTGGACGACGGATACGTCGCCCGCGTGAGCGCGTCGCCGTGGAGCTACGGCCGGGCCATCTACGTGAAGCTTCGGGACGGACGGACCACGCTCTACGCCCACCTGTCGGGCTTCGCCCCCCCCATTGCCGATCGGGTGGAGGCGGAGCAGGAGCGGAGGGGCGCATACAGCGTGAACCTCTTCCTGAACGCCGGAGAGATCTCCGTAAGACGCGGTCAGACGCTCGGTTTTTCCGGGAGCAGCGGGGTCGGCATGCCCCACCTCCACTTTGAACTCTGGGACACGGCGGAGAGACGGGTCAACCCCCTCGAATACGGGTTCAGGGTGGTGGACACGATCCCTCCCGTTATCCAGGCCCTGGCCCTGGCGCCTCTCAACGCCTCGTCTCTGGTGGAAGGGGGGCACGACCCCTATCCGTTTAAAGTGCAATGGGACCAGAGCCGGGGGGGCTACCTCTCCCCCAAACAGGTCCTGGTCCACGGACTCATCGGCGTGGCGGCGGACGTGTTCGACCAGGCCGACTCCTCCGCCTCCACCAATAGACTTGCGTCCTACCGGCTAAGGCTGCTGGTGGACGGGGCCGAGGCATTTCAGACCACCTACTCGGCCTTCAGCTTCAGCGACAGGCATCAGGTCGATCTCGACCGGAACTTTGCGCTCGCGCGGGGGGGCGCGGGCCGCTTTCACAACCTCTACCGGGCAAAGGGCAACCGGCTCCCGCTCTACGGCGGCTACCGGGAGGGCGACGGCGTCCTGCGCGCCGGGGTCGAATCAGACGGCCACGGCATCCCCTTGAAGCCGGGTCCCCACCTCCTCCGCGTGGTGGCCGAGGACATCCAGGGCAACCGGTCCGAGGCCGAGGTCGAGGTCTTAGTGAACGCCCCGCCGGAGGCCCGGAAGGGCGGACTCCGAATGGTGATGTGGGGAAACGTCTTCGGGATAAATGCAAAGGCCCACGATGCGGACGGGGATTCGCTGGCCGTGGTCTTTGAGCGCTCCGTGGACGAAGGGCAGACCTGGCGCACTGACGTTCAGACAAGGGTGGCATCCGGCACAGAGGTGGATTCGGGCGACCGGAGCCAGGAGGAGCATCTCCCCCTGCGCGATCTGATCTACCGGATGCGGGCCATCGATCCCTTCGGCCTGGAGGCGTCCCGGACCTATGCCCCGTTCAGGATATCGGTGGTGGACACCGCGACGTTCACCTGCACGCCGGCGATCTACCCTGATTTTGCCCTCGTCCGGATCGAAACGGACCGCGTTCTGCGGACCACCCCGACGGTGACGGTGACCTGGCCGAACGCCCGCTCGGACACCCTGGCTGTCCGACAGATAGATCTCCGGTCCTACGAAGTCATTGTGCCGTTCGATTCGACGGTCAGCGGCGACGTGACCGTGACTGTTCTTGGACACCGCCCGGCGACCGGCTCTGAGCGTGGCGCCCTCACCCTGACCAGGGAGACAGTTGAGGGATGGAAGATCATGCCTGACGTTGTCTTCGGGCGTCGCACGCTCACCCTCACCCAGCAGACCGTCACCGCGTCCGGCGGCTCCGTCCGCTCCCCCGACGGGATGGCCGAGGCCCGGTTCTCCCCGAATCGGGTCTACGCCCCCCTTTTCGCCCGCGCGGAGGCCGTCCGGGCGGAGGGCAGGCCGGACCTCCCCCTGGTCGGGGCGGCCTACCGCTTCACCCCGGACGACGTGCAGTTCGACGGCCGGGCGGAGCTGATCTTGCGCTACTCCGCAGGGTTTGACCGGCCCGGACGCCTGGGCGTCTACCGGCGCTCGGAGGACGGGGCCTGGAGGTTCGTGGACCACCGGGTGGACGCGAAGGCCGGGACCGTGTCCGCCGAGGTCAGCGCCTTCTCGACCTTTGGGCTGCTGGCCGACGAGACCCCCCCGGTCATCGCGGACCTGAAGCCCGCCCGCGGGGCAAAGGTCGCGGACCGCCGCCCCCTGCTCTCGGCGATCATCCGGGACGCCGGGGCCGGCATCTGGCGCGAGGAGGACATCGCCCTGGCCCTGGACGGCAAACGGCTGATCTCCGAGTACGACCCGGACAAGGAGACCGTGACCGCCCGCCCGAAGCGGCCCCTGCGGCCGGGGAGGCACCGCCTCGAAGTCCGGGTCCGGGACATCTGCGGCAACGAGGCGCGGGCCGTGAGCGCGTTCGTTATTCGATAGCGCGACTCATTTCTTCTTGATCCGGTCGATAAACCCATCGAACGACCCGCGCCACTTTTCCACCGTCTTTTCCGGGCCGGTCAGCTTGAAGAAGTAGGGGCCTTGCGCGGTCTCCACGATGGCCGCCAGCATCCGGTAGCCCGGCCTCGGCGCCGGCCCGTGCGGCATCATCGGATTCATGGAGCCCGGCGCGTAGGTCCCGCCCACGTCCACGGTTGTCACCGGCATCCCGGCCACCGTGCGCTTGTTCACCTTCGCCTTATCCTTAGAGGCGCCCCCGTCCGGCTGCTCAAACTGCCCGTACCACCGCTCGATGTTATCCTCCACGCCCCCGCCCTGCCCCTGCCCGAAATAGTAGACGACCAGCTCGGCGTCCCCGGCGTCCCCCTCCGCCTTCGGCAGACTGTACTGCGCCTTCCGCATCCCCGAAGTCGGCGCCTCTGCCTTCCACGCCGACGGCGCTCGCACCGTGATCGCCCCCAGGTCCTGGACCGTCCCCACATCCCCTTCTCCGCATCCGATCAGGCCCGCCAGAGACAGGCAGAGCGCTGCGATAAAGATCATCCGACCTGCCATGGCGTTCTCCTTTTTCACGCTGTCAGCACCTCCTTCAGCCGCCGGCCCACGATCTCCTCCTCCCCCGGCATCAGCGTCATCGGGTCCACGACGATCCCCTTTGCCCCCCGCCGCACGACCACCGACGGCTCCCCCTCCCGCAGCGCCCGGACGACCTCTTCGGGCGTCCGCCCCCCCTCCAGGTCCACGTAGGCCCTGGGCGCAAAGTCCGGCGCGGCCTGCTGGCTCTCCCGCAGGACGTAGGCCCGGACCCCGCGGACCCCGGCCAACGCCTCGACCACGCGGGTCGCCTGTCGCTCCCACGTCCCCCGGTCCTCCGCGTCGCTTCCGGCCAGGAACCGGTCCACGGTCGCCACCAGCCCCATGATCTCCTCCTTCCCGACCTTCATCCCCCTTCCAATGGCGCTGTAAGGGCTGGCGTTCATCCGCACGGCGTCCACAAAGGCCCGCTTCCCCAGGACCAGGCCGGTGTTCTGAGGCCCCCGCATCCCCTTCCCACCGCTGAAGGTCACCAGGCTCGCCCCCATCCCGACGATCTCCGTCAGGTTGGACCGGGGAGGGAGCTGCGCGGCGGCGTCCACGATCACCGGCACCCCCCGCGCATTCGCCCCCGCGGCCACCTCGCGGAGCTGCTCCTTCGTCTGCCGGCCCAGGAAGTGGACCACGGCCGCGGTCCGCTCTCCGATCCCTCCCAGGATGTCCGCAGTCGTCACCGCCGTCGGACTCCCCACGCGCACCAGCCTCCCGCCGCAGACCTCGATCCCCTGATGGATGTAGGTGTGCGAGTCCACTAGGCTGATCACGAACTCGTTCTTCCACCCCTCGGTGTGGGGCAGGCCCTGTATCTTCTTCCGATCCGTCCCCGTCAGGCACGCCGCCGCGGAGAGCTGCACCCCGCTGGCCGCCCCGCACGACACGAACGCCGCCTCCACGCCGATGCGCAGCGCCAGGTATTCCCCGGCCCTCACGTTGAGGTCCTCCAGGGGGACGAACGCCCCGGCGGCCTCCCGCATCGCCGCCAGCGCCTCCGGCGGCATGAGGCTGCCCCCCAGCGTCGTGATCGTCCCGCTCGCGTTGATGAACGCCCGCACTCCCAGGTCCTGATAGGTGACCATGACTTCCTCCTTCGCAATGGATTGTCAAGCCCCACGATGTATGCCATACAGAGGCAGGGAATGTACATCTTCCTCTCGGAAAAATCAAGGTTCAGGCTTCTGTCTCAGAAACCCTTTGTGTCTCAGCGTCTTACCCGCCCTGGTGATTCTGTCCATCTGCCCGACTGTCCAAATTCTGTGCAATCGGCCTCCCGAAAGGCAGGGTTTCGACCGCCCCCTTCATCCGGTCCGGGGCCGCGTGGAGATACCGCATGGTCATCTTCACGTCGGTATGCCCCATCAGGCGTTGAATCGCTACCACGTCTACGCCGTTGGCCGCAAGGTGCGTCCCGAAGGTATGGCGTAGCAGGTGGGGATGGGCACGGATGGACAGCCCGGCCCTCGTTCCGGCCCTTCTGAGCATCCACCACATGACCCCTTCGGTGTATGGCGTCCCGTCCAGGTGGTGCAGGACGTAGGGGCTGGAGATGTGCCGGGGATGCCGGGCCAGCACGTCGGCCAGCACGTCGTTGACGGGGATGTCTCGGAGGTCCCCCGTCTTGCCCCTCCACGCCTTCACCCCCTCGGCCTTCGCCTTCGGTCGAACCTTCACGATCCCCCGCCGGAGGTCCACGTCTGCCCATGTGAGGTTGACGATCTCCCCCACGCGCATGCCGGTGTTCAGGCCGATGGCGGTGAAGGTGTAGAGGTTCCGGTCCTCCCGGCAGGCGTCCAGCAGCCGGTTGCTCTCCTCAGCGGACAGGTGGGGAGGCTCTACGGTGTCCACCTTCAGCAGCCCCCCTCCCTTGAGTGAGTTTTCCCTGACGTTTCCCCACTTCACAGCCAGGGTGAACATCGCCTTCAGGACCTTCAGGTAGGCGTTGACGGACGACGGCTTGAGCGTCTTGGCCTGCTCCGCCTTGAAGTCCTCTACCAGCCGGGGGGTGATGTCCTTCAGGTAGCGAGTGCCGAAGAAGGGCACGAGGTTTGCGCGGATCGTGCTTTCGACCGACCGATACCGCCCGGCGCTCAGGTTCGTCTCCACGTACTTGAGATAGTCCCGGCTGAACGCCTCGAAGGTGACGGCCTTGATCTCGCGGATGCCCAGGTATTCGCCTCTGGCCTCCTTCAGCTTCAGGTCCTTCTCCACGAGTTCAGCCGTGCGCTTGTCCGGCAACAGGCGTCTGACCCGGTGGACGCCGATCCAGACGTCCACCAGCCACTTGCCGGACTTCTCGTCCTTTCTGACTGCCATACTGCGCCCTCCATCGAAAGCGAAAGGGCCGGGTTTGCCTTCCCTGGCTCTCCCGGCCCTGCTCTCGCCCTGGCCGTCCCTGGCTGGCGCGTGTGGTGCTACCTGCGATACGTCCCGTTGACGGGCCTCTGTTGCGCTGTCTGAACCTGCCCCGGCCTCCGGTCGGCCTGTGGCGTCGGGCGCTGCTGTGCGGGCCTGTGCGCGGCCTGGGGCTTGTCGTAGAGGTGCAGCCCGACGCCGAACAGGGTAGCGCACTTCTTCAGGGCGTCGGACGCTGCGGCCTTCAGGTCGTCGCCGATGCTGACGGGCGCTCCCTTCTCTCCATCCTGTCCTTTCAGGCGGTGAATGTCCGCCGATCCGAATTGCTCCTTGACTTGCCCTCCCGCCGTCAACTTGCCGTGTACGACGATCTCCCCCTCCATCGTCTTGTAATCAACGACCTCGAAAGACCACGCCCCGGCGAACGCCTCATTCAGCCGGGTAATCACGGCGTGTGTCTCAAGGTAGTCCAGCATCTTGCCGCCCCTGCCTTCGCGCTGCCGTATCTGCTCAGGCGAAAAGGGCCGGGTCAACACGTCCAGGTTGATACCTTCCATCGTCGTTTCTCCCCTGTCAAGGTGAAGGGGGGTCGCGTCCTGCGTCCCCCCTCGGTGTCCGTTCAGGCGTTCGGGTTGAAGGCGCACACGGCGCACGGCGTCCTGTCCTTGCAGGATGCACAGACCTTGCGCCCGTCCACCTTCGACACGATCTCCACGAACACCCGCGTTATGGCCTCGGTCATCGGCACGTCCAGCGCCCAGGCGATCCGGCGCAACGTGGCGGAGTCCCGTTGACTCAGTTCAGGCGTGTAAGCCATCGGCTGTCCTCCGTCAAGCTGCGCTGCGCTCCCTGGCCTGCTCCAACAGGGCCAGATACCGGAGATACCCGAAGGTGTTGAGGGGCATGCCGCACTTCTCGCAGAGGGCGTCATGGTCCAGCCCCTCGAACCCGCACTCCGGGCAACGGTAGCAGTAATACGGGTCGTCGTCCGCGTCCTCGCGGGGAGGGACAGCCCCGGATTGCTCCGGGGTGTCCTTCACTTCGAGCGGTTCCGGGTCACGCTGTGGCATGTGCGGCCTCCCTTCGGCGCTCCCGGCGCTCCTGCTTCACGAGGTCGTAGTCCCGCGCATTGCCGCAGTCCGGGCACTCGAACCGCTTGACGATCTGTCCGAAGGCCGTCTTGAAGGTTCCGAGCGCCATTGTCCCGCCGCACATTTCGCACGGCCTCAGTTGAGCAACCCACCATGCATGCTTGCACCGTCCGGCGTGGCTGCCGCCGTCCCGCCTGTGGGCGTCCGGGCAATCGCAGAGAAAGTTGACCACGTAATACGCTGTCCCGTCCGGCTTGCTGACCTCACAGTCGCCATCAGCGTCAAGGCGAAACTGATACCCCTGCTCAACCGCGTAGGCGATTGCCAGCTTGTCGGTCGCGTCGCCGGGGTTGAAGGAAACAGACTTGACTTGGGAAGAAGAATTGCTTACCATTAAAATACCCTCCGTCAAGGTGGGTAAAGTTCTTCGCCCTATCGGAATCCTCTGCCAAGATTCTTCCGATGGGGCGTTTTATTTGGTAGGCGTCCCTGCCTGTCAACATCCGTCCCTGTCCGCCTGGCCTCCAGGTTGCCGGGGGTGCGTTCCGGTCCCGTCGTTTCCGACTCCAACCCTGCCATGCTATTCGTCGCGTGAGGGGCTGAACCTTGCTCCTGCTGGCCTGTCCTCCTGGCTCACGCTAACCGCTTGTCAAAGAGCTTTCGTATCGTTCACGTCCTAAATATAAGCAATTGTATGGAATTTGTAAGGAACTATTTTTAGTTTTCATATCTTTTTTCTTGACATATACAGGCAAATGACTTAATATTGAATCAAAAGGAGGTATCTGCATCCTCGTAAAGTTAGGGACTTCTGGCGGGTTGATCTTTGAATCCGAGCAGAGCGACAGCATCGACAAGGTGTGAGAAGAAGCTGTTTAGACCTGCTGCGGCTTTGCCAATCAACTGACTCAGACGCACCGTCAGAAAAGCCCGCACGAGTTGGAAACTGCGCGGAAAGCTGAAAGCCTCGATGGGCTTTCCAGTCTTTTGAGCAGCCAGCGCGATCACGATTTGAGTCAACAGATAGAAGATCAAGGCGGAGTAGATTTCCACCATAATGCCATTTTTGTTGCGAGCGATGAGATGCTCAATGTGAAGCAGGTGTTTGAAAAAGTTGAAGAAGATTTCTACAGACCACCTTTGACGATACAGGTCGTAGATGATCTGTGGGGTGAAGGCCGCATCGAAGATATTGGTCAGGTAGAAGCGCCAAGTGCCTTCATAGAGCAGCCCCACCAGCCGGATGTCTTCGTGTAAAAGCGGCTTTTGGGCCTTGGACAGCTTGACCGTCACATCCAGTTGGTCTTGCCCGTCTAAAAGGGGCAGTATCTCTGAGAGTCGTTTTCCGATGAGAGACTGCCACTTGTCTTGGGTAACGGCCACGATAAGGGGATCACAGCTTTTCTTGAGGCGACACACGAAAAAGCTGAGGGTCAGGACGATCTTTTTGAGTCTTTCAAAGCCCCAAGGAGCCGCAGGTCAAACAGATACAGGATGCCCGGCTGTTTTGTGATCCCACAAAAGCGGTTATCGTGGCGTTTGCCCTCGGTCACCTGGAGCTTTTGGACCGTCAGAAAAGAAAGCGAAAACTTGACGTTGAGTTTGGCAGCGGCTTTTTGTTGGTGAACACTGGGCAAGAGTTTCAACAGGGTCTTGTAAACTTTTGTGATGGTGGCGTCCAGGATGAACACCTCACAAAAGCCAGAAAGCCCCTTTCGCTGTGAAGGGGGCAAGAGGGTCTTATGCTGTTCCAAGAGTCGATTGTAGACCCCTCGGAAGAAATACCAATTGGTCTGTGAAAGCTTGAGGCTGAGGGCCATCTTGGTCAACGTCAGCGCCTCTTTGACTGGAAACAGACCGCTAAGGGCTCCTACAAAGAAGGCGACCAACTGGAAAAGCGCCCCTCGCACTGTAGGCTGACCGGCTGAAAGAACCATCAACCAGAAGAAGATTCGGATGGGCAGCTTGCGCTCCCGCTGATCTGCCGTCTGGTATTGTTCAGCCAGACGACCAAGCTCTTCTTCCGAAAGGATGTCTGTGAACTGTCGATACTTTTCTTTAAGAGTGTCTATCGGATGATACCTCCTTTCAGGTCTTGATAAGTGCCTGAAGAAGGATAAGTCCGATACGACGCTCAAGCAATCCCTATCTTTTCAACAGGTTTCGCTTAACTTTACGAGAAT
>Ga0156186_1164_pt1 | contig 11657 bp, 6 predicted proteins | sample RifCSPlowO2_12_FD_107839 | JGI IMG/M metagenome (GOLD analysis project Ga0156186, IMG submission 107839) | Candidatus Handelsmanbacteria bacterium RIFCSPLOWO2_12_FULL_64_10
GGGGGATGGTCTGCGGATGAGTTTTGGGGGTGGGGAGAGGGCGCACTGGGCGGAGCGGTTTGAGGAGGGGCATTTTTTGCAGGATTCGGACATCTCCTACAGGATATTGAGGGATGGGGAGGGGTTTGGGAGCGGGGAGAAGACGCGGGGATGGGCGAGTCTGTGCGGGCGGAAGGGGTCTGCCTTCGTGGCGGTGCGGGACTTCTGGCAGCAGTATCCGAAGGGGTATCGGTTGACGAGGGAGGGTATTGACGTACAGTTCTGGCCTGGGGAGTGCGGCAGGCCGCTGGTCTATTCGACCCCCTATAAGGAGGACTGTGTCTTCTTCGGCGGTCATCGCGGAGACCCGGTGGCCATGGCGGCCTCCCGGGACGAGGCGACGGTAAAACAGCTGATCGAGAAATATCCCACGGCCCCCCTCAATCTGAAGAGCTTCAGGCCCAGGGACAAAGAGGACGTGCGGTGGATCGAGGAGATGGTGGAGAAGTACGCGTCGGACCGGGTGGCGTCCCACAACGACACGGGGACGAGCGACGGGACGGGGGCGGCCAAGACGCACGAGTTCTGGATGCGGTTTTCGGCGGATTCGATCTCGGACGGGGAGGCGGAGGCGCTGGGGGTCTGCGTGCAGAACGCCGTGATCGCCCCGGCGGACCCGGGGTATATGTGGCGGACCGGGACGACGCGGGACGTGCACGGGGGGGCAGACCCGCGCTTTGCGGAGATCGACCGGCTGATGGACGAGGTGACGGAGCGGATCGCCGTCGAGCCGACGGTGCGGGGGAGGCAGTGGGGGTTCTGGTGGTTCGGGCACATGCGCTGCTCGCACGCGGCCGGGGCCGGGAGGGCCTACGCCCTGCACTATGACGACGATCCGGTGAAGGGGCTGCGGCACGTGGGGCCGTACAACAACGAGGCGGACGACGCGTGCTGGGGGGTCTGGACGCAGTTCCTGCGGACGGGGAGGCGGGACCATTTCCTGGTGGCCAGCGGTTACAGCCGGGCGATGGGGGACGTGGGCATCTGCCACGCGCATCCGTCGAAAGACGTGGTCGGGCTGATGCACTATCACAACGCCCACTTCTGGTCGGGCGGCCACAGCCCGTCGCACACGCTGAACACGACGCATTTTCTGCACTACTACCTGACGGGCGACCGGCGGATGTACGACATCGCGATAGAGGTCGCGGACTGGGCCGTGAACACGCAGGAACCGGCGGGGATCATCTCCTGCCGGCGCGGTCAGCTCAATCGAGAGTTCACGGGGCCGCTCAATTGCGTGATGGAGGCATACGCGGCGACGTGGATGCCGAAGTACGGGGACCTGGCGCGGCGGAGCCTGAACTGGCTGCTGCGATCGCAGGAGCAGGTGGGGATCTTCCCAATCAGCGTGTACACGCGGGGGGAGCGGGGGGACGAGGCCGTGATCGAGCCGACGGACCGGCCCCTCTCTCATAGCGGGACTGTCTACCCGCTCTACTGCGAGGGGCTGCGGCTGTTCGACAGCCCGCTGCTGCGGGAGACGATCGTCGCGGAGGCGGACCACGTGGTGGCGCGCGGGGGGCCGAACGCCATCGCCGTTCCGCTGGCTCACGAGCTGATCGCGGCCCTGGCCTACGAGATCACGGGCGACCCGATCTACGCCGCGATCTGCAAGAAGGCGCTGGACGGGTACCCGGACTATGCGCGGGACATGGTGGCGTTGAGCGACGCCGCGGCCCTGTTTTCGGGCATCCGCAACGGCCAGATCGCAGTGCTCAAGGCGACGGTGGCGCGGGCGATGGACCGGGACCCGGAGGGCTTCGCGAGGGCGGGGGAGCGACTGAAGGCGATCAAACCTCCCGAGCCGGCCAGGCGGGCGCCGGTTGTGGAGAAGATTTTGGGTGTGCCGGTGGGGTATGATGCGTAGGAAAAGAGACCCAACCCCCCATCCCCCTTCCCCGAAGGGGAAGGGGGAGCAAGTTATTCTCTCCCCTCTCCCTTTAGGGGGAGGGGTCGGGGGAGGGGTTGATAGATAAACGCAAAGCTCGAACCTCTATGGAAAAACATTATGAAGGCGAGCCGCTCCGGATCGGCAACGAGACGCAGCTCCTGATGGACGACTTCATCGTGGAGGACCGGTGGCGGCTGACGCGGGCGCTGCACAGCCCGGATAAATTTCTGCGCAACCCGATTCTCCTCCGGGACAAGCCGTGGGAGGGGGACCTGGCCTGCCGGCCCTGGGTGATCCGGGACGAGGCGTACGGGCGGTACCGGATGTGGTACCAGTGTTTCTCCACCTCCAGCGCCTTCCGGGGGGGCGGACCTCCGTACTTCCTCGGGTACGCGGAGAGCGACGACGGGATCACCTGGGAGAAGCCGCTGCTGGACGGCTTCCCTTTCGCGGGGTTCCCCAGGACGAACATCGTCTACGCCGGGACCCACGGGGACAGCGCGACGGGCGTGCAGGTGTTCGCGGACCCGGAGGACCCGGACCCGGAGCGGCGCTACAAGATGATCGTGCGGGAGGCCCGGCCGCGCGGGGACAGGATCAACAGGGGGGTGAGCCTGGCCTGCTCTCCGGACGGGTTTCGGTGGAAATTGTCCGGGGAGGAGCACATCTTAGACTATCACAGCGACTGCCACAACCACGTGGTCTTCGATCCTGTGAACCGGCGGTGGCTGCTGTACTGCCGGCCGATTTACATGTACGCGACCGGGCGCTCCTCGTGGGACCCGCCGGGCGGGGGGCCGGGGACGCGGCACACGAAGCGGCGGGTGGCCGTGATGACGAGCCGGGATTTCGTCCACTGGTCCTATCCGAGGACGGTGATGTATCCGGACGAGCGGGACACGCCGGACTATGACGCCTGTATGGTGTTCCGGTACGGCGGCCAGTTCCTGATGTTCTACTGCGCGATGGATGGGGACCACGGGGGGACCAACGAGATGCGGATCGCCTGTAGCCGGGACGGGCTGGTCTGGGAGCGGTTCCACTCCCGCGAGCCCTACCTGGCCCGCGGCCGGGAGGGGGACTGGGATGCAGGGCAGGTCAGTTCGAGCTGTCCGCCCGTGCGGCAGGGGGAGAACCTGCTGATCTACTACACCGGGACGCAGAGGGGCCAGAGCGACGGTTCAGGCGGGATGGGGGGCATCGGTCTGGCGTTCACGAAGGCGGATCGGTTCGTGGAGCAGCGGGCCGGGGACGAGCCGGGCTACCTGCTGACGCGGGAGTTTATCTTGGAGGGGAACCGGCTCCGGCTGAACACCGGCCTGAGGTGGGCGACCTACAGGGCGATTCAGATCAAGGTGGAGATCGTCCGCCGGCCCGAGCTGGGGAGGCACCACGAGTTCTCGCACGCGCCGGCCTACGAGGGGTTCTCGCTGGCGGACTGCGATCTGATCCGCGCAGACCGGACGGACCTGCCGGTGACGTGGCGGGGAAACCCGGACTTGAGCGCCCTGTCGGGAAAGCCCGTGTACCTGCGCTTTGAGATTCAGAACATGGGGCTGTTCTCTTTCCGCATCACGAAGGAGTGACTTATGTTGACGACAGAACAGGTCAACCATTTTCAGACGCTGGGATTTCTTCTCTATAAACAACTCCTCTCAGCCGGGGAGATGAAGGCGATCAGCGACGCCTTCGACCGGGCGATGCGGCAGGCGCGGGGCGGCGCCGAACCTGAGTTGGAGCGCAATGCCCAGGGCTACTCCGTCAAGCGGCAGCAGGTGGTCCCTTTCTTCGACTACGACCCGGAGGCGTTCTACCCGCTGCTCGACCACGAGAAGATCGTGGGGGTCTTCGAGGACCTGATGGGGGAGAATTTCCTCCTCACGCTGTCCGAGGGGATCATCCACGCGGGCGGGACCCGGTGGCACCACGACGCGGTCGCGCCGGACGGGTTCTTCACCATGCGGGCGGCGATCTACCTGGACCCTTTGGGACCGGACGACGGATGTCTGAGCGTCATTCCGGGGAGTCACTTCACGGAGTTTCGGGAGGCGTTGAAAAAGACCGTCGGCCAGATAGGCGTAAGGCCGGAGGAGGCGCCGGGCCGGTATTCCGTCTGCAATCAGCCGGGGGACGTCCTCTTCATGAACCACAAGCTGTTTCACGCATCCCTGAGCGACAGGCCCGGACGGCGGGCCATCCACATCAACTGCGCGCAGAACACGACGCCGGAGCGGAATGCGGCGCATTTCGACTGGCTGATGCGGTTTCTGGAGGGGGAGACGAAGGGGTGGGGCAGGTTTTACAGCGATCGTCTGATCGCCACCGCCGGGCCGAGACGGCAGAAGATGCTCGCCAGGGCCATCGAGCTGGGGTTCGGGAACACAGGAAAGATCACCCATCAGCAGGATTTGCGCTGACGTCAGGGGTTCACAGAGGGCAGAAAAATGAAGACCTATTATGAAGATACGGTCCCGGACACGCTGGACCTCGCCGAGCGCGCCCGGCTGGGGTTGAACTATTTCACCGAGGTCATTCAGGAGCACCGCGACTACGAGATGTGTCTCTCCGCCGACCTGGACAAGAGCCGGCCCCCCTACATGCGGTGCCACACGAGCGATATCGGGGCGTGTCAGGCAAAGGCGATGGAGGCCATGGCCTTTTTGAGGCTGATGAGCGGGAGCGCGCAGAACCTGGAGCGCGAGGGGAAGATGGTGGACATGATGGTCTCGCTGCTCGGGGAGGACGGGCTGCACTGGGTACCGGGAAGCCCGGACAGGCCGTGGCTCGGCATCCCTGAGCCGTTTGCCATGATCCACGGCCAGGGGCGCATGCTGCGGGCCATGATCGCGTGGTACCAATACACGGGAGATCCCGCCTGGAAGAGACGCGCGGACCGGATGGTGGATGGGATGGACCGCGTCCTGGCGGCGCACCGGGAGGACTACGCCTACTTTCCCGTTCAGGGCTTCTACGAGAAGGAGTACATGCGCTCCTGTTACACCCGGCGCGGCTGGAAGGAGACGGCGGAGCCTTCGAACGAGAAATCCGGCGAGGAGGGGTCGCTGTTCAACCACCAGGGACACATCCCCGGCGCTCTGGCGACCTGGTATGGCCTGACCGGGAACGAGCAGGCCCTGCGTCTATCGGGAGAACTGGTCCGTTTTTACACCAGGCCGCAGTTCTGGGCGGATTTCGGGCAGGAGTATCCGATGGTCGCGGGCGCCGAGCACGCGCACTGGCAGGGGCACTTCCACGGCTATCTCAACACCCTCCGGGCCATCCTGGAGTATGCCGTCGCCGTGAACGACGCACGGCTGAAGGCCTTCGTGCGCGACGGGTACGAATGGGCGCGGCAGGCGGGTTTCGCCCGCATCGGCTACGTGGGGGACGTTCAGGGGTGCGGCTGCGGCCGGCTGATCGGGCTGGCTGTGAAGCTCACGGATGCAGGGATCGGGGACTACTGGGAGGACGTGGATCAGTACATCCACAATCAGGGCGTGGAGATGCAGATCACCCCGGAGGACAGGGACTACCTGTGGGGCCTCTCCGAGGGGAAGCCCGCGCCGCCGGGTCAGGACCGCATCTCCGGCGACATCGCGAGCACGGATCGCGTCATCGAACGCATCATGGGGGGGTTCGCCGGTCGCATCGCCAAGAATGTCGTCTGGCTGTGCTGCTCCCCCCACGGCAGCATGGGGTTGTTCTACGCCTGGGACGGGACGCTCCGCTGCGCCGACGGCGTCGCCCGCGTCAATCTCCTGCTCAACCGGGCCTCGCCCTGGATGGACATCGACAGCCACCTGCCCTACGAGGGCAGGGTGGTTCTGAAAAATAAGACTGCGCGGGAGGCCTTCGTGCGCATCCCGCTCTGGGTCGATAGAAGCGCTGTCCGCGCCACCCTGGGCGGTGAGGTGTTGACGAACGTCTGGTTCGGGAACTATCTCCGGTTTGAAGGGCTTCGACCGGGGGATTCGCTGACCCTCCGTTTCCCGGTGGTTGAGATGACGGAGGAGTGGACGGTGCCGAAGCTCCGCCAGAGTTTCCCGGGGCCGGACCAGCAGGTCCACACCTGCCGGTTCAAGGGCAACACGCTGGTGGATATCTCGCCGCCGCTGGTGCCGGGCTGTCCGCTTTACAGCCGCAGGTCCCATTTCCTGAAGAACGAGGCGCCGATGACGAAGGTGACCCGGTTCGTCACGCCGCTGAGGCTGAAGTGGTAGCGAAGACAGGGTAGACCGGGTATTCCGACGTTCATAATCATTTTGACAGAGCAAGGGAACAGGAGATGACCATGCTTCGACGGCAAGGATGGGGGTATGCGACGCTGGCCGCAGCGATGATCTGGGTTCACTCCGGAGAGGCGCAGATGTTGATCCAGAATGGGTCGTTCGAGCAGGGGGAGGGCGCTCCGTCGGGCTGGAAGGCCCTGGAAGGGGGGGCGTGGGCGTCGGGGGATGCGCGCCGGGGGCAGCGCTTCGTCCGGGGCGAGGGGAAGCGGCTACGCACGGTCTGGGAGGGCGAGAAGATCCCGGTCCAGGCGGAGACGGATTATCGGGTCGAGGGGTGGATTCGATGTCCCTCCGGGGAGGGGCGCATCGGCGTGGACCTGCTGAACGCGCAGGGGAAGGTGATCGGGCAGGCGGAGGCCCCGGCAGTGCGGAAGGCGGCGTCCTGGACGTACACGGCGGCGGAGTGGGGATCGGGGAATGCTGTCTCGGCGCGGCTGCGGTTCCGGGCACAGGGGCAGGCGGACCTGGACGACGTGGGGATGTCGCCGGTGGAGATGGTGATCCTCGGGAACCCGGGCCTGGAGAATCCCGACGCGAGGGGACGAATCCCCTACTGGAGCGAGGAGAAGGATTCGCTGCTGGTCGGGACGCGCGCCGGGGCGTTCCAGTTGGACTCGTCAGTCGTGCGCGAGGGGAAGATGGGTCTGAAGATCTCGGCGACGAATGACAGGACGGATACGACGGTCGTGCGCGAGGGGAAGGCGAGCCTGAGGATCACGGCGACCGGGGACTGGTTCGGGGTGGGGTCCGTGAATTTCCCGGTCAGATACTCCCAGGGATGGATGGACCGGGTCCGGTTGAGCGCGTGGGTGCGGACGGGCGCGAAGGGGACGGCGCAGATGCTGGCCTGCTGGACGAACGACGAGCAACAGGTGGTGCGCGTGGACTCGACCGCGCAGGTCCGGGGGGAGGGCTGGCAGCGGATCAGCATCGCACGGGACGCGTTGCCCGAAGGGGCGACCACGCTGCGCCTCGTGGCCGTGGCGCGCGGGGGGGAGGTCTGGTTCGACCGCTTTGAGCCGCTGGCGCTCCGCCCGAACAGGCGTCAGGTCCGCCTCTTCGTGAACCAGGTGGGCTACGAGGAGCGGGGGCCCAAGAGCGCGATCGTGGCGACGAACTTCTTTCCTGCGGGCGGGACGACGGTCGACTTTCAGGTGATGACCCTGGGTGGGGGGATGGCCCTGCGGATGCCGGTGAGTTGCTCCGGGCGCATCCACGGCGGGACGCCGGACGACTGGGGGTGGTATTTCTGGCGGGCGGACTTCTCCAAGCTCCTGAGGGAGGGGGCCTACCGGGTCGAGGCGTCGGCGGGGGGGGCGCGCGGGGCGTCGGTCCCGTTCCGCGTGGGGCGAGGGGTGCTGTTCCGGGAGACGGCCGGGGAGGGCGTGAACTTCTTCTTCGTGCAGCGGTGCGGGTTCGAGGTGCCGGGGTGGCACAAGGCGTGTCACTTGGACGACGCGAAGCTGCCGGATGGGACGCACCTCGACGTGACGGGGGGTTGGCACAGCGCCGGGGACTACAACAAGCCGCAGTGGCAGTTCGGGGACAGCGCCGTGCCCTACGCCCTGGCCGCGGCCTTTCGGGCGGACCCGGAGGTCATGGCGAAGCCGGACCGGGACGGAGACGGGCTGCCGGACGCGCTGGACGAGGCGCGATGGGGGCTCCAGTTCCTGGCGAAGATGCAGCGGGACTCGGGGGCGCTGCTCAACGACGTGAACCAGGGGCCGGGGCGGGACTGGATGAAGTGGACGCCGCCGGAGTTGCACACGGACAACGTCGTGGGCACGGCGGACGACCCGGTGTTCCGGACGGAGGACGTGCCCAACACGGCGCTGGCGGCCGCGTCGTGGGCGAGCGCGGGGAGGCTCTTAGAGGAGCGGGGCGTGAAGGGGGACTACCTCGCCAGGGCGGAGCGGTTCTGGGAGTTCTCGGTGTCTCGCGGGGGGGAGGCGGACCCCCTGCTGCTGATGGGAATACTAGAGTTGGACAGGGCGACCGGCCAGGATCGCTACCGGGAGTCGGCGCGGCGGGGCGTTGAACAGCTTCTGAAGGGGCAGCAGCCGGACGGACGGTTTTCGGGGGACTGGGGGAACGGGGACATAGCCGCCGCCGGGCTGGGCCTCTTCGCCCTGGCCTATTCTGACGATCCCCTGCGCGAGCGCGTCCTGACGGCGCTCAAGGGCTACGCGGCGTTCTGCGCCTCGGAGCCGGACAACCCGTTCGGCCTGACCCGGCAGGGGTCGGAGGAGATAAACCGCGTCTTCTTCCACAAGGCCGTCGGGATGGGGGTCAATTTCTGGATCCTGGGGCGGGCGTGGGCGAACCTGCTGATCCACCGGCTGACCGGGGACGCGGGGACCCTGACCTACGCCGTGGACCAGATCGACTGGGTGTTCGGGAAGAACCCGATAGGCCTCTGCATGTTCGAGGGGAAAGGGGCGTTCAATCCCCCGCGCTACCACCACCGCTACGGCACAATCCCCGGACGGGAGCGGGGGGCGGTTCCGGGGGCCATCCCGAACGGGTTCTTAGTGGAGATGGGGCTGTGGGACCGGCCCGGCTTCGACCTGCGGCGCGGGCCGGGGCGGGCGTCCTTCCGGTCGAGCGAGCCGTGGCTGGTGCACAACATCGTCCATCTGCTCGCGGTCAGCGCGCTGCACGAGACGCTGAACGGGGTTCGTTAGCAGCTATGCCTTTTCGACGCCTCCTCCGGCAAGAGGCCCTTCTGATCTGCCTTCTGGCAGGCTCCGCCTTCGGGCAGACGGCGACGGAGCACCTGCGGGCCGCCGAGTCGCACCTGCGGGCGGGGAGGCTCTCCGAGGCCCTCGCGTCCTGCCGCGCCGCTCACCGGCTCTCGCCCTCTGACTCCGTCGTCTGCGCCGCGCTCGTCCGCGCCAGCCGGGCCGTCCTCTGGATGAACCCGGAGGACGGGGACGCCCTGCACGGTCTGTCCGACGGCCTGGTCGGGCTCGGGCGCTGCGAAGATGCCGTCCGGGTCTGCCGGCGCGCCCTCCTCCTGAAGTCCGACGACGTCGAGGCCCACGTCGCGCTCGGGGACGCCCTGGCGTGCGCCGGGGACCGGGATGGGGCTGCCGCCGCCTATCGCGTGGCCCTGCGCGCCGACCTGAAGGCGGAGCGGGCCCTGCGCGGGTGGGCCGAGGCCTCCCGTCGGACGGCGGGGACACGCCCTGAGGACGCGGATGCCCGCGCCCTGTTCGCCCAGGCCCTCGCCGCTCTGGGGCTGGCCGACAGCGCGCTGGCGGTCTGCCGCGAGGCGGTCCGGCTGAACCCGGAGCACGTGGAGGCGCTCTGTCTCTATGGCGATCTCTTGACCGGACAGGGTCGCCCGGAGGAGGCGCTTCGGGCGTACGCCGACGCCGTGCGCCTGGCCCCTGACTGCGCCGAGGGGTTCTACGGCATCGGCAACCTGAAGCGGGCGGCGGGGCGGCTTGAAGAGGCGGTCTCGGCGTATCGACGGGCGGTGGAGGCGAGGCCGGTTTACGGGGCGGCGCACGTGAATCTGGGCAATGCCTATCGGGGGATGGGGCGGTTCGAGGAGGCGGTCTCGGCCTACCGGGAGGCGATCCGCGCGCAGCCCGACCTGGTGGAGGCCCACAACAACCTGGGGAACCTCTACACGGACCGGGGGCGGTTCGAGGAGGCGGTCTCGGCCTACCGGGAGGCGATCCGCGCGCGGCCCGATTTTTCGGGGTCCTACTACAATTTAGGGGTGGTCCTTGCGCAGCAGGGGCGCTGGGGCGAGGCGGAGGAGGCGTTCCGGTCCGCCCTGCGCGCGGCCCCCGACGACCCTCGCTTCCGGCAGGGGCTTGAGGTCGCCGAGGCCAGGCGACAGGGGGGGGAACGGGCGCGGGGGGCGGGCAGGGTCCGGCTGGCGATGGCCGCCTTTCCGTCGCGGGCCGAGGGAGAGGGGTTTCTGGCCCGCGTGCGGGGCGGGGGGGCGTTCCAGGGCCGGGACCTGGGCTTCGTCCTGCCGTCGGACCTGGACGCCCGGTTTGTGGGGGCCATCCAGGGGCTGAAGGTCGGGGAGGTCAGCGGGGTGGTGGAGACGGAGAAGGGGTGCTTCGTGTTCAAGAGGACGGAATAAGGTGAGGGCCGGTTCCCGCGCGATTCTTATTTTTCTCTGTGCGTTCTGCGCCCTTTGCGGTGAGTCTTTTGCCGATCTCTCCCCACAGGCCGCCCGGATGCGGCTGGCGGAGGGGATGAGGCTCATCGAGGCCGGAAGGGCGGACTCGGCGGCGGCACGCTTCCGGGAGGCGATCGCCCTGGACTCCACGCTCGCGGATGCGCACTATCACCTCGCTCTGTTCTACCGGAGCGCGGGCGGGGCGGACCTGGCCATTGAGGAGTTGAAGAAGGTGGCCCGGCTTCAGCCGAAGTCCGTCTCCTCCTACGTGGACCTCGGCTCCGTGTGCGTGCAGGCGAACCGGACGGGGGAGGCCGCCGACGCCTTTCGCCAGGGGGTCGCCGCGCTGCCGGAGGAGGCCGAACTTCACTACGGCCTCGGCCTCGTGCTGATGGAGCAGGGGGCGGACGAGGAGGCGGTCCGGGGCCTGCGGCGCGCCACAGAGCTCGACACGACCAGGGTCGAGGCGCAGCGGGCGCTGGCGCAGGCGCTGTTCGACCTCCAGAGGTGGGACGAGGCCGTCGCCGCTTACAGGCGCGCCGTCGCGATGGCCCCCCCATCCGGCGAGACCCTCCGGGGGATGGGGGACCTGTTCCTCCGGCTGGGCCGCCTCGACGAGGCGGCGTCGGCCTACGAGAGGGCGCTTCAGGCAGGTCCCGAGGACACGCGGGCCATGTTCGGCCTGGGCAACACCTACAACCGCCAGGGGCGGGGCGAGGAGGGGATGCGCATCCTCAAGCGATTCGAGGAGGTGAATGCCTATCGGAGCCAGGCCAGGACCCTCCTCAAGGCGATTCAGGACCATCCCGAAGACCCGGTCCACGTCTACAACCTGGGCACGCTGAACGCCCGGCAGGGCCGGTACATCGACGCCGTCGTCGCGTTCCGGGAGGCGATCCTCCTGAATCCGCAGATGACCGAGGCGCACCACAACCTGGGGGCCGCCTATCTCCTGGAGGGGATGACGGCAGAGGCCCGGAGGTCCCTGCGGCGGGCCTCGGAGCTGGACTCCGCGTCGGTCGAGACGCACGTCCTGCTGGCCAGGGCGTGCCGGCGCCTGGGCGGGCTGGAGGCCGCCAGGACCGCCGCGAGGCAGGCCGTGGCGCTCGACGCCGGGCGGGCGGAGGCGCATCGGGAGCTGGGGCTGGCGCTGGTGGGGCTGGGCCGGAGGGAGGAGGGGACGGCAGCGCTGCGGCGGGCGCTGGAGATCGACCCGGAGGATCGGGTGGCGCGGGCGATTGTGGAGGAATTGGAGCGTGAGAAGTGAGAGGCCCTCACCCCGGTTCACTGC
>Ga0156186_1425_pt1 | contig 11604 bp, 11 predicted proteins | sample RifCSPlowO2_12_FD_107839 | JGI IMG/M metagenome (GOLD analysis project Ga0156186, IMG submission 107839) | Candidatus Handelsmanbacteria bacterium RIFCSPLOWO2_12_FULL_64_10
GAAGAGGTCAAACACCGCCAGGCCGAACGCGAGCACACCCTCTCTCTGACTCAGGGTCAGCGCTACGTCCTGCGGGAAATGCGTCTCATCTTTAAGGCAACCGCAGATGAAGATGTGAAGGCCCAGGTAAACATCCTGGAAAAGACGTTTCGCGGGCCGGTTACCCCGGCCGTCAACCGCGAATTGAACTTCTTGCGTCGAAATGGGGTGACCGGACAGGATCTGTTGAAGGCGCTTGGACGCATCTACCATCAGCATAACATGCGGGAATGGCCGGATCGCCGGAGCCTGCAACCCGAAGACCATCCCATTCCGAAGATCGTTTGCAGCGAAGCCCTGATATGATCTCTTTCCGTAGGAGGCTCCCATGCCGCGATGGCTCGGCCTGGAGGGGGGCGCCCTCTCCGTCATCCTGGTCGGCGACGTCAACCTGAGAAACGTGAAGGACCCCCGCGCCCCGTTCGCGCTCGTGCAGGAGGCATTTAACGAGGCCGACCTCCGGTTCGGGAACTGCGAGGGGTGCTTCGCCGACCCCGCCGTGGAGATCCCTTACAAGCCCGGCTGGTTCCACCAGGACCGCTCCACCGTCCAGGCCCTCTCCGTCGCGGGGTTGGACGCCGTGGGCTGCGCGAACAACGTCCACTACGGCGCAGACGCCATCCTGGAGTCCCTCGGCCACCTGGACCGGCTCGGCATCCTCCACGCCGGGGCCGGGGCGGACCGGGAGGCGGCCCGACGTCCGGCGGTCCTGGAACGAAAGGGGACCCGCTTCGGGTTTCTCTCCTACACCTCCGTCTTCTGGCCCATCAGCCACGCCGCCGGGCCGGGGCAGCCGGGCGTGGCCACGATCAAGGGGCACACGGCCTACCGGCCCCACCCCCGCATCCCGGAGATGCCCGGCGCGCCCGCCATCACCGTCTCCTGGCCCGACGAGGCCGAGCTAAAGGCCATGCAGGAGGACATAAAGGCCCTCCGGGAGCGCGTGGACATCCTGACGGTCTCCTGCCACTGGGGCATCTCCGGGAGCCAGGACCTGGCCGACTATCAGATGGTCATCGGCCACGCGGCCATCGACGCCGGCGCAGACCTGGTCATCGGCCACCACCCCCACGTGCCGCAGGGCGTCGAGGTCTACAACGGACGGGCGATCTTCTACAGCCTGGGGAACTTCATCTTCGGGTGGGAGCGGATGGGGGGCCGGCGGGACGGACTCCTGGTCCACGCCGCGGTGCGGGAGAGGCGTCTGACGAAGGTCTCCCTGACCCCCGTCTGGAGGGACGAAAAGGGCCGGCCTCAACTCGTCTCGCCGAAAGGCGCGGAGGGGCGGGGCGTGATCCACACGGTCGAGGAGTTGTCCAGACCCCTGAAGACGCAACTTAGAGGGGAAGGTGAAGAGGTCCTGGTCTGGCAGAGAGACGGGAGGTGATGCGTTGGCGCACCGACTATCCCCCCTGCTCCTGTCCGTCTACCTCCCCACCCTGATCGTCTCCTTCTGCAACGGCCTGCTCCTGCCCGTCCTGCCCCTCTATGCCAAGTCCTTCGGGGTCTCCTACAGCCTGGTGGGGCTGGTCCTGGCCGCCGAGGGGCTCGGCACCCTGATCAGCGACGTCCCGGCCGGCCTCCTCCTCCGGCGCATCGGCAGAAAACCGGCCATGCTCATCGGCGTGGGCTGCGTGGCCCTGTCCGCCCTGGCCATGACCTGGGCGCGCAGCCTCCCGGAGCTGGTCGCCTATCGTCTCATCGCCGGCGTGGGAGACGCCATGTGGGGCATCTCCCGCCACGCCTACATCGCCGACGTGACCCTGGTGCGCGAGCGGGGCCGGGTCATCTCCATCTTCGGGGGCATCGGCAGGCTCGGCACGTTCCTCGGCCCGGCCGTCGGAGGGACACTCGGCGTGTCCCTCGGCCTCCGGGCCCCCTTCTTGCTGTTCGCGGTCCTGGCGGCCGTGGCCACCCTCACCGCCGCCCTCTTCCTCAGGGAGACCGACCCCCCCTCGGCCCGCCGGGCAGGCGAGCCGGGCCACCTCCTCCGCGTCCTCAGGGGACACTTCCGGGAGCTGGCCGCCGCCGGCTCCGCTCAGGTCTTTGCCCAGATGATCCGGGCCTCCCGGCACATCGTCATCCCGGTCTACGGGGCCGACGTGGTCGGGCTGGACGTGCAATCCCTGGGCTGGGTCCTCAGCATCTCCTCGGCCATCGACATGTCCATGTTCTACCCCGCCGGGGTGATCATGGACCGCTTTGGCAGGAAGTACGCCTCCGTCCCCTCTTTCCTGATCCAGGCCCTCGGCATGGCCCTCATCCCCCTCTCCAGCACCTTCTCCGGCCTGCTCCTGGCCACCACCGTCCTCGGCCTGGGCAACGGCATCGGCTCCGGCACCATGATGACCCTGGGCGCGGACCTGGCCCCGAAGGAGTCCATGGGCGAGTTCCTGGGGCTCTGGCGGCTCGTCGGAGACGCGGGCAGCGCCGGAGGTCCGCTCGCCGTGGGCCGCCTGGCCGACCTGCTCGGCCTGCGCACGGCGGCGTTCGCCATGTCTGGCGTCGGCCTCCTGGCCGTCCTCACCCTCGTCTTTCTCGTCCGGGAGACGCTGGAGGAACATCCGTAAGACGGCAAACCTCACCCACCCCCACTACCCCCCTCCCTCTCCGTATACGGAGAGGGAGGGGGCATCAAGGGCTTTTCTTCAAGGTTGGGGGAGGGTGAGGTCTCATATCAGTACCTGCACGCCTCAAACGTGGTCCCCGTGTACCCGAAGATGCGCTTGAAGCGCTCGATGTCCTCCGGCTCTCCGACCGCCTTGGCGAGGTTGTCGCTCAGCTTCACCGTCCTCCGCCCGTTCGCCTCGGCCATCTTCACGACGATCGACAGCGGCCCCAGCCCCAGGTCGTTGGTCAGGTTCGTCCCCCAGCCGAACCCCACCCGGATGCGGCCCTCGAAGTGGCCCGCGATCCTGAGCATCGCCCCCACGTCCAGCCCATCGCTGAACACGAGCAACTTCTCCCCCGCGTCGATCCCGTGCCCCTGGTAAAAGGCGACCGCCCGCTCCCCGAAGGCCACCGGGTCTCCGGAGTCGTGCCGAAGCCCCTGCCACTGCGCGGCCTGCTCCGGCCTCATATCCTGGAAAAAGAAATCCGTCCCGTAGGTGTCCGTCAGCGCGATGGACAGCCCCGGCCCGCACTCCTCCCACCACTCCCGGAGCGTCCGGTTGTGGGAGGCGCGGACCGCCTCCTCGCTGTCCCCCGCGATCCCGGACAGGGCCATGAACACCTCATGCCCCATCGTCCCGATGGGCGTCAGACCGAGCCGGAAGGCCATCTCCACGTTCGAGGTGCCCAGGAGCTGGCCGGGCAGCCCTTCTGCAAATCTCCTCAACACCTCCATCTGCCACGCCCGGCTGAAGCGCCTCCTGCCGCCGAAGTCCGCAAACCGGACCTCCGGCCTCTCCCGCAGCGCGAGGACCTTCGCCCCCAGTCGGGCCCTGCCCTCCTCCAGGACCGCCTCCCGTTCAGAGAGCCTTCGCTGTTCCACCAGGCCGCGGCAGTAGAGCTCGTGCACGATCGACAGCGCGATCGTCTCCCAGTGGATCGCCTCACACCACCTGCCGGGGAATTCGAGACGATACGCGCCGCCAATCCGCTCGAGATGGTATTCGGGCAGGCGAAGCCCCTTCAGGAACGCCACATACGCCTCCCGAAAGACCGGCCCCCCGGCCACCCGGACGCCGCGCAGATACCTGAGTTCCTCCTCCGTAAAGCGGAGCGTCCGGGCGTGGTCCAGCTCGCGGCGCAGCGCGGCCTCGTCCACCACCTCGGCGAGCCGGGCCTTTTGCGTCCTGTTCTTGAAGGCATACCTTGCCGTCACGTCAGGATACCGGAGGTAGGCGACCTGCCCCATCGTGAACTTGTAGAAATCGGTGTCCAGCAGCGACTCGACAATCGGCATGGGAACTCCTTTATACGGACCTCACCCACCCCCTGTCCCCCTCCCTCTCCGTATACGGAGAGGGAGGGGGCGCCAAGGGCTTTTTTTCTAGGTTGGGGGGAGGGTGAGGTCTCTTCACGCCTTGATCCCCGGCCACGACGCGATCGGATCGGTGGACCGGACCAGGCGCATGCCCGCCTCCGCAAAGCGCCGTTGCGCCGCCTCGGCCTCCGGCGTGAAGTCCGCGGCGATGCCCCCCTTGCCGTCCGGCACGACCACGGACGACATGCAATCGGTCATGATATAGACCTTCCGCGCCAGCGCGGAGTCCTGCGCCAGGACCTCGCTAAGCAGGTCGTCGATCGTGCTCTTGACGCAGTGGCTCGCGGCCTGACCCGCGACGACCACCCCATCCGCCTTCAAAAGCGTGTTCAGGAACCTGGCGTTCTTCTCCGCCAGAGGCCGCCCGTCCCATCCCATCAGCGCCTCGGGCCGCAGCACGGAGTAGTTTTCGGTGAGGGGGTGGTCCCCCTTGACCTCCGCCCACGACTGCGCCCCGCGCAGGAAGGCGTGGAACAGCCGCGCCTCGTGGACCACGCCCACCAGCCCGTGCCCCTCGCTGCCGATGAGGCAGTGGGGCGGCCAGAGGTACAGGGTGTATCTGCCGCTCCGCGCCAGCTCGGCGCAGTAGAACACCACCTGTTTGCAGAGCCAGGGATAGTCCCCGTCGCAGAGCCACTCCGCCACCGCCGGGTTCGGCCTCACCGGCCTGTGCAGGACCTTGCCCGCCGGGTCGGTGTTCACGAGCGCATCCCCGTCCAGCCGGATCAGGGTGTGCGGGGCGAGCGGCCGGCCCTCTTCGTCCACGAAGAACCACGGGAAGAAGATCTGATACGCGAAATGGGTGTCCAGCGTCGTGGTGATGTCGGTGATCCGCCCCGCGTGGCGATAGATGAACGCCGCGATGCGCTGGCTGTCGTCCATCGCCCCCGTGCCGCTCCGCCCCCCCACGTAGAGCGTCCCCTCCGGGAAGCAGAAGTCCTTCTGCACGTCGATCAGGAGAAGATGCAGCCGGAACGCATCCTGGCCGGAGGGCGCCACCCGGTGCGTGCGACGCCACGCCTCGGCGTGCTGGAACAGCGCGAGCGGGTCCGGGCGATAGTCCCAGCGCCCCGCGGACGCCGGGTCGTAAAAGGGCGGGAGAGGGAGTTCTTTGGTGGGTTTGTCCATGAAGACCTCCTGAGCGCAGAATAGGGTTGACAAGCGAGGCCGTTTTATGTATTTTCTACTACCTATAAAATTTATATAAAATTTACAGGAATTTTAATAAAATCCATTATAGATTCTTAATGGATTCTTAATGGATTCCTATATAAAATTTAAATATTCTTGGAAATCTTATGAAGGAGACGGCGAATGTCAGAGGAAAAATCCAGAGAAGAGAAGTCCAGGGTGCGGACCTACTCCGCCACCGACAGAGACGATGAGATGCTTGAGATCATCGCGCGTTACCACGGGACGAGCAAAAGCGCCATGATCACAGGCCTGGTCAGAAAAGAGTTCTGGCGGATCTTTCCGAGTGGTACGGAGACGATCCGGCCCGAAGAAGGCGCGAGGATAGTGTCATGAGCCAGTGCGTTACCGAAATCCCTTCAGCAACCTCCTATTCCCCCTACGGCCTCTCCTTTTCACCGGAGGAACTGATCGACGAGATCCATTTCCTTCGGGCCGAAAAGAAGGCCGTGCTCCTGGCCCACAACTACCAGGTGCCGGAGGTGCAGGACATCGCCGACTTCACCGGCGACTCCCTGGGGCTCTCCATGGAGGCGACCAAGACGGACGCCGAGATCATCGTCTTCTGCGGCGTCCACTTCATGGCCGAGTCGGCGAAGATCCTGAACCCGGGCAAGAGGGTGATGCTCCCCCACCTGGGGGCGGGCTGCGCCCTGGCCGATTCCATCACGCCGGAGAGCCTGGACGACTGGAAGAGGCGCTACCCGGGCTACACCGTGGTCACCTACATCAACTCCTCCGCAGAGGTGAAGGCCGAGTCGGACATCTGCTGCACCTCGGCCAACGCGGTCGCGGTGGTCAGGAGCCTGAAAACCGACAGGGTCCTGTTCACGCCGGACAGGAACCTCGGCCGGTGGGTCAAGTCCCAGGTGCCCGACAAGGACATCGCCATCTACGACGGGGCCTGCCCGACCCACGACGTGCTCCGGGGGGCCAACCTCCTCAAGACCAAGCAGGCCTTCCCCGACGCGGTGGTCATCGCCCACCCCGAATGCCGGGAGGACATCGTGGACATCGCGGACGAGGTCTGCTCCACGACGGGGATGATGGCCGCCGTCGCGCGCCACCCCGAGGCCAGGACCTTCATCGTGGCCACGGAGAACGGCATCGTCCATCAGATGAAGAAACGCTACCCGGACAAGGAGTTCATCCTGGCGGACGGCTGCATCGGGTGCCGCCTGCACTGCCCCTACATGAAGGTGACCGGCCTGGAGGACGTCTACCTCTCCCTGAAGGAGGAGCGCTACGAGGTCCGCGTGGACCCGGACGTGATCCGGGGCGCCAGGCGGGCCCTGGACCGGATGATGGCCGTGCCCCGCGACAACTGAACGCGAAAGACGCGAAAAAAAGTCGAAAAACGCGAAACCACCACCCATCTCCCAGCCCGGCCCCTGCGCGGACGCCGGGCTTTTTCACGCCCCTCCTCTACCTCGTCCACGCTCCCTGAGCGTCTCCTCTTGACATCTCCTGCCGATTTGTCTACTTTATATCCTCTTCAACCTGTTCGCAATTCGGTTCCCGAGGAGGCGTCTCATGTCTGACCGGCAGGCCGGAGAGGCACTGAACGGTTTGGGTCTCAAAAGCGACCGATGGATTCGGGAGAAGGCCATCCACGAAAAGATGATCGATCCCTTCGTGGAGACGCAGGTCCGGGAGGGGGTCATCAGCTATGGGCTCTCCAGCTACGGCTACGACCTCCGCATCGCCGATGAGTTCCGGGTGTTCACCAACATCAACCACACCATCGTGGACCCGAAGAACTTCGACCCCAAGTCCTTCGTCGATCTTCAGGGCCCGTGGTGCATCATCCCCCCCAACTCCTTTGCCCTCGGAAGGACGCTGGAGTACATCCGCATGCCCCGCAACGCCCTGGCCGTCTGCATCGGAAAGAGCACCATGGCCCGGTGCGGCATCATCGTCAACGTCACCCCCATCGAGCCGGCGTGGGAGGGGCACATCACCCTCGAGATCTCCAACACGACGCCCCTCCCGTGCAAGATCTACGCGAACGAGGGGATCGCCCAGCTCCTCTTCTTCCAGGCCGAGGAGTGCGAGCGGAGCTACGCGGACAAGAAGGGGAAGTACCAGAAACAGATCGGGATCACGCTGCCGAGAATCTGATCCCGCGCATAGATTGTAGGGGCGGTTCTCGAACCGCCCCTGCGGGAGTATTTATGAAAATCACCGTCGCCACCAGCGCCGGGTTCTGCTTCGGGGTCCGGGACGCCATCGAAATGGCCTTCGATGCGGCAAAGAAGCGCGAAAGGGACGTCTGGATGCTCGGCGACATCGTCCACAACGAACACGTCGTCAGAGACATCCACGACGCCGGTGTGAAGGTCGTCAGGCGCCTCGACGACGTGGCCGGCGGCACGCTGCTGTTGCGCGCGCACGGGACGGTGCCCCAGGTCTACGAGGACGCCCGACAGCGCGGCCTGAACGTCATCGACGCCACCTGCCCGCTCGTCAGCGAGATCCACGAGGTGGCCCGCTGCCTGGAGGCCGAGGGATACCACCTCGTCATCATCGGCGACCACGGCCACGACGAGGTCGTGGGCATCGCGGGACAGGTGAAGGAGGCCACCGTGGTGGCCAGCCCGGAGGAGGCCCAGAAGGTCCGCCGGATCAAGCGCGCAGGCGTGGTCGTGCAGTCCACGCAGGACATCCAGAACGTCAAGGCCATCCTCCCGGAGCTGGTCTCCCGCTGTCAGGAGATCAAGTTTATCAACACGATCTGCGGCCCGACCCGGCGGCATCAGAACGAGATCCGGACGATGCCCCTCGAAAACGAAGTCATGGTCATCGTCGGGTCCTTCACCAGCGCCAACACCTGCCGCCTGACGCAGATATCCAAGGCGCTCAACCCGCGCACCCGTCAGGTGCAGTCCGCCGAGGACCTCGACCCGGCCTGGTTTGAAGGGGCCGAGACGGTGGGGGTCTCCGCGGGCGCCTCCACCCCGGACCGCCTCATCCGGGAGGTGACGGAACGGATCGCCTCCTTCAGGCCGGGGTCGGAGGTCGTGAACAGCCGATAGGATGCTATCGTGGGCAAAGTCCTCACCGACGATCAACTCCTGCTCGTCACGCTGCTGATCCAGGTCGGCGTGATGGCGGCGCTGGCCAGCATCCTCATCCGGTCGGAAAGGTTCGGGCGCATCCTGTTCCAGCCCCGTCGGACGCTCCGGGAGCGGTGGCACGTGGCGCTCCTCCTCGGCGCCCTGCTCGGCTTCGGCGTGTTCGTCCGCATCCTCCTCAACTACAACGCCGCCGACCTGAGCCTGACCGGAACCCTGATGGCCGGCCTGGTGGCGGGGCCGATCACCGGGAGCATCGTCGGCCTGATGGTGGGCCTCCCGGCGGCGCTCCTCGGCGGAGAACTCCTGGCCGTCCCGATGGGCCTGCTCTACGGGCTGGTGGGAGGCGGCATCCACCGGGCGTGTCCTTCCAAAGAGGAGATCTGGCACTTCTCGCCCGTCCCCGTCCTCAACGCCTATCAGTTCATCAAGACGTGGATCCAGCAGCGAAAGGTCATCGACTGGCGGACGGTGATCTTCGGCGTCTGCATCGGCCTGGAGGCCCTGCGCCTCGTCCTGAGCCGGAGGTTCGGCAGCCGCCTCCTCTTCAGCTTCGACCCCCACAGCAACATCGCGCTCCTCTGCATGTTCGTCAGCGCCATCTCCTGTCTCGGCGTGCCCCTGCGGGTCTGGGGGAGCGCCCGCACGGAGCGGATGCTCAAGGAGCAGGAGTCCCTCGTCCTGAGGGCGCGTTTCGAGGCCCTGCGCAGCCAGATCAACCCCCACTTCCTGTTCAACACGCTCAACTCCATCGCCTCCTCCATCCGGTCGGACCCGGACCGGGCGCGGGAGATCATCGTCAAACTCTCCCGCATCCTTCGCCGGCTGCTCAACAGCGACCAGGACTTTGTGCCCCTCAGGGAGGAGCTGGAGTTTATCGACGCCTACCTGGACATCGAGGTCATCCGCTTCGGCAGGGACAAGCTTCGCATCCACAAGGCCGTCGACGAAGACTCCCTCGATGTGCTCGTGCCGGCCATGATGCTCCAGCCCCTCGTCGAGAACGCCGTCCGGCACGGCATCGCGCCCAAGCTGGACGGGGGCAGGATCACGCTGCGGGCCACCCGGCGCAGCGACGGCACCCGGGTGGAGGTGGAGGACGACGGCGTGGGCATCCCCGGCGAGCGGGCCGGGGAGGCGATGAGCCGGGGGATCGGCATCAGGAACGTCAACGAACGGTTGCAGGTGGCCTTCGGCCCGGAGGCGCGGCTGCACATCGACAGCCGGCCCGGAGTCGGGACGCGGGTCTGGGCCGACATCCCGGAGTCGGTCGCCTTCCGCCCTGAGGAGAGGGAGAGAGATGGTCATCACAACCGTCATCGCCGACGACGAGCAGCTGGCCAGGGATGAGCTCTGCTTTCTGCTCAAGGACTTCCCGGAGGTGACCCTCCTCGACCGGGCGGCCAACGGGGTGGAGGCCCTGGAGATGATCGACCGCCTGGCGCCGGACCTGGCCATGCTCGACGTCCAGATGCCCGGACTGACAGGCTTTCAGGTCGTGGAACAGCTCCTCCAGCGAGGCCGTCTCCCCCACATCGTCTTCATCACCGCCTACGATCAGTACGCCCTCAAGGCATTTGAGGTCAACGCCACCGACTACCTCCTGAAGCCCATTGAAAGGGCCCGGCTCTCGGCCGCCATCCAGAAGGTGAAGGAGAGGATGGAGGCCTCGGAGAGCGTGCAGGACCGGATCGCCAGCCTCCTCGACGCCCTCCGGGGGCAGCGCCGTTACCTCTCCCGGCTCTCGGTGCGGGGGACCGGAAAGGTCCTCCTGATCGATGCGTCCGAGGCGGTCTACGCCACCGTGGAAGAGGGGGCGATCTACGTGGCCACCCCCTCCGCCCGGTGGATGACCAGCTACCGCACCCTCGAAGAGCTGGAGGCCGACCTCGACCCGCAGGTCTTCTGCCGCACCCACCGCAGCTACCTGGTCAACATCCAGCAGGTGGCGGAGATCATCCCCTGGTTCAGCGGCACCTATCACCTCAAGATGAAGGACGAGACCGGCACCGAGGTCCCCCTCAGCCGGACGCACGCGAAAAAGCTGCGGAAGATACTGAAATGGTAGCGCACGGAATGTCGAATTGCGAATTACGAATTACGAGTTGCGACATTCGACATTCGACGTTCGACGTTCGAAAATGTCCCTCGGCCTCTACGTTCACATCCCCTTCTGCGCCAGCCGGTGCCCTTACTGCGACTTCGCGTTCGTCGTCGGGCGGGGTCATCTGTCGGCGCGCTATGCGGACGCCGTAGGGCGGGAGATACGGGAGCGCGTCGCTAAGGAGTTTTCGGGCCAGGTCCGCTTCGACACGGTCTTCTTCGGCGGCGGGACCCCCACGGCCGTGACGGCCTCCGAAATCGCCCGCATCCTCGACGCCGCGGCCTCCGTCGCGGGGCTGGCGCAGAGCGCCGAGATCACCGTGGAGGCCAACCCCGGCGCCGTGGACGCGGGGAAGTTCCGGGACCTCCGGCGACTCGGCGTCAACCGCCTGAGCCTCGGCGTCCAGTCGTTCGACGACGACGAACTCCGCCTCCTGGGCCGGACGCACACGTCGGCGGAGGCGCTCCGGGCCTACGACGCCGCGCGGCAGGCCGGGTTCGAGAACGTGAGCCTCGACCTCATCTTCGCCCTGCCGGGGCAGACGGAGACCGCCTGGCAGGCCCATCTCGACCGGGCCGTCGGCCTGGGGATGGAGCACATCTCGACCTACAACCTCACCGTCGAGCCGGGGACGGAGTTCGGGGGGCGGCTCCGGCGCGGGCGCCTGACCCCGCTCCCCGAGGAGACCCAGGCGGCCATGTACGGGGCGGCCATCGACCGGCTGACCGACGCCGGCTACCTGCACTACGAGATCTCCAACTTCGCCCGGCCCGGCCTCTGCGCCCGCCACAACCTCGGCTACTGGGAGGGGTCCGACTACCTCGGCGTGGGCATGTCCGCGCATTCGTTCATCGTCGGCCGTCGGACGTGGAACGTGCGGGGCCTGACCCGATACCTCGAACGGATCGAGGGGGAAGGCGTCGCCGTCGCCGGGCAGGAGACCCTCTCCCCCTCCGAACGCCAGACGGAGGCCGTTCTCCTCGGCCTGCGCCGGGTGCAGGAGGGCGTCCCGGTGGAACGAATCCTGGACCACCGGGGGGGCCGGCGTCGCATCGACCGCCTGATCGCGGACGACCTGATCGAACGCATCGGCGGCCGGGCGCGCCTGACCCGGAAGGGATTGATGGTTGCCGATGCCATTGCAGTAGAACTCATGGGTGAGTCGTAGCAAGCGGCCAGCCCTCACCCCGGCTCACGATGTTCGCCAC
>Ga0156186_1306_pt2 | contig 11559 bp, 9 predicted proteins | sample RifCSPlowO2_12_FD_107839 | JGI IMG/M metagenome (GOLD analysis project Ga0156186, IMG submission 107839) | Candidatus Handelsmanbacteria bacterium RIFCSPLOWO2_12_FULL_64_10
CACGCACGACGCGCCGGTCTATCAGATGCGGCGCGCCGTCGAGCGGCTCCAATGCGCGAAGTGCCACGCGCCGGCGATCACGGGACCTCCGCCGCTGGAGGAGGCGCCGCACAAGCTGCGCGCCGAGTGGCTGCGCGACGTGCTCGCGGGCAAGCGCCGCATCCGGCAGTGGGAACCGCTTCGGATGCCCGACTTCGGCGCCGCCGCCGTCGAACCGCTGGTGCGCGAATTCCCCGCGGCCTCGGGCGACGGACCGGAGCGGCGCGGTCCCACGCACGATCCCGCGGACGTCGCCGAAGGAATCAAACTGATCGGCGCCGGCGGCCTCGCCTGCATCAAATGTCACGACTACCGCGGCTACGCGTCGACGGGCACGCGCGGGCCGGACATGGTCTACATGCACGACCGGATGCGGTTCGACTGGTTCCGCCGCTGGATGCTCGGTCCGCAGCGCATCATCGAGGGCACGTCGATGCCCGACTACTTCGGGTTCAAGACGGCCGAGGAGGCCGACGCGACGGTGCGGCTGCTGTGGAACGCCATGTCGCTCGACCGCCAGATGCCGCTGCCGGACGGAGTGGGCGAGGAGGCGTCGACCGTCCTGCGGCCGGCGACCGAGGCGATCGTGCTGCGGACATTCCTGCCCGGATGCACGCCGCGCGCGATCGCCGTCGGCCTGCCGGGTTACGTCAGTTACGCCTGGGACGCGGGCACGTGCTCGCTCCGGTACGCGTGGTTCGGCGATTTTCTCGACGCCGCCCCGACGTGGGCGGGCCGCGGCGGGACGCCGGCGAAGCTCCTCGGCAAGAAGTTTTGGACCGGCCCCGAGCCGGCCGGCGAAACGAAATTTCTCGGCTATCGGTTGATCGAGGGCTACCCGGAATTCCACTACCTGAAGGACGGCGCCGAGGTTTACGAGTTGATCACGCCGCTCGACGACGGCGTAGGGCTGAAACGGCGCCTTCGCACCGGGACCGAGGAGCGCTCGGAGGAAATCCGCAAATGATCCTCTTGCTGTTGTCGCAACTGGTGTACGAGAAGCACGACACGCGCGGCGAGACCGAACGCGCGTCGGTGGCGGCGTCGTCGGCGCGCGTCGAGCAGGGTCCGTGGTCGATCATCGGCCCGTTCGACAACGCCGGCGGCCGCGGCGCCGAGGGCGTCTTGCCGCCGGAGCGCGAGATCAAGCTCGACGCCGAATACGTGGGCGCCGACGGCAAGCGGGTGGAATGGACGGAGCGCGCGTTCAAGGACGGCGAGGTCCACAGCCTCGATCTCTTCGGGCGGCTCAACTTCTCGCTTTGCTATCTCGTGCGAACGCTGGAGGCGGAGAAGGACGGCGACGTCACGTTCTTCGTCGGCAGCGACGACTCGATTTCGGTCTGGGTCAACGGCGAGCGCGTGCACCACAACGTGGTCCAGCGCGGGCAGCCGGGCGTCAAGGACGTCGTGGCCGCGAAGCTGCGGGCGGGGACGAACACGGTGCTGCTGAAGGTGGCCAACTGGCAGGGGCCGACGGACTTCTACTATCGGATGGAGCGGCTGCCCGCGTCGGTGCGCGCGGAGCTGGACCGGCGGCTCGAAGAGGACTTCCCGTTGAGCTCGGAGGCGCAATTCTATCGGATCGAGACGCTCGCCGTGCCCGAGGGCGTCGCGCTGGAAGTCGGCGGGATGTGTTTCACCGTCGACGGCGTCCTGATGATCTGCACGCGGCGCGGCGACGTGTGGGCGGTGCGCGACGCGACGACGGCGCCGAAATGGTCGCTGTTCGCGTCAGGCCTTCACGAGCCGCTGGGTCTGTGGCCGGGCGACCGCGCCGGCGAGATCTACTGCGTGCAGCGGCCGGAGCTCACGCGGATCGCCGACACCGACGGCGACGGCCGCGCGGACGCCTACGACTGCGTCACGGACGCGTGGGGCATGAGCGGTCACTATCACGAGTTCGCGTTCGGGCCGGTGCGCGACCGCGACGGCAACTTTTACGGAACGCTCAACGTCGCGTTCCACGATTCGGCGGTGGGCGACGCGAAGGCGCCGTATCGGGGCTGGGCGTTCAAGGTGACGCCGGCCGGCGAGTTCATTCCGTGGGCGACGGGGCTGCGTTCGCCGAACGGCCTCGGGTTCAATCTCGAAGGCGACCTGTTCGTCACCGACAATCAGGGCGACTACATCGGCACGGGGCCGCTGCATCACGTCGCGCAGGGCGACTTTCACGGCCACCCCGCGGGGCTGCCGTGGCGCGAGGGCTGGAAGGGCGATCCGTTCCGCGCGCCGTTGGCCGAGCTCGACAAGATCCGCAAGCCCGCGGCGCTCCTGTTTCCGTTCGGGCCGATGGGACAATCGGCGAGCGAGCCGACGTGGGACGCGACCGGCGGAAAGTTCGGCCCGTTCGCGGGGCAGATGTTCGTGGGCGATCAGACCAAGTCGACGATCATGCGCGCGGCGCTCGAAAAGGTCGAGGGCGAGTATCAGGGCGCGTGCTTCCCGTTCCGCGCCGGTTTCCAGAGCGGCAACAACCGCGTGGCGTGGGCGCCGGACGGGTCGCTGTTCGTCGGCCAGACCGACCGCGGGTGGGGGGCGGTGGGCGGCAAGCCGTGGGGCGTGCAGCGCGCGGTGTGGACGGGGAAGGCGCCGATGGAGATTCACACGATGTCGCTGACGGCGGACGGATTCGAGCTGACGTTCACGAAGGACGTGGACGCGTCGGAAGCGCGATGGTCGCTGCAGCATTACTACTACGAGTACCACCGCCAGTACGGTTCGCCGCAGTTCGGCAACACGGCCGTCAAACCGACATCGGTGCGCGCCGACGGCCGCAAGGTGAGGCTCGTGCTGCCGGAGCTGGTGCGGGGGCGGGTGTACGAGCTACACGTGGACGGGCTGCGGGCGACGGACGGGAGCGAGCTGCTGCACGGCGAGGCGTACTACACGTTGAATCGGCGGCGGGGGGAGACGGAGTATTGAAGGTCGGGACCGCGGTCGGCTCTGGTAATCGTCCGAGCGCGTTGCTGGTGTATGGAAGCGATGTCCGACCTCCTCGAACGGATCAGCGTCGATCCGAAGATCTGCCACGGCCGGCCGTGCGTCCGCGGGACGCGCATCATGGTCTGGCTCGTGGTCGAGTACCTCGCCAACGGTGACAGCATCGAACAGATCCTGGAGGCCCATCCCGATCTCGCGCGAGAGGACGTGCAGGCCTGTCTCTCGTTCGCGGCCCGCATGACGCGCGAGAGGGTGATTCCGATCGACCTGGCGTCTTGAGCGTGCGGTTCAAGCTGGACCAGAATCTCAACCCCGGCGGAGTGCGGTACGAACTGGCGCTTGGCCTCGGATCTTCGGGGGAAATTCTGAGCCGGATGATGGGGCGAGGGTGAACATCGGTGGGAAGAGCCGGCGCGGCCGGCGCCATCCCGTCAATCGCCGGGCGCCGACTTCGAAAGAAACGAGGCGAGGTCCGACTTCACCGATTCCCACGCGCCGGGTAACGCCGCGCACAAGTTCAGGATCTCATCGGTGCGCAGGAAGGGAGCGTACACGTGGCGGTGAATGTGGTGGAATCGCCGGAACGGATCGAGCGCTGCCTCGAAATCTCGCTGAGGACGGCCGGGCGCAGGCCCGGGAGGTCGAGACCCATCGCTTCAAGCAATCGCGCGTGGTAGTCCGCCGCCCGTGTCCGCCCCTCGCTCGTTTCGTCCGCGATCCGTTCGAATATCCGTTGCTCGACGGCCGCGTAGAAATCGTGCAGGCACTTGCTGGAGCTGAGGATCCACGACACCCGGTCGGGATGCGCGGGGACCGCCTGCCGGAGCCGCTCGCACTAGCGGCTCGCCGCGGGGATCTCGGATTTTTCGACGAAGGCGATGCCCGCGTGGAGCTCGGCGGCGAACCGAGCGTGTTCAGCCGAGGCGCTCAAGGAGCAGCTCCCCTTCCCGCAGGATTCGCGCGCGGAGCGCGGGGTCGCACGTCTCGATCTCGACCAAGTCGCACGTGTGGCCGGCGATGCGGTCGGCGGCGACGCCGGCGTCGATCAGACGACCGGTCGGAAGCCCCTCGACCGCCAGATCGAGGTCGGAGTCCTCGCGGAACCGGTCCGGGCGCAGGGCGCTGCCGAATAGCCAGACGCGGCGGGCGCCCAGTCGGGCCAGCGTTTCGGCGACGACGGGAGCCGCGGCGCGGGCCCGCGCGTGGCGGCGCCGGCACCCCCGTGCGCGCATGTCCCAAAACGTCGTCGCGTGCATCAGCGCCATTCTAAACGGCGCCGGAGGGAAATGGAAATCCACGCGATGACGACTCTCAATCCCGCTTCGCCGACCAAAACTCCAACCGCAGATTCGCATCGTCCGGTTCGTTGCTGAGCCGGTAGCCGCCGTCCACCGGCGCGTACTCGAACGGCCGCCCCGTCAACGGATCGGCCGGCGCGTCGAAGCGCTCGGGATATCGTCCGTGCTTCGCGCGGTAGCGCTCCAACGCCAGCGCCGCCCGCATCATCGCGATCCGCCCTTCCGCTTTCGCCGTCTGCGCCGCCGCCCTCGCCGCCGCCGGCATAAGGTAACCCGCGATCCCCGGCGCCTCCGCCGCCCGCCGATCGAACGCCTCGAACGGCTCTCGCACCTCCGCGTACGGCCGCTCCGCCAGCGCCCACGCCTCGGCGATGCTCTCGACATACACGGCCATGTCCGCGGATCGAATCGGCCCTTCGACGCCCTCGATCCCGCCGTCAAGCGCGTCGGGAAGGAACGAGTACACTTCGCCGATCAGCGATCGTTGAAACGCCGCCCGCAGCGACGTTTCGTCGAACGCGTCCAGATACGCCGCCAGTTCCGGCGCGCGCGGATCGAGCGCGCCCTGCAGCGCGTTGGCCGTGATCCCGTCGAGCACGTGGCCGACGAGTTGCGACACGAGGATGGGATCGCCGCGGACGGCCTCCGCCATCTCCAGCCCCGCCCACGCCGATTCGAGCCCGCCGATCGGATCGCCCGCAAGTTCCATCAGGCGCGACTCCGCCCGAAGCATCTTGGCCGCCTTGATCGACGGAGCCACGTGCGGCAGCAGCATCGCCGCGCCGGCTTCGTAGTCGAGCGGGAAGCGGGACTCCGGCAGCCGCGCGGCGTCGCGAAGCAGCGCGAAGACGTCGGCGTTCTCGGTCCGCCACGCCTGAAGGAGCGCGACGTCGTCGGCCGACAGCGATTCGCCCGCGAGCAGCCGGTCCAGCGCGGGCGGCCAGTCTTCGCGCGCGGCGATCAGGTCGAACGCGCGCTGGTAGACGAGCGCGGCGTTGCGTTCGTCGGCGACCGGAGGAGGCACCACGTGGCGGCGCAGCTCGGCGAGGAGGGCCCGCGCGGCGGCGACGTCGCCGCGGCGCAGCGCCGCGGCGAGGTCGGCGAGGACGGCCTCGACGGCGCGAGGCGGCGGCTCGACGACGGGCGTGTCCGCCGCCGGATCGAGCTTCGTCGTTGAGGCGTCGATCGGCGTCGCCACCGGTGTCGTCGTCGTTGTTGTTTCGCCGCGTTCCGGCGTCGGCGCCGGCTCGACGGGATCTCGGTCGCCCAGGAGCAATGCGCCGACGGCGATCAGCAGCAAGGCGCCGGCGACGACGGGGACGATAACGGCCGCGCGCATGACCGGATTCTATCGGCTTCAGCCAGCTTCAGATAGAGATCTACGAAGAAGTCCGCGCCGCCGTCGACGTCGTCGGTCGCGACGGTGGATTCGACCTGATCCTCAGGATCGACGACCCGAAGCTCAGAATCCGCGCGACCGAGCCGGCCGATCGGCAGATCCGCGATCGCCCCGTGCTCTTCGCCGGCGAGGGGGTGGACGTGACCGACCGGATCATCGAGTTGATGGGCAGATGGATGGGCGGTTCGGTCGATAGTCCGATCGAACTGTTCAGATTGATCCGTTGACGGATCGTCAACAGCGCCGTATACCAACGATCCACATGCCCGCCGTCGGCCGAAACGTCCCGCGCCAGGAGGGCTGGGCCAAAGTCACGGGCGCCGCGCGCTACATCGACGACTACACGTTTCCCGGCATGCTCCACGGCCGCACCGTGCGCTCGTCGATCGCGTGCGGCGAAGTCGTTTCCGTCAAAGCGCCCGCAGGCTTCGTCGTCGTCGACCACCGCGACGTCTCCGGCCGAAACGTCGTGGCCATGATCGCGGACGACCAGCCGTTCCTCGTCGAGCGCGAGATCCGCCACGCCGAGGAGCCGATCCTGCTTTTGGCGCACGAGGATCGAGAGGCGCTGCGGGAAGCGCGCGTCGAGATCGAAGTCCGCAAGCGCGAGCCGCTCCTGGACCCGCGCGCGTCGACGACGGTCTTCAAGGAGTTCGCGATCGAAAAGGGCTCGCTGGAACGCGGCTTCGCCGAGGCGGACGAGATCGTCGAGGGCGAGTACCGTACCGGCGCGCAGGAGCACGCCTACATCGAGCCGAACGGCGTGATCGCGGTGCCCGAGAACGGCGGGATGACGGTGTACGGGTCGCTGCAGTGTCCGTACTACGTCCACAAGGCGCTCTCGGCGCTGCTCGGCGGCGCGGTGCGCGTCGTGCAGGTCGAGACCGGCGGCGGGTTCGGCGGCAAGGAGGAGTATCCGTCGATCATCGCCGGCCACGCGGCGCTGCTGGCGCGAAAGAGCGGGCGGCCGGTCAAGATCGTCTACGACCGCGCGGAGGACATGGCCGCGACGACGCGGCGCCATCCGTCGATCGTCCGTCATCGAACGGGCGTCGCGCGCGACGGGCGGATCACGGCGATGGAGATCGACGTGCTCCTCGACGGCGGCGCGTACGCGACGCTCTCGCCGGTGGTTTTGTCGCGCGGCGTGATCCACGCGACGGGGCCGTATCGGTGCGACCACGTGCGCGTGCGCGGCCGCGCGGTGATGACGAACACGCCGCCGAACGGGGCGTTCCGCGGCTTCGGCGCGCCGCAGACGCAGTTCGCGGCGGAAGTGCACATGGACCGGATCGCCGAGACGCTGGGGATGGACCCGGTGAAGCTGCGCGAGAAGAACTGCTTTCAGCCCGGCGACACGACGGCGACGGGCCAGAAGCTCGGCCGCGATTGCAGCGCCCTGCGCGTGCTGCGCGAGGCCGTCAAGCGCACGAAGCGGCCTGCCCGCCGTAGCCTTGGCGGAGGTGGGCGGCCCGGCGTCGGCTTCTCGCTCTTCTGGCACGGCAGCGGCTTCACCGGCGGCGGCGAAGTCCACCTCGCGTCGAAGGCGACGCTGGAGCTGACGGCGCGCGGCGTGCGGGTGCTCGTCGCCAGCACCGAGATCGGCCAGGGGACGCGCACCATGCACGCGCAGATCGTGGCCGACACGATGGGAATTCCGTACGGGCGCGTGGAGACGGCGCCCGCCGACACCGGCATCGTGCCCGACAGCGGCCCGACCGTCGCCTCGCGCACCTGCATGATCGTCGGCGGCATCCTTCAGCGCTGCGCGCGCGAGATGAAGCGGCGGCTGCGCGGCCGAAAGCCCTGGGACTACTTCAAGCGATTCGGCCCGATGGCGGTGACGATGGAATACGAGAAGCCGCAGGAGATCCGGTGGGACGACGCGACGTACCGCGGCGACGCCTACGGCGCGTACGCGTGGGGATGTCACGTCGCCGAGCTCGACGTCGATCCGGTCACGTACCAGGCGCGGCTTTCTCGCTTCACGGGCGTGCATGAGATCGGTCGCGCGATCCATCCCGTGCTCGCGCGCGGCCAGCTTGAGGGCGGGATCGTGCAGGGGATCGGCTGGGCGCTGCTGGAGGACGTGGTGATGCGCGACGGCAAGATGGCCAACGCGCAGTTGACCAATTACATCATCCCGACGACGCTGGACACGCCGCCGATCGACGTGGTGATGCTCGAATCGCCGTACAAGCACGGCCCGTTCGGCGCGAAGGGCATCGGCGAATTGCCGCTGGACGGTCCCGCGCCCGCGATCGTCAACGCGCTGCGGTCGCTGGGCTACGACGTGCGCGAGATTCCCGCGACGCCGGAGAAACTATGCGATTTACTCTCAACGGCAAACGCGTAAACGTCGAGGCGCCGCCGATGAAGCGGCTGCTGGACGTGCTGCGCGAAGACTGCGGCCTGACGGGCACGAAGGAAGGCTGCGGCGAGGGCGAGTGCGGGGCGTGTTCGGTGCTCGTCGACGGCGAGGCCGTCTGCGCGTGTCTGGTGCCGGTGGCGCAGGTGGCCGGGTGCAAGGTGACGACCATCGAGGGCGTGAAGTCGAAGATCCGCGACGCGTTCGTCAAGTACGGCGGCGCGCAGTGCGGGATCTGCACGCCGGGGATGATCGTGGCGGCTTCAGCCAGACGCGGCCGCGACATGCGAGAAGCTCTCGCGGGAAATTTGTGCCGCTGCACCGGCTACATGGCCATTTACAGGTCGCTCAAGTGAGAACGGCGCTTTCCAAGATCGAGCTGCTTGAACCTCGCACGCTGCGCGAAGCGCTTGTGATGATGAAGGACCATCCGCGGCCGATCGCGGGTTGCACGGACATCTTCGTCGAAGCGAACTTCGGGACGCTCAAGGAACGCAGGTTCATCAACCTCTGGGGGCTGAAGGCGCTGCGCGCGATCCGCGTCCGCGGCGACGTGCTCTCGATCGGGGCGCTGGCGACGTACACGCAGATGATCCGCTCGCGCGACGTGCGCCGGCGGCTGCCGATGATGGTCGCGGCGGCGCGCGAAGTGGGCGGCGTTCAGATTCAGAACCGCGGGACGCTTGGAGGCAACATCGCCAACGGGTCGCCGGCGGGGGACTCGCTTCCGGTGCTGGCGGCGGCGGAGGCGACGGTCGTGCTTGCGAGCGCGATCGGCGAGCGGCGCGTGGCGTTCAACGAATACTACACCGGCTATCGCGCGAGCGTGCGGCGGCCGGACGAGCTGATCGTCGCCGTCGAGGTCCCGCCGGTCCCGGGCCGCCAGTGGTTCCGCAAGGTGGGCACGCGCGCGGCGCAGGCGATCTCGAAGGTCGTGATGGCCGCCGTCCGAGGGCCGCGGACGCGCATCGCGCTCGGCAGCGTCGCGCCGACGGTGATCCGGCTTCCGCGCACGGAAGCGTCCGGCGATCCGTCCGTGCTGCAACAGGAAATCAGCCCCATCGACGACATCCGCTCGACGGCGGCCTATCGGCGGCGCGTGGCGGCGAATCTGCTGGCGCAGTTCTGGAGGGAGACGGAATGAGGTTGTCCGACGGCCGTCCGCTCCGTACTATCTGAGCGCCCTTTGACGGGAGGTTTCATGAGGACGGGTATCTCGATGCTCTTTGTTTGTTGCCTGACGGCCTGCGACGACGGCAAGCCCGCCGGCGGAAACACCACGCCCGCCGACAAGCCCGAGGCCACGGCCACCGATGCCAAACCCTATAAGCGAGACCCGGCCACGCAGGGGACGGTGACGGGACGGGTGCTCTTTAGCGGACAGGCTCCGGCCGTCCGAACGCTGGCGGTGAATTGCGAAGGATCCCATCAGCGCGAGGCCCGGGATGAATCCGTCCTCGTCAACGGCAACGGCACGCTCCGCAACGTTTTCGTTTACGTTTCGAAGGGAACCCGGGGTTGGAAATTCGAACCGCCCGCCGACGCCGTCGTGCTCGATCAGAAGGACTGCGCGTACGTTCCCCACGTCTTCGGCATTCAGGCGGGGCAGCCGCTCTTGATCAAGAACAGCGACCCGACGATGCACAACGTCCACGGCCTGCCGACGGAGAGCGACCCGTTCAACAAGATGCAGCAGGCCGGCGGCTCCGACACCGTGATCCTGGCGAGGTCCGAAGTCATGGTGCAGATCAAGTGCGACGTCCACGGTTGGATGGGCGCCTGGGCGGGCGTGGTCAATCATCCGTTCCACGACGTGACCGGCGACGACGGCGCGTTCGAGCTTGCGGGGTTGCCGGCGGGCGACTACACGATCGCCGCGTACCATGAGAAGTTCGGCCCCCGGAAGCTTGAGGTCAAGGTCGAGGCGGGCGCGCCGGCGGCGATCGAATTCACGTTCGAGGGGAAATGACCCCCGAGGAGATCGTTGAGGCCGTCCTCCGCTGGACGCACGTGATCGCGGCGATCCTGTGGATCGGCCAGACGTGGCTGTTCATCTTCTTCGAGCGCAACATCCGCCGGCGCGAGGGCTCGCCCCACGACGCGCTCTGGATGGTCCACGGGGGCGGCTACTACTACCTCGAGAAGCAGCCGTTCTCGGCCGCGACGCCGGGAAAGCTCCACTGGTTTTTCGGCGAGGCCGCCGTCACGTGGCTGACCGGCGCCGCGCTGATGGGGATGGTGATCTACAAGGAGAGCACGCTGATCGGCCTCTACTCAGACTTTGAATACTCGACGGCCGTCGCTTCGGGGCTGGGCGTCGTCTTCGGCGGCTTCGTCGTCTATTCGATCCTGCTGCGCACGCTGCCGGCGAAAAGCGGCCCGTTGTTCGCGCTCCTGGCGTTGGCCGGCGCGGCCGGCGCCCACTACGGTCTTTTGCAGGTGATGGAGCCGCGCCCGGCGTTCTTCCACGTCGGCGCCGCGTTCGGCACGATCATGGCCTTCAACGTCGTGATGGGCATCATCCCCGCGCAGAAGAAGATCCTGCGGGCGCTGGCGGAGGGACGCGAGCCCGACCCGAAGGCGGGAGCGCTGGGTCCGCTGCGCTCGAAGCACAACAGCTTCCTCGGCGTGCCCGTGGTCTTCGTCATGATCAGTTCCCACTATCCGCTCGCGTACAGTACGTGGGTCATCGTCGGGATCGTGCTCGCGGGTTTCGCGGCGGCGTGGCTGCTGCGGCGAAAGTGATCCTGTCGAGCGACCGGGTCCTGACGCCCGAAGGGATTCGGCCGGCCACCCTCCACATCGAGGACGGGAAGATCGTCGAGGTCGTGCCGGGCGGAGACGGCGACGGCGACGGCGCGATCATGCCCGGGCTCGTCGACACGCACGTCCACGTCAACGAGCCGGGACGCACCGAGTGGGAGGGATTCGAGTCGGCGACGAAGGCGGCGGCGGCGGGCGGGATCACGACGATCGTGGACATGCCGCTCAACTGCATTCCCGTGACCGTCGACCGCGCCGCGTTCGAGCGGAAGCTGGAGGCGGCGGAGGGGAAGCTGTGGGTGGACTGCGGCTTCTGGGGCGGTGTCGTTCCCGGGAGCGTTTCGGATCTGCCGGGGCTGCTCGACGCGGGCGTGCTGGGCGTGAAATCCTTTCTGATCGATTCCGGGATCGAGGAGTTTCCGCCGATGACGCGCGGAGACCTCGATCGGGCGATGGGGCTTGCGTCCGGCGTCCCCTACTTGATCCACGCCGAACTCGCTTCCGGCCCGCCGGGCGCCGTCACGGACGACTATTCCACCTTCCTCGCTTCGCGTCCGCGATCCTGGGAAAACGACGCCGTCGACCTGATGATCGAGTTGAGCGAGCGGCATCGCTGCCGCGTGCACATCGTGCACCTCTCTTCGTCCGATGCTCTCGACGCGCTGGCCGCGGCGCGGGCTCGCGGAGTTCCGATCACCGCGGAGACGTGTCCGCATTATCTGACGCTGCGGTCCGAGGAGATAGGCCGC
>Ga0156186_1386_pt3 | contig 11527 bp, 6 predicted proteins | sample RifCSPlowO2_12_FD_107839 | JGI IMG/M metagenome (GOLD analysis project Ga0156186, IMG submission 107839) | Candidatus Handelsmanbacteria bacterium RIFCSPLOWO2_12_FULL_64_10
AATTTGTGCCCCCGGCAGGTGGGTTGCTTCTGCTGAACTCCTGCGGTGTGGGTTTCTGGCGTCGCGCCCCTTGTCATTTTGCCAAGGCTGTTCCCCCTTTCCTTCAGGAAAGGGGGTTTAGGGGGATAGGTCTATCCCAGACATATTTCCAGCGCGGCCTGCATCACCTCCGGCCCGCGCTGCTGCGCCAGGAGGTGGCTGGTCGTGGGGCCGGTGTATTGATAGAGAAAGCTCACGGTGTTCCAGCGGGCCGCGGCCTGGTAGGTCGCCAGGTTCCGCCACAGGGGGTGGCCCACCGGGATGGCCGAGGGGCGCGGGCATCCGCTGATCTGGATGTAGCGGTCGGTTAGCCGTTCTGCCAGCGTCCGTCGCCCCGCGTCGGTGTAGAGGTCCGGGCTGAAGACGTAGGGCCGGGGGAGGGGGTGGTTGGGCAGGGGGAGGAAGTGATAGTCCACGTAGACGGCGGGGGGGCCGGCGGAGAGGTGACCCCAGAGGGCCAGGGCCTCGGTCGCGCCGGGTTGCCCTTCCGCGATCTCCTCGAAGCCGACGAAGACCATCTCCCCCCGGGCGTTGGCGTTGCAGGCCCCGGCCACGACGCCGTCGGGGTTGGGCTGGGGGACGAAGCTGATTTCGGCGTCTTTGAGCCAGGGCTGGAGGTCCTGGCGGTTCAGAATCGCATCCGCCATGGCCAGAACGGCCCAGGCCGCCGGCTCTCCGGGCTGCGAGGTGCCGGTGAAGACCGCCCGTCTCAGGCTCCCCGGCCTGCCTGCGTCGAGGGCCAGGATGGGGCGGCCCTCCCCGGACCGGCCGATCTCCCGCAGGCGGGTCAGGTCCGGGCGCTCCCCGGCGAGGGCCTCCAGCCTCCGGCAGCACCAGGAGTAGGGGTAGCTTGCGGTGGAGGAGAGGATGCGCGTCTCGCCGGGCCGGAGGGTCACGCGCAGGCGGGAGCAATCGTCCAGGACCTCCGGGTCCAGGGGGGACCAGTCGAGGGCGTCTTCGGGCCGCGCCCAGAAGGTCTTTTTCAGAAAATAGTCGAACCCGGCCCCGATCAACCAGCGCGGGATCTCCACGTCGAGGGTCAGGGTCCGGGGTTGTGCGGTCGGATTCCGGGCCTGGACGCAGACGACGTAGCAGCTGATCGGCCCTTTCACCTGCACCTCGTGCGGGATGGGGTCCTCCCGCGGCCCGAAGGCCACGCGCCCCGGCCCTGCCTCCCGCAGCCCGTCCGCATTTCCGCCCTCGATCTCGCTGCTCACGACGAGGCCGTCCGTCTCGATTGTCGTCAAAATGAACCTCCCTGAACGACCTCACCCTCCCCCAGGCCTGTGGATAAGGCCCTTGAAACCCCCTCCCTCTCCGCATGCGGAGAGACCGACAGCGAAAGCTGTCGGAAGGCGGGGAGAGGGTAGGGGGTATGGGGGTGGGTGAGGTCCCTATTCCCTGACCGTCTCCCCGTCGATGACGATGCGCCGGCCCGCGCGGATGTCGAAGGGGATGGCCACGTTTTCGAGGTGGTTATGCTCAAAGACCATGTCGTGCGCCTCCGCGCCGGGGATGACCTTCCCGTTGTGGGTGCCCTCGCGGATGTTGCAGAACCGGTGGACGTCCCGGACCAGGTTGTGGTGGATCTTCCCGGAGCCGTCCGACAATGACAGGCCGGTCCGCAGGTTCTCCAGGAGGTTGTGGGCGATCTCGACCTCGCCGGACATTCCGGCGTGGGTGTCCAGGCCGCCGACCTGGTAGGTCTCGTCGTCCCCGTGGATGTAGCAGTAGAGGCACTTGTAGGAGGTCCCGGCGCTGTTCGAGGCGATGGCGTGCCGGTTCTGCTCGAACTCGGAGTCCGTCACCAGGACCCGGCCGCCCGTGACCACCATCACGCCGTAGCCATAGCCGTTCTGCGTGTTGTGGTGGTCGTAGACGTACTCCACCGTGGCCTCGGCGTTCTGGGTGACGCCGACGGCGAAATACCCGAACCCGGAGAGTTCGAGGTGGTCGATCTGACACCCGACGAAGCCGTCCGTGACGTGGATGCCTTTGGCCATGTTCTGGACCATCCGGACCGTGGACGGCCCCTGGAGCCGGAACAGGGTGAACCGGACGTTATTTCCTGCCGTGACGAAGCCTCCGTGGCCGTCCAGGCGGGTGGTGTAGAGGTGGGTGGCCCGGCCTGCGCCGTGCAGGGTGATGTTGGCCGGCACAGACACGATCTCGTCGATTCGGTAGGTCCCCGGCGGGATGTAGACGACCCCACCGCCCTTGCCCGATGCCTCCTCCAGGGCTTTGACGAACGCCCCGGAGTCGTCCGGCGGAAAAGCCTGATAGGGCGCGCCGCGCCGGCCTGCGCCGTCCACCGTGGCTGCGGGGGACTCGACTGTGACTTCCGTGTCACTCGGCCCCACCGGCCCACGAGGCCCGTAGCCCTGCGGGATGGGGTGCGTCCCGCGCCCGGACCGTGTCCGGAAGGCCCCGGTCTCCGCGAGGGCCATCCCGACGATGAGCAGCAGCCCCACGGCGAGCAGGCTGGCCTGAAGGGTCACGCTCTGGAGCATCATTTCGGAATTTCCTCCTCTTCTAAATCTCCACGATGTTCAACCGGGTTTCGTGCGACCCATCGGGCCGGGCGTATTCATAGTAGTAGTAGATCCGGTCGGGGAACTGGACGGCGTCCAGATAGCGCAGGGAGCCGGAGGCGTGCGGCGAGGTGAGGGCCGGCCCGCTGAGGGTGACCCGCTCCAGGGACCGGAGGTCCGCGCCGACGGCCAGGCCGGTGCGCTCCTCGTAGTTGCCCGACACGTGCGCGGCCCCGTCGTAGAAGGCCGTGAAGACGGGCGGGAGGTAGACCACGGAGCAGACGCGGGCGCACCAGGCGTCCCAGCCCGACGCGGGGGGGGAGAGGATGTCCCCCTGCCAGTCGAAATGGACGCCGTCGGCGCTGGTGGCCAGGCCCGTGCGGGAGGTGACCAGGCCGGTGTTGTAGGCGTCGGCGGTGGCGTGAAGGGACCTCTCCTGGGTTTCGGAGAGGGAACCGGACCGCATTGCGTAGCTGAGGATCATGTAATATTGGGGACCGAGAGTCAGGACGTAGGGGTCCTTGACCCCCTCGACGCCCATGTCGTCCGGGTCGAACAGGGGTCGGCGGGCCCCCGCGTCAAACCCGTCAGGGGCGCTGGCCTCCATGAAGTCCACCCGCCACTTCTTGTGGCGCGGGTCCACGTAGCCCAGGTAGAGCCGCCAGATGCCGTCCAGGCATTTGACGAGCGCGGCGCGCTCCATGGAGTCGGAGTCGAACTGCGCCTTGCGCGCGCTCCAGATCGTCCGGAAGGTCCGCCCGTCGGCGCTCTCGGCGATGCGGCACTCTCCGCCCCGGTCCGGCTCAACGCCCCGGGGGCGCCGGAGGCGATAGTAGAGGTAGAACTTCCGGGTCGCGTCGTCATAGAGGGCGCCGGGCGCGCCGGCCCACCACCCCGGCCCACTGCCAGGGGGATCCACGACGGTGACGCCCTCCGCCGGGTCGAACAGCGGGGCGAGACCAAAGCGTTTGAGGGAAAGGTGGCTCACGGGGGGGAGTATATAAAAGGCGCAGGGGGTTGTCAAGGGGGAAAGAAAAGAGCGCGGGAATGAATTCCCGCGCTGCCATTGCAAAGTCCGCTGAAGGGGCGGGTTTGAAACCCGCCCCTTCAGGCTTCTTTTAGCCCGGCGCAGCCGGGCGCGTTATCATGTAGCGCGGAGATTCATCTCCGCGCACTCCATGCGCCCATGTCGTTCATTTCTGACCAACCGCCTCGGCCCGTTTCCAGCCTTCGATGATGGCGACGAAGGCCGGGTCTTCTCTGACCGCGTCGAACTCCCTGAACGTCTCGAAGTGTCCCCGATACCTTCCGCTCGGAATGTGTCTTCCGGTGATGTTCCGCAGGCGATCTCTGGCCTCATGAGTGCGCCCCAGCGCCACCAGGGAGGCCGCGAGGCGCAGGGGGTCATCTACATATAACCTGCCGGCCAGTTCCTCCTCGCGCCTGTAATAGCGCACGGCATCCGCGTAACGATAGCCTTCAAAAGCCCCTCTCCCGGCAGAGATGTAAGAACGTACGAGGCCCCTTTTCTCCCGTTCCGCCTCTTCCTTTATAGCGGGATTGTCCGACTTTTCCTCCGCGCGGCGCTGGAAGTTCAAGAAATGTGCTTCATGCCTTTCCAGCGCCCATTCGAGGTCCGCAAAGGTGGAATCGGAGTCGAAACCGCCTTTGGTCTGTGCAATGACGATAGAGGTCAAGGTCCCACAGAGCGTCCCCCACCGCACCCGTTCGCCAGTCATGGAGCCTGATGAAGCTTCCTCGACCCCTTCCTCCAGTCTCAGGTCCTCCCGGAACAGGCACGGATCGTTTTCGGGAAGTGACCTGGCCCATTCGACGTATGTTCGGCCTTCTCGTACAACACCTTCCCAATCGCGCATTTCCCTGAAGATGCCCGAGCGCGCCCCATGAAACTGAGAGCGCTCATAAATGCCCCATTCGTCTCCAACCTCTTCTCCCAACATTTTGAGTTGCAACAGGGCTTCCTCAGCAGCGCCGACGTGGGGATATGCAAAGGCCACGCCTGCGGGCCGCCAGATGTCCAGGCGCGGGCGCGGACTCAGATCGGCAGGCACCAGTTCGATCACCCGGCGATGGCATCGGACGCAGGATTCCATGTCTCCTGAACGATTGAATCTGGCGATGGCCCGTTTTAAGAAATAGACGCTCTCTCTCCAGTCCTCCCGGTCTGCCGCGACCCGCTCGTAGAATTGTGCGGACTCTCGATAACGCCCGTATCTGGTGTAAAGATCGTCCAGCGACTGCACGACGCGGCGATCCCGAGCCCCGACGTGATATGCCTGTTCAAGGGCGGCAATCGCTTCCTGCAAGAGCTTCCGATCTTCGAATGGAGAGGTTTTTTTCATCAACATTCTGACCTCTCCATCGAGGGCCAGAGCCAGACCCCGGTTCGCCTCGGTGTGGTCGGGGATGGTCTCCACGACTTTCCGAAATTCCTGCCTGGCCGAGGACCACTTGTATTCCCCCAGTAACTGATTGCCTTTAGAAAGCGCCTCTTGGACCACCTTCTCCGTGAAGTCGGCGGGGAGCTTATGCCCTGAAAATATATCTTCAATCATAGATAACATCTCCTCTTTCAAGCGGAGGCGAGCCCGGTAGAGCCTTTGATTGACGGTCTGGAGGGGGATCTCCAGAAAATCAGCGATCTGTTTGAGGGAAAGCTCCTCCAGGTAGAACAGGGTCACGACCTGCTGTTGAGGTTTGCTCAACTGGCCGATGGCTGTCAGGACTTCCTGATGGGTTTCCTGAGCTATGACCTGATCCTCAGGGGAGGCCGAAGGATCGACCAGCGCCTCGGCCTCCTCTTCGCTCAGGGACACGCGGCGGCGCTGCTCCCGTCTCCACATCCTGCACTCGTTGAGGGCGATGCGCTTCAGCCAGGGGCCGAAGTAGTCCGGGTCGGAGAGGTCCCGGAGCTTTAACCAGGAGGCGATAAATGCCTCCTGCGTAGCGTCTTCTGCCGCGTCGAAGTCCCCCCGCGTGTACCACAGGCAGATGCCGTAGACCGGATAGCGATAGCGGTCCACCAGCACGGCAAACGCCTGAACGTCGCCCCGCAGGCATGCCTCTACGAGGTGTCGATCTGGAGTCACCGGTATCTCCTTATAATATCTTTCGTGCGCACTCATATCATAAATGCGCGAGACAGGGGAAATATAACGCAAATCGTCCATTTTTTTCTGGTTCTTTGTCTTCGGAAATCTGCTTGACTCCGCGATCTTTCGGTATTATGATACGAGTTACGCACCTGGCTGAATCTGGCCCAGAATCAGGCGATCTGTACATTTATGAAACGGACCTACAAATACAGGCTCTACCCCAACCGCGTACAGGACAAGGCCCTGGATTTTCTGCTCTGGCAGGGGCGCAACCTCTACAATGCCGCCCTGGAGCAGAGAGTCAAGACGTACCAGGAGACCGGCAAGGGCATCAGCTACTCGGAGCAGTGGGCGCATTTCCGGGACGAGCGAAATGCCAACCCTGAGACGCTGGGCAAACTCAACGCGACTAGCGTGCAACAGATGCTTCGCCGTCTGGACAAGAGCTTTTCCGCCTTCTTCCGTCGCCTGAAAGCGGGGGAGAAGCCCGGCTTTCCCCGCTTCAAGGGCCGCAACCGATTTCATAGCCTGGAATACCGGCACGGCAGCTTTCTTACACAGAACCGCCACCTTTCCTTGAGCGCACACGATGCGGGCCTGGGCGAGTTCCGACAACTGCTTGAGTACAAAGCTGAAAATGCTGGTTCTCAAGTCGTGACCGTGAGCCCGCGCAATACTTCGCAGGTGTGCAGTGGATGTGGCGAGATTGTGCCGAAGAAGTTGAAGGTGAGGACTCATGTTTGTCCTGCCTGTGGGCTGGTTGAAGATCGGGATGTCAACGCAGCCCGGAATATTCTGGTTTTAGCAGTACTCCGGCTCGGACGGAGCCGTCAGGCGTTAACGCGGATGCAGCAAGGTCTACGTTGCCTGAGAAGCCGTCGCCTTTAGGCGACGGAGTCGTCACATCTATAACGTTGGATTTAGAAAGGAAATGCCATGGCCTCCGTGAGAAAACCCGTGTTGTCCCTGTCCTCAAGGTTGGGGGACGTGGAGCAGATCCGCCAGAGGGTGGAGCCGGCGCTGGCCCTTTCCGAATCCGAGACGCTGCGCCTGATCCCGGAGCGGTCCGGCATCTACTTCGTCGGGTGTCCCAACTGCGACGGCGGGACGCAGGAGGGGCAGATTTCCTGGACCATAGAGCGTCCGGACGAGGTCTTCTGCCGGTTCTGCGGGATGCGGTTTCCGAACGAGAAGTTCCCGGAGAACAGGGTCCTCCGCGTCAAAAACCCGCTCGGGGAGGTCCAGAAGTATCCCTGCTATGAGGCCCCGACGCCGCCTCCCCGGCCTCGCCCGGCCTCTGCCCCTCAGACAGAGCCGAAGGAGGGCTACCGCTACTTCTTCCAGGCCAAAGGCTGGTACCTGGCGCGAGAGTACTTCGCGGACGCGGCGCACAACCTGGCCGCGCTGTATCACCTGACGGGGGACCGGTCCTGCGCACGTCGGGCGGCGCTGATCCTGGACCGGTTCGCGCAGGTCTACCCCGGCTACTGCGTCCACTACGACCTGCCGTTCATCCAGAAGATCATCTTCTCCGGGGATCAGGGGTTCCCCTATCCGGTGGAGTCCTACCGGGCGGCCAGGTGGTCCTGGTGGGCCTACATGGACATCCCGGAGGACCTGATCCGGGCGTATGACCTGATCCGGGACAGCGGGGAGATGGATGAGGCGATGCAGCGGCGGGTCGAGGACGACCTGCTCCGGGCCAGCGTGTCCTTCGTGCGGGCGCTTCCGGTGGCGCTGGGGAACATGGACCCGACGCTGCTGCGGGGGCTGATCGTCGCAGGGCGCGCGCTGGGGGAGCCGGACTACATCCACGACGCGGTGGACCGGATCGGCAGGCTGGTGCGGGGGCAGTTCTTCGTGGACGGGATGTGGCGGGAGGGGGCGGTCGCTTATCACAATCAGACGGTGGGCGGCCTGTCGCAGCTCATCGACCTGTTGAAGGGCTACAGCGACCCGTCCGACTACATCCATCCGGGGGACCGGGAGCATTACCGGGACCTGGACCTGATCGGACGGTTCCCGATCCTGGAGAAGGCGCGGCGCATCCCGGAGATTTTGAAATATCCCAGCGGTCAGGTCGTGGCGTTCCACGACACGTGGGTGAGAGAGAGGGGGAGGGAGGGACGGAGAACGACGGAGGCGCCCGCGACGGAGGTCTCAGGACCGGCGCTGCTAACAGGCGTGGGGCACGCCCGGCTGGGGCGGGGCCGGGGGCCGCACCAGATGCAGGCCCATCTGCACTTCTCCGGGGGCTACGGCCATCAGCACGCGGACACGCTGAGCCTCACGCTCTTCTCGCACGGCCAGGAGCGGCTGTCCGACATCGGCTACACCCACACGCGCCACCGCTGCTGGACGATCTGCACGCTGTCGCACAGCACGGTGATGGTGGACGGGGAGGACCAGGCGCGCGGGTCCGAGAGGCAGCCTTCGGATGGGAATCTCCTCCTCTACGCGCCAGGGGATGAGACGTTTCAGGCTGTGGAGGCGGGCGGGGAGCGGGCGTACCCCGGCGTGACGAAGGTCTACCGGCGGATGCTGGTGATGGTGGGGGTATCTCCTGAAGAGGCGTATGTGGTGGACCTGTTCCGGGTGTCGGGGGGACGCCGGCACGATTACACGCTGGTGGGGGACGCGAACCACGACGGGGCGCTGGAGACGGACCTGCCCAGGAGCCGGTACGGAGACACGATGCTGCCGGCAGAGGTGAAGGTGCGCTTCCCGACCGGGGAGAGCGTCGCCGGAGACGCGGAGGGGCACAACATCGCCTACGCCTTCGTGCGGGACGTGCAGCGCGCCGCCCCCTCCGGCGTCTGGACGGCGACGTTCACGAGCGAGGGAGGGGGGTGGGTTGCGACCTCACGGGAGCAACAGGCTGGGCGGGCGGCGGTGCGCGTGCACGGCGTCCCGGAGCCTGGGACGGAGCTGTTTTTCGGGGTTGCGCCCTCCATCCGGCGCGCCGGGGAGGACGACGGGAAGGTGGACGACTTCACGATGCCGATGCTCATCGCGCGGCGGGAAGGGAGGGGTTTGATAAGCACGTATCTATCTGTTCTGGAGCCGTTTGAAGGACATCATTTCATTGATAAGATTGAGCCTCTGGCGCTGGAGGGGGGCGCGCCGGGGGACGTGGGGCTTCGGATCACCTGCGGGTACCGGACAGACTACCTGATCTGCGCAGAGGACGGAGACCGGACGGTCAGGGCCGGGGACCTGGTCCTGCAAGGCCGGCTGGGGTTCGTGCGGGAGCGAGGGGGGAAGGTGGAGCGGATGACGCTGGTGGGGGGGACGACGCTGGAGAGGGGGTCGTTGCGGCTGATAGGAGAGGGCGTGATCGAAGGAAAGATTTTGGGGATTCTGCGGAGGGCGAAGGGGGATCCGGTGGACGGTCTGGTGGTGGAGGTCCCTCTTCCGAAAGGGGACCGGCTGAAGGGATTGACCGTCATCGTGAGGGATGGGGCGGGGTTCACGTACGGGTATGGGGTGTCGGGGGTCTCGGAGCGAGGGGGGCGGACGGCGCTGGAGCTGGGGGATGACCCCGGGTTTGAGGTCGAGCCGGATGGGACGGGGCGTCACTGCTATTTCCCGGGCCGGTCGTGGACCGGGGAGAACCGGTTCGAGATCGCCAACGTGACGACTGCGGAATACGAATGACGAATGTCGAATGACGAATGACGAATGACGAATGACGAATGACGAATGTCGAATGTTGTCATTCGTAATTCGCACTTCGTAATTCGTAATTCTTCGGGGAGAGCTTCATGGCCAACATCGTCATCATTGACGACGAATCCGGCGTCCGGGAGATCCTGTCCGATACGCTCGCGTTTTACGGGCATCGGGTCACCCAGGCCTCCGGCGGGGAGGAGGGCCTGGAGGCCGTGCGGCGGGAGCGGCCCGACCTGGTCTTCCTGGACCTGAGGATGCCCGGCATGGACGGCTTCCGGGTCCTGGAGGCCCTCCGGAAGGAGGAGGCCACGCAGGGCATCCCGGTCATCGTGCTGACCGCCCTGAACGACCGCGCGCAGATGGTAGAGGGGTTCCGCAGGGGGGCCAACGACTACATCACCAAGCCTTTCAACAGGGACGAGCTGCTGGCGCGGGTGGACGCCCAGCTCCGGGTCCAGCGCTTAGAGCGGGTGATCCGGGAGTCCGAGGCGCGCTACCGGGCGCTGTTCGAGCGCTCGGCGGACCCGATGGTCCTGCTGGACGAGACCGGCCTTGTCGTGCAGGCGAACGACGCTGCGGTGTCCCTGGTCGGCTCCGGCCCCCAGCGGCTTCTGGGCATGCGCCTCATAGAGGTTCTCAACCCGGACGATCGCGATGAGTTCGAGGCGGCCGTTTTAGGGGCCTTTGAGGGGAGCCAGATCCCGATCTTTGAGACCCGTCTCGTCCTCATAGAGGGGAGGCCGCTGCCCGTGGACGTGGACCTGCACCCCATCGAGGTGGAGGGGCGGCGTCACCTGCTCCTGCACCTGCGCGACATCCGGTGGCGGAGGTCGGCCCACGTCTGGTCGGAGATGATCTTAAGGTACATCGGAGACGCCGTCTTCATCACGGAGGGGAGGGGCATCATCCTGCTGGCCAGCCGCAGCGCGGCGGAGCTCACCGGCTACCCCAGGGATGAACTCATGGGCCTGGACATCGCCCGGCTGCACCCCCCGGAGGCCGTGCGCCAGTGGCAGGAGATCCTCCCGAGCCTCGTGGAAGGGGAGCCCAGGGTCTACGAGGGGCTGCTCCGGCAGAGGGACGGCCGGATGATCTGCGTGGAGTGGGCCATCGCCCTGTTTTTCGTGGACGGGGAGAATTACCTGATCGGGGTGGCGCGAGACCTGACGGAGCGCAAACAGCTTGAGGAACAGCTCCGCCAGGCGCAGAAGATGCAGGCCGTGGGGCAACTGGCCGGGGGGATCGCCCACGACTTCAACAACCTGCTCCAGGTGGTCCTGGGCTACTGCGAACTCCTCCTGGTGAACCTCCCCCAGGGCGAACGGATGCGCGGGCAGGTGGAGGAGATCCGAAAGGCCGGGGACAAGGCCGCCTCGTTGACCCGGCAGCTCTTAGCCTTCAGCCGGAGGCAGGTGCTTCAGCCGGAGGTGCTGGATCTCAACGAGGTCGTGCTCAACATGGAGCAGGCGCTCCGGCGCCTGCTCGGCGAGCGCATCGACTTAGTCACCATCCTCAGGCCGGGGCTGGAGCGCGTGAAGGCCGACCCGGTGCAGATCGAGCAGGTCATCCTGAACCTGACCGTCAACGCCCGCGACGCCATGCCGGAGGGGGGGAGGCTGACCGTCGAGACGGAGGACGTGGCGCTGGACGAGGCCTACGCCCGCGAGCACCCCTCCGTCCGTCCCGGCCCTCACGTCATGCTGGCGGTGGCCGACACCGGGGCCGGGATGGACGCCGAGGCCCTGTCCCACCTGTTCGAGCCGTTCTTCACGACGAAGGAGCAGGGACGGGGGACGGGGCTGGGCCTGGCCACGGTCTACGGGATCGTCACGCAGAGCGGGGGCAGCATCTCCGTCGAGAGCGAGCCGGGGGAAGGCTCGACGTTCCGGGTCTATCTGCCCCGGTTTGAGGAGGAGGTCCAGGCCGTTCCGTCGGAGGCGGCCCTCTTCAGGCTGCCCCGTGGCTCGGAGACGATCCTCCTGGTGGACGACGAAGACGCGGTGCGGACCCTGGTCTGCCAGATGCTTCAGTTGTGCGGCTACACCGTGCTGGAGGCGTCGGGGGGAGAGGAGGCCCTTCAGGTGAGCGAGCGCTATGAGGGGCCGATCCACCTGATGGTGACGGACGTGATGATGCCGGAGATGAACGGGCGCGAGGTGGCCGAGCGGC
>Ga0156186_1174_pt1 | contig 11478 bp, 10 predicted proteins | sample RifCSPlowO2_12_FD_107839 | JGI IMG/M metagenome (GOLD analysis project Ga0156186, IMG submission 107839) | Candidatus Handelsmanbacteria bacterium RIFCSPLOWO2_12_FULL_64_10
ATGGAGCGGACGCCCTACGACAAGGAGGGGAAGGTCAACGAGGGGCGCTATTTCGCCCGGCGGGGCTACGTGGCCGTGATGCAGGACGTGCGGGGCCGGTTCCAGTCGGAGGGGGAATGGTACCCGTTCGCGAAGGAGGCGCCGGACGGCTACGACAGCGTGGAGTGGGCGGCGGGGCAGCCCTGGTGCGATGGGAACGTGGGGACGATGGGGGGGTCCTACTGCGGGAGCGACCAGAGCGCCCTGGCCACGCTGAACCCGCCGCACCTGAGGGCGATGGTGGTGGCCGTGGGGACGTCGAACTACCACAAGAGTTCCCTGCGGCAGAATGGGGCGCTGGAGCTGCGGTTCATGGTCTACGCCTTCCGCATGGCCACGACGAGCCGGGAGGCGCTCTCCGACGCGACACTCAAGGCCGCGCTGACGGCGGACTTCGAGCGGGTCGGGGAGTGGCTGACCCGCACGCCCTACAAGAAGGGGTCTTCGGCGCTGAGGTTCCTGCCGTCCTACGAGCAGTGGCTGCTGGACATCCTGGCGGAGGGGGACTTCAACGACTACTGGAGGCAGCGGGGCTACGCCATCGAGCCCTACTACGAGGAGCACGCGGACGTGCCGACGATCTACCTCGGAGGGTGGTACGACTCCTACGCCAGGGGCACGACGGACAACTACGTCGCGCTGTCCAGGATGAAGAGGTCGCCGCAACGTCTGATCATGGGCCCGTGGACGCACGGGGGGTGGGGGGCGTCCTACGCCGGGGAGGTGGACTTCGGGCCGGAGGCGGCCATGGACGACTACAATGGCTACCGGCTGCGGTGGTTCGACCGGTGGCTGAAGGGGATCGACAACGGCGTGGACCGGGAGAGGCCGGTGCGGATCTTTGTGATGGGGGGCGGGGGCAGCCGGAAGGACCGCAACGGGCGGCTGTCTCACGGGGGCGTCTGGCGGGACGCGGAGGACTGGCCGCTGCCCGGCACGCGCTATACCAGCTACTACCTCCACGCGGACGGGACGCTCGGCCCGGACCCCCCGCGGGTCTCGGAGCCGGGCCGCTACACGTTCGACCCGAAGGACCCGGTCCCCACGATCGGGGGGGGGATCTCAGCGGCGAACGAGGTGATGCAGCCGGGGGCCTACGACCAGCGGGGCGGGAGGCGGTTTTATGGGTGCCGGGACACGTTGCCGCTGTCGGCCCGGAGCGACGTGCTGGTCTTTCAGACGCCGGAGTTGACGGAGGACGTGGAGGTGACAGGGCCGCTTGTGGTGAGGCTCTGGGCGTCCACGTCGGCGCAGGACACGGACTTCACGGCCAAGCTGATCGACGTGCACCCGCCCAACGCGGACTGCCCGGATGGGTTCGCGCAGAACCTCTCCGACAGCATCCTCCGGGGGCGCTACCGGAATTCGCGGGAGCGGGGGGAGCCGATGGAGCCGGGGAAGGTCTACGAACTGGGGATCGTGATGTACCCCACGTCGAACCTGTTCTGCAAGGGGCACCGCATCCGCCTGGACATCTCCAGCAGCAATTTTCCCAGGTTCGACGTCAACCCGAACACGGGGGGGCCGCTCGGACGGGACCGCCGGGTCGTCGTGGCGGAGAATGCGATCCATCATGACCCGGAGCGGCCGTCACACATCGTGCTGCCGGTGATACCGAGGTGAGACGCAAAGCGCATGGTGCATAGCGCATAGCGTCGAAAAACATGGGTTTCACGCTTTGCTCTCTGCGCTTTGCGCTTTGCGCTATGCCGTTTGCCGTTTTTTTAAAGGAGGATACGGACATGGAAGGGATCAGGGCAGGTGTGGCGGAGGTGAACATCACCCCACCTGTGGGTGTCACGCTGTGCGGATTTGCCGGGCGGAAGGGGCCGTCGGAGTCTGTGCATGACGACCTGTACGCGCGGGCGCTGGTGCTGGAGGATGGGAAGACGCGCATAGGGATCGTGACGGCGGACGTCATCAGCTTCGCGCCCGACCTGGTGGAGCGCATCCGGGCGCTGGTTCTGGAGAGGGCCGGCATCCGCGGGGCGCACCTGGCGCTCAACGGGTCGCACTCCCACTCCGGCCCCACGGTGATGGCGTTCCGGAGCATGGGGGACCGGGACCCGGCCTACGAGGACGTGCTCTGCCGGAAGGTGGCCGGGGCGGTGAAGATGGCCTCGGAGCGGCTGGAGACCGCCTCCCTGTCGATGGGCCGCGCCCCCGTGCGCATCGGGCACAACCGCCGGGAGAGGCGGAAGGACGGCCGGACGGTCATCGGGCATAACCCCGGCGGGCCGGAGGCCCCCTGGGTGGACGTGCTGCGGGCCGACCGGGCCGACGGCTCCCCGATGGGCGTCCTCTACGCCCACGCGGCGCACCCCGTGAACCTGCGCGGCCTGGAGATCAGCGCGGAGTATCCGGGCTACGCGGCGCGGTTCATCGCTCGCAACTTAGGGGGGGCCGTGCCGATGTTCGCGCAGGCGTGCTGCGGGGACATCAACTGCGCCCCCATGGACGGCAGGTTCGAGACGAGCGAGCGCCAGGGGACGACCCTGGGGTGCGCGGCGGTGACGGCGGCCCTCCGGGCGGAGCCGGTAGGGGGGAGCGGGCTGGCCGCGGCGTGCCGGACGGTCCACCTGCCGCTGATGGTCCCGACGGCCGAGGAGGCCGAACGGGCGCTGGAGGAGGAGCGGGAGAAACTCGAACAGGCCAGGAAGGACGAGCGCACCACACCGTATCAGATCCGGGTATGGCGCGAAGGGCAGGTGGGCTGGGCGGAGGACTATCTGCGCGCCGCGCGGGAGGGGGACCGGGGCCAGACGCAGGCATTTGAGATCCAGGCGATGCGGGTCGGAGACCTGGCGCTGGTGGCCTATCCGGGGGAGATGTTCGTGGACTACCAGCTCTGGCTGGACCGGGAGTCGCCGTTCCCCCGGACGATCACGCTGGGATACACCAACGGCTGCATCGGCTATGTGCCGACGGCGGCGGCCTACCCGGAAGGGGGGTATGAGGTGAACGGGGCCTTCCGCTACTATGGGACGCTGATGATCGCGTCAGACTGTGAGCGTCTGATCCGGGAGACGACCCTGGACCTGCTAAAAGGCATGAGATGACCTCACCCTCCCCCAACCTTGTAGAAAAGCCCTTATCTGCCCCCTCCCTCTCCCAATGGGAGAGGGAGGGGGATAGGGGGTGGGTGAGGTCTTTTCTTCCTTGACAGCCCTGTGGATAGGCCGTAAATTATCCGTAAATCTTCAGCCGTCAGCGATCCACGTGCTGACGGCTGATTGCTGAACGCTCGGTTTTTCGGGTTCAACGGGAGTTTTGTCCCGGAGGTGATTCGTGAAAATCCAGATCGTCGGAAGGCGCTTTGATGTCTCGGACAGGTTGCGGTCGCACGTCGAGAAAGAGGCGGCAAAGCTGGAGAAGTTGTTCGACCGGATCGTCGACTGCCAGGTGTTCATCGGGACGGAGAGACAGATGAAGGAGGTGGAGGTCATCGTCTACGTGCGCGCCCACACGCTCAAAGCGACCTGCGGCGGGAATAGCGTGTACCAGGCGGTGGAGGAGGCGATGGACAAGGTGAAGGTCCAGCTCAAGAAGCTTCGTGATAAGCTCCGGGAACGACGCAGGGGCGGGGTCAAGGCGACGAAGGCAGCAGCAGCTCAGGAGGCGTGACATGCGCACCCTGTCGATCGGCCAGTGGGTGGAGGTGTTCGGGGGCAAGCTGGCCCTGAAGGTGGAGGCGGGGCACAAAGGGTTGGACCGCCTGATCACATCGAGCGAGATCCATCGTCCCATGGGGGCCCTCACCGGGTTTGTGGGGCTGTTCACGTTCGACAGGGTGCAGGTCCTGGGCAACACCGAAATCCTTTTCCTGGACGGCCTGTCCGAACAGGCCCGGCGCGAGGCGCTGGAGGTCATCTACCAGTTCGACATCCCCTGCGTCGTGATCACCGACGACAACCGGTCGTCCCCTGTCATGCGAGATCTGGCGGATCAGAAAGGCATCCCGCTGTTGCAGACCCGGTTCTCCACGACGAAGTTCGCGCATCTGTTTTCGCTCTACATGGACGACTTTTTCGCGCCCCAGACGACGCTGCACGGCTCCCTGGTGGATGTCAACGGGATCGGGTTGCTGTTCATCGGGAAGAGCGCCATCGGCAAGAGCGAGGTGGCGCTGGACCTGGTGGAGCGCGGGCACCGGCTGGTGGCCGACGACGTGGTGATCGTCTCCCGAAAGACGCAGGGCATTCTCGTCGGAACGTCTCCGGAGATGCTGCGGACCTTCCTCGAGATCCGGGGGCTGGGCATCCTGGATGTGCGGAACATGTTCGGCATCCGGGCCTTCCGAATCCAGAAGCGGATCGAGATTGTCGTGAAACTGGTGGAGTGGGACGACTCGCTCGATTATGAGCGGACCGGCCTGGAAGATCACTACGCCTCGATCATGGACGTGGAGATCCCGCTCGTCACGGTTCCGATCTACCCGGGCAAGAACATCACCGTGATCGCGGAGGCCATCGCGCTGAACCACCAGCTCAAGCTCCAGGGCTATCACACGGCCCAGGAGTTCAACCGGCGCCAGATGGAATACATGAAGAAAAAGAGGCCCTCGGACGTACAGATACGAGTGGACGTGGAGTGAAAAGATGAAATCTTTCAGATGTGCCATTTTGTTGACCGTAGTCCTGATCTGGACAGGGGGGTGCGCGAAAAAGGAGGAGATGAGGGAGGGGGAGCGGATGGCGGCCAGGGCGAGGCTGCTGGAGGACTCCCCCGATTCGCTGGCCCAGGCCGTCGCCCTCTACGGGCAGGTGGCCGAGCGTTTCACCGGCCTCCCCGCAGGGCAGCAGGCCCGTGACCGTGCGGAGAGGCTGACGAGGGTGGGGGAGGTCTACCGCCGGACGGGGAAGACGGTCGTGGGGGACTCGGCGGTCATCCAGGTCTGCCGGGAGGTCCTGACCATCGCTCCGGACTATCGCCCCGCCATCCGCCGCCTGGGGGGCCTCTATCACAGCCAGATCGACTTCGTCGCACAACTGGCGTCCAATCCCGCGTGGCACAACGAAGGCCTCATGAAGCAGGCGTGGTCGCTCTGGCAGGAGCAGGACCGGCTCTGGTCCCGCTACGACTTCCGCCCGCAGGGCGAGGACCGGGAGTGGGGGGATCGTCTCTGCCGGTCTTCGCAGGTCGTGGCCAACATGTTGAGCAAGTACGACCGCTACGCCGACGCGCTGGCGACGGTGGAGCGCGGCCTCTCCTACGCCAGGACCGACGCCGAGGCCGCGCAGGCCAAGGTCTATGCCGCTTATTACCATTTCTGGCTGAAACACTTTGAGAAGACGACCCATCTGGCCCAGGAGGCGCTCGATTCGGGCCTGCTGGAAAAGGCTGAGAAGGCCAGGGCGTATCACGCGATGGGCCTCGGCTACACCTATCTCTTCCAGGACTCAAAGGACAGGGGGCACCTCGAAAAGGCCATCAAGGCCCTGAACGAATCGCTCCTGATCGAACCTCAGAACCCGCCCGCCCGGGAGTTGCTCAGGACGTTGCGCGACGCGAAGGAGAAGCTGACGGCGGCGAGCAGTCCGTGACTGGCATGTTACGCACACAGGTCTACTCCGGCACGGCCTACGAGATCGGCGCAGCGCGGGGACGGATGTTGAAGGGGTTGCCCGTGCCGAAGGTCACGGCGGCGGAGGTGGCGTTCGCCCGCCTCTGCGCAGGGGTCACGAAGGAGGTCTTTCCGCCTGCGCTCGACACCTTTCGCGGGATGGCGGACGCCTCCGGGCTGGGCGGGGACGACTTTCTGGCCTATTATTTCGCCCGTCGGGAGGGGGTGCTGCGAGGATGCACGATGTTCGCCGTTGTGCCGCCGGTCACGCGAGACGGCGGGGTGATCGTCGGGCGGAACTACGACTGGGTCTACAGTGACCTGAAGTGGTGCGAGGCGAGGGGCATCCGGCAGGCCGGGGCCTTTTTGACCCTCGGCTACACGCACCATTGGGCGGGGCTGCCTGACGCGCTGAACGAGGAGGGGCTGTTCGTCGCGATCGCATCGCTGCCCAAGCGTCCCCCGGAGCGCCCCGGGCTTCAGTGGAATCTGATCGTGGACGCCATGATGGCCACCTGTCGGGCGGTCCGGGAGGCGGAGGCGCTCCTCACCTCGGTCTCCCACCTGCGCGCCATGTCCTACCTGGTGGCCGACGCCTCCGGGGACGCGGCGGTGGTGGAGGCGGGGCCGGGGGGGACCTCGGTCCGACGGGTCTCAGACGGTTTCGTCCTCGCCACGAACCACGAGGTGGGTGGGGCCGAGCCGTCCGACAGGGGCGCCAGGTCTCGCCGGCGCTACGTCCGCGCCGAGGAGGCCCTGCGGGCGCACCGGGGCCGGGTGGATGAGGGGGTCGTCAAGGCGCTGCTGTCGGACCACGAGGGGCAGGTCTGCTCGGGGCTTCACGCGCATCAGACCGAGGCGTTTCACCGGGGGGAGGGGTGGGGGACGATCTGGTCGTCCATCTGCCGGCCGGACCTGCGCACGCTCCTGATTGCGCCGGGGCACCCCTGTGAGGTGGCGTATGAAAGGGTGGACTTTCGGATTTTAGATTTCGGGTTTCGGATTTCGGAATAATTAATGAATGTCGAATGTCGAATGTCGAATTTTTTGTTCTTCAATTCGCAATTCGCAATTCGTAATTCGACATTGAGTGGGCTATGCGAATCTGCCTTTTCCATCTCCTCTGCATCGCTCTGTTCATCCTGGGGTGCGGCCGGACCGAGCGGGGTTTCTCCCAGGATGTGCCCGATTCTCTCAAGGTGGAGGACCAGGAGTTCCGGAGGCTCCTGAGGCGATCCCATGAGCTGGACGAGGACCAGAAGGCGCGGGCGAAGCGGACGGTGAACCCCCGCGTGCTGCGGAAGCTGGCGCAGGACGAGAACGAGAGCGTCCGCTTCTATGTGGCGTCGAACCGCTACACGCCCTACGAGACGCTCGTGGTCCTGGCCTCTGATGAAAGCCCGTCCGTCCGGTGGGCCGTGGCGGTCAACGACAGCATCCCCACCGAGGTGATGCCGGTCCTGGCCGGGGATACGGACATCGTCGTCCGGATGGGGCTGGCGGCGAACCTCCACACGGCCACGGATGTCCTGGCGAAGCTGACGGAGGACATCTTGCCTGTGCGACGGCGGGCGGCGGCCAATCCCAACATGAGCCCCCCCATCCTGACGGAGCTGACCAGAGACGCCGATATGCAGGTCCGGCAGGCCGTGGCGCGCAACATCTCCACGCTGCCGCAGGCCCTGGAGAAGCTGGCGCTGGACGCCGTGGAGGTCGTGCGCGTGGCGGTGGCGAACAATCCCAACACCCCGCAGGGGGCGCTGACGATCCTGGTCACGGACTCCACCAGCGTGAGACAGAAGGTGGCGGGCAACGGGAACACGCCCAGGTTGATGCTCCTGCATCTCGCCGGTGACTCCATCGCCACGGTGCGCCGGGCCGTGTCGCTGAACGTCAACACGCCGAAGAAGGCCCTTGAGAAGCTCTCCTACGACCCGGAGAAGGACATCGCCCAGATGGCGCGGGGGCGGCTGGCGAAGATCCTGCGGAAGGAGATCGAGGAGGACCTGGAGCGATAAGGCGAAGGGCGAAGGGTGAATCAGGTTTTGATGTATGGCCGACATAGACGTTGAGCTGGTGGACGTGGTCAAGCGCTTCGGGGCCGTGACGGCGGTGGATGGGGTCTCGTTGCAGGTGAAACGGGGTGAGTTTTTTGCCCTGCTCGGCCCGAGCGGGTGCGGCAAGACGACGATCCTGAGGATGATCGCGGGCCTGGAGACGCCGACCGCCGGGGCGGTTCTACTGCGGGGGGCGCACATTGAGGGGATCCCCCCCCACCGGCGGGACGTGAACACGGTCTTTCAGAGCTACGCCCTGTTCCCGCACATGTCGGTGTTCGACAACGTGGCCTTCGGCCTGCGAATGAAGAAGACGGCGGAGGGGGAGGTGCGCCGCCGGGTGGAGGAGGCCCTCGATCTGATTCAGATGTCGGGCTATGAGGGCCGAAGGCCGCGCGAGTTGTCGGGCGGACAGCAGCAGCGGGTGGCCCTGGCCCGCGCCCTGGTCAACCGGCCCGCAGTGTTGCTGCTGGACGAACCTCTGGGGGCGCTGGACCTGAAGCTGCGCCGGCAGATGCAGCGGGAGCTCAAGGACATCCAGCGGCGGGTGGGCATCACCTTTCTGTTCGTCACGCACGACCAGGAGGAGGCGATGTCGATCTCGGACCGCATCGCCGTGGTGCAGGGGGGGCGGGTCGAGCAGGTAGGGCCTCCGTCGGAGGTCTACGAGCGCCCGGCCACCCGGTTTGTGGCCGATTTCATCGGGTTGTCCAACCGGTTTGAGGGGCGGGTGGTGGGGCGGGGGGACGGCAGGATTGTCGTGGAGGCCGGAGGGGTGCGGGTCTCGGCGGTCTCCGGGACGGTTCGTGAATGTGCCTGTATCCTGGTGCGGCCGGAGCGGGTTCGGGTCGGGACAGAGGCCCCGGCCGGGGTCGATCACGTGTTCAGCGGGGCGGTGCGCGATGCGACCTACGTCGGGGCGGGCACCTTTTACGCGGTGGACGTGGGGGGGATGGACGTCCTCTGCTTCACCGCCGGAAATGGCGCTGTGCGACACGCGGAGGGCGAGCGGGTGTTCGTGGGCTGGTCGGCGCAGGATGGGCACGTGATTGAAGAGCAGTGAGACGTGAGACGTGAAACGAAAAGGCTCTTTTCACGTTTGACGTTTGACGTTTGGCGGTTTATCTATGGAACGCAAACGAGACCCCTGGAAGGCGGCGGTGACGGCCGGGCCGGCGGCGGTCTGGCTGACGGTCTTCTTCCTGGCCCCGCTCGGCGTGATCGTGATCTACAGCTTTTGTGAGCGGGGCACGTACGGGGGGGTCTCCTTCCGGATGACATTTGAGAACTACGCCCGGCTGCTCGACCCCGTCTACCTCCAGGTGGGGTTCCGGTCGTTCCGGCTGGCCGCTGAGAACACGCTGCTCTGCCTGCTGCTCGGCTATCCTCTCGCCTACTTCATCGCCTCCCAGCGCCCCGGCGTCCGCCACGTCCTCCTCGTCCTGGTGATCATCCCCTTCTGGACGGACTTTCTGATGCGGATGTACGCCTGGATGTTCATCCTCCGGGCGGAGGGTGTGTTGAATGCCCTGCTGACGGGCCTGGGGATCACGGACCACCCCACGGAGCTGCTGTTCACGGAGGGGGCGGTGACGGTGGGCCTGGCCTACGGGTATCTGCCTTACATGGTCCTTCCGCTCTACGCCTCCATCGAGAAGCTGGACCGGTCGCTGGTGGAGGCGGCGCGGGACCTGGGCGCGAACGCCTTTCGGACGTTCCAGGAGGTGATCCTGCCGGCCACCTGGCCGGGCGTCTTGGCGGGCTGCGTGCTGGTGTTCGTCCCCTCGCTGGGGGCGTTCGTCACGCCGGACCTGCTGGGTGGGGCCCGGACGCCGATGATCGGCAATCTGATCAAGACGCAATTCCTGACGGCGCGGGACTGGCCCTTCGGGGCGGCCATGTCGCTGGCGGTGATGGTCTGCGTGGCCGGGATGCTCGCGCTCAACCGGCTGGCGGAGAGACGGGAGACGTGAAATAGGCGAGAGGCATGAGGGAGGCGTGAGGGCCTCACGGAGGGAGGGTCCATGGACGACCGGCGGACGTTCGGCGGGATCGTGGGGATGGCCCTGGAGGTCTACGGCCAGCGGTTCGGGACGTTCTTTGCGATCGCCCTGGTCGGGCAGTTTCTGACCACGCTGGGGGGGGCGTTCCTGAGAGAGGTGTCGTGGGAGGAGCCGCTCCTGAACAACCTGGCCCTGGTGGCCGCCGGGGTTGCGGCCTTCCTGATCGGCCTGATCCCCCACGCCATGCAGGTGCCCGCCCTGCTGTCCGCCGTGGACGAGACCTACCGGGGGGAGTTGGCCACGCTCGGCAGGGCGTTCGACCGGGCGTCGGCGAGGCTGACGTGGGAGGCGGCGTGGGTCAACCTCATCGCAGGCTGGCTGGCGGTGGGTGGGCTGATCCTGGGGATCGTGCCGGGGGTCATCTTCGGGGTCTGGTTCTGTCTGGCGGACGTGGCCGTGGTCCTGGAGGGGGAGCGGGACCTGAACGCCCTCAAGCGGAGCCAGCGGCTGGTGAGGTGCCACGGGGGGAAGGCGCTGGCCCTCCTCCTGGTGGGCATCCTGGCGGCGGCGCTGCCCGGCGGGCTCGTCCGGGTGATGGTCGAGGGGACGGCCGGCGGGCTGCTGTCGGGGCTGATGGGGATCGTGGCCACGCCGTTCCAGTATGCGATGCAGGTTCTGCTGTACTATGACATGAAGGCGCGGAAGGAGGTCTCATCAGCGGAGGTCTCGGAGACGCTCCGGCCCTCTGATGGGACGCAACCATGAGGGGAGATACGTGGGGGAGGCGGGCGCTGCTCATCCACAGCGGCCTGGTCTATTTCTTTCTCTATGCCCCGATCGCCATCATCGTGATCTTTTCGTTCAGCGCCTCCCGCTCTCCGACGGCCTGGTCCGGGTTCACGCTCGACTGGTACAGGTCATTTTTCAAGGACGCCGGGGCGCTGCGGGCGCTGCAGAACAGTCTGGCCGTGGGGATCTCCGCCACGGCGCTGTCCACGGTCATCGGCACGCTGGTCGCCTTCGGGCTGGACCGTTTCGATTTCCCCGGACGGGGGTTTTTGGGTCGAGTCCTCTACCTCCCCATCGTCATCCCGGACATCGTTATGGCCCTCTCCCTGGCGCTGTTCTACCACTTCATTCATCTCCCTCTCGGCCTGCTCTCCATTGTCATCGGCCACGTGGCGTTCGACATCTCCTTTGTCGCAGTGGTCGTCCGGGCCCGCTTAGAGGGGTTCGACCGCCGCCTCGAGGAGGCGGCGCAGGACCTGGGTGCGGACGGGACGCAGACGTTCCTGCGGGTGACGCTGCCGCTCCTGGCGCCGGGCGTCGTGGCCGCAGCCCTGCTGGCGTTCACGCTGTCGTTTGAGGACTTCATGATCGCCTTCTTCACGGCCGGCGTCGGCTCGACCACGCTGCCGATCAAGGTCTACTCCTCGATCAAGTTCGGGGTGACGCCGGAGATCAACGCGATCTCCACCTGTATCCTGACCTTCGCCATCCTCTCCATCCTGTCCGCGCAGAGGCTGATGGGGAAGCGGTAAAATTCTTTCTAAGCAGGTCTCCCATGGACTCCTTTGTTCGACTCTCAAAAGAGGGCCGCGTGGCCTTAGTAACACTCGACCGCCCTCCGGTCAATGCGCTGACCCTGGACATGGCGCTGGAGTTGGGGCGCGCGGTGGAGGAGGCGGCGGGCGATGCGGAGGTCTCTGTCGTGGTGCTGACCGGGGCGGGGGGGAAGGCATTCGCTGCGGGCGCGGACATCCGGGAGATGGCGGGGCTGGACCGGACCTCAGGCCGGGGGCTGGCGCAGGCGGGT